>MTKX01000304.1_pt3 | contig 20154 bp, 19 predicted proteins | sample 1042771 | NCBI WGS metagenome assembly MTKX01 (sample SAMN06212183, study PRJNA360534) | anaerobic digester metagenome | biome: Wastewater treatment plant; material: sludge; isolation source: anaerobic digester fed with sludge from wastewater treatment plant | place: Denmark: WWTP Randers ... | reverse complement strand
ATGAAGGCCTTCGAGGACAAGATGTACCGGCTGCCCGACGTCCAGGTCGTCAGCCTGAGCCAGGTCAAGACGACCATCATGACGCTCGTCTCGACGGCCCGGGTCCTGGTCTTCTCGATCGCCCTCATCGCCATCCTCATCGCCGTCATGGGCGTCGTCAACACCGTCCTCATGTCGGTCATGGAGCGGCGCCAGGAGATCGGCATCCTCAAGTCCATGGGCGCCCTGGCCGGCGACGTGTTCAAGCTGGTCTGGCTCGAGACGGTCATGCTCTGCGTCGCCGGCGGGCTCCTGGGCACGGGCCTGGCCCTGTTGACGGCCCGGCTGACCGACGTCCTGGTCCGGCGCCTCCTGCCGTACGCGCCGAGCGGAGGACTGGTGGCCATCGACGCCGGGCTGGTCCTGACGACCCTGGGGGCGGTCACGGCCATCGGCCTGGCCAGTGGCGTCTATCCCTCCTGGCGGGCGGCCCGCATGAGGCCTCTCGACACCATCCGCAGCGAGGAGCAGTCGTGAGCGCCCGGCCGCCCTTCGCCATCGAGGCCGAGGACCTGCGCCGCGTCTACCGCCGCGGGACCGAGGAGGTCGCCGCGGTCGACGGCATCTCGATGACCGTCGGCCGGGGGGAGTTCCTGTCGGTCGTCGGCCCGTCCGGATCCGGCAAGACGACCCTGGTCAACGTCCTCGGCTGCCTCGACAACCCGACCTCGGGCCGGCTGTCCCTCGACGGCCGGACCGTCTTCGCGGACGGCCGGGGCCTCACGGAGGCCCGGCTGACCCGCGTCCGCCGCGAGGTCTTTGGCTACGTCTTCCAGAAGTTCTACCTCGTGCCGACGCTGACGGTGCTCGAGAACGTCGTCCTGCCCTTCACCTTCTACCGCAAGCCCGGCGCCGGCGGGGACGTCGAGGGGCTGCTGGCCCGTCTCGGGCTGGACAAGCGGGCCCGCCATCTGCCGGGACAGCTCTCGGGCGGCGAGATGCAGCGGGTGGCCATCGCCCGGGCCCTCGTCAACCGGCCGGCCATCCTCTTGGCCGACGAGCCGACCGGCAACCTCGACACGGCCCGGAGCGAGGAGATCGGGGCCCTCCTCAGGGACCTCAACGCCCGGGAGGGCCTGACGGTGGTCCTGGTCACCCACAATCCCCGCCTGGCCGCCCTGGCCCACCGGACGGTCGAGCTGCGGGACGGGAGGATCCACTCGGCTTGACAGCCCCCCGGGGGAAAACTACAATCGGGCCACTTTTCGATTAGAGAGGGAAAATGTTCAACACGCTGGCCGAGCTCATCGTCCATTCCGTGAAGTCGTATCCCAAGCCGGACTTCATGCTGGCCAAGAAGGACGGGGTCTACGCGCCGATCTCCGCGGCCGCGTTCGGGGCAGGCGTCAGGCACCTGGCCCTGGGCCTGCGGTCCCTCGGCTTCGGCACCGGCCAGAAGCTCTGTCTCCTGTCGGAGAACCGGCCCGACTGGACCATGACCGATTTCGCGACGCTCTGCGCCGGCGGGCTGACCGTGCCCATCTACACGACCCTCGTCCCCGAGCAGGTCCGCTACATCGTCGACGATTCGGACGCCGCGGTCGTCGTGGTCTCCAACGCCGACCAGTGGAAGAAGATCGAGCCCCTGCGGGCCGGCCTGGCCAAGGTCCGCCACTACATCACCTTCGCCGAGACCGCCCCGTCCGGCGTCCTGACGCTCCGGGAGGTCCAGGAGAAGGGGAAGGCCCTGGAGGCGCGCGAGCCGGAGCTGTTCGACGCGATGGTCGCCCGGGTCAAGCCCGGCGACGAGGCCACCCTCATCTACACCTCGGGGACGACGGGCGTCCCCAAGGGCGTCATCCTGACCCACGACAACCTCGTCAGCAACATCAAGACGGCCGCCTCGCTCGTCGAGTTCACGGACAAGGACACCGCTCTGTCCTTCCTGCCCCTGTCTCACGTTCTCGAGCGCATGGTCATGTTCACCTACGTCTCCAAGGGCTGCACGGTCGGCTTCGCCGAGAGCGTCGAGGCCGTGGCCAAGAACCTCCTGGAGGTCCGCCCGCACATCATGGTCAGCGTGCCCCGGGTGTTCGAGAAGATCTACACCAAGGTCATGGACCAGGTCCTGGCCAGCCCGGCCCTGCGCCGGAAGATCTTCTTCTGGGCCCTCAAGGTCGGCAAGGCCTACGGCGCGCTGAAGATCGAGGGCCGGCCCGTCCCGGGCGGGTTGAAGGCGCGGCACGCCGTCGCCGCCAAGCTCGTCTTCTCCAAGATCATCGCCAAGACGGGGGGACGGGTCCGCTTCTTCGTCTCGGGCGGGGCGCCGCTGTCCCGGGACATCGCCGAGTTCTTCTACGCCATCGGCCTGGTCATCCTCGAGGGCTACGGCCTGACCGAGACCTCGCCGCTGCTCTCGATCAACACCTTCGAGGCCATCCGGCTGGGGTCCGTCGGCCGGCCCGCCCCCGGGATCGATATCCGGATCGCCCCGGACGGCGAGATCCTGGCCCGCGGCCCCAATATCATGAAGGGCTATTACAAGAAGGACGCGGAGACGCGCGAGGTCCTCGAGGGCGGCTGGTTCCACACCGGCGACATCGGCCATCTCGACCCGGACGGCTTCCTGGTCATCACCGACCGCAAGAAGGACCTCATCGTCACCTCCGGCGGCAAGAACATCGCCCCCCAGCCCATCGAGAACCTGATCAAGTCGAGCCCCTACATCACCAACGCCGTGGTCCTCGGCGACCGCCGCCGCTTCATCGCCGCCCTGGTCGTGCCGGACTTCGACAAGCTCCGGGACTACGCCAAGGCCCAGGGCATCCCGTTCGGGACGGTCGAGGAGCTGTGCAGGGACCGGCGCGTCGTCGACTTCCTCAAGTCCGAGGTCGACCGGGCCACGCCGCAGCTGGCCTCCTACGAGCGGGTCAAGAAGATCGCCGTCCTGGCCCGCGACTTCGACATCGAGCGGGGCGAGATCACGCCCTCGCTCAAGGTCCGCCGGGCCAACGTGACGACCGAGTACCAGGGCGCCATCGACGCGCTGTACCGCGAGGACGGCGAGGAGGGGCGGGACGACGGGACGATCGGGGGCTGAGGCGCCCCGGGCCTATTCGGCGGCGGGCGGCCCGGGCTTGACCGGCTCGGGCTTCTCGGTCCAATAGAGGATGCGGCCGCAGGCTTCGCACAGGATGACCGCGGTCTTGTCCCGGATCTCGTTCAGCATCTGCGGCCGGACCCGCATGTGGCACATGGCGCAGAAGTCGCCCGTGACGGGGGACAGGGCGGCCCCGCCCTTCTTCGAGGCGATGGCCTCGTAGAGCTTGAGCTGCTCGCGGGGGACGCGCGGCAGGAGGGCCTCCCGCTCCCTGGCCAGGGCGGCGTGCTTGGCCTCGGTCTCCTTGAGCTTGCCGTCGAGGACGAGCTTCTCCTTCTTGAGGACGTCCTCCTCCTGGGACTGCCGGTGGAGGGCGGCCTTGATCTCCTCCTCGACGTCGTCGGCGGCCAGCATCTCGGCGATGATGGCCTCCTCGAGGGTGTCGACCTTGCGCTGGGTCTCCTCGATCTCGTGGAGGAGCGAGGTGTATTCCTTGTTGGTCTTGACCTCGTTGAGCTGGCGCTTGTACTTGCCGATCTGGACCTTCAGGTCCTTGACCTCGTTCTCGAGGTCGCGGCGCGCCTTCTGGTTCTTGGCCATCTTGTCCTTGGCGTCGGCGACGAGCTGGGTGGTGGCCTGGATGCGCTTGTCGACGTCCTGGACGAGGCGGGGGATGCCTTCGATGACGAGGGCGGCGTTGCGGAGATCGGAGTCCAGCTGCTGGAGCTGGATGATGAGGTCGAAGTCGATGTCCACGTTCCGCCTTTCTTCGGGCCCTGGTCCCATGGGCCTACCAGGATTCGAACCTGGGACCTGCCGGTTATGAGCCGGTGGCTCTACCACTGAGCTATAGGCCCTCGGCCCTTCTTTATAGCAAATCCCTGCTGCGCCGTCAATTAGCCGCGGGCCCTAATGGTTGTTGGTGAACGATTTGAGCTTGCGGCTGCGGCTGGGGTGCTTGAGCTTGCGCAGGGCCTTGGCCTCGATCTGCCGGATGCGCTCGCGGGTGACCTTGAACTGCTGGCCGACCTCCTCGAGCGTGTGCTCGTTGCCGTCGCCGAGGCCGAAACGCATCTTGAGGACCCGGCCCTCGCGGTCGGTCAAGGACTTGAGGGCCTCCTCGATCTGCTCCTTGAGGTTGATGTGGATGACCGTGTCGGGCGGCGAGGGGATGAGCTTGTCCTCGATGAAGTCCCCGAGGTGGCTGTCCTCCTCCTCGCCGATGGGCGTCTCGAGGGAGATGGGCTCCTGGGCGATCTTGATGATCTTGCGGACCTTGCTGACCGGCATGTCCATCTTCTTGGCGATCTCCTCGCTGGTCGGCTCCCGGCCGATCTCCTGGACCAGGGCCCGGGACACCCGGATGAGCTTGTTGATCGTCTCGATCATGTGGACGGGGATGCGGATGGTCCGGGCCTGGTCGGCGATGGCCCGGGTGATGGCCTGGCGGATCCACCAGGTCGCGTAGGTCGAGAACTTGTAGCCCCGGCGGTACTCGAACTTCTCGACCGCCTTCATCAGCCCCATGTTCCCCTCCTGGATGAGGTCGAGGAACTGGAGGCCGCGATTGCTGTACTTCTTGGCGATGGAGACGACCAGGCGCAGGTTGGCCGCGACGAGCTCCTTCTTGGCCTGGTCGCTGACCTTCTTGCCGGCCGTGATGGCCCGGACGGCCTTGCGCAGGGACTCCGGGTCGAGGCCGATCTCGGTCGTCTGGTGCCGCAGTTCGCGGTTGGCGTCGCGGACCTTCTGCTTCAGGACGGGATCGTCCTTCTTGCGCTTCTTGGCCAGGGCGGCGGCCCAGTCGTCGCGGGCGTCCTCGAGGTCGTTGATGGACTTCAGCCGGGCGCGCAGCTCGTCGATGATCTGCTCGCGGTGGCTCGAGCGGAGGTTGAGGTCGCGGATGTTGCGGCTGATCTGGACGATGATCCGGCCCCGGCTGACGAGGGTCTTGCGCTTCTCCGGCAGGCGGTCGAGCCGGCGGCTGAGCTCGCGGATCTTCTTGATCTTGGCCAGGATCTGCTTCTTCTTCTCCTCGAGCTTGCCCTCGGCCACGTCCTCCTCGGAGACGTCGAACATCTCCTGGATGACGAAGGGGTTGTCCTTGATGCGGTCCTCCAGGGCCAGGACCTCGTTGAGGACCAGGCGGGTCCGGCTGAGGGCCTTGATGATGCTCTTCTCGCCGCGCTCGATCTCCCGGGCGATGGCGATCTCGCCCTCGCGCGTCAGGAGCGAGATGTTGCCCATCTCGCGGAGATAGAGCTTGACCGGGTCGGTCGTCCGCTCCAGGCCGTGCGTCGAGACGAGGTCGGTCTTGCGGCGCTGGGGGACCATCTCCTTCTGCCGGGAGTCGAGGATCTTGATGCCGTAGTCGCCCATCGACGACAGGAAATCGTCGAAGTCCTCCTCGGAATCGAGGTCCTCGGTGAAGGTCTTGTCGATCTCCTCGAACAGCAGGTAGCCCTGCTTGCGGCCCTTGGAGATGAGCTGGGAGATCTCGTCCTTGTGGAGCTTATTGTCCGGAGCCACGGCGCGCACCTCTTCGTTCGTCGCTGAGATTTGGACGTTCCGTCATGTCGTTCCCTTCCCGTTCATTTCATCGACAGGAGCTGCTTGGTGACGTCCTGCTTCTGGTACAGGAGGTCCGGGATGATCTCCCGGTCCCCGTCCTTCTCGGCCCGGGAGATCCTCTGCTGGATGGCCTTGAGCCGGCCGAGGAGGCGGACCTTGTGCAGGGATTTCAGGCATTCCATGGCCTCGTCCAGGGTGCCCTGGGAGGCCTTTTCGAACAGGACCTGGGCCAATTGGGACAGCAGGGCCGGCGGGACCTTGCCCTGGAGGCTGGCGAAGCTCCAGTCCGCGTCGGTCCGGAAGCTCTCCAGGATGTGGCGGAAGACGGGCTCGCTGCGCAGCCCGTCGAAGACCTCGCCGTCGCACTCGGCGAAGACGTCCGGGGCCAGGGCCCGGTCGGACATCAGGATCTGGAACAGCCTCTTCTCGGCCGGGCAGAAGAGCCCGGAGTCGTCGGCGGCCTTGTCCGGGGCCTTCGGCGCGACGATGCTCCGCAGGAGCTCTTCGCCGACGCCGAGCTTGGCGCTGGCCCGCCGCAGGTACTCGCTCCGGGCGATGGGGTCGGGGACCTTCTCGATCTCCTTGACCACGGCCCGGGCGACCTTGGCCTTTTCCTCCGGGATGGTCATGCGGGCCCCGGCGGTCATCGCGTCGACCAGGAAGTCGAGCCCGCTGACGGACTTTTTCAGCAGGGCCTGATAGCGGTCCCGGCCGTGCTTCTTGAGGAAGGCGTCCGGGTCGAGGCCGTCCGGCAGGACCAGGACCTCGACGTTGAGCCCCTTCTCGAATCCCAGGGGGACGGCCCGGGCCATGGCCGTCCGGCCGGCGCTGTCGCCGTCGTAGTTGACGATGAGCCGGGGGGCGAAGCGCATGGCCTGGGCCACCTGCCAGGGCGTCAGGGCCGTGCCCAGGGAGGCCACGACGTTGGTGAAGCCGGCCTGGTAGAGGGAGGAGAAGTCCGTGTAACCCTCGACCAGGATGGCCGCGCCCTCCTGGCGGACGGCGTCCTTGGTGAAGTTGAGGCCGTAGAGGAGCTTGCCCTTGGAGTACAGGGGCGTCTCGGGCGAATTCAGGTACTTCGGCTCGGCGTCGACAATCGTGCGCCCGCCGAAGGCGACGACCCGGCCGGTCAGGCTGAAGATGGGGAAGATGACCCGGCCCCGGAAGCGGTCGCGGTACTCTCCCGGCCGCGAGCCCGGCAGGACCAGGCCGCCCTTCTCGAGCAGGGAGACGGGGACGTCCTTGGCCTTGAAAGCGTCGAGCAGGGCCGTCCAGGCGTTCGGCGCGTAGCCGATCTTGAGGGTCTGGACCGTCTCGTCCGACAGGCCCCGCTTCCTCAGGTACTCGAGGGCCTTCTTGCCCTCCGCGGTGCCGTGGAGGTTCTTCCGGAAATAGGCCACGGCCAGCTCGTTGATCTTGAACAGCTTCTCCTCGAGCTTGAGGACCTCGGGCCGGACCCGCTGTTGGGCCGGCAGGGGGACGCGGTACCGTTCGGCCAGGCTCTTGAGGGCCTCGGGGAAGGTCAGGCTCTCCCGCTCCATGAGCAGGGAGAAGATGTCGCCCCCGGCGCCGCAGCCGAAGCAGTGGTAGAGCTGCTTGTCCTCGTCGACCGTGAAAGAGGGGGTCTTTTCGGTGTGGAACGGGCAGAGGCCGACCCATTTCCGGCCCCGGCGCTTCAGGGTGGTGTACTGTGAAGCGATCTCGACGATGGACGAGGCTTGCCTGACCTGGTCAATGATCTCCATGAATGCTTTCGGACCCGCGCGTTCTCATAGAATATAGGGACGGGGGGACACCTTGTCAAGGTGTTCAATCCATTATCTTTTCGGACGTCGGACGCCCGTACCTATGCGCTAGAGATGATTGATCGAGCTGGCCAGGAAGCCGGCCCCGAAGCCGTTGTCGATGTTGACCACGGCGACCCCGCCCGGACAGGCGTTGAGCATGGCCAGCAGGGCGGCCAGGCCATTGAACGAGGCCCCGTAGCCGACGCTCGTCGGGACGGCGACGACCGGCACCCGGACCAGCCCGGCCACGACGCTCGGCAGGGCCCCCTCCATGCCGGCGGCCACGATGACGACCCGGGCCCGGCGGACGCGCTCGTACTGGCCGAGGAGCCGGTGCAGCCCGGCCACCCCGACGTCGTAGATGCGGTCGGTCTCGTTGCCCAGGACCTCGGCGGTCACCGCGGCTTCCTCGGCCACCGGGATGTCCGAGGTGCCGGCGGTCAGGACGGCGATCGGGCCCTTGCCGGGCGGGGCCGGCGTCAGGACCCGGCTGACGGTCCGCGCGGCTTCGTTGTAGACCGCGCCCGGGAGCTTGGCCCGGACGCGGCTCCAGGCGGCCGGCTCGACGCGCGTGACGAGGAGATTGGCGCCCTGGTCCAGGATCTCCCGCGCGATGCGGGCGATCTGGGCCGGGGTCTTGCCCAGGCCGAAGACGATCTCGGGCGCGCCCTTGGCCACTTCGCGGTGGTGGTCGACCTTGGCGAAATCGAGGTCGCGGTAGGGATAGCCCTCGAGGAGTTCGAGGGCCTTGGCCGTCGAGAGCCGTCCGGAGCGGACTTTCTCCAGGATCTCTTCCAGGCGCTTTTTCACCCGACCATTCTACCACATTCGCAAAGGCCGGGGACCGCCACTCGAGGCCTCGGGGATCGTCTCCGTTCGCTGGGCTGATTTTTTACGCCGTTCCGTTCACCGGACTCGGCGCCAAAACAACTCGCTCGGCGTGCGCTACGCCTCGCTCAAACACGTTTTGTCGGTTTCCAGGTAAACTCCCCTCATCCGGCTCCGGAACGGCTAAATCAGCCCAATGCTCACTTCGACGATCCCCTCGGCCTCTGACGCGTGTCGGCCCCGATCCGTTTTGAAGCGGGTTGTCAAAGGCGGGCAAGTCGTGTAAAATAAGCGCAATTCATCACCAGTCGAGAGGAACAACCGTGCGCGAACAACGATCGAAAAAGGACGATTACCAGAAAGCCCTGACGGCCTTCGGGCAGGCCGTCAAGGAGTTCCAGAAGGGCGAGTTCGAGAAGGCCGCCGCCTCGTTCCAGGATTTCATCGCCAAGTTCCCGGCCGAACGGGAGATCGTCGATCGGGCCCGGACCTATATCGCCATCGCCCAGAAGAAGCCGAAGAAGGAGACCGTGGCGCTCAAGGGGTTCGAGGACCACTTCCGCCAAGGCGTGGTCAAGATCAATCAGGGCGACTGTCCCGGCGCCGTCAAGGTCCTGGAGAAGGCCCTCGAGTTCAAGGAGAACGAGGCGCTCGTCAACTACCTGCTGGCCGACGCCCACGCGCTGATGGGCCAGTCCGACGCCGCCCTCGACCTGCTCAAGAAGGCCGTCCAGAAGGACAAGACCTTCGCCGTCCTGGCCCAGAACGAGCCCGATCTCGAGCCGCTCTGGGAGGACAAGAAGTTCAAGCTCATCACCAAGCTCGTATGAAACGCGCCGCCGTCGTTCTTTTTCTGGGGGGAGAAGGGCGGACGGTCTTCCAGCCGGTCCTGGGCCGGCCGCTCGGCTCCTACGCCTTCGACGCCGTCCGCGAGACCGGGCCCGATGCCGTCGTCGTCATCTCGGGTCCCGATCCCGAAGGCCGGCAGGATTGGCAGGCCCTCGTCGGACCCGTCGAGACCGGGCCTCCCGTGTTCTGGCTGGCCGGGGAGAAGCCGGCCCGCCGGCCCCGGCAGGCCGTGTTGAGGGCCCTCGTCACCGCCCGGCGCCTGCTCCAAAAATACCCCGACGCCGATATCGTCGCCGTCCCGGCCGACCGGCCGTTGCTGCGCGGCCGGACCCTGAAGGCCCTGCTGCGGGCCCATCGGGCCAAGGGCTCGGCTCTGACGTTCCTGAGCGGGCCGGGAGAGCTCGGGCTCTCCGACATTCTGGCCCTCAGGGCCGCGGACGTCTTCCCGCTCCTCGGGCCCCGGTCCGCCCCGCGCGTCCCGGCCTCCTACGACGACCTGGCCCTCCGCCTGACCCAGGCCGGCCGGCGGGTCGGTTTCTACGAGAGCCCGGATCCGGGGTGGGCTGTGCCGGCCGTTGACGGCGCGGCCGTCGCCCGCGCCGCCCGCGACCTCCGCCGGCGGAAGAACGAGGCGCTCCTCCGCCGCGGCGTCGTCCTCCTCGACCCGGAGTCGACCTGGATCGATTGGTCCGTCGACATCGGCCCCCGCACGGTCGTCTATCCGTCCGTCGTCATCGAAGGCCCGACCCGGATCGGGGCCGACGGCGCGATCTACCCCCACGTCCACATCGCGGCCTCGACGATCGGGGCCCGGGTCAAGGTCCTGACCTCGACGGTCATGGAACAAACGGTCCTGGAGAACGACGTCCAGGTCGGCCCCTTCTCGCGCTTCCGGCCGAAGACGCGGGTCCGGGCCGGGGCCAAGGTCGGCAACTTCGTCGAGATGAAGAACACCGATTTCGGCCGCGGCTCCAAGGCCCAGCACCTGAGCTACCTCGGCGACAGCACGGTCGGCGAGGCCGTCAACGTCGGCGCGGGCACGATCACCTGCAATTACGACGGCCTGTCGAAGAACCCGACGCGCATCGGGGCCGGGGCCTTCATCGGTTCGGGCACGGAGCTGGTCGCGCCGGTCGAGGTGGGACGGGGCGCCTACGTCGCGGCCGGATCCACCATCACCAAGAACGTGGCCGCGGGGGCGCTGGCCATCGCCCGGGCCCGGCAGGTCGAAAAGCCGGGCTGGGTCCTGGAGCGGGTCAAGGGCCGGAAAAGCGGCGGGGGGGGGCACAAACCATGAAACGCAGCGAGATCCGGCAATATTTCAAGAACGGCCGGGCCGTCGTCTCGCCCGGCACGTACGCCATCGTCAAGTCGCGGCGGGCCCTGGCGAACGCCTTCGCCGTCATCAAGGACGACCGGGAGACGACCTGCATCATCGAGGAGTCCAAGATCGGCGCCCAGAAGTTCCTCGGCTTCGACGGCGACTGGCGCCAGATCACCTTCGACATGGTCCTGCCCTTCAGCCTCATCGGCTTCATGGCCGCCGTTTCCGGGGCGCTGGCCGAGGCCGGGGTCAGCCTGTTCGCCGTCTCGGCCTACACGACCGACCACGTCTTCGTCAAGGACGCCAAGCTCGATGTCGCGGTCAAGGCCCTGGAGAAGCTGGGCATGGCCGTGCGCGTCGTCTGAGCCATGCCCGCCGTCCTCCGCCTGGCCGAGATCAAAGCGGCGCTGGCCGGGGTCGACCTCCTGCCGCTCATCGAGGCCGGCTTCGCCGCCTATTCCCGGGGCGAGGTCGTCGTGCCGCCGGTCGGCGAGCTCGTCTTCGACGACCCGCCGGGCGACGTCCACATCAAATACGGCTACATCCGGCGGGACGACCACTACGTCGTCAAGATCGCCTCGGGCTTCCTTGACAATCCCAAGCGCGGCCTGCCGTCGGGCGACGGCCTCATGCTCGTCTTCAGCCAGCGGACGGGCCTCCTCGAAGCCGTCCTCCTCGACGAGGGCTACCTGACCAACGTCCGGACCGCGGCGGCCGGGGCCGTCGTCGCCCGATACCTGGCCCCTCGCGAGGTCACCGCCGTCGGCATCCTCGGCGCCGGCGTCCAGGGCCGGATGCAGCTCGAATGGCTGCGGCGGGCGCGGCGCTTCGACCGGGCCGTCGTCTGGGGCGTCGACGAGGCCGAGCTGGCCGCCTACCGCCGCGACATGGCCGGTCCGGGTCTCGAGATCGCGACCACGCTCAAGGCCGAGGAGGTCGCCGCCGCGGCCAACCTCATCGTCACCTGCACGCCGGCCACGGCGCCCCTCCTGCGGGCCGAGTGGATCCGCCCCGGGACTCACATCACGGCCATGGGCTCCGACACGGCCGCCAAGCAGGAGCTCGATCCCGCCATCCTGGCCCGGGCCGACCGGATCGTCGTCGACAGCCTCGCCCAGTCGGAGCTCCGCGGCGAGGTCTACAGGGCGGTGGCGGCCGGCGCCATCGGCCGGGACCGCCTGATCGAGCTGGGCCGCGTCGTCGCGGACCCCGCCCTGGGGCGCGCCTCGGACGCCGAGACCACCGTGGCCGACCTGACCGGCGTCGCCGTTCAGGACATCCAGATCGCCAAGGCCGTCCTGGCCGCGCTCAGCGCTCCGGCTCGGGCCTGACCACGGCCGTCCGGGTCATCGACCGGCCGGCGGCCTCGAGCGTCACCCGGTATTCCCCCGGCGGGACGAGGACCGGCCTTCCGAACCCTTCGGCCGGCGCGCCGCCGGCGGGCGCCGGTTTCGCTGCCGGCGGGCGCCTCATATCCCAGACGACCGAGTGAAGGCCGGCCGTCGCCGGACCCTCGAGCGTCGCCAGGACTTCGCCGCCGGCGCCGGTGACGCGGACGACGGCCTTGTCCTTGGGCCCGAGGGAGGTCTTCAGAGAATAGCGGATGACGACGCCGGCCGGCTCGTTGGGGGCCTCGAACTTGCGGTCGCCGTCCGAGCCCTCCAGCCGGTTCCGCCGGGCCCGCCATTGGACCTTGGGCTCGACCTCGAACAGGAACGCGTCCGCGGCGAGGTAGGCCTCGTCCATCTGTTGGAGGGCCGAGACATCGGCGACGAAGAGGCCGCGGCCGTGGCTGGCCGCGACGAGGTCGTTCGCCCGCGGGTGGACGAGGAGATCGTGGACGAGGGCGTTCGGCGGCAGGCCGGCGCCGAACGGGCGCCAGGACCGGCCGCCGTCGATGGCGGCGAAGACGCCCGACTCCGTCCCGGCGAAGAGGAGGCGCGGATTGCGGCGGTCCTCGGCCAGGGCGTAGACGGTGCCCTCGGGCAGGCCGGCCGTGACGGCGGTCCAGGTCGACCCGAAGTCCTCCGTCATGAACACGAACGGGCGGTAGTCATCGCGGTGCCAACCGGCTTTGGCGACGTAGGCGCGGCCGGCGGCGTGGGCGGAGGCGACGACCCGGGTGACGTAGTATTCCTCCGGGGCCCCGGCGTCCGTCAGGGCGGCGGTCACGTCCCGCCAGGTCCCTCCGCCGTTGCGCGTCAGTTGGACCTTGCCGTCGTCCGAGCCCGTCCAGATCAGGCCCGGCTCGAGGGGCGACTCGGCGATCGAGGTCAGGGTGCAGAACTCGATGTTCCCGGCCAACTTGACCGGATCGCCGGTCGTCAGGTCGGGCGAGATCTCCCGCCAGGTCTCGCCGCGGTCGAGCGACCGGAGCAGGACCTCCGCGCCGAGGTAGACGATGCGGCTGTTGTGGGGCGAGAGGGCGATCGGCGCGGTCCAGTTGAAGCGGTAGGGCGCCCGTCCCGCCGCCGGGCGGGGGCGGATGGAGCGGGCCAGTCCCAGCTTCTGGTCGACGCGCTGGATGGCCCCGTTCTGCGAGGCGTTGTAGAGCCAGCGGGAATCCTCCGGGTCGACGACGTTGACCATGCCGTCCCCGCCGCCGACCGAGACCCAGTCGTCGCGGGTGATCGCGCCGGAGGGACCGTTGGAGGGGATGCGGATCGAGCCGTTGTCCTGGAGCCCGCCGTAGATGTTGTAGGGCTCGTCCATGTCGACGCCGACGGCGTAGAACTGGGCCAGCGGCAGGTGGTCGAAGGCGTCCCAGGTCAGGCCGAAGTCGTAGGAGACGGCCAGGCCGCCGTCGTGGCCGAGGATGATGTGGCGGGAATCGGCCGGGTCGATCCACAGGGCGTGGTGGTCGACGTGGACCGAACCGGCCAGGTTCTCCGGCCCCTTGGCGCCCCACGTCCGGCCCCCGTCGAGGGAGCGGAAAAGGGGCGTGTTGGGCACGTAGACGACATCCTCGTCGTTGGGGTCGACATAGATCTGGCCGTACCACTTGCCGCCGCCGATGGGCTGGCCGTCCGTGTTCCTCTTCGTCCAGGTCTCGCCGCCGTCCTCGGAGCGGTAGACCTCGCCGCCGATCCGGGGCGGGGAGGCGGGCCGGCCGGCCGCGGCGGCGGCCGCGGCCCGCTTGGCTTCCTCGGCTGTCGGCGGGCGGAGGTTGGCGTTGTCGATCGTCGCGTACACGACGTCCGGCGACTTCGGCGAGACGGCCAGGCCGATGCGGCCGAGGTCGCCCGCGGGCAGGCCGCCAACGAGCTTCCGCCAGGTCCGGCCGGCGTCGGTCGACTTGTAGACGGCCGAGCCCGGCCCGTAGTCGTCGAAGTTCCAGGGCCGGCGGGTCTTGTCGTAGGCCGCGGCGAAGACCGTGTCGGGGGCTCCCGGCCGGAGGACGACCTCGACGACGCCGACGCGGTCGCCGAGGTCGAGGACCTTGGCCCAGGTCCGGCCGCCGTCGACCGTCTTATAGAGGCCTCGCTCGGGATTGGAGCTGAAATGATAGCCGAGGGCGGCGACGTAGACGGTGTCCGGGTCCGCCGGGTGGATGGCGATGCGGCCGATGTGGCGCGTCCGCTCCAGGCCCATGGCCGTCCAGGTCCGGCCGCCGTCGACCGACTTCAGGACGCCGAAGCCGCGCAGGGGGATGCGTCCCGAGGCCGGGTCGCCCGTGCCCACCCAGATCGTCCGCGGGTCCGAGGGCGCGACGGCGAAATGGCCGATGGGGACGTTGCCGGCGTCAGGCAGGAGGGACTCGAAGGTCGTCCCGTTGTTGACCGTGCGCCACAGCCCGCCCGTGGACGGCGCGATATAAAAGGTGAACCGGTCGGACGGGTGGGCTGCGACGTGGAGGATGCGCCCGCACTGGCGGNNAGCGGGCCGGGCCGATGGCCCGGTAGACGAAGGCCCGGGACAAAGCGTCGTCGAGCGGCCGGGCCGCCGCGGCCTTGGCCGGGGCTTGGGCGGGGGCCGGGCCGGCGGCGGCCAGGATCAGGACCAGGATGACCAGGAAACGTCGGCGCATGGGCACCTCCGGAGACCGGGATGAGCGGTTCAGAGATATTTGCGGACGACGGCTTCCATCTCGGGCATCCGCCCCTCCATTTCGGCCACCATCTTGAACTGGGTCCGGGCCCGGTCGAGGTTGTGGCCCTCGCGGCGGATCTTGAAGTAAACGTCGCCCTTGAGGTGGTCGGTCAGGAAGCGGATGCCGCACTCGAGCGTCAGGAGCTTGGCCGAGAAGGCCAGGCGCTCGGTCTCGGCGGGAACGAGGAAGTCGCGGGCCGCGTCGAGGTAGCCGGCGGTCAGGCGGTCGAACAGGTCCAGGTCGAAGCCGACCCGGGCCAGGTCCCGCTCGTCCTCGGCGGCCGTGGCCGCGCCCAGGCGGACGGAGTCGCCGAAATCGTAGAGGACCGAGCCCGGCATGACCGTGTCGAGGTCGATGACGCAGACGCCCTCGCCGGTGCGGTCGTCGATCATGACGTTGTTGAGCTTGGTGTCGTTGTGGGTGACGCGCTCGGGGATGAGCCCCGAGGCCAGGCCGTCGACGACCACGCCGGTGTCCTTCTCGCGTTCCAAGACGAAGGCGATCTCGGGCCCGACGCCGGCCGCCCGGCCGAAGGCGTCGGCGGCCAGGGCCTCGCGGAAGGCCGCGAACCGCCGGCGGGTGTGGTGGAAGTCCGGGATGGTCTCGTGGAGCCGGCCGCCGGGCAGCGTGGCCACCATCTTCTGGAAGTCGCCGAAGGCCTTCGAGGCCGCGTAGACGTGCCGGATGTCCTCGACCCGGTCGTAGGTCCGGGCGCCGCCGATGTAGCGGAACATCCGCCAGTAGGTCCCTTCCGGGGTCCGGTGGTAGGTCCGGCCGTCGCGCGTCGGGACGATGGTCAGCGTGCCGCGCTCGGGGTCGCCGCCGGCGGCGACGATGCGCTCGCGGGCGTAACGGGTCACCCGCTCGATGTTCTCCATGAGCCGCTCGGGCTCGCGGAAAACGAGGTGGTTGATGCGCTGGTTGACGTACTTGACCCGCCGGCCGCCGTCGTCGAACTCGGAGCAGTAGGTGTCGTTGATGTGGCCGGAGGGGATGGGACACGAGGAGATCCAGGTCCCGGGGCAGTCGAAGGCGGCGCAGATGCGGTCGAGTTCGGGCAACGGCTTCGCGTCCATGGTCAACCTCGGCTCGGTCTCTCCCGGCCCCCCGCGGGTCGGGCGCCCATTCTATAGAAGGCGGCGGCCGCCTGTCAACGCGGGTGTTAACGCGGGTTTCAGCGCGGCCGCCCGCCCGAGGGGGCCCGTCCGCCGCCCCGGCCGCCGGAGGGCCGGCGCCCGCCGGGACCGTCCGCGCGTCCCCCGCCGCCGCGGCGCCCCGAAGGACGGCCGCCCCGGCGGCCCGAGGGCCGCCGCCGGTCGAGGTCCTGGCCGGCCAGCCGCTCCAGGCTCATGTCGCGGACGTACATGTCGGGCGTGACCGGGAACTCGGGGATCTTCTGGCCGATGAACTTCTCGATGGCCTCGAGGTGGTCGGCCGTCTTCTCGCTGGCCAGGGTGATGGCCAGCCCCGTCGCGCCGGCCCGGGCCGTCCGGCCGATGCGGTGGACGTAGTTCTCGCAATCCTGGGGGATGTCGTAGTTGATGACCATCTCGAGATCTTCGATGTGGAGCCCGCGCGAGGCCACGTCGGTGGCCACGAGCATGGGGAAGCGCCCGGCCATGAAGTCCTCGATGATGCGCAGGCGCTCGCTCTGGGCCAGGTCGCCGCTGAGGAAGTTGGCCTTGTAGCCGTTGGCCTGGAGCTGTTTCGCGAGCATGAAGGCCGTGTGCTTCATGTTGGTGAAGATGAGGGCGTTCTTGGGCGTCCGCCGCTGGAGCAGGCCGAGCAGGAGATTGAGCTTGATGTGGCTGCCGACCCGGTAGAGCTCCTGCGAGATCGTGTCCACGGTCAGCTGCTCGGGCGTGACCTCGATGAAGACCGGGTCGTGGAGGTAGGCCTGGGCGACCCGCTGCGACAGCTTGTTGAGGGTGGCGCTGAAGAGCATGCTCTGGCGGTGCTCCCGCTCCGGCATCTGCTTGACGATGTCCCGCAGGTCGGGCAGGAAACCCATGTCGAAGAGCCGGTCGGCCTCGTCGATGACGAGGAAGCCGCACTCCTTGAAGTTGAGCCGCTTCTTCTCGGCCAGGTCGAGCAGGCGGCCCGGCGTGCCGATGATGATGTCCGGGCCGGCCTTGATCTGGTTCAGCTGGACGGTGTAGCCGACGCCGCCGTAGAAGCAGCCGATCTGCAGGCCGATGGCCCGGTTGAGGAGCAGGGCCTCGCCCTCGATCTGGACGGCCAGCTCGCGGGTCGGGACGATGATGAGGGCCTTGCGCCGGGAGCTCTTGGAGTGCTTCAGCAGGTGCGAGAACAGGGTGATGAGGAAGGCGGCCGTCTTGCCGGTCCCGGTCTGGGACTGGACGGCCACGTCGCGGCCCTTGAGCGATTCGGCCAGGGTCCGCTCCTGGACGGGGGTCAGGTCGGTGTATCCCCGGTCCGCGATGGCCCGCTGGAGCCTGGGATCGAGGTCGAGTTCGGTGAAACGCATGTCAGTTCCTTCTTGGACAGGGGGTCATTCCGGGGAGGGGATCTCCCGGGGGAGTGATCTTACGGGCGGGATAAGTGTCCGCGTCGCGTCCGTCCTGGTGTTCGGATAAGGGGCCATCATACCACAGGATCCCCGGCCGGCTCAAGGCACCGCCTTGACAACCCCCCGGGCTTGCCTTATTTTCTCTACTCCCATGAGCGCCAAGAGCATCCGTTCCCTGGTCCGGAGCTGGGAGACCGTCCGTTTCGAGCTCCTCAAGGGACGGATCTCGGACCTGCCCCTGGCCGTCGAGGGCTCTCCCCTGGAGCGGTACGTCCGCCGCCTGCGCCGGGAGATGGACCTCCGGGGCTTCCTATTCAAGCCCGACGTCTACCTGACGGACGGCTGGGGCTGCCCGGACCGCTCCCCGGTCATCGGCGTCCCCTTCTACTTGGCCGACCCCCGCCTGGCCCGCATCGAGGAGGAGCAGACGGGCGAGGTCGAAGACCCCCGGACGATCATGATGCTCCTCCGCCACGAGGCCGGCCACGCCGTCAACTACGCCTATCGGCTCTGGCGCCGGCCGAGCTGGGGCGAGGTCTTCGGCCGCTTCGCCAAACCCTACCGGGATTCCTTCCGGCCGGACCGCATGAGCCGGAACTACGTCCGGCACATCGCCGTCTACCCCTACGGCCGGACCTACGCCCAGAAGCACCCCGACGAGGACTTCGCCGAGACCTTCGCCGTCTGGCTGACCCCGCGCTCGTCCTGGCGGCGGAAGTACCGCAACTGGCCCGTCATCCGCAAGCTCCTCTACGTGGACGGGCTGATGAAGGAGGTCCGGCGCAACGTCCCCAAGACCCGCCGCGGCCTCCGCCTCCGGCCGGCCGACCGCATGACCCTGACCCTGGCCGAGCACTACGGCAAGAAGGCCGAGCGCTTCCGCCGGGACGCCCGGGGCTACGTCGACGACAGCCTCCGCGAGGCCTTCCCCGTCTCCCGGGGCCAGGTCCTCCGGCCGGCGGCGGGGCTGTTCAAGAGGTACCGCGAGCGGCTCGTCGAGCGGGTCGTCCACTGGTCCGTGCTGACGCCGGCCGAGGCCGAGGTCCTCGTCCGCAAGCTCGAGGCCCGGGCCTCGGCACTGGGGCTGAGCTACCGGCCCGGAGCGGAAGGGGAGAGGCTGATGGACGTCGTCTCCCTGGTCATCGCCCTGGCTCTCGATTACGCCTACACCGGGCGCCTCACCGGCTGAGCGGCGGGCTCGCGCGGCTAGCGGCCGCGGGCCAGCCCGGACGTGCCGGGATTGAAGATCGGCAGGCGCAGGTCGTAGGGGGGGCCGTCGAAGGCGGCCTTGACGATCGTCTGGAGCATATGGGGGTAATCGATGCCCGCCTGCTCGGCCGACCGGGCCAGCCCCATGCCGCTGTCGAGGCAGGGATTGCAGTTGACCTCGAGGATGACCGGCTGGCCCTCCTCATCGAGGCGGATGTCGACCCGGCCGTAGCCCCAGCCGCCGACGGCCCGGAAGGCCTTGGCCGCCGTCCGGCTGATGAGGGCCGTGAGCGAGGCGTCGACGCGGGCCGGGCAGATGACCCGGGTCCGCTTGTACTCGACCGAGGTCTCGACCCATTTGGCGGCGTAGGACATGATCGGGGGGATGGCCCGGGGCAGGCGCGAATAATCGACCTCGGCCAGCGGCATGACCTGGATCTTCCGCCCGCCGAGCAGCCCGACGTTGAACTCCCGTCCCCGCAGAAAGTGCTGGACGAGGGCCGGCTGCTTGTAGGTCCGGAGGATCTCGCGGGACTTGGCCTTGAGGGCCGTCTTGCTCTGGACGACGGAGTCCCGGTCGAGGCCGATGCCGGCGTGCTCTTGGGCGGCGTGGACGATGACCGGGAAGACCCACTTGTGCTCGTCGACGTCCGAGAGCCGTTCGACCAGGGCCGTCGAGGGCGGGATGGGCAGGCCGGCGCCCTTGAGCAGGCTGAGGGACATGTACTTGTCGCGGCTGAGGCCCAGGGCCAGAGCGGGGGAGCCGGTCATGGGATAGCCGAGCATGCGGATGAAGGCGGCCACGCGCATCTCGTAGAGGGCGCCGTGGACGACGTCGTCGTACTGGTTGAAGACGACGTCGGGCTGCAGGCGGTTGAGCTGGCGCTGGAGGACCGACAGGTCGCCCGCGAGCGGCAGGACCACGACCTCGTGGCGGAGGCGGCGCAGGCCGCGGGCGATGCCGCGGACCATCTGGCGGAGGTAGTGGAGGCTGCCGGTGTCGGACTTCTCGTCGGGCGCGGAGTCCGTGAAGGCGTTGTAGACGAGAGCGACGCGGAGTCTCTTCATGTTGCGGACCCGGCGCGCGAACGGGGTACTACTTCGCTCAAGCCGACCTCCTCCACCGAAGGGCGGATCCGGGGCGCGATCCTGGGGGGATTGTAGAAAAAAAGACGGCGGGGGTCAAACCGGAGCGGTCCGGTCCGGCCCCCGCCGGTGAGGGCTTACCTGTCGGCGAACGCGTAGACGGTCAGGAAGCCGTGCTGGCTGATCTTGGCGATGAGCTCGCCGCTGACCTTCTCGACGCTGTCGCTCGGCTGGTGGTAGTCGGCAGTCATGGCCGCCATGTAATAGACGTAGGGGACCTTGACCGCGGCGAACGAGGAGTGGTCGGAGCCGCCGCCGCCGGCGCCCAGGGCGTTGAAGCGGAAGGCCAGGTCGAGCCCGACGTACTGGTTCATCTCGCGGGCGATGTCGGCGAAGGGCGTGCCCTCGGTCAGGTTGACGCTGACGAACCAGGGGGCGCGGACCTTCTTGACGATCTCCTCGGCCCCGGGGACGCTGTAGGCCCGCATGGTCCGGGCCAGGGTCTCGGCGTCGTAGGGCCGGCTGATCATGTCGTAGTTGAGGTAGCCGACCGTCTTGGCGATGGGGAAGACGGGGTTCTGGGCGTAGTAGCGCGAGCCGAGCAGGCCCTCCTCCTCGCCCGTCCACAGGGCGAAGATGACGGTCCGCTTGGGCTTGACCGGGCTGGCCGCGATGGCCTTGGCGATGTTCAGGACGCCGACCGAGCCGGAGCCGTTGTCGTCCGCGCCGTTCCAGACGTAGCCGTCCCAGGCGCCGTTGTGGTCGTAGTGGGCGCCGACGACGAAGTACTCGTCCTTGAGC
>MTKX01001631.1_pt1 | contig 20175 bp, 21 predicted proteins | sample 1042771 | NCBI WGS metagenome assembly MTKX01 (sample SAMN06212183, study PRJNA360534) | anaerobic digester metagenome | biome: Wastewater treatment plant; material: sludge; isolation source: anaerobic digester fed with sludge from wastewater treatment plant | place: Denmark: WWTP Randers ... | reverse complement strand
TCGAATAGAAAAGACTTAATTATTCAATATTGCATCTGGAAGAAGGGTAAATAGGAATCCTCGCGAGTTAATTTTAATTTTATTATTATTCAATAGCCTCAGCTTCTATGATCAAATTTTCAAAGTAGTTGCTGAATCTATAATATCTTCCGGATAACACCGGCCGATAGGTACTATTATTGCCGCAATAATAGGTTTAATTATAGATTGCAGAGTTAAGGGGTGACAGGTGAACTGTAAATGAGGGATTTACTTTGCTGAAACCAAAAATGAACCGACCAGCGCCAAGATAGAGCACCTGCCGCCATCAGCAAAGCTCGTCTTTAAAGTGCTGGAATCAGGGAGCCTTCTGACGCAGAAAGATATTGTAGCCAGAACATATCTTCCGCCGAGGACTGTGAGGTACGCCCTGAGCAGATTGAAGGAGCAGCACGTCCTTCAAGAGCGCCTCTATTTCCAGGATGCGCGCCAAAGCCTCTATGGATTGAATCCGGAAATCCTGGGGGTGATTGCAGAGTAAATGTCGATACACCCTCTAGATGGGGATCTATCTATAGCACGTTCATCTAGCAGGCAAGAATAGCCATACATCTTAAGATCGGGCGGAAAAAATAGCCCGGTCTTTAGCCTCCTCAACCAATTAGATGGAAGGAGATATTTGTCTAGGTCATCCAAATCAGTATCATTGAGGTTATTCTGCAAATTTTCTTGCAGATAATTCCTAAAAGCAGATTTCATGCAGTTTAAGCTATTGATACTGTTTTGTAACTTATTATGATAGGTCATTTGCTTCATACAAACCTAGAAAAAAAATAAATTACCAGCCCCTAGCTTGCAATGCCTCCTCCTCTGGAATCATAGAAGCATCCAGTCCCTTCATGGCTGCTCCAAGCCCCTTGGAGACCTGCGCTAAGAGCTGTGGATTATCGAAGTTATGTACAGCCTGGACAATTGCCGTAGCCATGGCCTGAGGTTGCTCGGACTTGAAGATTCCCGAGCCAACGAAGACTCCGTCTGCGCCTAGCTGCATCATCAGAGATGCATCTGCAGGGGTGGCGACACCACCAGCAGCGAAGTTGACCACAGGCAATCGCTGCAATCGGGCACATTGCTGAACAAGGTCGTAATCGGCCTCTATTTCGCGAGCCACCTTTAACAATTGCAGGTCGTCCATGCCCTTCAGGCTCCTGATCTGGCCCTGGATCATCCTCATGTGCAAGACAGCTTGACTCACATCTCCAGTTCCTGCCTCGCCTTTGGTCCTGATCATGGCTGCACCTTCCTTGATGCGGCGCAGAGCTTCGCCCAAGTTTCGAGCACCGCAGACGAAGGGGATGGTGAATTTGGTCTTCTCGATGTGGAATTGGTCCGCTGGGGTGAGAACCTCCGATTCATCCACCATGTCCACCCCTAGGGCCTCCAGAATCTGAGCCTCCACAAAATGACCGATTCTGGCTTTGGCCATGACCGGTATGGTCACTGCATCTATGATCTCCTCAATTATGGCAGGATCTGCCATCCTTGCCACGCCGCCCATCTTCCTAATGTCTGCTGGAACGGCATGAAGAGCCATTACCGCAACAGCGCCCGCCTGCTCAGCTATGATCGCCTGCTCTGGGGTAGTGACATCCATGATCACGCCGCCTTTCTGCATCTTGGCGAAGCCGCGCTTGAGCAGCTCCGTTCCAAATCTCAGATTCTCAAGTTCCAGCATCATGAATTTCCTCTGGCTTTTCTTGCCCTGTTTATGGCTTGGAAATTATTGACTGGATTAATAGTTGCGCATCGAGGCAAATTTGTTTTATAAAGCAAAATGTGCTCCTATCTTGCCGTCAAGTAGCAGCTTTCAAGGTTCGCAGCTTGGCCAGCTCTTCATCATCAAGATGAGTGGATCTGATTGTCATCCATTGACCGTCGGGAAGCCTGCGACAAGAGATATCAGCATAAGCCCGCCCGTTCCGGTCGCAGTAGCGGGCTACGATGCGGCAAGAGAAATCCAGCAGATCCGGAGCAAATGAGCCCTTTCCTACGGCAATTGGACCGTTGATGTCTTGTGGTTCAAAGATAAAATCGCCGTCTTTCGCCAGCATGGCGAGCATCTTATTCTCGCTTTCATTTCTGCCAACAATCAACTTCGCATTTTTCGAAAGCCGGAAGTATCTCCCCGACTTGAGCAGACTGATGTTCTGCATGTCCAGCTCGCCGTGATCGATGAGGTCTCTGATCCTGCCAGCGAACTTGGGATCTGTTAGAAGACATCCTCCGGCAGCGCAGGGATAGTCGTTGACGCCAAGATCCCTGGCTAGAGTTATTTGGGGTTTTCTTGAACGGCCGGATATGTCCAGCATCCTCTCCCGGCTGATCCATCCGTTCTTCTCAGGAATTGTGGGAGTAAGCAGCTTTGCCGAAAGAGGTCGGACCACCAGGCCTTGCAAACCGGCTTCTCTCTCTATTATGTCCATCTGGCGTCTGAACTGGCTCATGGGCCTTTGGCCCAGCACCTCTCCGGTGATGATAAATGATGCTCCGGCTTCTTCCATCAGCTCAAGGCTCTTCTTGAAGAACAGTATCCTGCAATCGATGCATGGATTCATGTTGGCTCCGTAACCGTGTTCTGGCTTTTGCAGCACCTCCAGGAAATCCTCAGTTGCGTTGATGATCTTCAGATCAATTCCCAATGAATCAGCCACTCGACGGGCGTTGCTGCCACATCCCAGATTGGAAGAGTGCCGGTCACACAGGCAAAAAGGTGTCTTGAAGTTAACGGCCAGAAGCTCAAGCCCTTCCTGGCTCATGAGCTCTGCTGCAAGGGTGCTGTCCAGCCCCCCGGAGAGGAGAATTACGGCTTTCATTATGAATCAGACCTCTGCAGTGCGATGCGGTTTGTGTAGCTCTCTCTTGAAGTTTTGACCCTAGCTTTGCCAGATTCGGTGAGGCAGCAGTCCTCTCCATTCATAGAGCAGACCGAGTTACCTGGATGTGAGCATTCCATCAGCATTGGCGCAGCCATTCCTGAGATCAAGCAAAGGCTGAAGCTTGCTGACATAAAGATTAATGGCCCCAATGATATTGCTATATACTTGCGTCTCATATTCTAATTCTTCTCCATGCTCTAAATCTGAAATCAGGCCTTCCTTACTATGATCTGCCAGACTCCGCAGGATACGGATTTCAGATCCAGAATTTCATGTCCCTCACTCTTCAGACTCCGAGAGACATTGGCTGTTGCTGCCGAGTCATCCAATAGGATGGTCAGCTCTTCTCCAGTCGCCATCTCCTCCATTTTCAGCTTGGTCTTGACAAATGTATATGGGCAGACCTCACCACTCAAGTCAAGCTTCTCGGTCATAGCCGCACACCACCCAGTCTTTTTCCAAATAATTCTCAGGTTCGATGCTGACTACCTCGGGCTGCTCACCGCAAATGGAGCAGTCCAATCTCTTCCCTGCCGAGGCCTCAAAGAATCTCATGTCCAGGGCATTGAAGCAGAGCAGTCTTCCAGCCAACAGCTCTCCGATGCCCAGCACGAATTTCAGGGCTTCCGAGGCCTGGATGGTTCCAATGATCCCAGGCAACACTCCGAAGACGCCTGCTTCCTGGCAGCTTGGAATCAGTCCGGGAGGTGGAGATTTTTTAAAGATGCAACGATAGCATGGTCCTTTTTGGGGGAGCGATGTTGTGGTGTATCCCTCATAGCGGAGGATGCTTCCGTGGGAGCAGGGCTTTTTCTCCAGGACACAGGCGTCGTTGATCAGGTAATGAGTGGGAAAATTATCGCTTCCGTCGATCACGAAATCATACCTTCGGACCATTTCACTCGCATTTTCAGGTGAAAGGCGCTCCTGGCAAGCAATGACCTCCACATCGCTATTCAAGCTCCGTGCAAAGTTTTCGGCTGACTTTGCTTTAGCCAGTCCAATATTGCCGCCGTGGATGATCTGCCTTTGCAGGTTGCTCAATTCCACCATATCGCTATCGATAATCCCAAGCGTCCCTACTCCTGCTGCAGCCAGATAGGCGATGGCCGAAGATCCGAGGCCTCCTGCCCCTATTACCAGCACCCTGGATGCCAGGAGCTTCTTTTGTCCCTTGCCGCCCACTTCGGGAAGAATGATCTGGCGCGAGTAGCGCCTTATCTGCTCATCTGTAAATGATCCGGACACCTCATCCCTCCTTCAGGACAAAAGCCACGAATTCAGCCATCCCGGTCCGAATGACCATATCTCCAAATCGCTCTCTCTCATTGCCATATTGCAGATAGAATTCCAGACAACGCTGGATCAAATTCAGGCCCGCTTCCTCGTCTACATAGTCAGCTATCTTTTTCCCAAGAGCAGGATGTCTGCCCATCCTTCCCCCTACATAGACTGAGTATCCCGATTTTTTCACCCTCCAGGCACCGGTGGGACAGCAATCAATGCAGTCTGCGCAAGAGATGCAACGATCACAATTCAGCATTGGAAGTGAGCCTTCAAGAGTCAGGGCTTTTTCCATGCAGATATCCAGGCACAGGCCGCAGCCTATGCAAGCCTCTTTTTCCAGTTGTGGCTCTGCCGCTGCACAAAATCCAATATCGCTCTCAAAAGGGCGGGAGCAGGCATTTGGGCAGGCGGAGACTGTGGCTTTGAACTTGTGAGGAAGCACTTGGCCGGAGAACCTGCTATCGATCATCCGGGCAAATCTCTGGCTGTCCGCCAGAGCCTTTCTGCAAATGGGCAGGCCGGGGCAGGCAGTTACAGTCCGAACGCGTGGGCCACAGGGTCCCAGAGCCAATCCATCTTCCGCCAGCTCCCTTCGGACGGACTCGATATCCTCAAATAAAATCCAGGGAATCTCGATGCCCTGCCGGGCGGTGAGGCGGACCTCGCCTCGCCCATGCTTTTCGACGATATCGGCGATCCTGCGAAGCTGCAATGCAGAGATAGAGCCTCCGATCAGCTTGAGCCTGATGGCGAAAAAGTCGTCCTCCCTTTGCATGATTATGCCGCCGGATTTCAGCGAGGCGAAGTCAATGCGTTTTGCAGGGTCAGTAGCAATCATTTTGTGCCCTCTTTGGAAATGACGGTCGGAAGAGTTGAATGAAGGTTTGCATTGCGGCAATATCCCCGCGCAAAAGGAGACCAAAAGCCCGGCAAGATAGATTTAATTATCCTCGTACATACTTAGCAGACGCATGAGGAAATTAGATGCCAGGAGCCTGGAGATATTGAGAAAGCTCGCGCCAGAGATCAGCGAGCCCGTTCATTACCGCTCTATTCTTCCCCCGGTGTCAATGCATCACGCTGCAGATGAAGAAGATTTCCAGGAACGTCTGGAGAGGCTCTCCGCGGAGGAATTCGATTACCTAGCAGGAAAGATATTGGATGGATCGGAGTGTCTGCTTTGCATCTCTCCTGAATCCGCCCGGATATTTATCGATCTCCTAGAGAAGAAGGCACCTGGTGGGGCAGGGGAGCGGATTCGAGAGCTTTACAAATCATCCACCGGATACGAGGTTTAGTAGCCCTTATCATTAGGTAGGGCAGGCCTCGCCTTCTCAGTCATCCTCTTTTTTAACCTCGTCCGGCTTTATCTTTCCCGTCTTGACCCAGTAGTCCTGAATGGCAGCATGCAGAGCATCAGCTCCGAGATTAGAGCAATGCATCTTCTGAGGCGGAAGGCCATCCAGCTCGTCTGCCACGTCCTTGCGAGTGATCTTCATAGCCTCGTCCAGTGGCCTCCCTTTGGCCATCTCCGTTACCATGCTGGAGACAGCAATGGCCGATCCGCAGCCAAAGGTTCTGAACTTTATATCATCTATTCTCTCATCCTTGACCTTGATGAATATCTCCATGAGGTCCCCGCAGACCGGATTGCCGACCTTGCCATAGCCGTCTGCATCATCTATCACACCAACGTTCCTGGGGTTCATAAAGTGCTCCATAACCTTCTTGGAGTAGCCAATCTGTGCCATAATGTCTTCACCTCTCTAGAGTGGAGAAAGCGCCCTCAGCCTCTCCACAGTCTTCTTCACTGCATCTACAATCACTGGTATCTGATCGGGATGGTTCGACTTTCCCAGAGTTATGACCATGGAGCCATGCGCCTGCTCATGCTTAAGCCCAATGGCTAAAAGAACATGGCTTGGCTCCAGAGTCCTTGAGGAGCAGGCCGAGCCGGTGGATACCTGAATATTGAACATGGCATCCAGGGTCAGCAGAATGCTCTCCCCCTCGATCCTGCTGAACCTGAAGCTGGCATGGTGGGGAAGCCGTTTTATGGCATGGCCGGTCAGATGAGTCTCATCGATCTTGAGAATCTCTCTGATCAGACCGTCCCTGATGGCCTTCAGACGGAGGCTCTCATCTTTCATCTCCAGTCCTGCCAGCCGGGCAGCCTCGCCCATTCCAGCTATGGCGAACAGGTTCTCTGTGCCCGGTCGCAGTCCTCGTTCCTGGCCGCCACCCACAATGACCGGCTGGATCTTCACATTGGGACCGAGATATAAAGCGCCTGCACCCTGAGGGCCGCATAGATCGTTGCTTGATAAGGTCAGAAGGTCTATTCCATCGTTCTGCACATCAATTGGTATCCTGCCTGCAGCAGCCACGGCATCAACGTGCAGGAGCATGCCTTTTTCGTGAACTATCCGGCTGATCTCCTTTATAGGCTCGACAGTGCCTATCTCGCCATTGGCGTACATTACTGATGCAACCGCCGTCTCTCTGCTGATCATGCTCTCTAAAGCCTGCAGATCCACAATGCCTTGGTTGTCCACGGGAATGAGTTGGAGCTCGAAGCCATTTTTCTGCAGGTCCTTCATGGCATTGAGGACGGAGATGTGCTCTATTCTGCTGGCCAGGAGCCTCTTTCCTCTGGCAGCATTTCTCATAGCAGCGCCTCTGATGGCCAGGTTATTGGCTTCAGTGGCGCTGCCGGTGAAGACAATATTTCGCGCGTCTTCAGCATTAATCAGCTCAGCCACTTTTGCTCTAGCTTCTTCCACTGCTGACTTGGCTGCTAGGCCAACCGAATGCAAAGCCGATGGATTTCCAGTCTCGTCGATAAGATATTTCTGGGCAAAATCCAGTACTCTCGAATCCAGGAGCATGGCCGATTGATTATCCAGATAAATTCCTTGCATATAACTAACGCCTCTTACCTCATTCTCTCTATCCAGAAGGTCACTATTTGGCCTGATCTCTCGAACTTCAGGACCTTATGTCCAGCCCTTTTGGCCCATCCAGGAATATCCAGTTCAGCAGTCGGATCATCAGCTTCCACCTTTAATATCTGTCCTATTTCGATATTTTCAATCTCCCCTTTGGTTCTGGCGAGAGGGATGGGGCAGAACAAGCCCACGCAGTCAATCTGAACATCTGGCTCAATATCCGACATTTGCATTCACCTTGAATCTCATTAGAATCACTCCTAACTTTCCAGATAATTGTAACTGCCCGCCTGCTCATGCAAAGGCAGAGGCTCCCATGCTTTTGGCGAGACCGGACGAGTCTTCATCAGCCACGGCAGTCCGATGCTACATATAACCGTCGTAGCCAGGGCCATGATCACCAGGGCAACGAAAATATGCCCTTCGATCAATCCGTAATGCAGGGCAGCCGAGGCCAGGGCAATTTCCATTGCTCCTCTGGCATTCAGCCCGAAGCCGACAGCCAATGCCTTTCGATTCTCTATGCCTGCGGCCATGGCACCCAGGCTAGCGCCAACGATCTTGCCCGCACAGGCAACGGCAAATATCAGAAGGACTATAGTCGCATCAAAGTCAGCTGCAAAGTCTGTTTTAAGCCCCACGGATACGAAGTATATCGGAGTCAGTATGGTCATAACCGGAAGGTAAATCCTTTTCAGGATGCTCTCCTTTCGGCTCCGTCTCTCCGAGAGAATCAGTCCGGCCAGAAATGCTGCTACTATACCGTGCCCGCCCATTAACTGTGAAGCCAGAGATGCCGTCAGCATGGCCAGAGCAATGAGGTCAATGATGCCACCCCAAAGCGGCTCAACGGGATTGATTCCCTTTCTCTTAATGAGATAGAGCGTGCCAAAGGCCAAGGCAAGCATTCCGACGGTGAGAATAAGATCCAAACTGGGACTGATGTTCGCCTTCAAACTGGTCAGAATCAGGGCAAAGGCGCACCAGCCAAAGATCGTGGCTGCAACCATAATTATCCCACCCAATTCGTTCCTCATGAGATCGAGATCCATGAGAATCCTGGCGATCACTGGCAGAGCGGAAATGGAGAGAGCTGTTCCCATGAAAAGGGCAAATAATTGGCGATCTTCAATGGAAATTCTCCATAAATCTGGGATCAGGATAACCATGGCATATCCAAGGGCAAATGGAAGAACTATGCCACATATGCTTGTAGAAATTGCACCTTTTTCCCGGCCTCTTATGCAATCCAGATCCACTTCCATGCCGGCAATGAAAACAAATGCAATAAGCCCCAGATGAGCAAGGGCATTGAGCAGCTGGAATGAATCTCCTGATGGTGGGAAGACCTCTGTCTGCAATGCCGGAGCAAGAGCGCCGAATACAGTTGGGCCCAGAATTATCCCTCCGAGAATCTCACCCAAAACAGCTGGCTGATGAAGCTTCCTGGCAAAGCCGCCCAAGATGCGAGCTATGGACAGAATCACCATGATCTGGATCAAAAACACGGCATCCAATGCATAAGACCTCTCTTCTTTTGTTAACAATTGTTATCCATATAAAACTTATGGAGGGAAATGCATATCACTTTGCATTCTCGAAAGAATCTGGAAGATTTGGTCTGATGTTTTTACAAAAAGGAAAATATAATTAAAAGCTAGGAAAACTACTTATAGGCCTATATTCTGATAACAATTGTTATTAGAAAACATCAAGCAATCTGATCAGAGGTGATGGTCATGAGGAAAGCAATAACGATGGTCATGTTTATGTTGATGGTCCTGTACCTCAGCTACCCGGCTTTTGCTGCGGGCTCCGTGCTTAATATCGGATATCAGCCCAGTACTCATCAAATAGCGGAAATGGTTGCCTTTGAGAATGGCTGGTGGCAGGATGAGTTGGAGCCATTCGAAATAACTGAAGTGAGGGAGTTTCAGTTTCCCACCGGAGTTCCTGAGATGCAGGCCATGGTTGCAGGAGAGCTGGACATTGCCTATGTAGGCACTGCGCCGCCAATTTCGGCGATATCTCAGGGCCTTGATGCCAAGATAGTTGCAGCTGTGAACATCAATGGCTCAAACCTGGTGCTCAAGCCCAACGCAACCTACGATGGACCGAATTCTCTGTCTGGGCTGAGCATTGGCACATTTCCTCCGGGAACGATTCAGGATATTGTATTGAAGAAATGGCTAATCGACAACGGAGTCGACATATCTGAAGTTGATATTAAAGCCATGGATCCTGGTCCGGCTATAACAGCTCTTTCCGCTGGCAAGATAGACGGCGTCTTCCTGCCACATCCATCTCCTGCCACCATTGAGCTGAACGGCAAAGGAGAATCGGTGGTCTCATCAGGAGCGATGTGGCCTAATCATGCTTGCTGCAGCCTGGTAGTCAGCGGAGAGCTAATCCGGGAGAATCCCGACCTGGTATTGCAGATTCTCAGAATTCATAACAATGCCACTCTATACATCAACGAGCACCCGGATGAGGCCGCAGAGGTCTTTGCCAATAGGACCAGCCAGGACATTGATCAGGTAAAAAGATCCCTCCAAACCTGGGATGGTAAGTGGATCTCGGATCCTCATGCTGAAATTCCTTCTACTCTGGAATACGCAGCGGAAAACTACGAGCTGCATTATATCACAAACAACTTGACTGAGGAGGAGCTATTCGATACCAGTTTCTACGATAGGCTATTCTGAAAATAGGCAAACTAAAGATAGGCCATGAACAAGGACTTTTGAGTGGAGGGCTTTTCATGGCCATTTTTGCCTCGATCTCAAAGCTTAGATAATAGGCAGGCTAGCATTCTCCTCTAGCAGCATTAGATTCCTGGCATTTTATGTCGAGGGAAAGGGTAAGGTAAATTTAAATATGATAACAATTGTGAATATTGACTTCACATTCGAGAGGATTTAAAATGAGCGAGAAGAAATACGGTCTAAGCACTCTGGCGTTGCATGTTGGCCAGGAGTCGCCGGACCCAACTACGGGATCAAGAGCTGTTCCCATCTACCAGACTTCATCTTATGTATTCAAGAGCACAGAGCATGCTGCAAATCTCTTTGCCTTGAAAGAACTGGGCAACATCTACACCAGACTCATGAATCCCACCAGCGATGTATTCGAGAAGCGCATCGCAGCCATAGAAGGTGGAAGCGGTGCTCTGGCGGTGTCATCGGGCATGTCTGCCATCTCTCTTGCCTTGCTGTCCATCACTCAGGTAGGAGATGAAATCGTTTCCGCCAACAACCTTTACGGCGGAACCTATCAGCTCTTCCACTATACCTTTCCAAAGCTTGGCCGAAAGGTTGTATTCGTTGACTCCACCCGCCCGGAGGAGTTTCAGAAGGCCATCACTCCCAAGACCAGAGCCATTTATGCCGAGACCATCGGCAATCCCAAGCTGGATGTGCCCGACTTTGAGAAGATCGCCAAGATCGCTCACGATGAAGGCCTGCCATTTGTAGTGGATAACACTGTGGGTGTGGGCATAGTCAGACCTATTGAATATGGTGCGGATATAATAGTTGAATCCGCCACCAAGTTCATCAACGGACATGGAAACTCCATCGGCGGTGTTATTGTAGACTCCGGCAAGTTCAATTGGTCAGGCGGAAAGTTCCCGGAGTTTACCGAACCCGATCCCAGCTATCATGGCCTGAAGTATTGGGAGACATTTGGAAACTTTCCAGGACTGGGAAATGTGGCTTTTATCTTCAAGACCAGAGTGCAGCTTCTTCGTGACCTTGGGCCGGCCTTGAGCCCCATCAATTCCTTCCTCTTCCTTCAGGGTGTGGAAACCCTGGCTTTGCGGCAGGAGAGGCACTCGGAGAATGCACTAAAAGTGGCGCGGTTCCTGAAGAGCCATCCTGCTGTGGCGTGGGTTAATTACCCAGGACTTCTGGAGCATCCCAGCCACGCTCTGGCTGAGAGATATTTGAAAGACAAATATGGAGCCCTGCTGGGCTTTGGAATAAAGGGCGGCCTGGAGGCAGGCAAGAGGTTCATTGAGTCTGTAGAGCTGCTTTCCCATCTGGCCAACATCGGAGATTCCAAGAGCCTGGTGATACACCCAGCATCGACCACCCACCAGCAACTGACGGCAGAAGAGCAGGCGGCCACGGGAGTCACTCCGGATTTCATCAGGGTTTCCGTGGGCATCGAGGATGTCGAAGATATCATTGCAGACCTGGATCAGGCTTTGGCCAAGGCGGTGGCATGAAAAGAGAGTCTGTGGGATTAGTCGAGACCCAGTGCTTTTCCATCTCCGAGGACATAGCTCTGGAGCATGGAGGCCGGCTTTCGGGAGCAAAGGTAGCTTACGAGACCTATGGCAAGCTCAATCGGGAGAAGAATAATGCCGTACTAATCTGCCATGCTCTTTCTGGGGATGCTCATGCGGCTGGCTGGCATAAGGGCGAAGAGAAGCCGGGCTGGTGGGATATCATCATCGGCCCTGGCAAAGCCCTGGATACTGAAAAATTCTTTGTCATATGCTCGAATGTACTAGGAGGATGCAAGGGCACCACCGGCCCCTCCTCCATTAATCCCAGGACGGGAAAGCCCTATGGTCTGGACTTTCCGGTGATAAGCGTCAGGGACATGGTGGATCTGCAAAAGAGGCTGCTCGACCATCTGGGAGTCGATAAGCTCTTTGCAGTCATCGGTGGCTCCTTTGGCGGAATGCAGGTTCTACAGTGGAGCGTAGCTTACCCAGAGAAGGTGAGGATGGCTGTGGCCATCGCCTCCAGTGCCTACTCCTCGCCTCAGCAGATTGCTTTCAATGAAGTCGGCCGCAAAGCCATATCCTCAGACCCGGATTGGCAAAACGGGGACTACTACGGTCGGGATCCTCCGGCCCGGGGCCTATCTCTGGCCAGGATGATCGGGCATATTACCTACCTCTCCGACGAGTCCATGCATCAGAAGTTCGGGAGAAGGCTGCAGGACAAGAGCGATTACGGATTTGATATCTCCAACCTTGACTTTCAGGTGGAGAGCTATCTGAGGTATCATGGAGACTCCTTCGTCAAACGATTCGATGCCAATTCCTATCTCTACATCACCAAGGCCATTGACTACTTCGACCTGACCCGCAAAGGGGCTCTCTCTCTGGCCGAGGCCTTCAAAGATGCAAAAGCCAAATTCCTGATCATATCCATAAGCTCCGACTGGCTTTATCCTCCCTACCAGAGCAGGGAGATAGCTGATGCCTTGAGCGCCAATGATATCGATGTCCGGCACTGCGAGATAAAATCCAACTACGGTCATGATGCCTTCCTGCTGGAATCCGGTCAGATGAACTACACTATCCAGAATTTCCTCTCCCGCACATCCGTAGGAGATGTGATGATCAAAGACGTAGTAACCATCCGGCAGGGCTCAAGTGTGGAGGATGCAGCCAGGATCATGATGACCGCGGGAGTGACTCATCTGCCGGTTATAGACGCAGAAAGAAGGCTTGAGGGCATTGTCACCGCCTGGGATGTATCCAAAGCCGTGGCCCTCAAGTATACCCTCTTGGAAGAGATAATGACCCGCAATGTGGTTGTATCTTCCCAGGAGGATCCAATTGAACGGGCAGCAAAACTGATGACCGAGCACAACATCTCTGCTCTGCCGGTCTTGGATGCCGAGAAAAAGGTAATAGGAATGATAACCAGCGACGGCGTAAGCCGTTTGGTAAGCGTATGCCGATGATGATCATTCTATTGCCTTCCTGCATTGCTCTTGAGGATCAATGATCGTACATATCAGGGCGTTCGCGAACTTCCGAGATATCCTGGGGAAGGATTTGCAGGTAGAGTTGCGGGATGGATCTACTGTAAAGGAGCTTCTTGATATCCTTTGCGCATCCCATAAAAACATGAAATCAGCCATCTTTGATGAGTCGGGCAGGGTTCGAGAGTATGTCATCCTAATGAAGAATAGGAAAAATGTGGATTTTCTTGAAGGTCTGAATACAACGCTTTCCGATGGAGATGAAGTGGCCATACTTCCACATATAGCAGGAGGATGATTTTCCGAGAGCACCAATAATTAATATTTTATTTATTAAAAAAAACTAGAGATATAAAAGATCTTGCTCGTCATCCATATCCTTCTGAGTCAATTGAGTCTGTGGTAATTTATTCAAATGCTCTTCGGTGATAACAGTGTAAGGATGATCATCCCCCAATTTGTCGCGAAGTATTTTCAAGGACCTCACAAAGAAGGCACGTGCCTCTGCATCCTCGCCCTGTGCCTTGGCCGTATTTCCTAGAGATTTCAGTATTATCACCGCATCCAAATGATCCTCTCCGGATAACGCTTCCATGATTGCAAGTGCCCGCTGATATTGAGATCGGGCTTCGCTAAAACCTCCTAGATCATACAGCAGGTCTCCCAGAATGCAAGCTCGCAATGCCACTTCCGGATGGATAGGACCGAAAGAAGCTTCAGCAACCTCCAGTGCCCGCTGGAAATCGAGGTAGGCATCTTTTATATTTCCCTGGGACTTGAGCGCCCTCCCCAGATGGTCTAAGGTTATGGCCACATGAGGATGCCATTGCCCATGTTCGGCCTCTTCCATCCTTAGATCCTCTTCATAGTTCACCCTGGCAAGGGTCAGGTTTCCGCTGATCTCGTAAAATGGGCCCAGGCTGATTGCATTCCAAGCAGTTGGAAAATTGATTTTGCCTGGGCCATATCCTGTCCTCTCAGTGTTACGAAAGTCCGTTTCTCTCCCAACAAAGTAGATCACTCATTGTAGATCACCGGATAATACTGCTAAGGCAAACACCTTAATAATTAGCATAGAGGCAGAATTTGCTTGAGTATGTGTTGTCCCCACACCCAAGACGTTGTTCTAATTCTAAAGTCCAAAACAATTATTGCCCAGAACAATAATCGAGAGCTATGAAGCTCAAAATCACAATCATTGGACCAAGGGTCCATAATGTAGACTACAAGCCCCTCTTAATGAATCTGGCATTGTCATCAGGAATTAAAATGTTCGAAGCCTATAGCATAGAAGCAGAGAAGGAGCAACAAGTGATGGTCTTGGTTGACGGCAGCGAGAAAGAAATTGATGATTTTAGAAAGCTAGCCGAGGCCAAGCGCCCTGCAAAGGCAATCGTATCAAAGATGGTCACAGAGAACTACGAGGGCGAGGTTATGAGAATAGAAAGTTATGCTCAGCTCTTCGTCACCTTCCAGTTAGGAAAGGCGGTCCTCGTCTTCCTTGAGATGAAAGACGACATTAAATCTATTAAGGAGGATTTAAAGGAGCTGAAGTGGGGAATGAAGGAGATGATAACAGAAGTCAAGGAAATGAATACATATGTGAAGAACCTGACCGGGATGTAAAAAATTAAATGATAATAATAAAAACCTAAATTAGCTATTAATTAGTTTGCCAGCACCCCCGGAAGATTATAGAGGCTTTGCCTTGCGTCTTGGAAGCAAAAACGCTCCTCAATCATCTCTTCTCCTCTGAGCCTGTCCAGAGCATATCTCACTGTCCTGGGTGGAAGATCGGTCCGGCTGATTATATCCTTCTGGGTGAGAGGGCCGTCGGACGCCAGCACTTGGAAGACGTGTTTGGCCGAAGGCGGAAGATATTCCAGGACATCCGGGTCTGGTGGGCCCGCATTCTTAGATGCGGAGGCTATTGCCGCTGCAATAGGATGGCCCTGGGATAATACAGCGGATTTGTCGGAGCTCTCCGAGGCTCTTGAGCCGGAAGAGCCAGAGGAACGTGATATGCTCTTGCCGACGCTGAAATAGGATGGATCACAGTAATCCGTCCAGAGATATGATGAAACAAGCCCGGTACAGGTGCAGATCTGGGAGATGTACCCCTCCGAGGATTCGCTGCAACAATCCACCGCAGCCCTTTCCTGGCAGTCCATCTGTGTGCATGTACAGCCATTCATGCCGGGCTGAGATATGGCAGGGACTACAATGAGGCTTAGAACTGCAATTGCTCTGAAAAGGCTTATGAGATTCATAGGCTCTCCTATACCATGAGATCACAATTGTGAACACCGCTATATAAGGCATTCGTCGATTAACTGCAAAAACATAGCCCAATTTGAGAAAAATCAACTAGAGCGAGAGAATCGATCCAATGAGCATAGAGAGAATAGCTTAAGATTTCACTTGATTTGATAAAATTATATTAAATCATCTTTCAATTTGGTTCGAATATACTCGATAGACACCAATGCATATTGCCAGAATCCAAATCGTCATATGCCATAAAGACAAGCTCACGTTGCGAACGCGCGGCGTTCAAAGAGATGAAGAGAGTGGTATCAATATGAAGAAAATAGCTGTTATATCCCTTCTCCTGCTGTTTGCAGGAATGGCATCGGCACTTGGACAAACCGGATCATGCATCTGTCCGAGCGGCATATCCTGCGGGCCCTCTGAATGCCTGCAAGGCTGCACCGGAACCTGCTCACAGGGAGAGAGCGATGCATCCTCCTGCGCTGCTAGCTGCCCCATCGGCAATTGCGCATCAAAGCCACAAGGCGAAGGATGCGCGATTCCCTCCTGCTGCTAGTGCAGCAGGCAACTGAGACCGGATGGACTTGATTACCTTTTTTCCTTGACGCATTTTGCCGCATTGCTATTATTCATATGGCCTGACAGCCATTCCCTCAAGTGATTCTATAACATTTGCGAATCAATTGAAGGCGTATTTATGGTGATGAATGCCGAGATCAAAGCTCTGCTGGTGAGCATCGGTGGCGCTGATATCGACGAGGAGCTATTAAAGGAGGCCGTCAGAACCACCAGGCCCAGCGCGGGTCCTGGTGCCGGTATTGAATCGTTCTTTTTCAAATCCGGCGGCCGTAGGGTGAGGCTGGCGGCAAATAAGAATTCTCCACTCAAAGTGATCAGATGCTGCAGCGATGTTATGCTGATCAAGGACGGAAAGCCAATAGTCTCCGGCCGCCTTGAGCCCGCCATCAGCCATTGTCCTGAGCAGGCATATCTTACCATCAGCGGCAGGTGCGTTTATGACTGCAAGTTCTGCCCGGTTCCCAGACTCGAAGGAGAGACAAAAGACCTAGAGGAGATACTGGAGCTGGTGCAAGAAGCCTGGGGAACAGGGCAACTTAAAGCCATATCTCTCACCAGTGGGGTAGAGAGCTCAGCAGAAGAAGAGGTGAAAAGAGCGGTATCGGTTGTATCGGCCTTGAGAGTCAGATACGATGTGCCCATCGGCGTTTCCGTCTACCCTACAGAAACCTCCTCAGAGGAGCTAAAGCATGCCGGTGCAACTGAAATCAAATACAATGTAGAGACTATGGACAGCGAGATCTTCTCCAGAGTCTGCTCGAGTCTATCTCTCGAGCATATTCTTAAGTCCCTAAAGAAAGCAGTGCCCATCTTCGGAAAAAATAGAGTTTCCTCTAACTTTATTCTGGGGCTGGGGGAGAGCGATGAATGCGTTTTAGCGGGCGTTGCCAAGCTCGCGGATATGGGTGTAATACCCATCTTGAGGCCAATTTCACCGCATCCCTTGAGAAAAGGAGATATCGATGTAGAGCGGCCGTCTCCCGAGAGACTGCTTTCATTGGCAAGGGCCACAAAAAAGATTCTTGCTGAGCATGATCTGAGGCCGGACTTAGCCGAGACAATGTGCTTGCCATGCACAGGATGTGATATTACGCCCTTTAGAGACTTATAAACATTTTCTATATATATTTGCTAAATCGAATCGGCATCTTCAGTTTTAGCCATGCAAAAAGCATTTTAAAAATTGAACTTAGGACAAGATCACCTCCGACATTGAGCCCTCGAAATTCAGGCTGTAGAGGCTCTGGCGCGCATCTCTAAATGAGAACCTCTCCTGGAGAAGGTTTTCTTCCTTGAGCCGATTCAGTGCGTATCTGACCGTCCGGGCAGGAAGATATGTTTTGGTTATGATCTCCTTTTGCGTTAGAAGGCTCTCCGATTCCAGCAATTCAGCTACGCGCCTGGCTGAGGCAGGCAGGCGGTTCAGGTTATACGGCGAAAGATTGACGCCGGCAAAGACGATCCCTCATTTATTGTCTCACCGATCACAATTGTTAACTGAGGTGGTATTTAAAGCTATTCGATTACAGGAAGGCAGTATGGCAATAAAACAAAGAAAATCTATGGGGGATCTTGAACGCCCATATCCCAGACCGCAATTCGGATTTAGGAATCCTCAACTGAAATTCCCAGCTCCTTCATGCGAGTTCTGATCTCATCGGCGATCTGCCAGTCCTTCCTCTCTCGCAGCCTCTTTCTGGTCCAGATGAGCAGATCTGCGAGCTTCGTCGCAGTATACACCTCCGCCGTCTCCCTGCCCGTCACTGCAGGAGAGAAGAAACTCAATCCCAGAACCTCTCCGGCCTGAAGGAGAAGCTCTCTTGCTTCTTTCAAGCTCTTCTGCGATATCTTCCCGTCGTTTATGCGCCGGTTGATATCCCTTATCAGATCAAACAGGGTGCGCAGGGCATAGGGAGTATTGAAGTCATTGTCCATATGCTCCAGGAACTGCGCTCTGGCAGCAGCCACCGCCGGATCGCCATCCACTATAGTCCCAAGATCCCGATCTTTTTCGTCTTCAGTTTCAATGCTCTCGGTGATGATTCGAGCCGCTTTCTGCAGCCTCTCAAGGCTTCTATGTGCCTGCTTTAGGGCATCAGGTGAGAAGTCGATGGCGCTGCTGTAGTGGGAGAGCAGGACAAATAGCCGGAAGGCCTGAGCATCATACTCTTTCAGCATATCCCGGATGGTGGTGAAGTTGCCCAGGGACTTGGACATCTTCTCTCCCCCGACATTAAGAAAGCCGGTATGCATCCAGTACCTGACCAATGGCTTTTTTCCGGACGCCGCCTCCATCTGAGCGATTTCAGCCTCATGATGGGGGAATATGAGGTCCATGGCTCCGCCATGAATATCGTACTGCGGCCCGAAATAGGTTTCAGTAATAGCTGTGTCTTCGATATGCCAGCCAGGCCTGCCCTTTCCCCAAGGCGAATCCCAGACTACCTCTTCATCAAATTGGTCATCTTGATTGCCGTGGCTGCTGCTGACTTCCCCTTTCTGCCTCTTCTTCCACAGGGCGAAGTCCCCGCTGTTCCTCTTGGTCGGATCCGGCTCGATCCTGTGCTTTTTCAGCTCCTCTGCGCTTTGATGAGACAGCTTTCCAAAATCAGGGAACAGTGATTCATCGAAGTAAACCCCGGTATCGGTTTCATAGGCAAATCCCTTCTCCATCAGCCTCTCTATCTGAGAGACGATCTCAGGGATATGCTCTGTAGCCCTTGCATAGTAGTTTACATTGGAGACGCCCAGAGCCTGCATATCCTCCAGGTATCTCTGCTCGAATTTCCTGGCCAGAGCACGGGGCGAGACGCCTCTCTCAGCGGCACGGTTGATGATCTTGTCGTCAACATCGGTGATATTCTGTAGATAAAAGACACTATATCCTCTGTGTTTGAGATAACGGGCCACCACGTCAAAAGCAATATAGGTTCTGGCATGGCCGATATGAGAATCGTCATAGACCGTAGGACCGCAGACGAATAGATTGATACGCCCACCGTGAATGGTTTCTAATCTATCTTTCTCTCGGGAGATGGTGCTGTATATCTTCATGAGGCCGGGGTTGGGAGTCGAACCCAATTCTCGCGGTCTGCAGCCGCGCACTTAACCGGTCAGTCACCCCGGCAAGCCTCCTATCTTGCAAGACCACTGTGGGCACATGAATGCACTAATACCTGTGGGTTGAGGCAATAATTCTTAACTCCCAAAAATAGCATCATCTTCTCTATTGCTGAGTTCAATCCATACGTAGCTCAAGAAATTGGCTCTATTCTTGAAACATCAAATGAGCGATTCAAAGTAAGGAGTATCTGCTTGATCTTCGGGCGGATTAGAAATAGAGAAAATGTGCATTTAGCCCACAGCCATTAAGTATCCCCGCTCCTTAATAATCATTCATGAAAGCTGGATTCATCGGCCTGGGACATCTGGGCCGGGCCATGGCCGGGAGGCTGGCCTCCCATGGAGTCGATCTGATCCTGTGGAATAGAAGCCCGGAGAAGGCCGCCGACCTAGGCAGAGAGCTGGGCCTGCCGGTGGCAGAGAGCCCCGCCGCCCTGGCGGAAGAGAGCGAAGTCATCTTCCTCAACCTCTTCGACAGTGCAGCAGTGCGAGCCGTCCTGCAGGGCGAAAGTGGCCTCCTGGCCGGAGGCCTGCGGGAAAAGCTGGTCATAGACACCACCACCAATCACTTCAAGGATGTGCTGGACTTCCACAAATGGCTCTCCTCCAGCGGCGGCAGCTATCTGGAGGCTACGGTGCTGGGCAGCGTCGTCCCCGCCTCCCAGGGAAAGCTTACCGTCCTGGCCAGCGGAGAGAAAGAGGCTTACCAGAGGGGCCTGCCCTATCTGGAGAAGCTGGCTGCCAGCATCTTCTACCTGGAAGTGCCCGGCCTGGCCACGAGGATGAAGCTGGTCAATAACCTGATTTTGGGAAGCTTTATGGCCGCCATATCTGAAGCTGTAGCCCTGGGCGAGGCGACAGGAGTGGAGAAGACCACAGTCCTTGACATCCTGGCCGCCGGGGCAGGGGCCTCCGGAGTCCTCAATGCCAAGAAAGACAAGCTGCTGCGGGAGGACTTCTCTCCCCAGTTTCAGTCCGCCCTGATCTACAAGGATCTGCACTACCTGCAAGACCTGGCCTTCCAGCTCAAGAGGCCGGTATTTCTGGCCTCAGCGGTCAAGGAGATGTACGGCCTGACCTACGCCAGAGGAGAAGAGAAGCTGGACTTCTCAGCGCTTTACAGGATACTGAAGGAGAGCTCCTGAATTTTATCTTTTAGTCATGAATCCAATAATCTGACATTCGATCCCTATCCGACAACCTCAGACTACCAAAAGCTTTTTCGTCAAGTTCCACTATCATTAAAGATCAGGAGAGAGATGCATCTTCATGACCGATTCGCCCAAAAGCGAAATCCGCCTGAGTTTTCGATCCGCAGCTCTTCT
>MTKX01007165.1_pt1 | contig 20177 bp, 17 predicted proteins | sample 1042771 | NCBI WGS metagenome assembly MTKX01 (sample SAMN06212183, study PRJNA360534) | anaerobic digester metagenome | biome: Wastewater treatment plant; material: sludge; isolation source: anaerobic digester fed with sludge from wastewater treatment plant | place: Denmark: WWTP Randers ... | reverse complement strand
GTAATATACCAAGACCAAAGAACAGTATACAAGATTGCTGATATTGCCATGCTTTTTCCACAAGAGGATAGCAGGTATTTGAGTGACCGGATGAGATATTTTGTTAAAACGGGTAGATTCTTAAATCCAAGAAAAGGAATTTATGCCAAGCCGAACTATAATCCATTGGAATTAGGAAACATACTATATACACCATCATATATATCTCTGGAATACGTTCTCCAAAGATCAGGTGTAATTTTTCAATATGACACACGCATTACCAGTGTTAGCTATCTTTCAAGAGAATTGACAATTGATGACCGTTTATTTAGCTATCGCAGAATTAAGCAAGACATCATCATGGAAGTAGCTGGTATTTTCAGAAATAGCCATCATGTAAACATGGCTACACCTGAAAGAGCTTTCCTTGACATTCTGTACCTCAATAAAGAATTCTGTTTCGACAACCTAAAGCCTTTGGACAAACAAAAGATTGACAAGATAATCCCTGCCTATAAGTCAATATCATTGCAAAAAAGAGTTCATAAATTATTTTACGATGCTGGATATAAACAAGCATAAGCTATATCTCTTTCAGATTCTTAAAGATATATACGAAGATAAGGAACTCTCAGGTATACTTGGTTTTAAGGGGGGGACTGCTCTTATGTTTTTCTATGGCTTACCAAGATTTTCTGTTGACCTAGATTTTAATTTACTAAATCCGGATAAGGAGAAACAGGTATATAATAAAATTACCGGCATACTGTCTGAACATGGTGCAATACACGATCAGGCCATTAAGTATTACGGAATTATATCTGTATTGGATTATGGTATGGGAAATCGAAAATTAAAAATTGAAATATCAAAAAGAGATTATGATGATAGTTATGAAATAAAGAATTTATTTGGAATCAGCGTAAAAGTCATGGTTAAGCCCGATATGTTTGCCCATAAATTATGTGCAATATTGGATAGAAAAGCCATTACTAACAGAGATATTTTTGATTGTTGGTTTTTTATGAACAGTAAAACCCCATTGAATAAATCAATAGTTGAGCAACGAATGGGGATGCCTCTGCCTGATTACCTTCAAAAGTGTATTGATACACTCCAGACAATGAATGATAAAGGACTGCTGGATGGTCTTGGTGAGTTAATGGATAATCAGATGAAAAATTTTGTTCGTCATAAACTCAGGACTGAATGCATTACACTTATGAAGTTTTACAAGCAATTTCCGGTTCTAAGGCAGCCTGCACATTGATAAGGGGGAGGGTAAAACCCGTATAACGTTAATAACTTCATCTACCGTAGCCATCTTGCCCAACGCGGCAAGATGGCGGTCCAAGCGAGCCAGTTCAGACGGCTGTCTGCCTGTTGCCTTGACAAAATAGAAAGATAAAGAATGAACGAAAGAGTCCATTTCTATTCACCCGGTGATATGAGTGCATATTACAACTTGCAGAAGGCGACTCCTGTAATTGAGTTTATGATAGCGCTGTATGGGTACTCCCCCACCAGGCGCACTTTTGCCGGGTTTTCGCACCTGGTGGATATTCTGGACCATAGTGGGCCAACATTCCGGAACAAACCAGGCACGATCCATAGGTCAATAGGTATGATCATCAGAGCTACAGTCAAACTTCACATTTGAGATGGTTTACAAATTTGGAATTGAAATCCAATCTTGTATATGCTTGTGGGAGGAATGCCACAAGCCGTTGCTGCATATACTAAAACGAACAATTTTACTGCCGTTGATTTGGTAAAACGTGATATCATTGCTCTCTACGAAGAAGACTTCGGGAAAATAGATGACTCGGGTAGAGCAAAAGCCATGTATGATGCCATTCCCGCTCAGCTCAGCAAAAACGCATTGCGTTATCAGGTGGGTAAAGCCGTAAAGGATGAAAAGGTGGAAAGGATTGTGAATGTCGTGAAGGAGATGGAGGATTCCATGACGGTAAATGTTGCATACCACTCAGATGATCCGAATGCTGGATTAGCCCTTACAAAGAATAAGGAGTACTTCAAGATGTATGCTTCGGATACCGGCCTGTTTGTCACTCTTGCATTCAAGGATAGTGATATTACAGAAAATGTCATTTATGATAAGCTGCTGAATGATAAGCTAAGTACCAACCTCGGATATGTCTATGAGAATGTTATAGCCCAGATGCTGAGAGCAACCGGAAAAAACCTGTTCTATCATACGATTCCATACTCCAAAGGCAAGAAGTACTATGAAATAGATTTTGTCATCCCCCACAAGCATAAGGTGTCGCCTGTTGAGGTGAAGTCCTCCGGGTATAAAACGCATAAATCATTGGACGTGTTCTGTTCCAAGTTCTCTGATCGTACAATGAACAAGTATTTGATCTACACAAAGGATTATAAGAGGGAAAATGGGGTGGAGTATATACCGGTATATATGACCGTGTTTTTGTAGCAATTATGCCAGACGCGTTATGGAGATGACTTTTGCCTCAGTCCACAAGAATATTGTGAAGCATGACAAAAGCCAAAGTGGCTGATTTGAAATTTTCCACGATCTCTGAAGCAAATAAATATCTTGAAGCTTTTTCATTCTGATAACTTTTCAATTCGATAAACTACTTGCAGTCGCAACTAAATACGACCAGGATGTATTTTCGATGCTCACAGTAGTATTTTAGAGAAATGATATCACAAGTGAACATAGATTTATTCAAATCCATTTTCCGAGGACGTGAGGATGTTTACGCCATTCGTTGGGAAAAGGATGGCAGGTGTGGATATATGCCAGCCTATAAAGTTGACTGGAGTGACTACAATCAACACAAGGCAAAAGGAGGAAGCTTTGCCAATTATGATAAGAAAGAATATATACCACTCAATGATGAAGCTTTTAAAGAACATTTGTTGGGTAAATCAACGATTGGCATTTATCCCTTATTATCAGATAACACATCTTTCTTTATTGCAGCCGATTTTGATGAAACAAACTGGAGACAATCAATATTGAATCTTTATGCTGTTTGTTGTGAAATTGAACTTCCTGCGGTGATAGAACGTTCTCGTTCTGGAAATGGTGGTCATTTGTGGCTTTTTTTTGAAGAGAATATTCCGGCTTTTATGAGTCGAAAGATTGTGTTTGAATTATTGTTTCGTGCGGGGATAATCTCCAGATTCGAGAAGGAGCCTAGCTTTGACCGACTTTTTCCAAATCAGGATGTTCATTCAGGCAAAGGTGTTGGCAATTTAATTGCATTACCTTTACAAGGTGCTTCCTTAGCCAACGGAAATTCTTGTTTCCTGAATCCGGAAGTATTTGAGCCAGTTACCGATCAATGGAGATTTTTACAGTCTGTCAGAAAGATACCAAAACAGCAAATCGAAACGCTATACCTGCAATTAGCAGGTAAGACAATGGAGGTGTTCTCGTCAAGATATGTGCCGGATTCGAAGTTTGAGTTGGAGATACTCATCAACAGCGAGATATACCTTAAAAGAGTACAACTTAATGAAAAGCTTACTGATTTTTTGAGAGATAATCTGAATTTTCTAAATTCGGATTATTTGATTAAAAAGCGTTTGGGTAAGACTGCCTATAATGTAGAAAAGTATATTAGATTAATTGAAGAAACTGATGATGGCATTATTATTCCCCGTGGTTTCGCTTCTTCATTGATTCATTTTTGTGCCAATGAGAATATTCCAATTAAAATCATTGATGAACGATGTAAACATGTGGAAATTGAGATCAATTCAAAAATAGAATTGTTGCCTCATCAAGAGGATGTTTTAGAAAGGACTAAAGCTAAAGATTTTGGTGTAATCGTTTCGCCACCCGGTTCGGGGAAAACAATTATTGGGTTAGAATTGATCGCACAAAAGAAGCAACCGACACTCATACTTGTTCATCGAAAACAGCTCTTCGATCAATGGCTTGACAGAATAGAGAATTTTCTGTCCATTCCAAGGAAACAGATAGGGCAGATTGGCAATCAGAAAGATACAATAGGTAATGAAATTACGGTGGCCATGATTCAGTCGTTGATCAGAGGTAATCATTCGGAACTAAGAAATAGATTTGGCATGGTAATCGTAGATGAATGCCACCATATTCCGGCAAAATCGTTCCGGGAAGTAATTACGCAACTGAATTGCTTTTATCTCTATGGATTAACTGCGACCACTAAGAGGAAGAACAACGATGAAAAGCTTATCTATGTGTATATTGGTAACACAATCTATGAAATGACCCAGAAAGAGATGATGGAATCACAGGACACCAAAGCTGAGATTAATATTCGTGAAACTGATTTATTTGTTCCTTACGATTACAAGATTGATAATTATGAAACGGTTTCGCAGATTTTAATTTTTGATACAAACAGGAATAGCCTGATACTGAAAGATATTGAAGAGAACATCTCTCGTTTTAAATCGATATTAATTCTTACAGAGAGAAAATCTCATGTAAACGTTCTGAATTTATATTTAAAAGAAAGATACGAAACTGTTGCCATATCTGGAGATGATTCGGAACGAAGTCGCAAAAGTAAGCTGGAGCAAATTGAACAAGGCCATTTTCAAATTATTATTTCCACCGGACAATATTTTGGTGAAGGAATTGATGTCAGTGAGTTGGAATGCCTTTATATTGTCTATCCTTTTGCTTTTGAAGGGAAGTTAGTTCAATATATTGGCAGGATTCAGCGATCTGGTAAGGCTCCTGTAATTTTCGATTACCGGGATTCAAAAATTGATTACTTTGAGAAGATGTTTAAACAACGTAACAGGTATTACAACAAACTGAGATAATTAAATGGCAATCAAGGCAAAACCAGAATTGAGCAATGATAACATTCTGAATGATATATTGGCACATACCACTAAAAGCAAGTTGGATCAGTTTATCAGGGAATATGCCCACGATAACGATGATTTTCAGGCTTTTTTCATGGAAAAATTTTCTCCGAAACCCAAATCAGACTCCAGAATGAAGCCATCGGAAGATTATGTGGAAACCATTCAAAAGGCTTTTATAAAAAGTGGAATTAAGTCATACAGCAGGTACGGAAACAGAATCGAAGATTTTGGTTTTGATGCCGGCACTGTTAGTGAAAAACTGGAGCATTTGTTGGAAAAAGCACACTATTTTATCCGGCATGATAACAGAGAGGAAGCCATTTGCATTGCGCAAAAGTTGATTGAAACCATTCCCGATTATTGGGATGAAGGATTCGACTACGAGTGTCTGGTTCCGGAAGTATACGACAGGGCGATTGATCTGCTGGAAGAGATGTTGAATGAAAAACTTTCGAATGATCAGGTAGAATCGATCTTTAGTTGGTACGAAAAAGTAATTGAAGATAAAAAGCATGAATACGTGGGACAAAATACTTCTTTGGAGGTGTTTGAAAAATATTTTGTCTCCGATGCTGTAGGTGGTTTTGATCGTGTGCTGCGCATCATTAATCGGCGGATAGCGAATGCCGGGGATTATGAGCAAGAACGGGCTGTGTTGGAAAAGATATACCTCTTGGTTGAAAATGATCGGGAGGAGGATGCGGATCAAACAATCGGGGAGTTCCTGTTTTATCCTGAAGTCCGGAAGATCAAGTTAAAGCGTATGCTGGAAGAAAATAGGTATGACCAGGCCATTGAATTGCTGCAGGAAGGAATTGTAATTGCCAGAAAAAAAAAGGAGACAGGCATTGAAAGTGAATGGTTACAAAAACTTTTATTCGTGTATAAGCAGTTGAATAACAGCAAAAAAGTTCTTGAAATTACCAAAAAGTTATTTGTGCAAGGGACGGAACAACGTACCTGTTACCAATCGATCAAAAAAATCACACCAAAAGCAGAATGGCATGAAATGCTGTCGTGGATATTACAGAATTTATCTGAGAGGGGTTTTTATAGCTCCATTGAATTGAAGGCAGATATTTTCATTGAACACCAGATGTGGGATGATCTTTGGCAGCTTTGTCTGAGAAGGGGCATAGAATTTCTACGTCAATATGAAAAACATCTACGTCCCCGGTACGAAAAGGAGATTCTCACAGTATATCTTAAATACGTTCAGCAGCAAGCTTCCATTACAGATAGGAAGGCATACATAATAGTAGCCAACATGTTGAACCGGATGAAATCGTTCGATGGTGGACCTGCGCTCGTCGGGCAGCTGGTCAATCAGTACAGGCAAATTTATAAACGCCGGATCTATATGATGAAAGAACTGGACAGCATAAAATTGTGATGGTTGTCGTAATATGGCAAAACGAAGATGTCTTTGCTTTTCATGGAGGCATACCAAGTAGCCGGCCTGGCACGCTAAATCCGCGACAAAGACATCCACAACGAATACCTCTCCTACCAAAAAGTTTGTAAATAATGTGTTGCAATAATTGCATATATAAATATAAATATATTAATTTGCAACACATGGGAGAGAGCCTAAAGAGATTAATTCATGAAAACAACCAACAATTTAAAAGCCTTTAGAGATGCTGCAGGATTTACTCAGGAAAGGGTGGCCGGTTTTCTTGATATTGAAAGAGGAACACTTTCTAATTATGAACTTGGAACACGTGAAGCACCTGTTTCAATATTAATAAAATTATCAAATTTATATGGTGTAAATCTTTCCGATTTCTATGAAACTGATCCGGAAAAAGTGAAAGATGCCTTAATTTGTTCTTTTAGAATTGAAGGCTTATCGGACAAAGACCTGAAACACGTTATGGATTTTAAGGATGTGGTTAAATCGTACCTTAAAATGGATTATATATCAAATCAATGATAACGGATACCATAGAAATAAAAGCAAGTGAGTTGAGAAGTGAATGGGGTCTATCGCCCTATGATCCAGTACCTGTTAAGCAATTGCTTTTGAAATTAAATATTCTGACACTTTTTAGATCTTTAGAGGAAAATTTATCCGGAATGTGTCTAAAAAGAAACGACAAAAGGTTTCTCTTGATTAATTCCAATCATCCGATAGGAAGACAGAATTTTTCGATTGCCCATGAACTATATCATCTTTTTGTACAAGAAACTTTTGATGTGCATTATTGTAATCCGGGGAATCATTCTTCAATCAAGCAAGAGAAAGAAGCTGATTTTTTTGCCTCGGTTTTTCTGATGCCGGAAATTGGAATAAAAAAAATGATTCCTGAGCAGGAACTCATAAAAAGAGAAGTTTCTGTTGCCACATTACTCAAACTAGAACAATATTATGGTGTATCCGGTATGGCACTTTTGGTTCGTTTAAAGACATTAGGTCTAATTACAAAGAAAAAATTTTCTGAGTATCAGGGGTTGCCAAAAATGCGCACAGCACGTGAATATGGATATGACACCGCATTGTATTTGCCGGGTAACGATGGATTGGTTTTAGGAGATTATGGTGTTAAAGCCAAAACGCTGTTAGATAAGGATTTGATTTCTGAAGGGCATTATATTGAATTGCTTTCGAAAATTGGTGTTGATCCGACATTGAATAATGAATGACTTTTAGTGTTTGATTATGGTGGGGAGGAAATTGATAAAAGTTATTCTTGATTCTGATGTTGTTATTCATTTTATCAAAGGAAGCTGCCTGAATCTGTTACCTCAAATATTACCAACCTATACGTTTGTAATCCTAGATGTTGTCTTTGAAAACGAGCTTGCTATCAAACACAGGACAATAGTTCAAAACACTGTAGATTTGTTAAAAATAATCTCGATTGAAAAATGGGAACCTCTGGGTGAGGAAAGAAGAGAATTTTTTGCTTTACAGAAGAGATTTGGAGTGGGCGAAAGTGCAGCTATGGCATATTGTAAGTACAGAAAAGAAGTGTTAGCAAGCAGTAACCTAAAAGATATTGTTGAGTATTGTGAAGAAAATAGAATTACCTATTTTACTACAATGGATTTTTTATATCTGGCGATGACTTCAAAAGTGATGACAGAGGAGCAATGCGATGAATTTATAGCAACAGTAAAAGCTAAAGGAAGTAAATTACCTGTAACGAAGATACGTGATTTTTCTCCTCGGCTAGTATTGTGATTGATGATCAAAAAACCACCCAATGGAAGACAGAGCTTCGATTGAAAGCTAAAATTCAAAAAGGCATCAATATAAAATACCTGACCCGTAAACAAGGACACCTTTCCATCCACAAATCAAAACTCGTCGGCCGGTTCCATGGAGACTGCTACGAAGGTTGGTACTTCACGCTTAAGTTTGACGATGATATGGAATAAATATTTTAACGTCCGCTGTTACTCTGTTTATCCAAACTGAAAAATGTAAAGAAGATAAAGATTACCTCTTAACTTAAAAAAAAACATTGAAAGCAACTATTGAATCAATCATTCGCAATGAAATACGACCAGGATGTATTTTCGATGCTCATACAATTATTAATTATTTGATTCAAAATAACAGTGAGGTTTACCTGGCAGAGCACCAAAATAATTGGAGAACAGAATATTATCACAGTGTGATTAGCAAAATGATTGATGAATTTTCAAATAGCCTAATCGAGCGTTTAGATGATTCATGGTCAAGAAACATCCATATGAACTATACAGAAAACGCTTGTTGGCGCAAAATATAGCTTTTAACAACTACTTCCCCGGTCAATGGTGAAGCTGCCAACAATCAACCTGGAAGACTGGCAATAGCAGGTGCCCAGGCCCGGCTGAAACTGCTTAAGAATCATGTAATTCCTGTCGTATGAACCGGAATGTCCAATCTGCAAGACAGGATGGCAGACTTAGCAATCCGTTGTCCTTTTTAAGATTGTTCATAGAAAAGCGTATTTTTAACTTAGGTTCAAACTTTGACGAGTAAACCGACAGACTTTTTCCACTAACTCTTTTTTCGGCTTTTACTTCTACCGGAACAATATTTGTTCCCTCTTGCAGCAGAAAATCGACTTCTGCTCTGTTTCCTGAATTCCAATAATTTGGTAGTCCATCTGATTGCGGCACGAGTGCCTGCAAAATGGCATTTTCGGCTAAGGCGCCCTTGAACTCAATGTAGCCGGCATTGCCGGACAAAATTGCTTCAGGCGATAGTCTTGCCAGACGTCTCAATAAACCACAATCCAATGCATATACTTTAAATGCTGACAGGTCCTGATAAGCGCTTAAAGGAACTCCTGGTTTGGAGACATTGAAAATCCGGTAAATGAGTCCGGCTTCTTCCAGCCAAAGCAATGCATCCTCATATTCACGGGCACGGGCTCCGGTTTTAACAACTTTATAGATGAATTTCCGGTTTTCTTTTGCTAACTGAGAAGGCAGGGAGCGCCATAAACGATTGATACGTGGAATATCTACAGGGGCTGCATATTTTGAAAAATCAAGCGTGTACAGGTCTAAAATATTTTGTAAAACATTTTCTACTGATTGCATTCCCTCGTTTCCGAGCAAAGCTGTTACCGCTTCCGGCATACCGCCGCATACAAGGTAACGTTTATATTCCACGGCCAATTTATGGAAAATGATCTCGGGTAAAGGCGCACTCTGTTTTATGCTGTCCAGATACGTAAACGTTTGAGGATCTGAAGCACGCAAAAATTCTTTGAATGTAACAGGATATACCTCAATGAGCTGAACTTTTCCAACAGGAACAGACATTTTTTTCCTGCGTACCGCCACCCCTAAAAGCGAACCGGCTGCAATGATGTGATATTGGGGGGCCTCTTCACAAAAGTATTTCAGACTATTGAGGGCGCCTTCACAATCCTGTATTTCATCAAAAATCAGGAGTGTCTTTCCTGGTTCTATGGGGACATTAGTGAATAATGCAAGTTCTTTAAGGATCCGCTCAATATCTTTGGTTTTTTCAAAGACGGTTGTCAACTCTTCGGTCCTGTCAAAATTGAATGTAGCGACATAATCGAAACATTCTCTTCCGAACTCTTCCATAATCCATGTCTTGCCACTCTGTCGCGCTCCTTTTAACAGGATTGGTTTGCGAATTTCCTTATTTTTCCATTGTTTGAGTTGTCCAATAATGTCACGCTGAATTTTCATTTTATGTGTGTTTTATGTGAATATAATCACGTTATACGCACGTAATAATGGCAAATATATTAAATTTAACTCACAAATCATACACAAATGTGCGGCATCGTAGGATACATAGGACCCCGTCAGGCCGCTCCCACTCCCATACTCCTGAAACGCCTCAAACGCCTGGAATACCGCGGCTATGACAGTGCGGGCCTGGCGCTGATCAGCTCGGCAAACCAATTGGCAGTCTATAAGACCAAAGGGAAAGTGGCCAATCTGGCGAAGTACGTTCAGGGGAAAGACACCGAGGCCAACGTGGACCAACTACTCCATGCCCAACGTCAGTGACAAAGTGGTCCGGATCATATTGAGTTGTACATATTATCACACCACATAAACTTTATTCTACTATGGACACAGAAATGAAAGAGTATATCGATACTACGTTGAGTGACTGGTTATATCAACCGCATATCCTGGAATTGATTGAGCACAAGACCTTTTTGGAGGACGGGCCTATTGTTTTGAAACGTGTCGATAATGAGGATTATATGCAGATTCCTCTGTTCAGGCAGGTTGAATTCCTTTGCAAAACCGTAAGGACAGCGAAGCTGCTCAAACTCACGGCTACCGGCAACCTTCCGAGGGCCGTAGTACATGCGATTTACAGGCTCGGCATACCGGAACATTATTTTGAGGATAATATTGCGCGGTTACGTAAGGAAACCGATTGGTACACAGTGCCTCTGACCAGGAATCTGGCAGAAATGGGTGGGCTCATTAAAATGCGGGGCAATGGCTTAACGCTTACAAAAGAGGGTGAAAGAGTATTGAAAGACAGGCATTTATTGCTGAAATCCATTCTGGTCACTTTTGGGTACAAATTCAGTTGGGCGTATTTTGATTTGTTTGAGAATCGTTGGCTCGGGCAACGGGATTTTGGTCTTTCGCTGCTTTTGATGGCAGACTATGGCAACGTGCCCAGAGACAGCCACTTTTACTCGGAAAGATACTTCTATCATAATTTCCACGGAAGTAGTGACAAATACGCACACTTGTGTTACGCTGTGAGAACCCTGGATCGATTCATGCATAACCTGGGACTGATCACTTACGATGAAAGGCATCGGTTTGGAGAGCAGGAACAAATAACTGTTGCAAAAACACCCCTCTTTGACAAACTTTTGGCCATTGACCGGAATTTTGGAAAAATCAGTTATCGGGCCGAGGAGGGTGCAGGAGCAGGAGCAGTGCCTCGGCAAGTGCCAGTGGTGCCTCTTTACCGTTTGCGTATTTCGCTCAATGGCGCACAGCCGGCCATCTGGCGCGAATTTGTGATTCCCTCGGACCTCTCCCTCGTAAACCTTCATGTAGTGATACAGACGGTGATGGGCTGGACCAACAGCCATTTGCATATGTTCCAGAAAAATGGTGCCGAGTACACATTCAGGTACCAGTCCGATGACTCCTGGGATGAATGGGGCTATGTGGACTATTCGGGAATGAAAGTCTCCGATTTAATTACTGGCTGTGGCGATACCGTTGTCTATCTGTACGACTTTGGAGATAGCTGGAAACACACTGTTGAACTGCTGGAGGTCGTTGTGCTGCCGGAGGTCCTCAGGGATAACGGGCCCTTTTTCCTCATATGCCTTGCCGGTGAGGGACGGTGCCCTACAGAAGATAGTGGAGGAATTCATGGATACCATGAGATGTTGAAAATATTAAAAAATACTGCTCACAGTGAATATAAAGATACGTTAACGTGGCTTGGAGATGGTTTTGATTCTAATTATTTCAATCTCCAGGAGGTGAACAACACACTCGCGAGTTACTGCAAAGAATAAACCCTTCCCAAGCTACTTCTGGTGCGCAACTATCTATATACAAAACACAGCATAGAGAGGTACTGATTTTATGTCATTTTCGAAACCAAAATTCTTTTTCGAGATGCGTATGGCGTATGGTGACTGGTATTTTTTTGTAAAAATTCCTAAGCTTCTTGAGCGGTTTTGGTATCCTTTTTTTACTTCTACAGGGATAACGCGATCTTGTATTTGAAGTACAAAATCAATTTCTGCTTTTCCCTCGCTTTGCCAATAAAATAAATCATACCCATTATTTACAAAGGCTTGTGCCACATAATCCTCGGCCAAGGAGCCAAGAAAAATGTTATCCACCTCGATGGGAGATAACATGGTTTGTAGGGGGATTCTGGAATGTAAGGTGAGAGTTCCAATATCGGCCATATATAATTTAAAGTTCGATAGATCTGCGTAAGCATTTATTGGAATAAATCCATGATCTAATCGTTGGCACTTAAGGACTATACCTGCAAATTGAAGCCAGTCTATGGCTTCTCCAAAAATTGTGGCAGTGCCTCCCCTTTGTACAATTTTATATTGAAACTTACGATTATCCTTTGCTAATTGTGCGGGAATTGAATTGTAGCAGGCTCTGATCTTCACACTTGTTGCCGTAGTGGAGTATTTTGACATATCTGCTATGTATTGTTGAATGATATCGTTTTGAATTAATTGAACACTTTTATAGCTTCCTGTCTCTATATATGAAGATACAGCCGCTGGCATTCCACCAACGATCATATATTGTTGGTGGTATTTTAATGCTATATCATGCAGCGCTTCTGGCATTGCCAGATCTTTAGCAAAATGGGCCATTATCTCTTCTGATAATTTTTCCCTGTCCATAGCCCATAAGAATTCTTCAAAATCCATAGGATACATATTTATTTGTTGAACCTTACCTACAGGAAAAGAGTGTTTATTTCTGTTGATAGAAACACCCAGTAATGATCCTGCCGCTATAACATGTTGTTCTGGTGCTTGTTCGCAAAAATATTTCAATGACGTCAATGCCTGCTCGCTGACTTGTATCTCGTCAAAAAAAATCAATGTATTTCCTGCATCCACAGTAACTCCTTTTGCAGCCTCCAGGTATTGTACTATTTTATCAGGTGATAATTCCGTTTCCAGAAATTTACAAAAATCGTATTCTATTTCCAGATTTAGATAGAGTATATGCGTATATTGTTCATTGCCAAATTGTTTTATGATATATGTTTTACCCACCTGGCGTGCCCCATTGATAATTAAAGGCATCCTTTTGGGATTACTTTTCCATTCAGCCAGCGCTATGCTTATTTTTCGTTTCATTATTTTTTAGTTTATTGAAATAACACCTGCCAAAAGTAGTATTAAGTTCTAAATAATCAAAATAATTTGATTAATATGAACATAAAAATCAACCACCCATAATATTTACAATTTTGGATTTCAATTCCAAGATTGTATGGTAATGATGCGGCACTCACAGCGCCAGGTTGTAGAGTTCACCCATGAGGATGTACAATCCATCGTCAAAAGTGGTGCCGTCCGGGTCGGTCTGATAAGATCTTGAGTTGCACAGCACCACGCAGTTTACACCTGAACCGGCGTCTGTCTCGGAACTGCCCATCACCCACATGGTAGCGGTTCCGGCCAGGTTCCCGGAGTGATAGGCAGCATCGGGGAAGAATTTATGGCCTCTTCTCCAGCCCAGGGCATACCTGGGATAGATTGCGGAAGGGGTGAGCATCTGGATGCGCGTGGCGGGTTGTATGATATCGGGCACGATGGGACGTCCGTCTATGTGAAAGAGCAATTGCAGCATCTGTTCTGTCGAGGCGATGATTCCGCCGGCTGCGGCAATCACATCCATGGGGTTTGCATAACCGTTGTACCCGTTCTGGGAGTAGTAAACCACTTCGTTCGGCCTTCTGCCAGCACGGTCTTTTCCCACGTGGATATCGGTGATGCCCGCCTCCAAAAGGACCGCTTTCAGGTATTCTTCGTAGGGTTGCCCGGAAACTTTTTTAATCACCTCCCCCAAAATCCCGAAACCCATATTGCTATAAATAAACTCGGTGCCCGGCTCGGCCTGGGTGGCTTCCAGCAGGTACCGGATCCTTTGCTCAAGCGACTGGCCGGAAAAGGTCGAGGAGAACATGGGGTCGGGGTCGCTGCCCCAGCCACTGGTGTGTTGCAGCAAATGCCTGATAGTGACTGTCGCAGCACGAGGTGTGACGTTGGAGAATTCCTGCTCCAGGATGCCTCCGGTTCCGAACACCCTGTCGTCAAGGGACAGTTTACCTGCCTCGTACAGTTTCAGGATGCATAATGTGGTGAATTGCTTGGAGATGCTGGCCAGCCTGAAAAGGTGGCCGGGAGTGGTTCTTTCTTCGGTTTCCGTGATGGCAAAGCCCAGCCCGCTGCGGTAGGTGATCTCTTCGTTATTTGAGAAAGCAAAGGAAATCCCCGGGATATCGTACTTAGCCATGAATTGGTAGATGAGGTTATCGAACTCCTGCCTGCCATTTTTCACCAGCAGCTTGTACTGCAGGGTTTTCCCGTTTTCAGCCGTCACCTCGACCGTCACCACCCCTGTAAAATCCACAGCAGGCATGCTCCTGGTAGCCGGGAGATTGTAGTCGCTGCTGCTTGCTCCCGGGTAATAGTCGCTATTGCCAGTGGCGGTAAAATTTGCGCTACTCGTTACAGGCATGTTGTTGATCCTCACCGTGGCGCCCGGCGACACCGTCAGGGTCGGCTTCAGGCTGGTCAGGTCGACACCCTCGGGCACGGTCATGTAAAATACGTTCCTGTGGCGGATTCCTTGCAGGTCAGCACTGAGGGAAGGATTATCGGCCTTTGACATAACGAATGAGACCAGGTCCGCCTTGTCGCTTAAAATATCCTCGGGTTCGTCCTTAGAGCACGAAACAATGGCCAAAGCCAGGAAGGTTATGAGAAATAGGGGTGTGACTGCCGCGCACTTTTGATGTATTGCTCTGATAGTGAATTGCATATAAAAAGAGCTCTCCCGGGGAGCTTTTTTGTTAATGATTTGTAAACGAACAGGATACATCAAGAGTGCGCGGCACTCGTTTTTGTGTGTATCTTTGGGTAGGCAAAAATAACAATATTATGAGATTTTTCATCGACACAGCAAACCTGGAACAGATCCGCCAGGCGCGTGACCTGGGGATCCTGGACGGGGTGACCACCAACCCTTCGCTCATGGCGCGCGAGAACATCCACGGCCACGCGGCCATCATTGCGCATTACCGGCAAATTTGTGAAATGGTGAACGGCGATGTGAGTGCCGAGGTTTTCTCCACGGACCTGGAGGGGATGCTTGCCGAGGCGCATGAACTCTCGGCCATCCACAAGAACATTGTGGTGAAGGTGCCTTGCACGGCCGAGGGCATCAAGGCCATCAAGGCCCTCTCGGCCAGGAAGATCCCCACCAACTGCACGCTGGTCTTCAATGCGGGGCAGGCCGTTCTGGCCGCTAAAGCCGGTGCGCGGTACGTCTCGCCTTTTGTGGGCCGCCTGGACGATGTGAGTGAAGATGGGGTAGCGCTAGTGGCCCAGATTGTGCGCATTTTTGACTTGTATGGGTACGAGACGCAGGTGCTGGCCGCATCGATCCGCCACACGCGCCACATCATTGATTGCATGGAGGCCGGCGCCCACGTGGTCACCTGCCCGCTGCAACCCATCCTGGGCCTGCTGAACCACCCCCTAACCGAGAAAGGCCTCGCCAAATTCCTGGAAGACGCTGCCAAGATGAAGTAGGGGGCCAAGTCGTGCCAGAGTTGGGTACCGCGTACACTTGATGTATTAGCCTGTATTGCAGATAGTTAACGAAATAGCTCCCCCAGGGAGCTATTTCGTTATAATGCAGATTGTGAGCGAGATACATCAAGTGTACGCGGTACACCTATTCGGCGTTCGGCGCCAAACGCCTTTGGCGTTTTTGGCGCTTATTAAATGCTGCTTCGCAGCACCGCCTGATGCGAAGCACCAGTCTGCTCCTGCATTACATCGCTCTTTTTGGTTATAACCATAAAAAGATGTGGAAATTATATTATATTTGTGGTTATAACCATAAAAACAATGATAACAAGAGAGCTTTACTTAAAGCAACTGCTTAATTATATTGACAAGCCTATTATTAAGATTATCACTGGAATACGTCGCAGCGGTAAGTCTACAATACTATTGTTGCTACGTGATTTATTGTTGGAGCAGGGTGTGAAAGAAGAACAGATTCTATGTGTTAATTTTGAAAGTCTTACTTTTGCGGACTTAAACACAGCAGAAAGACTTTACGGATATATTGCATCGTGGATCCGGAAAGACACAAATAATTACATTCTTCTGGATGAGATACAGGAAGTGAAAGATTGGGAAAAGTGTATTAATTCATTAATAGTTGACTTTAAAGTTGATATTTACCTGACAGGATCTAATTCCCATTTACTTTCATCAGAGCTGGCTACTTTCCTGTCTGGCCGTTATGTTCAAATTCCCATATATACTCTCTCGTTCAGGGAGTACCTTCAATTCCATAACGATCATAATAAACAGGTAATAACAGGAACCGAGGCTTTTATCCGTTATCTTCGCTTAGGCGGTTTTCCTGTTATTCATATAGGGGATTTTCCCGAAGAAATTGGATATAAAATTGTATCTGATATTTATTCATCGGTCATTTTACGAGATACGGTACAGCGTTATCAGATTAGAGACATTGAACTGTTGGAGAGGGTTGTCCGTTTCGCAATGGATAATATAGGGAATACCTTTTCGGGGAAAAATGTGGCTGACTATTTTAAAGGCCAACAGCGCAGAATTGATATAAATACGGTATATAACTTCCTTACTGCTCTGGAAGGGGCTTTTGTCCTGTATCGTGTCCCCCGGTATGATGTTAAAGGAAAGGAAATCCTGAAAACGCAGGAAAAGTATTATCTGGGAGATGTATCAATCCTTTACGCTACCATGGGATATAAAGACCGACAGATCTCCGGTGTTTTGGAGAACCTTGTTTTCCTTGAACTTAAAAGACGGGGTTACGATGTTTATGTAGGAAAAACTGATACCTGTGAAATAGATTTTGTTGCCCAAAAGCAAAATAAAAAAATCTACATACAGGTAGCTTATAAACTGGATAGTCATGCAACCGTACAAAGAGAATTTGAGCCTTTATTGTCCATAAAAGACCAGTTCCCAAAATACGTTGTGACAATGGATGAGTTCTGGAAAGAATCCATTGAAGGAGTCCGACACTCCCATGTTTCCGATTTCTTGTTAAGTGACTTTTAGTGTACGCGGTACACCTATTCGGCGCCAAACGCCTTTAGCGTTTTGGCACCGAAAAAATGCTGCTTCGCAGCACCGCCTGGTGCGAAGCACTCAATCTTTTACGCAACGCACGGAAAAGTTGTAGTCCTTTAAATAACCGTTCCCACTACCCACACTATAAGAATCATAACCTATGTAAACGGGTAAAGCGTGAAGAGATGTCGATTCTGTTGAACTCCACCAAAACGCAAGTTGACCAATACTAAAGAATACCTCTTCTGAGCCCAAAGCAACATGAAAAAACCCGCCCGGAAGGGCAGAAAAACCTGACTTGTTTCTATATTCAGGATAACCGGCGTTGCCAGGAGCACCCTCACGGATTGAACTTTCCCAACCACTTTCTTTTGCCATGGATTTTGCAATATAAGGGGCAACTTTATGCCAACTGTAATTATTATCCAATAAGTAGTTCAGTAATTCTTGCCATTCAGCATTGCTGGGCAGGTGCCAGCCGTCGGGACACACTCCTTGTACACCGCTTGGGTTTGTATTGCTGCTTGTAGCTTCATTCATGGCTGCGGGCCAGTTGTATAGCACACCGTACGTGTTGTAATTGAATGTTGCTTTCGCTTCATCAATATTTGTACCCATATAATCATAAACAAAATATGATGGATATAATTCGGAGCTGAGATTTTCCAATTTTGGCAAATAAGCAAGGTTTTCTGCCATCCACACCTGTTCTCCGATTCTAACATATTTATAGGTTCGTTCATCTCTTGCGTCGGTAAACTCACCCATTGTAGAGAAAATAACCTGTTGTCCGTATGCAGTTCCTTCTGTATTAATGGCATAGGCCCTGACATAATATGTGGTATAGGGACTCAAACCGGATAGATTTGCTGTAAAGGTTCCTGCATCGGTACCATTTGTTGTTTTTGAATCTTCAATGGTAGGGTTTCCAGAAGTGTTCCAGCATATACCCCGATCCGTAAGTGCTGTTCCACCCTCAGATGTCACATTTCCTGAGCAGGAGGCAGTAGTGGTAGTTATATTAGTAACTACGCCTGTTGTGACAGAAGGAATATACGGTCCCAATAGGGTTGTAAACGTTTTTTGTACACCATAAGAAGTCCCTTCTGAGTTAGTAGCATATGCACGGACATAATAAACAGTGTTGGGAATCAAATTTGTCAAATTGACCGTAAAAGGTCCAAGTAACCAACCAGCCGTTACTTTATTATCGTCTAAAGTTGGATAACCCCAAGTATTCCAACATACTCCACGTTCATTAACCCAGGCATTAAAATATCCATTCGATATCACATCACCTGCACACATGGCGCTTGTAGCTGTAATATTGGTAACATCTCCTGTAGTGACAGTTGGAGTTGTTTGTTCTGGATCACCCGGCTGTGTTTTGAAAGATTTCTGATTACCATAAGCAGTTCCCTCCGAATTTGTCGCATAAGCACGCACATAATAAGTCGTGTTGGGAGTGAGACCGGTGAGATAGCTTGTGAAAGTTCCTAAACCTACTCCGTTTGTTGTTTTCGATTTTGCTGTGGTCGGATTCGGTGATGTACTCCAGCAAACACCACGGACAGTAACAGTGGCATTTTTACTTCCACCCGATGTTACATCATTTGAACATCTAGCGCTTGTAGCTGTAATATAGGTAACCTCACCTGTAGTGACAGAAGGCGTGGACTTAATACTCTCCTGAGGGGTACAGGAATAAAGTACCAGTTCCAAGGCTAAAAGAATAACAATTTTTTTCATTTCAATTGATTAACCTTTTTACAATTTTTAGATAGATAACTAATCCTTTACGCAACGAACAGATATCCCGTTCCGCTTTACGCCGTGGTCCCTATGCACGGTGCTGTCAGAGTAAACCAGGTACCTGAGCCGTGCTTCGTCACTTGTAGTATGCTCGGTAGAACTCCACCAGTAGCCGTAGTGACCATTCTGGCCGAAGCCTCCACCGCTCACGCGTACACCACCCGGAAGGGCTGTAAAACCGCTTTCGTTGGTTGCTCCGGTATCTTCACTCCAATGGGTTGTTGCGGCTTCTTTCAGTTTGTTGCCGGCATTAACTTTACCTCCAAGATAATCAACAAGTGTTGTCCATTCTGCATCACTGGGTAAATGCCAGCCTTCAGGACACGCTCTCCGTGCCGCCGGCCAGTTATAAAGTACTCCGTAGGTTGTATACATGTATGTGGATTTGGCTACATCTACGTCTGTACCCACATAATCATAAACATGATAATTAGGGTTGTCGGAAGAGCGTATTGTTACAGGACTAACCTCAGGTAAATACGCCAGATTTTCTGCCATCCATATTTGATCTCCAATGGTTACTGTTTTATACACATTCCCATCACGAGAATCAATAATGCCATCATCATCTTCATCATCTTCATCATCTTCATCATCTTCATCGTCCTCATCGTCTTCATCGTCTTCGTCGTCTTCGTCGTCTTCGTCGTCCTCATAGTCCAACCGTGTAGTAAACGCTTTCTGTTCCCCATAGGCTGTTCCTTCAGAATTTGTGGCATAGGCCCTGACATAATAAGACGTGTTGGGCTCCAGACCGGTCAGGTCCCCTGTAAAGATTCCCGCACCTGTCCCGTTGGAGGTTTTTGAATTTGCGATAGTCGGATTTTGTGAGGTGTTCCAGCATATACCCCTGGCCGTTACTGTTTTACCACCTTCGGCAGTTACTTCGCCTGAGCAAGAAGCCGTTTTAGACTGGATATTGGTGATTTCTCCCGTGGTTACCTTAGGTTTTGTAGGAGACTGTGCAATTAGCCATTCATAACCAATTAGATTACTTTTCTCATAATTCAAAGTGGCCAGATCTAGAATCTCGACATTCATTCCAGCATTCAGGTTGATCCCCACAAATAATTTCCACCAGGGTTCTTCTTTTTCAACCGTTTCTTCATCCGCATCAACAACTATCTTCCCACATTAATGTCTACTAAACTTTCAGTTAAACCTTTATAATTATTTAATATTTAAAAAGATACG
>MTKX01026385.1_pt3 | contig 20191 bp, 12 predicted proteins | sample 1042771 | NCBI WGS metagenome assembly MTKX01 (sample SAMN06212183, study PRJNA360534) | anaerobic digester metagenome | biome: Wastewater treatment plant; material: sludge; isolation source: anaerobic digester fed with sludge from wastewater treatment plant | place: Denmark: WWTP Randers ... | reverse complement strand
GCTCGATCGTATTGGGTTGTGGCTTCAGTTCATCTGGGTTGCACTATTCGCTGCGAAAGCCCGCCCGGCGCCTTACCGCCTAGCCGGGAGTCAGCTCGTCCATCATGGCCCGCACGCGGCGCAGCTCGTCCTCGGTGATGGTGTGGCCCAGCTCCGGGTAGAGCCGGGCGGTGACGTTTCCGCCCATCCGGCGCAGGACGTCGGCCGACTCCAGGACGCGGTCCCGGGGGATGTGGGGATCGTGGTCGCTGCACGCCAGGAGGATCGGCGTGCCTGACAGGGATCTCGGCGAGTCCCAGGAGGTGCCCTCCGGCCCGATGAGGCCGCCGCTGAGGGCGGCGACGCCGCCGTAGCGGCGGGCGTGGCGCGCGGCGAACTCCAGGGCCAGGCAGGCACCCTGGGAAAAGCCCAACAGCATGGTCCGATTGGCCCCCATGCCCGCCTCTTCCAGGTTTTGCAGCAGGCCCGCGAGGGTTTCCAGAGCGGACGAGAGGTAGGGCTCGTTGTGCTCGATGGGTGACATAAAGCCGTACGGGTACCAGGAGCCGCCCGCGGCCTCGGGCGCGAGGTAGGCAAAGCCGGGATGCCCCAGAGCGTCCGCCAGTCCGAGGATGTCCTGCGCGCCGGCGCCGCGGCCATGAAGCATGATCATGGCCGCCCGGGCGCGCCCGATGGGCTGCCCGGCCGACAGCACCGGCTGCTGGCCGTGCAGCTCCCATTCCTGGTTATGCTGGCTCATGAAGGGCGATCTGTGACAGCCGCAGCTCGGGGAGGGCCGCTTCGATCCCGGCGCGCCTGGGCTCCAGCCAGGGGGGCAGCTTGAGGTGGGTGCCCAACTCGGCCAGCGATTCGTCCCGGGTAAAGCCCGGCGGATCGGTGGCGATCTCGAACAGGACGCCGCCCGGCTCGCGGTAGTAGATGGAGCGAAAGTATTGCCGGTCCATGACGGGCGTCACGTGCAGCCCTCGCCCCATCAGCTCCTGCCGCCATGCAAGCTGCTGCGCGTCGTCGTGGGTGCGGTAGGCGATGTGATGCACCGTCCCGGCGCCGCCCCGACCTGCCTCTCCATTGGCGAGGTGGACGACGTCAATGACCGAGCCGGGGCCCGTGGAGGCTGCCCGGAAGCGAAAGCGCGGGCCTTCCTCCGCCTCCAGCTCAAAGCCCATCGTCCTGGTCAGGAGGTCTACCGTCGGCTCCGGGTCGAGCTCCCACATGGTGGCCCCGTGAAAGCCGCGGATGGCGTTCTCGGGCGCAACCGGGCCGTCACGCCAGGGATCGATTCCGGCCGCTGCCGGGTGGGCCACCAGCTCCAGTTGCAGGGCGTCGGGATCGAGGACGGGCAGGACATCCTGGCCAAAGCGGCTCTGCCGCTGTCCAAAGGAGGCACCAGCCCTTTGCAGGCGCTCCTCCCAGTAGTCCAGCGTGCCCTCGGGCACGAGAAAGGAGGTGGCAGCCACCTGCCCCGCCCCCCGCCGGCCGCGCCGGGCGCCGGGCCAGGGAAAGAAGGTCAGGATGCTGCCCGGCTGCCCCTGCTCATCGCCGTAATAGAGGTGATAGGTGCCGGGATCATCAAAGTTCACCGTGAGCTTGACCAGGCGCAAGCCCAGGACATCCGTATAAAATGTCACGTTTCGCTGCGGATCGCTGGCGATGGCCGTGACGTGGTGAATACCGGGGATCTGTCTATCCATTATCAACGTCCTCCAATCGGTGCAAAGCGCACCCGAACAAGGTTCTCGCTTGATAATACCATTCTATGGACACAATGTCAAGAAAAGTATCATTTGTATTTCTGTTATTGGTCCCTGCCCGGTACGGCGGCATCGTCCAGGGACCTGGGCCAGCCTTCGCAGGCCGGGGCGGGATGGACAGCTCTCGCCACTCTTCGAGTACAGGCGGAAGCGACCAGGTTGGCGCTCGGCCACCGTCAAAGTTGGCAGCGCTGCCTGGCCGTGGTACAATGGCGGCCATGGGTACCCTATATGTCGTCGGCGCACCGGCCGCCGAACCTGACGACGCGACGATTCGGGCGCGGCGCATCCTCGGCAGCGTGGCCCTCGTCGCCGCCGCTGACGTGCCCGTGGCGCGCGATCTGCTTGCGAGCCTCGAGATCGCGACGCCCGTCACGCCCGCCGCCAGGCACGACACGGTCCTGCACGCCCTGACCAGTGGCGACGTGGCGCTCCTCCTGTCCGGGCGGTCTCCCACTCCCGGCGCTGACGAGCAGAGCCTGGTGGGCGCGGCGCTGGCGGATGGTTTTGCCGTCGTGCCGGTGCCGGGCCCCGTCCTGCCCCTCACGGCCCTCATCCTGTCGGGCCTGCCCGTCGATAGCTTTGTCTACCTGGGGGATCTTCCCCGCGAGCCCGCGACGAGGCGCGCGCTGGTCGTGTCGATGGCCGACGAAGCCAGGACCCTCGTCCTCCTCGTGGCCGCGGGCGAGCTGCCGGAGCTCGTTGCGCTGCTGCTGGGCGCCTGGGGCGACCGGCCCATTGCCCTGTGGCCCGCGTCGCCCGGTGCCGTCAAAGATGCCTGGCGCGGCAACCTGGACCAGGCCCTGGCGGCCGGCCAATCCCTCGCCGGGCAGGACTGGGTGCTCGTCGCCGGCGGCGCCCCCCAGGAGAGGGGACGCCCCTGGGACGAGGACCGGCTGCGGGGCGAGATCCGGGCCTGTTTGGAGCAGGGCATGGGCGTGGGCCAGGCGAGCCGCGAGCTGGCCGCCCCCTCGGGCTGGACGCGACGTGAGGTGTATCGTCTCTCGGTAGAGGAACACGAGCGAATGAGCGAATGAGGCAGCCGTGTTTGCCGATTTTCTCGTTCTCCGCTAGAATCCGAAGGTTTGCGAGAAAGCACTCGCCGAGGAGAGCTTGTGGACCTGTTGAGGCTGGCAACCCGGAGCGTTCCGGATGCCTATCGGGCAAACTTTCGACACTTTTACTTTGACATCGCGTGGTACGGCGTCCTGGCCGCCAGCGCCATCGCCTTTGTCTCGGTCTATGCCGCCCGCCTGGGAGGCACTGCCTTCCAGATCGGGCTGTTGAGCGCCGGCCCGGCCGTCGTCAACCTGCTGGTCACGCTGCCCGCGGTCCGCTGGCTGCGAGAGCGCCCTCTGAACCCGGCCGTGGGCCAGGCCGCGGCCCTGCACCGCGTCTGGTACCTGTTCTGGATCGTCCTGCCCTGGCTGCTGCCCCCCGGCGCGCAGGTGTGGGTGCTCATCGGCCTGACGCTCCTTATGAGCGCGCCGGGCGCCCTGCTGGCGGTGGGCTTTAACGCCCTCTTTGCCGAGGCGGTGCCCCCCAACTGGCGCGGCCAGGTGTCGGGCGTCCGCAACGCGCTGTTGTCGGTGACCTATATCCTGTTTTCCCTGCTGTGCGGGGCCATCCTGGACCACATGGCCTTCCCCCTGGGATACCAGGTGGTCTTTGCCATCGGCTTTGTGGGGGCTGCCCTGAGCACGCTGCACGTCTGGCTCATCAAGCCCTGCCCCAACGGCGCATCCCGGCCGCGGGTGGGACGCTCCCTGGGGGACCTGGCGACCCCGGGGCGAATCCGCGGCCCGGTCGATGCCGTGCGACCCGGCGGCGGCTTGCGCTTTCTCCTCCGCGGGCCTCGGGCCCCGCTGCTGACGAGCGACGTGCTGCGCGGCCCCTTTGGCAAGCTGCTGGCCGTCCTGTTTGCCTTTCACGTGGCGCTCCACGTGGCCATTCCCCTGTTTCCACTACACTGGGTCAACCGGCTGCACCTGACGGACCAGGAGATCGGCCTGGGCACGGCCGTTTTTTACGTCTGCGTCTTTGGCGCGTCCACCCGGCTCGCGCATCTCGCCCGCCGGCTGGGCAACCAACGGGTGACGGCCGTGGGCGCCATCATGATGAGCACCTACCCGGCCTGGATGGCTCTCAGCGGTGGCCTGGGGTTGTTTCTCGTGGGCAGCGCCTTCGGGGGGCTGGGTTGGGCCCTGGTCGGGGGCGTCATGGTCAACTATGTCCTGGAAAAGGTACCCGAGGACAGGCGGCCCGACTACCTGGCCTGGTACAACCTGGCCCTCAATGCCGCGCTGCTCCTCGGGTCCTTGATCGGTCCACTGCTCGCCGGCATCATCGGCGTGCCGGCGACGCTATTCGTTTCGGCTGCCCTGCGCCTGGTGACTGCCCTGGCCATCCTGCGCTGGGAGTAGGGCGGGGCTATTCCTTCTTGTTCAGGAAGCGGCTGATGACCGTGATGCTGTCGTGGAGCTGCACGCGGTCGCCGGCCTTGAGCTCGCCCAGGGGCTTGTCGGCCCAGGTGCGGGCATCGAGTTGGAACACGCCCAGGCGCGCGCCCCGGGTCGAGACCTGTTTTTGCACGTAGGCCAGGCCCACCAGCCGTCCCTCGCTGTCTACCGAGGCGCTGGTCACAGCGCCCACCACCCGGCCCTTGCGATTGACGACGACGTCGCCCTGGCGGGGCATCCTGACCCGCTCCTCTTCCAGTTCGAACCGGATGAGGCGCGCCTGGCGCTTTTGCTCGTGGGCCACGTAGGCCGCCTTGCCGACGAAAAACGGCTTGTAGAGCTTGACGTAGGGGTCAAATCCCGCGTCGGCCGGGTTGAGGTCCAGGGGGCCGGCCAGCTCGTGCCCATAGAGGGGCAGCCCGGCCTCGATGCGCAGGCTGTCGCGGGCGCCCAGGCCGGCGGGCTGGAGGCCAAGGGGCCGGCCCTCCTCCAGCAGGGCGCTCCACAGTGCCGGGGCGGCCGCGGGATGGACGAACAGCTCGAAGGCCATGGGCTCGCCGGTATAGCCCGTGCGCGCCAGGTAGAGGTCGTAGCCGGCGAGCCGGCCGTGCAGGATCTCGTTGCGCTTCATCTCCAGCAACGGCTCGATCAGTGCATCGTCCGGCTCCAGGAGCGCCAGGAGGATGTCGCGCGAGCGCGGGCCCTGCAGGGCAAGCTGGACGCGCATCTCGCTGCCGCCGGCCGGATCGCGCATGTCGCGAATGGACACGGTCTCGGTGCCCAGGGCCCGCGACCAGGGGCGCTCGGGATCGATGCACACCCGCCCCTTTCGCACGGCGTTTAGCCAGGCCCAGTCCTTGTCGTTGTTGGCGGCATTGACCACCATCCAGTACCGGTTCTTTTCCAGGCGGTAGATGTACACGTCGTCGACGACGTGGCCCTGGGGATCCAGGAGAAAGGAATAGTGCGCCCGGCCCACCTTGAGGAGCGACACATCGTTGGCCGCGACGGTGTTGAGGAACAGGTGCACGTTGTCGCCGGTGAACTCAAAGAGGCCCATGTGGCTGACGTCAAAGAGGCCGGCGGCGCGGCGCACGGCCAGGTGTTCCTCCTGCACCGAGTTGTAGCGCACCGGCATCTCCCACCCGGCAAAGGGCACCATCTTGGCCCTCAGCCCCAGGTGCAGGTCGTAGAGGCTGGTGCGTTGCAGCGGCCCCGCCTCGGGTTCCTCCCACTCGAAGGGAGGCAGGTCTTCCAGGCCCCCGGGCGCCTCGGCTCGGGCGCGCTGCCCGACCCAATAGGGCTTGTGAAAGGCCCAGCCCACCATCTCCTCGTCAAACATCTCGGCTGCCGGTGGTTTCTCGTCCCACTCCTCGGCCACCTCGTGGCTCAGCCGGCGGACCACCACCGGACCGGGGGCCTTGGCGTACAGGTCATCGGGGTCCATGGAGACGTACCCGTCGGACAGCGCGCGCAGCCAGTGGGCCACGCGCGATTCCAAGGACTTGTGGATGAGAAGCTGGAAGCGGGTCGACTCCTGGCCCGGGCGCTTTAGCAGGCCGGCGCTCATCAGGCGGCCGTCGGGCTCCAACACCCACGTGGGCTGGCTCTCCCCCGGGCCCAGGGCATAGACGTCGTTGGTCATGGCCACGTTGCAAAAGCCGCGGGCCTGGGGACCTTCGATCTCGACGATGTCCCACTCGCCGCCGGGGTCTTTGGTGGGCTTGTGCAGGAAGTAGTGATGGGGGTAACCGCTGGGGCAGTAGTCGGCGCCCAGGTCCGCCCGACAGGCCATGTCGATGACGTCGGCCTTGGCCTCCTCCAGGAGGTCAAAGTCGATGCGCGCCCGGTAGACCGGCCCGTAGCGGCCGGCGTAGGCGTAGGGCCGCATGGCCTTCAGCAGCCGGGCCAGGAGCTCGGCCAGGCCCTCGACCTCCGCTGGGCCAAAGCCCCGTTGGGTGATCCAGGGGGTGCCCAGGCGAATGCCGCTGGGGTTGGCGGCGCTGCGATCGCCGGGGATGGTGTTGCGGTTGAGCACGATTCCTGCCAGGTCCAGGATGCGCGCCGCCGGCTCGCCCATGAGGGGTGTGCCCGCTACCCCGTCGGGGCTCACGCCCTGGTCGGCGCGCACGCTCTTGCAGTCCACCAGCAGCATGTGGGTGTCGGTGCCGCCGTAGGAGACGCGCAGGCCATGCCGCTCCAGCTCGGCGGCCAGGTGGGCCGCATTGTCGATCACCTGCTGCTGCAGCTTGCGGAACTCGGGCAGGCGGGCGATCTGGAAGGCCACGGCCATGCCGGCCATGGCGTTGACGTGGGGCCCGCCCTGCTCGCCTGGAAAGACGGCGCCGTCGATCCTGGTCGCCAGCTTTTTGTCGGTGGTCAGGATACAGGCGCCCCGCGGGCCGTAGAGCGTCTTGTGGGTCGTGAAGCTGATGACGTGGGCGTGGCCCACCGGGCTGGGGACGACGCCCGCCGCCACCATGCCGGCGATGTGCGAGATGTCGGCCAGGAAGTAGGCGCCCACGGCGTCGGCGATCTGGCGAAAGCGGGCCCAGTCGGGCATCCAGGGGTAGGAGGTATAGCCGGCGATGATCATCTTGGGCTTGTGCTTGCGGGCCAGCTCTTCCACGGCATCATAGTCCAGCCGCTCGGTGGCTGGATCGATGCCGTAGGAGACGACGTTGTACTGCTTGCCCGACCGGTTGGCCGGGCTGCCGTGGGTCAGGTGCCCCCCGTGGAGCAGATCCATGCCCATGACGGTGCTCCCCAGGGGCACCAGGGCGCTGTAGACGGCGCTGTTGGCCGGCGATCCGGAAAGGGGCTGGACGTTGGCCCACACTCCGTCGGGCGGAACGCCGTTGGCCGCAAAGGCCTCGGCGGCGCGACGCTGGGCCAGCGACTCCAGCACGTCCACGTACTCGACGCCCTTGTAGTAGCGGCGGTCGGCATAGCGCCGGTAGTAGGCGAGTTGGCTCTCGTAGTCCAGGATCTCTTCCTGGGTGGCGCCGTGGGTGCTTTCGTCGGGATAGCCCTCGGCATAGATGTTCTGAAAGACCGAGCCCAGGGCCGCGCGTACCGCTTCGGGCGCCTGGCTCTCAGAAGGGATCAGGATCAGCTTGCGCCCCTGCCGCTCGGCCTCGTGCTGGATCAGCCCGGCGACGGCAGGATCGAGCGACGCCAGATCCTGGTGGAAGAATGTCAGCATATTGTCCCCCCCTCTGCGTGCCGGTCCAGCCTTCTGTCCTCTGGCTGGACCGGCACCCTTCGCTGCCTGCCGGCAACTCGTTCTATTCTACCCTGATGGCGGCGTAGGACTCGTACGCGTTGCCGTCCAGGTCCTCGACGACAAACCCGACGATATAGTCTCCCTGGGCAGCGTCCAGGTCCTGCCAGGTAAACATCTGGTCGCCAAACGTCAGGGTCCCACCCTGCTGCGTCGAGATCTGCTCGATGTTGCCCTGGGCATCGAGGTCCTGCCAGGTCTCCAGCACGGTGAACTGGTCACCCGTCTCGGGAATTATCTCCCGCGGAGAGCCGGTGCCCTCCTCGCCGGTAAAGCCATAGACCCGCTGCAAGACGCCATCGCTGAAGTAGAGGCGGGCGTAGCGCGTTTCGCCGTCGTCGGCGTAGGTGTAGATGCCGTCCACGGTATAGACCGCTTCCTCGAAGGAGCGGCCATAGCTCTCGGGCGTGAAAAGGGCCACAACCGAGTCGGTGCCGTCCGAGATGGCAAACACCACCGGCTCCCACTCGAACTCCAGGCGAAAATCGCCGCCTTCGGGCCACACGGGATAGTAGACGCCGTCGATCTCGCGCGTATCGCTGCTTTCCAGATAGTCCCGGTCCGCCACAAAGATCGAGCTCGCCGCCTGATCGTAGAATCCCACGAACAGGTAGACGTAGCCGATGTTCTCGCCCTGGATGTCGGTGCTGATGAGCACCGGCTGTCCGGGGGCGGCTGTATCGGACGAGAGTTCGATGGGGCCCACGTCGATGGCGCCCAGGCCGGGTGCCTCGATGCTCCTGCCCTCTGGAATGACCAGCTCGGCCGCCCCCTGCTGGAAGGAGCGCCCGGTATAGTGAAACGCCAGGAAATCGTCCCACAGCGAGGCGTCGGCAAAGCGGCTGGCGATGGCCGTGTACGACTGCGGGCCCGTCACCGGATTGCCATAGAGGTTCGAATTGGGGTAATAGATCGAGATGCCGGTGGCGCCGGCCTTCTTGCTGCCATGCTTCTCGGCTATGACCGCCTGGTCGATGGCGGCCAACACACCGTCGGCGGCCGCGGCCACCTGCGAGTCGCCCGTGTGCTCCTTGAACAACTGCACCAGGTTGCCCAGGTCAAAGTAGGAAGGCGGCACCTGGCTGCCAAAGACGCTCGTGAACGACAGGGCATAGGTCCGGGCGCGGGCCAGGGCCGACTGGTTGGTGCCCTGCAGGACGTAGGACAGGTCGTTGAGGCTGCCCATCAGGCCGGGCATCGCCGAGAGGTCGACGGCCGTGAGCGTGCTGCCGGCGCCCATCTGCTGCACCAACTGCGCGGGCGACGCCTGGGCAAAGCCGCCAAAGAGCCCGCCGAGGGGCGACCCCTGCCGCAAGAATTCCGCGCGGGCCTGATCGTCCACGATGCGCTGGTCTTCTTCGATGTAGCTGTCGACGATGAGCCGGCTGAGCTCGGCGCCGTCGGCGTCGGGGTTCTGAAGCAGCGCTTGCAAGAAGCTGGTGTAGGCCCAGCCAAGGGCCGGCTCTGTCTCCTGCGAGACCACGGCGTAGCGGGCGTGGGGTGCCAGGGCGGTCAGCACCTCCACGTGGCCCATCAAGCAGGCATCCAGGCCCACCATCTCGAACTGCTCCAACCCCGTCCGGGCCCGGATCTCTTCCAGCGCCTGGTCCATCTCCATCAGGTAGAGATGGTCGCCGGGGATGGCATCCGCCAGGGGGATGCCGCTCTCTCCGCGGCCGCCGGGCGCCGGATCGCTCCAACCACCGGGCCAACCCATGCCATGATCCGAGAGGATGAGCACGTGTTTGTCGGCCGGAAAGTTCTCCACGGCCCACGTCACAAAGTCGACCAGCGAGGCGCCGTCCGCCATGTTCACCTCACCCAGGTCGGCCAGCTCTTGCGACCCCAGGCGGCCGAGATCCTGGTCATAGCTGACGTGGAAGCGCTTGGTCGAATGCCAGTTGCCGTCTGCCGTGTAGCCGCCCATGTAGCGGTCCAACTGGGTCACGATCTGCACCCGCTCACTCGATCCGGCGCGCTCGGCCTCGTTGAGGTCGAGGTAGATGTCCTGCTCCAGGATCTTGTCGTCGGCATCCTGGTAGAGCATCACCAGCCAGTTTTGGCCTTCACCCGAAGCCGCCGCGGGCGCGGGGGCGAACCGGGTGGCCGTTGCCACGGGCCGGACGGGCGTCGCAAAGGCCTGGGGCTGCGTGGCCTCCGGGAACGGGGCCAGGCCTCCCAGCCCGCCGTCACCCGATCCGCCTCCACCGCCTCCCAGGAGGCTCATGGCCAGGAAGCCGCAGATGCAGACGACGACCAGAAGCCCGAGGATCAGCCAGATGCTGCGGCCGCCAAGGGGCAGGTTGCGCAGCAGCGACTGGCCCGGCACGCCGGTGCTGCCCGTGCCGCCCCCGCCTCCGAACAATCCCCCGCCTCCGGTACCGCCCGTGCCGCCGAATCCGCCGGTGCCTCCGCCTCCCGACGTGGGCGTCGGGCGCGGGGCGCTGGGCCTTTCGCGCCGCGGGGCCTGGGCGCGCTCCCTGGGCTCCGTGCTGGTGCGCCGCCGGCGCTGCACGCGGGCGGTCTCTTTCGGTTTCTGGTCCGACCCCCCTCCCTGGCTGGCCATCAGCCAGCCGGGCCCCATGGGGCTTTCTATCTCGCCACGGCTTCCGGCGTGGCCTGCCATGGCCGAGGCCGGCACCAGGCGTCCACCACCGATGTCAGGCGTCTTCCTTTTCATACTGCACCTCCTCGCAGTCGAAACCAGCAGCCGGCATATCCGACCGCAATCCTTCCCTGTACGGCAGGCTGTCAGCGTGCCCCGGAAGGACAGACCGGCGGTCTGTCCCACGCTGCCTGTATAAGCTGTCAGCCTGGCCCCGGAGGACAGAACGGCCGTCTGTCCAACGTCCGCCGGGCGGGCCCCTAGTCTGTCTTTTTGCGTGGCTCCAGCCTGGCAGGCAGCCGGTACAATCTTACCCCAGTTGCATTGCAAATCGCATTACAGATAGCCGGCGCCGTTGGAATGGAGGGCAGTTCGCCGATGCCTTTGGCCCCGTACGGGCCCTCGGCAGTCGGGTGTTCGACGATGTGAACTTCCATTTCAGGCATGTCGGCCATGAGGGGGCTCTGGTAATCGGACCAGCGCCTTGTCAGGGGAATGCCATCCTCAACCCGGTACTCTTCGCTCAAGGCCGTGCCGATGCCCATGACGATGCCGCCCTCGATCTGCCCGCGAAAGGCCAGGGGATTGAGGGCGCGGCCGCCATCGGCCGCCGCCACGACGCGCAGCACGCGAACCTTGCCGGTCTCCCGGTCCACGGCGACCTGGGCCGCCTGGACGCCGTAACCAAAGGCGAAATGCATGTCGCCGCCTGTGCCCAGGGCCTGGGTCCGGGGCGCCTGGTAGCGGTGAGCCACGACGGGCTCGCGCCCCTCGTCCAGCAGCCAGCCCGCGGCGCTGGCAAAAGGCGCGCGCCGCTCGCCGGTCCGCAGCTCGCCCTCCTCGAAGCGAATGTCGCCGGGCGCCACGTCCCACTGCTCGGCCGCCACGCGGGCCAGTCGCTCGCGCATGGCCGCGGCGGCGTGGCGCGTGGCGTTGCCGGTGATATAGGTCTGGCGGCTGGCCGTGGTCGGCCCACCATCGGGGCAGAGGTCGGTGTCGGACAGCAGGACCCGCACCCGGTCGAAGGGCAGGCCCAGCTCCTCGGCGGCGCATTGGGTCACCACCGTCGACAGACCCTGGCCCAGGTCGGCCGAGCTGGCGCGGACCTCGACGGTGCCGTCGCGATAGATCTCGATCTCGGCCCCCGCGGCGTCGTCGGCGCCGCCGCCCAGGCCGGTGTTCTTGTAGGCCGCGGCGATGCCCCAGGCAATCTTGAGCCCGGCGCCGTCGCTGCCCGCCGGCGGAACCGGCAACTGGCGGACGCGCTCTTCCACCCAGTCCAGGCACTCGACGAGGCCGGCCGACTCGTGCAGGACCTGGCCCGTGGCCGTGGTGGACCCCACGCGCAGGGCGTTCAGCCGCCGCAGCTCGAAGGGATCCATGCCCAGCTCGCGGGCCAGCATGTCCATGTTGCTCTCCACGGCAAAGGCCGATTGGGTGACGCCAAAACCGCGAAAAGCGCCTGCCGGCGGATTGTTGGTGTACATGGCATAGCAGTCGATGCGGGCATTGGGCACCTCGTAGGGGCCGGTGGCGTGCGTGGTCGCCCGGGTCAGCACCTTGGTGGACAGGCTGGCATAGGCACCCGCGTCGCCCACCAGCTCGGCCTGGACGGCGGTCAGGCGGCCGTCGCGCCGGGCGCCCGTCTTGATGCGGATGACGGTGGCGTGGCGCTTGGGGTGGGCCAGGAGCGACTCGTCGCGATCGTACAGGATCTTGACCGGGCAGCCCGTGGCCTGGGCCAGCAGGGCGGCGTGGATCTGGCCCATGACGTCCTCTTTGCCGCCAAAACCGCCGCCGATGAGGGTGCCCCGCACCCGCACCTGCTCTTCCGTCAGGTTCAGGGCGGCGGCTATCTGGGCCCGGTCGGCGTATGGGATCTGCGACCCGACATAGACGGTGAGCTTTGGGTGGTCCGCGTCGTAGCCGGCCGGCACGCCGATGCTACATTCCGGCTCCATGAAGAGGTGATCGTAGGCCGGGGTGTGGTATTCGCCCTGGACGACGACGTCGGCCTGGCGAAAACCCTCCTCCACGTCGCCGTGGCGCACCTTGATGTGCTCCAACAGGTTGCCGCTGGGCCACTCCTCGTGGACGAGGGCGGCATCGGGCCGGAGCGCATCCTCGGCGCTGGCCACCACCGGCAGCGGCTCGTGCTCGACACGGACGAGCTCCAGCGCCTGGCGGGCAATCTCGGGCGTCTCGGCGGCGACGATGGCCACGGCGTCGCCCAGGTAGCGCACCTTGCCGCCCTCTTCGCACAGGACCGGCCAATCGGGGAACACCAGCCCGTGCCGGTTGCGGCCGGGCACGTCCCGGTGGGTCAGCACGGCGCGGACGCCCGGCAGGGCGGCGGCTTGCTGCGTGTCGATGGACAGGATGCGGGCGTGAGGCCTGGCTGCCCGCAGCGTGGCGCCGTGGAGCATGCCCGCAAAGGTATAGTCGTCGGTGAACCGCGCCGCGCCGGTGACCTTGTCCACGGCGTCGGGACGCGGAAACGAGCGGCCGATAACCCGCAGCGGTGGGGTCGTCTCGGGCTGAAGCGGGGGCAGCGGCCGGCCCGTGTGATACTCGTGGATGGCCGACTGCACGCTGCGCAGCACGCTGGCATAGCCCGTGCAGCGGCAGGCGTTGCGCGCCAGTGCCTTGCGTATGTCGGCCTCGGTGGGCTCTTGCCCCGACGCGACCATCCTCGTCCACAGGGCGGCGGCGGCCATGATCAGGCCGGGTGTGCAAAAGCCGCACTGCACGGCGCCATGCTCGATAAAGGCCTTTTGCAGGGGATGCAGCTCGCCCGGCCGGCCCCAGGTGGCGGCCAGGCCCTCGATGGTCAGCACGCTCTTGCCGGCGGCCCTGCGCGCCGGATAGACGCAGGCGCGCACTGCTTTGCCGTCGAGGAGCACCACGCAAGAGCCGCACAGCCCATCGCCGCAGCCGATCTTGGTGCCGGTGAGCCCCAGCTCGCCGCGCAGCAGGTCGGCCAGGGTGGTCTCCGGGCCAACCTCGACCTCGCGCTCCGTCCCGTTTACCGTCAAAACCATCCGCATCGTGTCGGTCACGTTTGCTCTCCGTTGCCCATTTCTCTGTCCGAGCGGCTCCGGGCGTAGGCCCAGGCCAGCAGGCCCGGCTCCCGGGCGGCAGGCGTGCACAGCCGATCGGGGACCGGGCGAATGCCCACGCGCCCCAGATCCAGGCGGTCCGCGTCCCAGCAGGCTTGCACCGTCAGCTCTGCCTCTGTCCAGCCTGCCGTGTGGTGCGTGCAGGCGAACAGCAGGTGCTCGAAATCATCGTCGGCGATATAGTTCAGCGGCTCGCGGAGCGTCCTGAGGAACTCGGCCGCTCGCCGGCCGTGGCCTGGATCGCCGTGGTCGTTCTGGCGCTTGGAGTCGTGAAAGAGGGCGAACAACTCGACCACGGCGGGGTCCGCGCCGGTCAGCTCGGCCAGGCGCAGGCCGTTTTCCCGAACCCGCAGCCAATGGGCCGGGCCGTGGATGCTGTCCAGGGGCAGGGCAAAAGCCTGACAAACGCGCTCGACCAATGGGCCGCGACGGGCCGCCGGGACAAAGGTCAAGGCCCCGACCAGCTCCCGTCTCGCTTCCACGGCAGGAGCGGTCATCGGCCTGCCCCGGGCCGGCATCTCGCCGATCCTGGTTCCATGGTTTCCGTTGCCATCCACCCTGTCACCTTCCGGGCCCGTCTCAGCCGGGCAGCTCGATCCACTCTACCTCCAGGTCCTCGTCGCCAACGTGGAGCAGCGCCGCCGAGACGGGTCCCCTGAAGCGGCGGGGGCCGGCGCTGCCGGGGTTGATATACAGCACGTCCCGATCCCGGTGGCTGCCCGGCTTGTGGGTGTGCCCGCTGATCACTGCCTGAAACCCGGCCGCGACGGGGTCCAGGTCCATGTCGGCCAGGTCATGGATCACGTACAGCAGGGCCCCTCCGACCTCCACCACCTCGGTGTGGCGCAACTGCCGGACCCACGGGCCACGATCCACGTTTCCCCGCACGGCAACGACGGGCGCGACATCCCGCAGCCCACGCAGCACCTCGGCGCTGCCCACGTCGCCGGCGTGGACGATGAGCGTGCAACCGTCCAATGCCTGCACCAGATCGGGTCTGAGGAGCCCGTGCGTGTCGCTCACCAGGCCGACCCGCCGGGAGTCCACCGGACGCGCCATCGCCGGCCGCCTTCAGGCCGCCGGCCCCCGGCCGGCCCCGCGGAGGAACGACCAGCCCTCGACGGCCTTCAGAATGACGGCCATTTCCGCGGCCCTGGCCAGCGACAGCGTACCCTCGAACTCGTGCACCAGGCGCACGTCCTCGATGGTCCAGCCCATGCCCTGCCACATGGGCACGAAGCGGAGCGCGATCTCGCCGGTCTCCAGGAGGTAGCGGTCTCCCTCCTCCCGGGTCATCTTCCATTCCCGGCCGCCTTCGCGCCGCCGCATGGCAGTGCCCTCCAGGTAGAAGGCATTGTTCTCCTCGCGGCCAAAGGCGGCCTCGTCCAGGAAGAGCCGTGGCTTGTCGGCAAAGGGCCGGCCCTGGTGCACGCAGAACGTGGTGCAGTTGCCGCACTCGTTGCAGAAATCGTCCACGTGGAGGATCTGCCTGCCCTGCTCCAGGGCAAAGGGTTCCAGCCCGACGACCTTTGCCTGTCCCTCCTGGCAGGCGAACAGGGGCAGCCGCCAGTGGACGGGGTCCACCAGGTAACTCAGGTTGGCCCGGTTGGGGCACACTTCCACGCACTTGTCGCACACGGTGTCGCATTGCAGGCAGCGCCGTGCCTCGGCCCGCGCCGCCTCTTCGGACAGGGTCTGCTGCACCAGGTCAAAGCCATCGCGCTGCCCCACGGGCAGGAGCCCGGGCTCTCGCGGCGCCTCCCGCCGCGTGCGGGCGTGCTTGATCTCCACGATCTCTTCCGCCGGGGCGGCCTGGGAGAAAGGCGCGCAGAAGGCGACGCCCAGCTCCTGGCAGATGGCCTCGGCCGCCCGGCGGCCGTCGGCGCAGGCCTGCACGATGATGGCCGGGCCGCGGGCGACGTCTCCGCCGGCATAGATGCCTTCCACGCTCGTGCGGCGCGTCCCGGATTCCGTCAGGATGCCGCCCCGCCCGTCCATCGCCAGCGCGCTGCCCTCCAGGAAGCCCAGGTCGGGCTGCTGGCCCACCGCCAGGATGACCGTGTCGGCCGGGAGCCGGAAGTCGCTGCCCGGCACCGGCACGGGCCGGCGCCGGCCGTCGGCGCCCGCCTCGCCTAGCTCGTTGCGCACGCACTCCAGGCCCACCACGCGACCCTCCTCCAGGAGGACGCGGCGGGGAGCGGCCAGCTCCAGGAGGAGGTTGCCCTCGTCCAGCAGGTCCTGCAACTCCTGCGGCTCGGCGGGCATCTCGGCCTGGCTGCGCCGGTAGACCACCGTCGCCGGCTGGCCGGTCAGACGCCTGGCCGTGCGGGCCGCGTCCATGGCCGTGTTCCCACCGCCGATCACCAGCACCTTTTTGCCCAGGTCGGGCGTCTCGCCGCGCGCCACGTCCTCCAGGAGCCCGAGGGCGGTCAGGACCCCCCGGCCGTCGATGCCCTCGATCTCGAGTCTGGCGTCCTGCTGAAAGCCGGGGCCCAGGTAGACGGCGGCATAACCCTGTTCCAGGAGCGCTTCCGGGGGCTGTGTCAGCGGGTGGCTGAGCTTTAGCTCCACGCCCAGGGCGGTGATGCGCTCCACGTCAGCCTGGACCACCGCCTCGGGCAGGCGAAAGCGGGGCGCGATGGTCGGCATACCGCCGGGCACCGCCCGCCGCTCGAAAATCGTGACCTGCACCCCGCTGAGGGCCAGGTAGTAGCCCGCCGCCAGCCCCGCCGGGCCGCTGCCCACGACGGCCACCCTGGGGGCCGGCATCCCCGATGGCGAGCTTGTATCGGGGGGTGAGCCGGCCTGGTCGCCCGGCAGCTCCGCGTCCGCCACCTTCCCGTGCTCGAAGGCGAACCGTTTCAGCTCGCGAATGAGCACGGGCTGGTCATAGTTGATTCGCGTGCAGCGCGTCTGGCACAGGTGGGTGCAGACGTAGCCGGTGATGCCCGGCAGGGGATGGTCGCGCAGGATGACGCGCAGGGCGCCGTCGTCGTCGCCCCGGGCGATGAGCCGGGCGTACTCGGGGACCGCCTGGCAGACGGCGCACTGGGCCACGCACGGCGCGGCGATGCAGTCAAAGGCGGGCAGCGCCGTCTCGACCTTGGGCAGCTCGGGGGGATGGTAGACCTTCTTGTAGCGCGTCTCCTGGAGGGCCCGGTCGGCGGCCGTCGACAGCTCCTCCAGGCTGCCGGTGGCCAGCTCTTCCAGGCTCGCGGCGCCCCGGGCGGCCATGGCGGCCTCGATCTCGGCCAGCCACTGCCCCAGGCGCGCATAACCGCCCGGCTTGAGCAGGTCGGAGGCGGCCGTCACCGGCCGCGCGCCGCAGGCCAGGATCGTCGCCACGTTCCAGGCGTCGGCACCGGCCGAGTACGAGACGGGCAGCCTGCCGCCAAACTCTTGCGCCAGCTTATAGAAGAGGTTCATGGTGACGGGATAGAGGGCGCGGCCCGACATGTACATCTCGTCGCCGGGCAGGACGCCGCGATGGTTGGCCATGGCCAGGGTGTTGCTCAACTTGACGCCAAAGGTCAGCCCCCGCTCCTCCGCCACGTGCTGCAGGCTATGGATCATGTCGACGGCGCGGCCATATTGCAGGTCGTGGGCAAAGACGCGGTCGGGGATGTCGATCTCGCGAAAGCCCAGGTGCTCGTGGAGGATGTCCAGCACCGCCTCCTTGCCCAGGAGCGTGGGGTTCAGCTTGACAAAGGTGTGCAGCCCCCGCTCGACCAGGAGATAGCGGGCGATGGCCTCGATCTCGTCGGGCGGGCAGCCGTGCATCGTCGACAGCGTGACGCTGTTGGTGATCCGGGCGGGCACCGAGAGGCCAGCAACGGGCAGGCCGGGGAACCGGCTCTGCAAGGTCTCCAGGAGGGCGGCAATCTCGGCCGAGGCGTCCTGGAGGCGATCCATGAAGCGCTGCATGGCCGGCTGCCGGATGCCCTCCAGGTTGTAGCCGACGCTCATGTTAAAGATGGTCTCGGGCGCGGTTGCCTCGTAGCCCAGGATGCGCGGCAGGAGGTGGACCAGCACCCAGGCCTTGACGTACTCCCCGGCCGACGCTTCCAGCTTGAGCTCCTGCGACCACTCCACGTTGTAGCCCTCGTCGGCCAGGTCGATGCACGGCCGGGGGATGTCCAACTCGTCCATGATCTGCACGGTCTTGAGCTCGATAAAGCGCCCGCCGCACAGCCAGGCGCTGACGATGTTTTGGGCAAGCTGTGTGTGAGGGCCGGCCGCCGGGCCGATGGGCGTGCCCAGCGCCTCTCCGAAGAGCCGGCCGGCGTGGGGCGCCCCGGGCCGCGGCACGTAGAACAGGCCACGGTGAATGCCGAAAATCGAGCCGGTTGCCTCCAGCTCTCCCAACATCCAGGCCACGAGCCTGTCAATGGATTGAACCCTCATTGCCTCTGACATCCGCGTCTCCTCCTCATAGCCATCCCCTCGCACCGATCTGCGCTTCCTTGCCCTTGATTATACCCGCAACGGGCACTTTTGTCCACGGACGGCCCCCTTGTCTGCGCCGCCCGGAAGCTGCCACGGAGACAGGGAGAGCACGGAGTGGCTCCTCCGTGGCCTCCGTGTCTCCGTGGTTGGAACGAACGGGGAGTGTTGCCGGCCCCTCAGGCCGTGATCCAGGTGCCGGTCTCGCCATCCAGTGCCCGGGCGATATTGGCCGGGTCGGTGATGAGGGCCTGGCCACGGGGGCAGCACTTGAGGTAGGCGAGGACGGCCTCCATCTTGGGTCCCATGCTGCCCGCCGCAAAGTGGCCCTGCCGGTAGTAGGTCTCGGCCTCGGCGGCCGTGATCCGGTCCAGCCACTTCTGGTCTGGCTTGTTAAAGTTGATGGCCACCTGGGGCACCGCCGTGGAGATCAGGAACAGGTCGACCTCCAGCTCGCGGGCCAGGAGGCTGGTGGCCCGGTCCTTGTCGATGACGGCCCGCGTGCCTACGAGGCGGCCGTCCTCGTCCTTGATGACCGGGATGCCCCCGCCGCCCACGGCGATGACGATAAAGCCCTGCTCCACCAGGGAGTGGATGGCCGCCAACTCGACGATGGCGATGGGCTCCGGCGAGGCGATGACGCGGCGCCAGCCGCGGCCCGCGTCCTCGATGACCCGCCAGCCCTCTTTTTCGAACTTGCGCGCCTTTNNACTTGCGCGCCTTTTCCTCGGTGCTGAACCCGCCGATGCCCTTGGAAGGGTTCTGGAACCCGGGGTCGTTGCGGTCCACGAGCACCTGGGTTACCACCGCGGCGATGGGCTGCTCGATGCCCCGGCGAAGGAATTCGTTCCCGAGGGCCTGGGCGATCATGTAGCCGATGGACCCCTGGGTGTCGGCCCCGATGACGTCCAGGGGCGTGGTGTGCACCTCGTGGGCCGCCAGCTCGTTGCGGCGCAGGATAAAGCCCACCTGGGGCCCGTTGCCGTGGGTGATGACCAGGTGCCAGCCGCGCTCGATCATGTCGGCGATGTGCTTGCACGTCTCCTGTATCGCCACCCGCTGCGAGCCCACGTCCTCGTGGTCCTTGTCCAGGATCAACGAGTTGCCGCCAATGGCGATGACGGCCGTCTTTTCGGTCATTCGACTCCTCCTAGAGCGTCAGCGCCATGACAGCCTTTTGCGCGTGCAAACGATTCTCCGCCTCGTCGTACACGACCGAGTTGGGGCCTTCCAGCACGCCGTCGGTGACCTCGATGTTGCGGTCGGCCGGCAGCGGATGCATGTAGATGGCATCGGGCTTGGCCAGGGCCATCCTGGCCTCGTCGGTGATCCAGTGGGTGTACTTCTGGATGATCCCGGCGCCCTGTTCGGGATCCGACGTGTGTACCAGCGCGCCCCACGACTTGGCATAGATCACGTCGGCGTCCCGGAAGGCCTCGTCCATGCCGTCGGGGTCGCTGATGACCTCAAAACTGGTGCCGAATTTCCTGGCCTGCTCGTGGGCTTGCTGCATGATCTCGGGCATGAGCACGAACTCGGGCGGATGGGCCAGCACCACGTCGAGGCCAAAGCGCGGCATTTGCAGGATGAGGGACTGGGGCACCGAGAGGGGCTTCTGATACGAAGCGGCATAGGCCCACGAGACCACCATCTTCTTGCGGCGCAGGTCGCGCCCCTTCTTTTCGATGATGGTCATCAAGTCGGCCAGGCATTGGAAGGGATGATAGACGTCGCACTGCATGTTGAGCACCGGCGCGCGCGAGGCCTGGGCGACGCCATTCAGGTAGTCATTGCCCACCCCCCAATCGCAATGGCGGATGGCAATGCCGTCAAAGTAGCGGCCATAGATCTCGCCGATCTCCTTGGGCGTGTCGCCGTGGGCGATCTGGGTGGTCTTGCTCTCGATGAACGCGGCGTGCCCGCCCAGTTGGGCCATGCCGGCTTCGAACGAGCCGCGCGTGCGCGTGCTGCTGAAAAAGAACAGCATGGCCAACACCTTGTCGCGCAGGTAGGCGTGGGGCTCGTTCAGGGCACGTTTGCGTTTGAGGTCAAAAGCGACGTCCAGAACGGTCTCGACTTCTTCTTTGCTGAAATCCAGGTCGCCGATCAGGTCGCGGCCTCGCAGATTGGTTTGCATTTCTCTCTCCTCAAACTCCTTGTTTCTCTAGGTTCTCTAGCCGGTTGCCGGAGAGGTGCTTGCGCTTGTCGGTTCGTAGTAGGCGATTTGTCGCCAAAGAACCGCGCTGAAGCGCGCACTACGAACGGGCTCTCCGACAACCTGCTAGCCGTTCCTCGCCGACAGGACGTGGGGCAGCCAGGCGTACCATTCCGCGGCTTGCACGACGTCGTCCAGGGGCACGTTCTCGTGCATGGCATGCGCGTCGACCTCGTCGCCCGGCCCAAAACCGATGGCCGGTATCTGCGCCTTGCCCGCCCAATAGGTGCCGTTGGTAGAGAAATCCCACGTGCCCAGCGGTCGCGCTTCGCCCCACAACTCGGTGAGCGCCTGCTGGCCCGCCTGCACCAGTGGA
>MTKX01011238.1_pt1 | contig 20296 bp, 19 predicted proteins | sample 1042771 | NCBI WGS metagenome assembly MTKX01 (sample SAMN06212183, study PRJNA360534) | anaerobic digester metagenome | biome: Wastewater treatment plant; material: sludge; isolation source: anaerobic digester fed with sludge from wastewater treatment plant | place: Denmark: WWTP Randers ... | reverse complement strand
ACAGGTTCAGCTACCTGATGCTGTTTGAGAACGGCAACCGCATCGACCTTACCCTGCTCCCGCTCGAGGAGCTTGGGCCTTACCTGAAGGAGGACAGCCTCCTGCAAGTTTTGCTGGATAAGGATGGGCGCGTGCCTGCCCTACCGGAAAGCAGCGACATGGATTACTGGGTCAAACGTCCGACACCTGGCATGTTTGACGACTGCTGCAACGAGTTCTGGTGGCTGAGCACCTATGTGGCTAAAGGTTTGGCGCGCGGCGAACTGCCTTATGCCATCGCCCATCTGGACCTGATGCGCAAGCAGTTGATGACCATGCTCAGCTGGCAGGTGGGGCTGGAAAAAGGCTTCACCTTCTCGATCGGGAAGCAATTCAAGTACCTGCAACAGCATGTGAGTGACGCCGCCTGGCAGCAGTTGTGTGCCACCTGGAATGTTGGCAGCCCCGAAGCCTGCGAAGAAGCGCTGGTGGGATTGTTGACTTTATTCCGCAAGGTTTCGAAGGATGTCGCCGCGCGTTTTGGCACCAACTATCCGGACTATGATGCGAAAGTAAGTGATTATTTGAGTGGCTTGGGGATAAATACCCATTAGAGTTTTTCCACAGTAATCACAACTGTCCAATAAAGCCCGTCATCCGGCGGGCTTTGTTATAATGGAACAAAACCCCTCAGGAGGCTCACCAATGTCCGGTCCGAGAGAAATTCACGCGCCAAAAGGCACCCAACTCACCTGCAAGAACTGGTTGATCGAAGCGGCTTACCGCATGATCCAGAATAACCTCGATCCAGCGGTGGCTGAAGCTCCGGATCGCCTGGTGGTTTATGGCGGTCGCGGGCAGGCAGCCCGTTCCTGGGAGGCTTTCGATGCCATCCTGACTTCCCTGCGGGACCTTGAAGAGGACGAGACTTTGTTGGTGCAATCGGGCAAACCCGTGGGCATTTTCCGTACGCACACAGACGCGCCCCGGGTGCTGATTGCCAACTCGAACCTGGTACCCCACTGGGCAACCCAGGAGCACTTCGACGAACTGGCAGCCAAGGGCTTGATCATGTACGGTCAGATGACCGCAGGCTCCTGGATCTATATCGGCACGCAGGGTATCCTGCAGGGCACCTACGAGACGCTTGGTTCGCTTGCACAACAGCAAGGCTGGCCATCTCTGAAAGGCAAATTTGTGCTCACCGCGGGTTTGGGCGGCATGGGCGGCGCCCAGCCAATGGCAATCACCATGAACGAAGGCGTGGGCTTGATCGTTGAAATAGACCCGGAACGCGCAAAAAAACGCCTCGATATCGGCTACGTGGACATGGTTACGGACAACCTCGAAGACGCCATGACCCAGGTGGAAGAGGCGCTCGAACAGCAAATCCCCAAATCCATCGGGCTAATTGGCAACGCCGCTGACGTCTACAGCGAATTACTGCTGCGCGGAGTCATCCCGGACGTGGTCACCGACCAAACTTCGGCGCATGACCCGCTCTCCTACGTTCCCGACGGGATGAGCCTGGCGGCAGCAGAGCAGCTGCGCCAAAGCGATCCTGAGAAATACATTGAACTCTCGCTCAAAACCATGGCGAAGCACGTTGAGGCGATGCTGGGCATGCAAACGCAAGGCGCGATCGCCTTCGACTACGGCAACAACATCCGCCAGCGTGCTTTCGACCAGGGCGTGGAAAATGCTTTTGACTTCCCGGGCTTCGTGCCCGCGTACATCCGCCCACTCTTCTGTGAAGGCAAGGGTCCTTTCCGATGGGTGGCGCTTTCGGGCGACCCGGAAGATATCTACAAGACCGACCAAAAACTGATGGAGCTCTTCCCGCAAGACGCGCATTTGCACCGCTGGCTCAAAATGGCGCGGGAGCAGGTGCCTTTCCAGGGGCTGCCCTCACGTATTTGCTGGCTTGGTTACGGCGAACGCGATATTGCCGGTTTGGCGTTTAACGAAATGGTCGCCAACGGCACGCTGAAAGCCCCAATCGTGATCGGGCGTGACCATTTGGATGCCGGCTCGGTAGCGTCTCCCAATCGCGAGACCGAATCCATGCTGGATGGCACCGATGCGGTCAGCGACTGGCCGATCCTGAATGCCCTGCTCAACACAGCCAACGGCGCCACATGGGTCAGCTTCCATCACGGCGGCGGCGTGGGCATTGGCTTTAGCCAACATGCCGGGCAAGTGATTGTGGCCGATGGCACGCCCGAAGCAGCCAAACGCCTCAAGCGCGTGCTGCTGGGCGACCCCGGGATGGGAGTTATCCGTCACACGGATGCTGGTTATCCGGAAGCGGTACAATTTGCGAAAGAGCACGGGGTGAAAATCCCGATGATGCCGAAAGACTAAGCGAGGCAGATGAAAACCCGACGATTTTTCTTCTTTTTTCTAGCGATCCTGGTGGGGGTGGGAGCAGGGCTGGCTTTTGGTTGGACGATGATGCCACCTGCCGCACCGACCAATGCCCCGCTTGGCAGATTGCGGGCAGACTTCAAGACCGACCTTGTTTTGATGGTGGCAGAGGATTTCCAGACCGAACCTGACTCCATGCAGGCACTAACGCGGCTGGACAAGCTGGACGATGGCGACCCCATTACCTTGCTTGGCAACAGCATTCAGTACGCCCAGACGATAGAATACCCGGAAGAAGATCTGACCTTAATGCGCAACCTGCTTAACAGCATCGATGCGGAAATTTACCTGGAATGGAACGATACGAGGGTGCCGTGATGGAAGCAAAAACCTCTGCTCGAACCCATTGGTATTTGCTGACCGGACTGGTGCTCGGACTGGCAATCGGGCTGGTGGTCTCACTGCTCATTTCCCCGGCAGTCAACGCTGAAGCGCTGCCCCATGAGCTGGACCAGTCAGGCAAAGTTATCTATCGAGAACAGATCGCCCTGGCTTACGCCAGCAACCAGGATATGAGCCGCGCAATGAGTCGCCTTGAGTTGCTGAAGGACGCTGATCTGGCTGCTGCTCTGATCGCGCAGGCTCAAACGGTCGTTGCGCAGGATGGACCCGTGGAGCTCTCGCGCGCCCTGGCAGAATTGGGCACGGCTGTTCAACAACTCACAGCTCCCACCAGCCCCTGAGGTCTGTTGGGCAGGCAAAAAAACCGGTGACGAACCGGTTTTTTGCTGGAATCAATAAATAACAGGACAAGATATGCAAAAATTTCCCCCTCCAAACTTTGATCGATCGCCGAATGGAAAGAAGAAACCCAGTGGTGGGATAAAAGGCGCCATTCGTGAAAACCTGGAAACCCTTCGCAATACGCCTGAGGCTTTTCGCCTGGTTTGGGCTGCCAGCCGCGGCAACACCCTGATCAGTTTTGGTCTGACTCCGATTGCAGCCCTTTTGCCGGCAGCGCAGTCGTGGGTGGGGAAGATGATCGTCGATAGCATCCTGGGCGCTATCAATCAGTCATTGGATGTTAATGCGGGTCTGCGCCTGGTGCTGCCATATGTGGCGGCGGAATTCGGGCTGTTGCTTTTGGGAACCATATTAAATTCGATCCGATTTCTCTCCAACAGTGTTTTACAATCCCAACTGACCAACCATATCAACACGCTGATCATCAAAAAGGCTATCAGCCTTGACCTGCAGTTCTTCGAAGACCCGGTATTCTATGACAATATGCAAAACGCCCGCCGGCGAGCCGACAGCTCCGCTTTGTCGATCATGAACGCCATCTTGCAGATCGTGCAGCAGACCATCACGCTCGTCTCCCTGGTCGCACTTTTGGTCAGGTTCAGCCCATGGCTGGCTGTGGTGGTGATCCTGGCAGCCATCCCCAACTTCATCTCACGCTCGCGCTTTTCCGAGATGGCTTTCCGAGCCCTCACGCGCCGTGCCCCGGAATCGCGCTTGCTTAACTACATTGAAACTTTACTGACCAGCAACGAAACGGTCAAGGAAATTAAACTCTTTGGGCTGGGTGAGCCGCTTTTGGCGCGCTACCGTCAATTGTTCACGAAGTTCTTCGAGGAAGACCGGGAGATCTCCCGCAAAAACACGATCGCAAGCTTCTTTTGGGGCTTGCTGAGCAACCTGGCGTATTACGGCAGTTACGTATGGGTCATCCTGCGCGCATTGGCTAAAGCAATCACCCTTGGCGACATGACCATGTTTCTCTCCGTCTTTCGCCAGTCCCAGGGTGCAGTGCAGCAACTGCTCGATAGCTTTAACCGGCTTTATGAGAGCAACCTCTATCTTGACAACTTGATGGACTATCTCAAGATTGAACCCGTGCTGGCTCTGCCGGAGAATGGCAAGATTGCGCCTGCCCCGATCCAGGAGGGCATCCGTTTCATAGATGTATCCTTCAAATACCCTGGCTCTGAGAAAATGGTGCTACAGAATATCAACCTCTTCATCCCGCCCGGCGAGAGCATCGCCCTGGTGGGGTTAAACGGCGCTGGCAAAACCACATTGATCAAGCTGCTCACCCGGCTTTATGACCCCACTGAGGGGCAGATCCTGCTGGATGGCATAGATTTGCGCGAGTATGACCTCAAAACCCTGCACCAGCGCTTTGGGGTCATCTTCCAGGACTATGTGCGCTACCAGTTCAGCGTGCGGGAAAACATTGGCTTTGGACAGATCGAGGATCTGGAGGATACCGAACGCATTGAAAGCGCGGCCGAACGCGGTGGTGCCGACGAAGTGGTGGCTCAGCTGCCCCAAGGCTATGAGACTGTTTTGGGCAGGCGCTGGGAACGAGGTCAGGAGCTTTCGGGCGGGCAGTGGCAAAAGATTGCCCTGGCGCGCGCCTTTATGCGCAAAGCGGAGGTGTTGATCCTGGACGAGCCGACCTCGGCGCTGGACGCGGAAGCCGAGTACGAGATCTTCCTGCGCTTCCGCGAGCTGATGGCGGGACGCATCGCGGTTTTGATCTCGCACCGCTTCTCTACCGTGCGCATGGCGGACAGGATCGTGGTGCTCTCGGAAGGCAAAATCCACGAACTTGGCAGCCACGCGGAGCTGATGGCGCGCGATGGCGCTTACGCCAGGCTGTTCAACCTCCAGGCAGAGGGATATCGGTAGGGGGTGAGAGTGTTTGTGGGGTGGATTGGTGTTGCCCTCATAGCGTAGCTACCAGGATTCACCACTCCACCGCTTGTCTGTTCCGAGGCGTTATCGGAGCAGCCCATGCAAGTCTTATGTCGAACTAACATTCTTGGGCAGTGGGTAGGGTGGGTTGGCGTTCACGTGCATGGGAGTTAAGAGGGTGTTTAAAAGCCAACCCACCGATCGAATGACTGGAGTTTGTTTTGGTGGGTTGGCTATTTGGATGCCAAGACAAGGCAAGATACTCTCACGCCAACCGCACCCTACGAAGAGATCGTGCTTATTTATAATAGCTTGTCCCGTAGGGCGAAATTGAGGACACTGTGATCGATGTGAGGGATACATGTATCGTGCCCTCAATTCGCCCTGATAGTCTTGTAGCGCGGATTGGTGTTCTCCTGTCCTCTTCACCACTCCACCGCCTGTCCGTTCCGAGGTTTCGTCGGAGTGAGCCCGCGCAAGTATCATGAAATATCAAGGTCACGAAGCGGTCTCTTTACACAGCTTCGCCGGTACTCCGCCCGACCTACAAGTCTGTCGATGAAATTGGGGTTGAAAGGGCAGGCGGCAATTCTGACCCTTTGGATTGGTAATTTTTCATCCAGTGTACTGCTAATTACAAAGTGTAAGTTGTATAATTGTGGATGCATATCGAAAACATGCAGTACTTTCTCACCCAAAAAGCACCTTAACTCACCATCGTTCAACAAGGAGAGAACATGACTGAACAGCGCAAGAAATTGACACTTCCCGGTTTTTTCAAAAAAGCTTCAGAAGGTAAACCGATCACCTGGCTCACATGTTATGACTACCCAACTGCATACTTTCAGGAGCAGGCAGGGGTGGACATGATTTTGGTGGGCGACAGCCTTGGTATGACCATGCTTGGCTATGACAGCACCCTTCCCGTCACGATGGATGACATGATCCGCCACGCTTCAGCGGTTCGGCGCGGTGCACCAAACACCTGGGTCGTGGGGGACATGCCCTACATGACCTACCAACCCTCAGTAGAAACAGCCATCATTAATGCCGGCAGGTTTATGGCGGAAGCTGGTTGCGATTCGATCAAGCTGGAGGGCGGAGCTTCCATGGCGGACCGGATCCGGGGAATTGTGGATGCTGGCATCCCGGTAATTGGTCACCTGGGACTTACCCCTCAAAGTGTCAGCTCCCTTGGCGGGTTTAAACTCCAGGGAAAAAGCGCTGAAANNGCTCTATCCAAAGTTCAAACCCCGCATGGCGAAGGTTTTTGCTGACGCTGGCACCGTGATCCGCGAAGGTTTGGAAAGTTACGTGAAGGAAGTGACTGAAAAAACCTTCCCTGCGCCAGAGAATTGGTTCGGCATGCCCGATGACCAATACGACGAACTGCTTAAGCTGCTGTGAAAGGGGTAGAAATGACCGACTTACAACATCGCTTGGAAATCCCCAAAGCTTATCTGGATGAGGTAAATCACGTTCTGCTCGACCCGAACAGCGAGGTGATGCAAAGGTTCCTGGCCGTGGTCGCCAAATATGGCACTCCGGAAGAGATCAATCGCAAGCACGTTCAATCGCGCCGGCTGGAGAATTTGCTCGAGCTGGTTGCCAAAAAATCCCCTCCAGCTGTTGATGACCTAAAGTGGCTGATGGAACAGCGGGATAAAGGCGCGTTTATCTCAGAAGAAGGTTACCGCATTCAAGTATTGGGTGATAAAGCCTACGATATGCAGTTCAAGGATGACTGCGCGGTCACATTGGAAGTTTCGGCGCTGCAGTACTTCCCGTGGGTCCGAGCCATGGCAGAGCAGGCTATCGCCCAAAAATCGCTCGTGCCAGGCCGGTTTATTGCTGTGCGGAAAATGAAGGAGTCTGAAGCCGATGGAGACCTCCCCGCGATTGTGGCTGCTTTGGATATCATTGGTGCGTCCTTCGTCGAGACGCTGGATACCAAAGGCACCGATGGCTCCAATCCGCACCTGGGGGGGCCAGCCACGATCACAGGCTATTTCGGTGGGATTGGTCAGCCCAACGAACACGCGCTGATGTGGGTGGATGAATTCCTGTACTACTACACCAACTATGGCGTTCAGCATGTGCTTAATTTCAATGCCGGCACCATTCTGATGGGTTTCATGCTCTATAAGCTGGGTGTCGACATTCAATTCAAGATTTCCGTGTTCTTCGGATCGGATAATCCCTATCATGCCCTGTGGATCATGATGATGGCCAAGCTTTTCGCCCGAGAGGATGGCACCTCGCCATTGATCGGCTTTAACTGGTCGAATTCGATCAATAATGAAACCATGGAACTGACCGCGGACTTTCGCAAAGCGTTGGGTTTTGAAAACGTAATTCGTTTTGAACACCACATTACCGAGCCGCAAAAGAGCATTGTGATCCAACCTTACAACCGGAGGGATGAGTTGATCCAAATCGCCGACCATGTTGCCAATATCGCAGGCAAGCATGAAGGAGGAGACCCTGAGTTGGATGCAACCCGCGACCATCCATCGGACCTGTTGGATTATTTTAGAGACAAGGATGAAGTCATCCGCAGCGGGGATTGGGATAATCTGCTGATCAATTACCTGGATAAGGTTGAGGCGTGCAACCGCACAGCCAAAGCGCTGACGGAGCACGGCTTAAGCTTTGTGGCAGCGAGAAATTTGCACCACAACAGACCGTAGTCGAACGATCTGTGGAGTTAATAAGCAGGGCAGCCGAAAGGCTGCCCTACGGGCACTGTGTCTCACCTTACGGATGCTTATTCACCAAACATTTCAGGCAGATCGCCACGCTCCGCTCGCGATGACGGATCAAACAAGCATATTGTTATGCCCTGCTTTGCGGGCAGTTTTTTGTAGGGCGAGATTGAGGGCGCCTCAAACGATATGATGGATGAACGTATCGTGCCCTCAATCCGCCGCTAATGGTGTTCCCTGTGGCAAGGTTAATTGATTGCGAAGATTAGATGCCGGATTGGAAGCACAACAAAGTCTCTGCATGATGAAATGTCTAGTGCTTCCAATCACGCCCTACAAGTACATCTACAGGTACTTCTACTGTACATCTGCTTAAAGAGGGCAGATATCGGTTCCATTTACCGGGTAAAATAGGGAGCATGCCTCACGTCATCCCTCAAGACCTTGAAAAAGCCGCAGTACGCGGTGAGCCTTCGCACGTCTGGCGCGCTGGGCAACAGCGCCGCTTCGCGATGCTGAAAGAGGCTGCCGGTGAACGCTTGCAGGGCAGTGTGCTGGTGGACGGCTGTGGAGTTGGAACTTACCTTTCCCGACTGGTGCCCATCTCTGGGTTTGTGACGGGTCTGGATATCGAGTACCCGCGGGTGGTCGACAGCAGCGTCTACACACCGAACGTGCTCTGTGCCGCGGGCGAGTACTTGCCGTACCAGTCCGAAAGTATGGACCTGGTCTTCAGCCATGAGGTACTGGAACATGTGCAGGATGATTCCATGGCGATCAGCGAGATGGTGCGGGTGCTCAAACCTGGCGGACGAATTGTGCTCTTTTGCCCCAACCGGGGTTACCCCTTCGAAACCCATGGGCACTACTGGAAGGGCAAATACCATTTTGGCAACACTCCCCTGATCAACTGGCTCCCCCGCAAACTGCGCGACAAACTCGCGCCGCATGTGGAGGTCTACACCCGGGCGGATCTGGCAAAGTTGTTTGCTGGTTTGCCAGTGAAGTTCATCGAACAAAGCACGATTTTTGGCGCGTACGACAACATCATCGAACGCCATCCCAAAATTGGTAAGCTCTTGCGGGGTTTTCTGCAAGCACTCGAGAAGACTCCCTTGCAGCGGCTCGGACTATCCCATTTTTGGGTGGTTGAGAAGGTATAGCACCCTGGTTGTTGCCTTCGCTGTATTTAGTCAAGGTTGATAGTCGACAGCATTCAGGGCAGACACAGGGGTCTGCCCCTACGAAGTTACCTTTCCCTCAAACCACGAAATGTAGGGGTCACCCCCCGTGGTGACCCGTCAGCATGGCAACAACCGGTTACCTCCAAGATCTGTTTGTATACTACTCACCATCGAAGGATGTTCTGTACGTTTTGATGAGACCCCCAGGCGGAGGGAGTAAACCCCTTCCGTACAGGGTAACCTTAGCCCAGCTGCAAATTAACGCATCAACCATTTTTCAAAAGTCTGGCTTGATTCGGTCGCATTGAGATCTGCAAATTCCCGCTTGGGTCGCAGGTGAAAGACTCCTCGGGGGAGAGCAGGTCCACAAAGCGCCAGTTGGCCTTACCGCGCAGGGGCAGTGTCAATTCAGCAGGCTCGGACGCACTGTTGACTGCCAAAACCACACACTCATTACCAGCTTCCCGGCTGAAAGCGAATTGCTGGGAGGCGACCAGCACCTGTTCATAACTGCCATCTCGCAAGGCAGGTTGCGACTGGCGCAACCAGGCCAGATGCCCGATCCAACCGCGCAGATCGTGGGCGTGTGCCTGATTTTGCAGTTGAGGCAGGTCAAAGGCGGGTCGCAGGTTCCAGTCGTCCGACTGTTTCACCCCTTCAAAGCCAAACTCACTGCCGTAATAGACCGATGGGATGCCGGGCATGGTGAACAGCAAAAAGTACAGAAGGTGCAGTTGCTGTTTGTCGCGCAGCTGAGAGGCAATTCGGCTGACATCATGGTTATCGGCGAAGTTGAAGAGCGTGGGGAGGTCGCGGTAGATCCCCTGCGTGCCAAACTCCCGGTTGAGCGAATATGCCAGTTCAAAAAAGTTGCTGTCATTGAACGAGGAGAAAAGGCTCTTGAAGAGCTCGTAGTTGGTGGTGGCATGCAGCTTGTCTGGGTTTGCCCACTGGCGGTAGTCGCCGTGGATGACTTCACCCATCAGCCACAGGTTGGGGTCAAGTTGGTTGGTGAAGGCGCGCAACTCGCGAAGAAAATCAAAACTGAGCGCGTCCGCGGCGTCCAGGCGGATGCCGTCGATCTGAAACTCCTCTTTCCACATGAGGATGGCATCAAAAAGGTGCTGCCGGGTGGAAGGTTCGGCGAGGTTGAGTTTGACCAGGTCGAAGTGTCCGTTCCAGGCGGCATAGCTGAAGGGGTCGCCGTGTGGAGAGCGCTGGTCGAAGCGCAGGTCGGCAAACCAATTTTTGTAAGGAGAGTCTTGGCCATTAGCCTGCACATCGCGAAACGCCCAGAAATTGCGACCCACGTGGTTGAAGACCCCATCCAGAACCAGGTGCATTCCGCGTGCGTGGAGTGCATTGGAAAGCTCAGCCAGGTCGGCGCGGGTGCCAAGCCGACGGTCGACGTGAAAATAATCGGCGGTGTCGTAGCCGTGGCTGCCGGACTCAAAGACCGGTCCGAGGTAAAGCGCGTTCGCGCCCAGGCTCTGGATGTGATCCAGCCAGCCCAGGATCTGGCGCAGGCGGGGCTGCGGCTCGGATTGGAAGTCGTTGAAATGCGGCGCACCGCATGCCCCGAGTGGGTAAATGTGGTAAAAGATGCTGTTTTGATTGATAGTGGTCATGTTTCCTCCAAACTATACCAATCGGTATAGTGAAATTGGCAAAAAAATTTACGAGAAGATCCCATACATGAACTGCTGACGAGCCTGGTAAGCCAGGTCTTCGTTCAGCGCGGTGTTTTCTTCAAATGCTTGCTGAATGTAGGCGTTCGCCATGCCGAGCAAAGTGATAGTGTAAGCCTGGGCGCGACCGCGCATATTGCCGTTATCTTTCTCGGCTTCAGAAAAGAGGGTAAAGACAGGTTCATGCTGGGCTTTGATCCAGGGTTTGATGATGTCGTAGGCTTCGCCGCGGGCTGGCGCATTACGCATGGAGAACTGCAGTTTGTAGAAGAGCAGGTTGCTATCGGCGAAACGGAAGGTGCTGCGCAGCACTTCCGCGATGTTTTGAGGCAGGTCACGCCGGTACTCGCAAGCATCCTTCAGGCGTTTGATGTAGGGGGTGTAGTTTTCAGATAGCAAGGCTTCCATAAGCCCGCGCTTGCTGCGGAAGTAATGGTAGAGCGTGGGCTTGGTGATGCCCGACTGGTCGCAGATCTCCTGCACGCCGGTGGCATCGTAGCCAAAAGACGCAAAAAGCACCAGCGCGTTCTCAAGAATGGTCTCTCGGTTGTTCATAGAGTTACTATACCGCACGGTATAGTGATTTGTCAAGCCCAATATCAAAATTGGTGGTGTGGATCAAGATTTTCTGTTTTGCAGGACCTTGGTTGTCTCAATAAACTCCTGAACAGAGGTTTTTGAGATCAAACGGGCGATCGTTTCCAGAGGCAGCTGCTCCAGTTTTTTGAAACGGACACAGGATTTGCCTATGTCAGGTTTCACGCCTATCGCGGCAAAGGCGTCCATCAGTTCCTGATAATCTGCCGGGTCCTGGTAAACGGACATCAGGTAGAGCGAGTTGTAATTCTTTTGAGCCGCAAGGGCAATGTAGCTAAGAGGCTTTTTGTTGTACGTGTCAGGATACACCTCCAGGGGAACTTCATAACCGAGCATGCCCCAGTTGATCGTCTCCTCGTACCCTTCGGGCAGATATTGCAGGATCAGATCGCGAACGGCAGAGATGACCTCACGCCGGTCTTGAGGCAAACTGGCAAGGTAGTCAGAGGGGGTGGTAGTTGAAGTTGAAACCATGAGAGTCCTTTCTCGTGTGCAGTTTATTTTATCCTCAGAAAAATGAAAGGCAAGAAAGCGTAGAGGGAGCCAGCACGAAAGCCAATTCACCTGGCAGAGGGTGTGATTCCTGCCTGATTGCGTTTGTGTCAGTATAATGAACGTACATGGCAATCACAAATGAAGAAAACTCCAAAATTACACCTGGCACGGCCATCACCAAAAAAGTGGAGGTTGTTCCCTACGACCCCGCCTGGCAAGCTCATTTCGATAAATTGCAGCAGTATCTGCTCGGCAACCTCGCCGGGCAGAACGTGCGGGTTGAGCACGTAGGCAGCACTTCGGTGCCTGGCTTGGCAGCCAAACCGATCCTCGATATTGACATCGTCCTAAAAGGTGGGACGGAATTTGTGCGGGTCAAAACAGCCTTGGAGGCAAACGGGTATTACCATGTGGGCGATCTCGGCATCGCCGGCAGGGAAGCCTTCAAATATGACCATAAGCCCCAACTCATGAGCCACCACCTCTACGTCCTCTCTGAGGATTCAGATGAACTCAAGCGGCACATTACCTTCCGTAACTGGCTGCGAAGCCACCCTGAAGACCGGGAAGCTTATGCTCAATCCAAAATTGCTGCTGCCAGGCAATTCCCGAATGACATCGACGCCTACATCGATGCCAAAAGCGACATTATTTTTGAAATTTACAGGCGCTGCGGTTTATACAGCGCGCAGGATTTGCCAGAGTTTGCCCGTTCTGTGCTGAATAACCGTTACGACCTGCGGGTTCGAGAAATTGACTGCAAACCGATTCAGACTGGTGTCAGCCTGTGTGAGGCGCAAACTGAGTTCGGCGAATATTATTTGCTCGCCTGGGAAAAAACTGGCTCCAACAGTGGCGAAATCTCACTCTCTCAGGATTCCGCCGAAAGTACCAAGGTGCGCCTCTTGCACACAGCGTCGGGGCAACCTCTTTGCGCCACGCCTTTTGCGACCTTTGCCCTGTTTGCGTCTGAGCAGGACGCGCTAACCTTTCTGACCAGCAATGCCTGGCATCATACAGCCAACTTCTAAGGAGATCCGTGGACAACACCCAAAAATTCAGCGGCAAAGCAGACGTCTACCAAAAAGCCCGCCCAAGTTACGCGCAGGAGTTACTGGATTTTGTTGCTCAAAAATGGCAGATTGTTGATGGGTCGCGAGTGGCGGATATTGGCTCGGGCACTGGCATCCTCACGCGCCAATTGCTCGGTTTGGGAGCGAAAGTTTTCGCCGTGGAGCCCAATGCGGATATGCGCGCCAAGGCTGAGGAACTTCTTGGTGAGCATCCGAATTTTGTGTCAGTCGTCGGCACTGCCGAGCAAACAACCCTCCCTGACCTCAGTTTTCACCTCGTGACTGCGGCATCAGCATTCCACTGGTTTGACCCTGAACGTTTCAGGCAGGAATGTGATCGCATCCTGCTGCCCGGAGCGCCTGTGGTACTAGTGTGGAACGAAGCCGGGCTCGCAGAAGAGATCAATCTTGGGCGTGAACGCATTTACAAGAAGTATTGCCCCAATTTCAAGGGTTTCAGTGGAGGGAGGGAAGGCAGGAATATTGCCAAGCATGCGTTTTTCGGGGAAGAGATCCAAGAACAGCGCTTTGCTAATCCGCTGAGCTATGATCGCCAGACTTTTGTGAACCGGGCCTTATCGTCTTCATACTCTTTGATTGAGACCGATCCGGAGTTTGAGGCATATCTGGCAGAACTTGGAGAGCTTTTCGATCAGCACGCGGTTGACGGGAAGATCGTGCTCCCCCAGGATAGCGTGGCATACTTCAAAGGATAAGTTCGAGCCCACTGCCGGCTAATTCGCATCTCCCATTGGGAGAATTAAGAGAGGTTACCAAAAACGGCTTCAGGCCTTTTTTGAGGATTTAAGGATTTCTTTCTCGGCGATACCGATTTCTTCGATCACGGCGCGGGCATCCGCTTTTACCTCGTCAGGTGTGGAGGGTGAGTGGTTGATAAGTTTCACGAGCTCAAATGCTTGTTTGAGGGTGTCTTTCACCTGGGCTGTGTAGCTGAAAAACTCCCAACCAACCGAATTTGGCACCGGGATCTCATGGGCTTTTTTGATCAGTTCGCGTGCTTTGCTCACACGCTTTTCGGGGGGCATTGGTTTAGCCATAGGGAGCTCCTCTCAGCAGTTCTTTGGATTTTAACATGCAATTCCCCTTTTCCGTGCAGATTTCACATGATTTGCTTCCACGCACGGCATGGTACTTGCAGTACCAATAACTAGATTAACTCTATTTATGGAGTTATTGGTTATTGTCTCAAAGAGGTTGGTGTGGAAGATAAAANNCAGATAAAAAAAGGAAGCGAACAACGCTAATCTTGCTTGCCTTGCTGGCGCTTTTGATCGGTCTGTTGATCCCATTTACCTGGCGGTCATTCAAGGCTGTAAAAGCCTCGTTGATGCAAGCAGGATTCTCAATGGATGTAACTCCGACAGCTGAATTGGATCCTATTTCCGGAGATTTGATGCACGGGGGTTGGGTGCCCAGCAGCACTCCCACAAATCTTCCAACCTCCACCTTCACAGCTACGCTTCCGCCGTCCCCAACCGCAACGTTGACCAGCACAGCCACGCTTCCGCCATCCCCAACCGCAACGTTGACCAGCACAGCTACTCTTCCTCCGTCTCCAACTTCAACTACGACGACCACAGCCACCTATCCGCCTAAGGTTTCCGAAACAATTCAAATTACTTCCACGATGGTAATAACCGAGACAATTACCCCAACACAAACTACAACAACCCGCACAGTTGTGCCAACTGGTGGAACCGAAACGCCTGAGTCTACCGAGACGAGTACGCCAACGCCTACGCTGATCGTCGTACCACCAGTAACGCCAACTCACACGGCGACTTCGACGGCTACACCCACTTCAACCCAAACCGCAACCGCAACCGCTACACCTACATCAACCCAAACAGCGACCGCAACCGCTACACCCACTTCAACCCAAACGGCAACCGCAACCGCCACACAACCGCCTTGCCCGCCATGCACCGCGACAGCTCAGGTTACGCAGACGACGACAGTTGCGCCAACTGCAACCGCAGTCCCGCCTACTCCTGCCCCTTCCCTCCCCCCAACCGTCGGTCCGGGAGGCAATCCGCGAAATTACTCCACCGCAGGTATCGTCTTTGGGTTGATAGCCATCGCAGCCTTCGTGCTGTATTTCTCCGGAGCGATTGTCTCAAAGCGCAACACATAATAGAACATGAAAAAGCGGGCAAATCCACTCCTTTTAATCGTCGGGATTGTTTTCTCGGCTATGGCTATCTTTATCCTTGTAAAAATGATCAGGTTCGAGAAGTTTGACCAGAACCTGAGTTCGACCATCCCTGAGCAGCCCACCATTAATATTGTCGATCAAAGTGCGACACCGATTGTCAATGACATCCAGTTGGTAGGGGAGGCTCCAGAAGAGGACGAAAGCGAGCAATGGATGACCTTCGACGGGATGGATCTGCTGGAAGGAAAGGTTGGTTTTTCTTTTTCAATGCGCTGCCCAGGCAGTAAACAGGTTAATATCCCTCCAGTTGAAATTATTCCCTGGCATCCAGGAGTATTTGAAGACGGAGAATTTGGTATTGGCAAGGAGCTCGCGGTTGCCTGGGAGCACTTGGAGTACGAAGGGCTCTGGATCCACTCGGGCTGGGATTTCTGGTTGGAACGCTCTCCTGCTACCGACCTGCAGTATTTTTTGGAGACCGACGATCTCAATGAAGTGCAGCCGCTTGAGACCCTCGAAGCGAGACTGAACGAGTGCCTTCGTGGCAGCGACGTGGAAGTAAATAGTGAAGGCATAGTGCGGCATGGGCAGGTCACTGCGGCTGTGAGGGTCCCCTCCGGGGAGGTGGAAGATCTTTCACGCCATACCATGGATCTGGCGCCCTATCTTGCCAGCGCCTACCCTGAGAGCGGCTTTACGGAATTAGACTCAGATGCCTTGTTGATCTACTTCTGCGGCAGGGCTGCCTTGGACGAGATCACGGATCCGGATGCCGATTACTGGACCCAGACGCGCTACGTTATCGCGATTGCGCCTGGGGAATAGCCTTGAAAATTAGCGGGAATTATTTGCTTTCCGTCTCAGATTTCTGCTGTTGACCCTTTAGCTGCACCAGGATAACTGCAGCCAACATCACTATGCTGCCCAGCCACTCTCTGCTGTTCAACCTTTCCCCCAAAAATATCATCCCACCCAGCAGGGCAAAGACCGCCTCAAGACTCATGATCAAAGATGCCAGCGCCGGGTCGACCTTACTTTGACCAAAGACCTGCAGGGTAAAGCCGATCCCAACTGCAACAGCCCCGGAATACACAAGCGGTCCCCAGGCTGATGGATCGGATGCCAATGGTCCACTCTCGGCGATCAGGCTCACGATCGATCCCAGGATGGCGGCAGTCAGAAACTGACCAAAGGCCAGTTCCAGGGCGTCCAGTTTGGAGGTGAAATGGTCCAGCGCGAGGATTTGCAGAGCCCAAAACAATGCGCCGATGAGAATCAGGATGTCTCCTTTTTGGATTGTCATCTCAAGGTTAACTGACAAAAACCAGACCCCCACCAATGCTAATGCTACTCCAATCCAAACCCAGAGGTTAACCTTCTTCCCCAGGAATAAGCCGAGTACAGGCACGAGCACCAGGTATAAAGCGGTCAGAAAGCCCGCCTTGGAGGCGCTGGTGGTCATGATCCCGAGTTGCTGCAAGCTCGTGCCGGCAAACAGAAAAAAGCCCGGTAACACGCTGGGAAAAATCATGCCCCTCAAAAACGTTTTCCAGTCGAAAGTCTTTTCAGTTGTGGTCTTTTCGCGTGTCTTTTTCAGTGTCAATGCCGGCAGCAATACCAGGCAGCCCAGGAAAAAGCGTAACGCAATGAACACGAAAGGCTGCATGCCTTCCATGGCTTTGCGCTGCGCCACAAATCCGGTGCCCCAAACGATCGCAGTCAGTAATAGCAAGACTTCCCCGGGGAGCTTAATGCTCCATGCGTGTGCTTTCTTCATCGACAGGATTATATTACGGGAACGCCTGTTTTCGAACTTAAAAGGTAATCAATGTTTTTGCCACTTGACCTCCACTCAATTCTGCCTATAATTGCAGCAATCGATCAATTAAAGACATTGACGAGGACTAGTAGCCGCAAAGACGGTGGCACAGAGAGCAGGAGTTGCTGAGAACCTGCCCACACGAATGCGTCGAATGGACCTTTGAGTTGCAAGGAGAAAGCCTAAAGGCAAGTACCCAATGCCGGAGATGCCACCGTTATCAGGGTAAAGGGTATCGCGACTTCGTCGCCGTACTCGAAAAGAGTGAAGCTGGCTTATTCCCTGTGTGCATCACCAGGGAGTTTTTGATTAAAGTAGGCTGGTTTAACCGGGGTGGCACCACGGATTGCTGACACATTCGTCCCCAGTGGATGGATGTGTTTGATTTAAAACCAACAACCGAGGAGAATTGCCATGACGAACCAGGAACAAACCCGATACCACTTGAGCGAAAGCGATATCCCGCGCTTTTGGTACAACATGAACGCGGATAGCCCCGTTGCTCCAACGCCTGTGTTCAACCCCGCCACCCGAGAACTGATCACCAAAGACGCGCTCGAAGCCCTTTTCCCGCTGGCTCTGATTGAGCAGGAAACGACGATGGAACGCTACGTGCCCATCCCGGAAGAAGTGCGCGAGATTTATAAGCTTTACCGCCCAACCTCCCTGATCCGAGCGCGCCGTCTGGAAAAATCATTGGATACTCCAGCCCATATTTACTTTAAGTATGAGGGGGAATCTCCAGCTGGCTCTCATAAACTAAACTCAGCCATCCCACAGGCCTTTTTCAATATGATCAGCGGTACCCACGCGATGACCACCGAGACAGGCGCAGGTCAGTGGGGCAGCGCCCTGGCGATGGCGTGCCAAATGTTTGGGATCGACCTGGAAGTATTCATGGTCAACGCTTCCTTCCTGGGCAAACCTTACCGCCGCGTGATCATGGAGACTTTTGGGGCGCAGGTCTTTGCCAGCCCATCCATGCAGACAAAAACGGGTCGAAGCTACCTCGAAAAGCGTCCTGATCACCCCGGATCGCTCGGTATTGCCATCTCTGAGGCAGTTGAGGTGGCTGCGGAATCGGGAGGGAGAAAGAAGTATGGTTTGGGCTCAGTCCTCAATCACGTTATGCTGCACCAAACGATCATTGGCGAAGAAGCCCTCAAACAGATGGACCTGGCAGGAGAATATCCGGATGTGGTCATCGGCTGTGTGGGGGGTGGCTCCAACTTCTCGGGTTTGGCGTTCCCATTTTTGAGGGAAAACCTGAAGGATGGTCAGCGTACCAGGTTGCTGGCGGTAGAACCAACCGCCACGCCCAGCTTGACCAGGGGCACCTACGGTTTCGATTACGGCGACAGCGCTGGAATTGTGCCAATCCTCAAGATGTACACTTTGGGAAGCGATTTCGTCCCAGACTCCATCCACGCCGGCGGTCTTCGTTACCATGGCATGTCACCCATCCTGAGCGGGCTTTACAACGCAGGGCTGGTGGAAGCCGTGGCGGTGGAACAACGGGCGGTGTTTGAAGCTGCGATCCAATTTTCGCGCGCTGAAGGCATCTTGCCCGCGCCAGAGTCTTCCCATGCCATCCGCGCAGCCATCGACGAAGCCCTCGACGCGCGAGAGAAGGGCGAGAAGCGCGTGATCCTCTTCAATCTCTCCGGGCATGGAATGCTGGACCTTAGCGCGTATGACCAATACCTGCATAATGGCATGATCAACGGCAAGGTCTCTGACGCTCAGCTTGATGGGCTCTCCGAGCGACTGCCGAAAGTTCATTTACCCGGATAAGAACAAAGGAACACAAACGCCTGATGTCTTATAAGAATCAAACAGAGGGCTGGTATATTGAAGCTACTCAAAAACAAGAAAGAGGAGAACGATGAAACCTTATTACACGAACATTGAAAAAGACACTAAAGAAAACACCGACTTCCGGCGCGTCCTTTATTCCGGAAAATTGCAGCTGGTTTTGATGTCCCTTGAACCCAAAGAAGACATTGGACAGGAAGTGCACGACGATGTAGATCAATTCTTCAGATTTGAAGCTGGTGAAGGCAAGGTGGTCACCAAAGATGATGAGATAACGGTGAAGGATGGCGATGTGGTGGTCATTCCTGCGGGGACGATCCACAATATCATCAATACCTCCGCGACGGAACGCCTTTCGATGTACACCATCTACTCTCCAGCCAACCATCCGCATGGCACAATTGCCCATACGAAGCAAGAAGCTGAAGAGCTCGAGAAGAACTATCCTCCCGAATTCCAGCACTAACATTAGAAATTGGAATAACCGCAAGACCCGGCAAAACGCCGGGTCTTTGTAATTTTTAAATAAAACCCATATTTCCCCCAGTCCAATTGATAATCCCTGATTTTGTGAGGATATTTCCATTATGATCTCACAGAACCCACACACCGTACTAAAAGCAAAAATATCGCGTATAATTTATTTATCCATTCGTTTTGAAAAGAATAAAAGGTGAAACCATGAAAAAAATCATGTTCGTCATCGTCATATTGGTCTTGTTAACCGCATGCGCTCCCGCCCCAACATACGACATCCAGGCCACAATTGCGATGGGAATGGATCAAACCCGTGCTGCGGAACCAACCGCCACTTTCACGCCGGAGCCAACACCAGATATCCAAGCTACAATAAATGCTGGGATTGCGGCTACTCAGGCAGCGCAACCCAGTCCGACCTCTCCACCAACCCCAACCTCCCCACCAATCCCAACCGAAACAGACATACCGCAAGTTGAGGCATCCTATGCAGCTTTTTTAGACAATTACAAGGCAAATTTTGAGGCAATGAAGTCAAAAATGAGTACACCGGTGACTTCCACAATACACAAGATTGACTTTGAGGAAAACGAGTTGGGAACGAGTACCCTTTGGATTGAAACCACGGGATACGCATCTGATATCAGCGCCACGCTTTTAGGTTACACCATAGGTGTACTTACCGGACTGATATCAGAGCAACCTGGTGACTCAGATTATGTGCCCATTGTGCTGCCTGAGGACCTTGAGTTAGTTCGACTGGTATTCAGAGACGAAGCTCTGGTTGAACGCGGCCACTTCTTTACAACCTGGGCTGAAATGTTGGACTACAACAATAAGCGGATTGAGTTCATAGATATGTTCAACAATTCTGATTGGGATTTGCCATAACCGTTATATAGACACCACAAGACCATCACAAGCCAGCGCTTCCCTTGATTGATACTTTCAAGATGATCAATGAAGGCTTTCGTGATCGCTGCTGAAATGCCACCTTCGCTTGTCGCCGAATTTTTAAAGATACAATTCTCTGCCCGTTTTGTAACCCCTGCTTTTGGTGACATACCTGGTCCATATCCCATACCTAACACAGCACCAGTACAATTTTGCTGTTTTTGAACATTTTCACTTTGCTCTTACACACCTGATTCCTACTTTGTCAAGGCAAGTTAGAAATGTCCTAATCTCAGCAATTTAGAAATGTCCTATTGTGTTGAT
>MTKX01009427.1_pt1 | contig 20319 bp, 19 predicted proteins | sample 1042771 | NCBI WGS metagenome assembly MTKX01 (sample SAMN06212183, study PRJNA360534) | anaerobic digester metagenome | biome: Wastewater treatment plant; material: sludge; isolation source: anaerobic digester fed with sludge from wastewater treatment plant | place: Denmark: WWTP Randers ... | reverse complement strand
ACGAATTAAAAGCACCCTCCCCGCCGCGAAAGCGGCACCCCTCCAAGGAGGGGAATTGTTGAATCCATTCTTTATCTTTTTGGTTTGATCACTTTTCACTTATTCCGGTATTTCCAGGATAGACTTTCATGCCACATGGCAACACCGGATAAGGATGAAAACCAAAATTCAACATGCCATGGCATGTCGCTACATTAATCGGGTGAAATTAATTGCGTTCCTACATTTTTTCATTCTTTTGTAGGGGCTTGATTTATCATGCCTGCAAATAGGTTTTTAGAATAGCAAAAACGTTATACTCACCTAAAACCAGCCAGGAAAGGCGTTTTCATCATCATCGAAACCTACCGAGTTGTAAGATGGTTTCCTGTTACCGAAATACAAATCCGGAAGTTAAATTTTTTCCTGATACTTCAATGTTTACATTTATTTCTTGTTGAGCGTCTAACTCCAGTATAAATGAAATTTGATTCATCTCAGTTCGGCTTAAAGGAACCGAATGCGAGATCAACTCATATCCAGCCTGAAGAGGAACCACTACTTCAATTTTCTTTTTTTCCGTTCCTCGGTTCGCTACCCGATAGGTTTTTTTCTCTCGAGTATCAAAGAGTACTTCCTTCCCTTCCTGGTTATAAATTTGGTTTAATTTTTCTTGTTTTTCAACTTTTTCCTCAACAACAACGTCGGTACTTTCACCCAGTTCAGCCCGTAATTGGGGTGTTTCCCCTGATAAATAATTCTCTCCTAAAAATACTACTCCAGATGAGGATTTTTCAAAATATTCAGCTTTGCCAGGGAACAAAATAGCATCAGGAAGAAGAAGATCCCAAAAGAAATGGATATTGGTATCGTGAAAATAGCTTGGGTTATAACGAGAAATTTTTTCAGCGTTAATCATTTGAAATTCCTCGACAATCAGCCTTTTGGTTTCAAAAGGCTCCAAATTGAGAACCAATCGTTGGTTAGCAATGACAAAAACCCTATTCCGAATCGCTTCCTGGCTTTGGTTCATAATGTCAACCAGCAACCTTCCTACTGGAGCAATTTAATCAGGTTCCCAAAAAAATTGGTAGAGATAGTTCAAGTGAAGATATTCAAGGGGGAATGTTAAGTGAATCATTCCAGTGGTTGGTTGATCGGCATAAATAGAAACAATAGTATTTTGGTTTGAAGAGTCATTGATGGTACTGAGTAAAATTCCTCCCTCAACCTGAATAAATACTTCTTCATCATTTAAGGTAAGTGATTTCCCCCAGGAATAAATATTTTCTCCTTTTTGAAGCTCAATCCTCCAGGTTTCTCTTTGATAAAACATTGAATCTCCGGCAAAAACAATGATTTCTTCAGGGCTTTTCTCTAATATTAAGTCCTGGGCATAAGCTATACCACTCACGAAAAGGATGGTGATCAATATCATCCAAAGTTTTTTCATGACCACACCTCCCTAAACTCATATCTCAGGGTTACTGTTTCTTCTTGTTCCGGTTCGATGGTTATTTCCAGATGAGCATTACCATCTTTCCAGTGCCAACCTTGACTGCCGGTGAGTTTAGCCTCCGGTGGTAATGGCTCAATAATCTCTACCGGTTTAGGTACACTACCGCGGGTTCCCAACTCGAACTCAATTATAACTTCTGACCAAAAATCGGCAATATTTTTATCTTCATTCCAGTCGACCTTTAATCGTTTATAACTTTTTTCAATTCGTTCTACTTGAAAAGTTTTGATAGCACCAACTGCAATTTCAAACTCTTCTTGAGTCCTTACCCATGGGAACTGAAAGGTCCCAAAAACCGATTGATTTTCTCCAAATATGGTCACCCATCCTTGTGGTAAAGGATCTCCTTCGCTTTTCATCTTTAAAACTCTTTTGAGATTTCCTTTATCAAATCGGATGATTTCTTTAACGGGAAATTTTCTCATTCCCGGGAAAACCTGCAGGACACTTTGTGAAGGTAAATCAATAATATAGGGTAAACGAAATATCTGGTATTCTGATATCCTTTCCATCTCCACTGGCCTTTCCCGCGTCATCATCACTTGAGGTTGGACTTCATCGGGAGCTCCAAGAGCTGCTTCCTCCGGAATTCCACCCTTATCTCCATCGAATAGAAAGGCTGGTTTCCCTAACAACCAACTGACGTGAACATTCTTCCAATTTATATTTTTCCGATTAGAAAGAAAGACTGATGGGTAAAGATAAAAATTAGAATTTTTTTCATCCCAAATTGCCATATAGCGCTCTTCCCAGTTAAATCCACTTCATAAAAAAGGAAAGAAGAAAAGAGTAAGAACCAGCCTGTTGAGCTTCAATTTCTATCTGATAACCATTTGTAGGAGTGGTACTAATAGCTTTGAGTGAAGTAGATGAATTATAGGGATGAAAGTAGAATCTCTCTTGAAGAAGATTGTCTCCAATTAAGAAGAAACGATTTTCACCCTGATGGAGTGACAGGGTGACCTTCTCCGCTACCCAGGCTCGATCAATGTCTTGATAGATGGTCAACCAAGACTCATCCGGATTTATGGATTGGGAAAGGAGTGCATGAGATAGCGAAGAAAACCCGAGAATAAAGAACAATAGAAGCCCCCCNNACCCCCATTACCAAAATATATCTTTTCATACTTCACCTCCATTGAAATCAAAAATGCTCAAATCTGATTAAAAACTCGTTTACTCTTTCTTTTATAATATATTTTAACAAACCAAAATCGTTTCGATGCTTTTCCTTTTAAATATGTAACTGTTGTTAAAAAATTTTATTCTGGGAACTTATGGGCTTTATTTATCAAGCCCATACCAAAGATTTAAATTTTATAGGAACGCAATTTATTGGGCCCGATTAATGTAGTGATATGCCATGGCATGTCGAATCTTGGATTTTCATCGTTATCTGGTGCCACAAAATGGTATGAGGGTAAATCCTGAAAATACAAGAATGAAAAATAATCAAATAAAAATGAGAAAGAATGACTTAAAGCAATTCCCCTTCTCGGAGGGATGGCGTTTTACGATGGTGAGAGCGCTTTTCTATTTTTTCATGGTTATTCTGAGAAAATGATAAAGAAATATTCATAAAAGATGAGATTATCACCTCGTCCACCTAAAAAACGGTTGGTCTCCTCACAATGACGGTTTTAAGTAGGAATTTTTCATCTTCCTCTGATATCCAAAACGGTGATATGAAATTCTATTGTATTCATTAAATCGCTTTGATATCATCGATTATTGCTCCCATCCATACAATAGACCAAAAGTTAAAAAAGTTATTGGTCTAGAAGTACTCCAGCAGAAACCAATAAAGCTAATCTTTTAATAAGTTATATTCCTTTAGGTTTATCCTTTGATTTTCATTTAATTTTCAGTAGGATTTTATTCTATTTCTCCCTTAGTTGAATAATAACGGATTGAGATATTTTTCTCATGTTTGTTCGATGATTCCATCTCGTATTTCTATTTTTTATGGAGATTTTGTCGAAAAATCTGACAGGTATTTTCAGCATAAATTGGCATTGAAGTACTTGGGTTAATTTTTATAAAATTGGTTGACTCATAATGATAATTATATTAATATTACTATGTTAGTAATGTATAGAGGATGATTAATGATGAATAAAAAATTATTCATTCAAATACAGGGCATGACTTGCCCCAGTTGCGAAAAAATTGTCACTCAAGCCTTGGAAGAATTGCCGGGTATTTCTGAGGTGGTAGTCAATAAAGATGAAAACCGAGGTACTTTGGAGGCTGACCTTTCACTTATTGATCCCTCTCAAATTATCCAAGTTATTGAAGAAGCTGGTTATTCAGCTCAAATCATTGAAGATGAAAATTTTAAATCTCACCAAATTCAAACCCCGGACCAGTCCTCAGCAGCAACTTGTCCTGTGCTATCACCAGAACAATGCATCAATGATAATCCCAAAAGATCTTCTTCAAAACTCGATCAACAACGAGTCACCCTTTCCCTTTCCGGAATGCACTGTGCATCTTGCGCTGCCCTTGTTGAACGGTCATTAAATAAAAAAAGTGGGGTCATTCGAGCTACAGTTAACTTCGCCGCAGAAAAAGCCACGGTTCTTTTTGACCGTTCGGAGACCAATACCACCGAGCTTATTGATGTTGTGAAAAAAGCCGGTTATGATGCTCGAGTTATTACCCCCGAAGACCGTGAAAAAGAAAATCAACGCAAACGCGAAGAAGTCATGGCACAATGGCGAATTTTCTTGATCAGCCTTTTTCTTAGTTCGCCAATGATGTATTTCATGTTTCTTGATTTTTTTAAATGGCTGCCGGGAGCCATTACCCTGCCACCCTACTTTGGGATCATCTCCTTAATCCTTGCCATACCAGTTCAATTTATTATTGGTTTTCGATTTTACCGTGGAATGTGGTCAAGTTTACGAATGAAAACCTTTAATATGGATAGCTTAGTCGCACTTGGAACCACGGTTGCTTTCGGATACAGTCTATTCCACTATCTAAGTTATATCTATGAAACCAGCAGTATCTTAGGATTATTTGGCCGAAAAATACCCGAACTCTATTTCGAAACTTCAGCATTTCTGATTACCTTTGTATTACTGGGAAAATATTTAGAAGCTCAGGCTAAAGGAAGAACTTCTGAAGCCATCCAAAAACTCCTCGAACTCCAAGCCAAAACAGCACGGGTCAAACGAAATGGTTCCATAATCGATATTCCGGTTGAAGAAGTAGTAAAAGGAGATATTTTGGTAGTGAGGCCTGGAGAAAAAATACCGGTTGACGGTGAAATCCTTTCTGGTCATTCAGCGGTTGACGAATCAATGGTTACTGGAGAGAGCATTCCAGTAGATAAAGGTCTCGGAGATATGGTTATTGGAGCTACTCTCAACACCTTGGGGAGTTTTGAGTTTGTTGCTACCAGAGTAGGCTCGGAAACCATGCTAGCTCAGATCGTGCAACTCATCGAGGACGCTCAGGGATCAAAAGCTCCTATTCAAGCTTTCGCCGATCGGGTAGCCGCCTGGTTTGTTCCCGTCGTTCTTGGTATAGCAGCTGGTACTTTCATAATCTGGTATTTTATCTTAGGCAGTTCTTTGACATATTCACTCATGGCTATGACCTCGGTTATTGTCATTGCTTGTCCCTGTGCTTTAGGGCTGGCTACCCCAACCGCCATCATGGTTGGAACCGGTAAGGGTGCCGAATATGGAATTCTGGTTAAAGGAGGTGAGCCGTTAGAAGCGGCAAAATCGATAGATACCATAGTTTTTGATAAAACTGGAACAATCACTCAGGGAAAGCCAGCTGTCACCAATGTCGAGTCTTTCAGTGCTCTTTCTCCCCAAGGTATCATCGAATTAGCCGGAAGTTTGGAAAAATTATCGGAGCATCCTTTAGCGCAATCAATCTTCCAACATGCTCAAAGCCATAATATTTCTCCCAGAGAGGTTGACCACTTTGAAGCTCTTCCCGGACGGGGGGTAAAAGGCAACATCGATGGAACCAATTATTTTATTGGTAATCGAAAATTAATTGCCGACCAACAACTCCACCTCCCCCAATCAGTTGAAGATAGAGTTTCACAATTGGAAATCCAGGGAAAAACTGTGATGATTTTAGCTGATGAAAAATCAGTTTTAGGCGCGGTATCGGTCGCCGATATTGCCAAAGAAACTTCAAAAAAAGCTATTGAAAAATTAAAAGAACGAGATTTAGATCTGGTAATGATTACCGGTGATAACCAAAATACTGCTCAGGCAATTGCTCAGGAAGTTGGAATCTCAAAAACTTTGGCTGAAGTCCTACCCGAAGATAAGTCTCAACAAATTGCACAACTGCAAAAAACCGGAAAAAAAGTTGCTATGGTTGGTGATGGAATTAACGACGCTCCCGCTCTCGCCCAAGCCGATCTTGGAATCGCAATGGGTTCGGGTACTGATGTTGCTATGGAAACCGGAGATATCGTCTTGGTTAAAAATGACCTCAACGATGTGGTTACCGCTCTGGAGCTATCAGAAGAAACTATGGGGAAAATTAAGCAAAACCTCTTTTTCGCTCTTTTTTATAACCTGATTGGAATACCTATTGCCGCTCGAGTCTTTGCCTCCTTTGGTCTGCTTTTAAATCCTGAATTAGCTGGTTTAGCCATGGCTTTAAGTTCAATTTCAGTCGTTACCAATTCTTTGCTCCTGAGAACTTTTCGGCCGCGAAAACGAAACTATCTTTCAATGGTTGCTCCAATTATTATGATTCTTTTATTTACCTATATATTTACTTTATTCGCTCGCTTTAGCACCACCATGAGTAATATGATGACAACCATACCCAAATAACAAATTTAAAGTATTCTCCAAAGTTAATTTTTAAGATGGATCATCCCACACGCAAGCATGGGATTCTAAGATTTCAATTGATTTTTCTTTCCCTACTATTTGCGGAAAGAAATCTTTACAAATCCGACCATCGATGAGTTCGATGATTCTTTCCGCCCGCAGGGCAACATTTCGATCATGAGTCACCACGATAAAAGTGGTGTTATTTTCATCATTGATTTCCTGCATAAGATCCAATACCTGCTCTCCCGACTTGGTATCTAAAGCACCAGTTGGTTCATCGGCCAAAATGAGCTGAGGTCGGTTTAGAAGCGCCCGGGCAATAGCAACCCGCTGCTGCTGACCACCGGAAAGAAGGTTAATCCGTTTATTAATTTGGTTAGCTAACCCTACTCGCTCAATCAATCTTTGAGCCTCATTAAACATTTGGCGATTCGGTTTCCCTTTCCCGATCCAATAAGGCAACAAAACATTTTCAATGGTAGTAAATTCGGGAAGAAGATAGTGAAATTGGAAAACGAAACCTAAAAATTTATTCCTGAAATCAGCTAACTGATTTTCATTGAGTTGAACCAAATTTTGCTGATTGATCAAGATAGTGCCGCTCGACGGGCGATCAAGAGCCCCGAGTATGTTTAATAAAGTACTTTTACCCGATCCTGAAGGGCCAATTAACGCTAAAAACTGGCCTTGGGGGATTTCAAGAGAAACATCAAAAAGAACCTGGGTTTTCACCTCATCACCATAAACTTTATTCACCGAGTCCAGGCTCACTAATATATTATCCATTTCGAATTACCTCAATTGGTACTAAGGAAGCAGCTTTCCGAGCTGGGAAAAGTGCTGCACCAATACTGGCAATGGTTGAAATAACAATCAAGCTTATGGCGGTTCGAAATTCAACCTGGATACTAAAAGAAAGTGCTCCTCCCGATTGTGATGCGATCTGAAACATTTTAATTAAACCCACTCCAACCAAACTTCCCAAAATAGAACCGCTCAATCCTAAAACCGCTCCCTGAATAAGGAAGATACGACTGGCGCTATTGGTTCGAGTCCCCATGGCTTTTAAAATTCCAATTTCTCGTGATTTCTGAACCGCTGCTATGGCTAAAACACTGGCGATACCTAAAGTTACCGCCAATAAAACAAAAAATTGAATCATATAGGAAGAGGCACTTTGACTTTGTAAGGCGCTTAAAAGTTGGCGGTTGTTAGATTGCCAGGTCTCAATGAGGAAATCAGGATTATCTTTTTTAATTTTTTGAGCAATGTTTTCCGATTGGAATACTTGATCGATTTGCATTTCAATACGAGATATCGCTCCATTAAGGTCAAACAAGGCTTGGGATCGAAAAATATCCATAAAAATCCAGGAACTGTTTATGGCTGCGTTTTCAAAATCAAAAATCCCATTGACGGCAAAGGCCCCTGAGTTACCTTCAGAGGTTCGAATTTCAATAATACTACCGGTTTCAATCTTGAGGTCTTCAGCCAAACCCCTCCCAATTAGTACCCCGGTTCCTCCCAAAACCGCTTTTCCATTATTCACTCGCTGAATAATTTTATAAATACCATCAGCACGATCAAGAAAAATTCCTTTAACCACTACTGGTCGGCTTACTTCAGCTTTGGTAATAAATCCTGATCCTTCAACCAGGGAAGATACAATCTTTAAATTGGGAAAGGTATCCAATTTTTTTAATAATGGCTGATATGAAAGAATGTAAGCATCCTTTTTTGCCGCTGTAATAATTGGAATAACCAACGATTGATTCCCTTTTTGGAGAATAGATTGCGGACTATTTTCTTGGGCTTTTAATAATATATGTGGCGAATCACCCACCGTCTGTTCAATTAAGTTTCGTTGTAAACCGGATATCAATGAAGATAAAAATATCTGCACTGACACACCGATAATAATTCCAAGTAAAATTAGAATGGTTTGCAAGCGGGATTCTTTGAGGAAACGCCAGGCAATCATCGATTCAAAACTGAACACCGAAATAACACCTCAACCTGTATATCAATATAGTGATTCAAACTAACACAAAACTTTTTAATCTATTTTTTGACAAGCATTTCAACTTGAATTTTTCTTCCTTCGCGAAAATTACCCGGTTCGATAAGCACGGTTTCTTCAAGGAGGTTTTCGATAATAGCATTATCCCCAACATATACTAGATTAGTCATCTTCAGCAGCTTTGCTTTGCCCTGGTTATCAATCCAAACATACTGCCCATCCAGCTTTTCCACCAAAAAAGAACGAGGAAATGCAAGAACCCCCTTGGTTTCTTTGACAATAACTTCAACCGTCATTGCAGCATCTGGCTTGAGGTTAATGTTCTCTTCATCTAAACGAACTCGGACTTCGATGGTACCCTTTTGGGGATTGACACTGGGTGATACTTGATCAATTTTCCCTTTAAAAGTGCGATTGGGATCGGCTTGACTGGATAAATATACGTCTAAGCCAGTCTTGATCTTTTCGTATTCTTTTTCATCGATATCGGCAACCACGAATCCCATTGCCGAACCAATCGAGATAGCAGTTTCTCCGGGATTGACATATTCTCCTTTGTTTTTTGGAATAGAATATACAATCGCATCGATTGGTGACAGAAGGATTTTTTGCTCAAGATCAATTTCAGCTTCACGTATTTGCAACCGTGCCAATTCAATTCGGGCTTTAACTTCATCGCTTGCTGCTCCTCCCGATAATAAACTGTCCAGTTGAGCTTTGGCTGATGACTCCTTGGAAAAAGCAAGTTCCCATTCATTTCGAGCATTATTGACATCATTCTGCGAAGAACCACCAATCGAAACCAAAGAATAGAGCTTTAAATAACGATCGTAAAGAGCTTGGGAATTAATTTTAGCTTGATTGTATTGCTCTCGTGCTGACGCAATGACTTCATTTTCCTTCGATTTCATATTAACCAAGGCAAGATCGTAATTCACTTTTGCCAATTCTAAACGATTTTTTTCTGCCGAATCCTCTAATTCAATAAGAGGGCCTCCGGCCTTTACTTGTTGTCCCTCTTGAATAAACAATTGGCCAATAATCCCACCAACTTGAAAAGCCATATTGATCCGATTTCCCAAGTCCACTCTTCCAGTTGCGACAATGGTTTCGGTAATGTCTTTTTTGGTTACTAAATATCCCTTGACTTCAATAGGGCGGTTTTGTTGGTAAAAGTATCCTACTAATAAAATAATTGCCAACCCAACTATAATTAAATATTTTTTCATGTTTAATAAATCCCCTTACCCGATCCCTGATTTAAAAAATAATGAATTTAAATAGTCTTAATATTGAACTTCTTTTCTAATTTTTTATTCCATTATTGCTTAATTTTTTATCCTCATCCATCAAAACTCTTCTCTTTCCAAATGAACAACGTCTGAGGGGTTGAAAAAACTTCTTGTTCAAAATAAATAAAAAATATACTATATTTGTAATTAATAGATTATTCTCGGAGGAGATTTAAGATGATTCTCATAAAAAGAATCTATGAGCCAGCGGAATTGGGGGACGGTTTTCGAATTTTAGTAGACCGTCTTTGGCCAAGAGGAATCACTAAAGAAAAAGCCCGTATTGACCTTTGGTTGCGGGATATCGCACCCAGCGATAACCTCAGAAAATGGTTTAATCATCAATTAGAACATTGGGATGAATTTAAACAAAAGTATTTCAAAGAATTAGCAACCAAAAAAGAGCTGGTTGATATAATCCAAAAACGATCGGAAGAAGAGACGGTAACCCTGCTTTACTCAGCAAAAAGTGAAATCCTCAATAATGCGGTAGCACTTAAAGAATATGTTGAGAGCAGAACAAAGTCTTGAATTGATTCACTTTCTTTTCCTTATTAAATCTGTTTATAATAGATTCTTCTTCTTTTGTGACGCCTTGGTTTAAATAGTTTCCACTCATTTTGGATTTTTTTGTTGGTTTCGAGTTCGGGATTAGACTCGCTATATGAAAATCCGAACTTGGCAGCAGTTTTGGTAATTTCATAAACCATAAGAATATCGACTCCTTTGTTTCGATATTCTTTTTTAACTCCTGCTAAATAAAAATCTAAAACTTGGTAAGTTCTTAGGGCTTTTAACAAATACCAAAACCCCAAGGGGAAAAGCCTTCCTTGGGCTTTTTGAAGCGCACGGGAAAGACTTGGCATAGTAATGAGAAAACCAATTAAATTATCCTTCTCGTCAGCAACCGCCTTAATAAAATCAATTTGAATATAAGGTAAATATTTTTTCAGGTAATAAGTTTTTTGTTTTTCAGTAAGAGGAACTGTCCCGTATAAATCTGCATACGATTCATCAATTAAATTAATCAATTCTATTCCTCTTTGAAGGGCTTCCCTTTTGTTTTTAAATTCTAAAATCCGATAATTGTAACGTTTTTTTACCCATTCAGCAGATTTGATAAGACTCTCAGGAATATCTTTTTCATCTGGAACCTTGGTTTGGAATTCCAAAGCATCAATGAGTTTTGTATACCCGCATTTTTCTATCAAATTTTGATAGTAAGGATAGTTATAGAGGGTAGCCATTGTACTTAATTCATCAAAACCTTCAATGAGCATTCCAGTTGGATCCAAGTCAGTAAATCCTTGCGGACCGGTGCAAGTTGTCATCCCCCGTTCTTTTCCCCAAGATTCTAATGCAGAAAATAATAGTTCTGCACTTTTTTCCTCGTTGATAGAATCAAACCATCCAAAGCGAAGGTTTTTTTCTTGATACTTTTTATTGGCAATATGACTGATAATACCGGCGATACGCCCAACACATGAATTATTGTGATAAGCCAAAAATAATTTGGTTTCACAATTTTCGTAGGCTGGATTTTTAATTGGAGAAAATATACTTATTTCATCGGTGATTAAAGGCGGAACATAATAGGGGTGATTTCGGTAAAGCTGAAGGGGAAATTTAACAAAACATTTTAAATCTCGTTTATTTTGAACCTCTCGAATCTCCCAACCCATATCAATTCTTCTCAACAAAAAAGATTACCTTGAGTTTTATGATTCTATCCTTCATTCTATTGACTACCCCTTAACTATTCAATAAAAACTGCTGAATACCAATTTTGAGGATCATCTTCGTTTTTTAAAGTTTCAATCGGAAGACCAAATTTTCTAACTGTTTTAAAAACGTCTACACCAATGCTGTGAAAAGATGGACGGGCTTGTTTCGGATTGACACATTTCATACCTTTAAATCCATTGCATTCTTTACAAAGAGCACAATCACTCATCGAGAAAGCAAAGTAGTAGCCATCAAGAAAGGCTTGTCTCTCAATCGAAAAAGAAATTTTCTGGGAAAGATATTTGTTAGTGGAATGAACAATAATACCCCAAGTATAGTTTTCCAATACTTTTTGATACTCCCACGGTCGCAGTGATCCAGGACGCGAAGGACAGGTATTGGCGTTTCCCCAATCAGCACAACCAAACATACACTTTAAGATAGTCCTTGCATCAAATTCAATATCTTCAATGCGAAAAAAAACTGCCTGCTCGGCTCCCATATCTAAAGCTATCTTGAGATACTTTTTATGATCCATTTTCGAACAACCCTTCCTTCTTGATTCCAATGAGAAAAATTCTAAAGCCTAATCTATCAAAATTTCAATGAAAAATTTAAATACCACTTTTTTATTTGCTAAAATTATATGGAATAATGATTTTACATTTATTCATAAAGGAGTCCTATGATAAAAAACTTAACCCATCACCCGGTTACAATTTTTAAAAATAATTCAGTCTATCGCTCTATTGAACCCGAAGGAATCGTTCCCCGCTGTCAAGAAGAACGGATTCAAATCGGAGAAATTGATGAAATTCCGATTATGACCACCCGTTTTGGACCTGTTTATAATCTTCCTGACAAAGAAGAAGGGGTATTTCTCATTGTTTCACCGATTGTTGCCAACGCCCTTCCCGAACGGGATGATTTATTGGTTCCCGATCTTTTGGTACGCGATAGTCAAGGCCATATAATCGGTGCTGAAGCCTTAGCTCGAGTTACCTGGTGGGGTTGCGAAACCTTTTAAGAAAATATTGTACTCCACTCTGTCCATTGTTTTTGTAAATATTGTAATGATTCTCTCAGCCATCGTTCTAGTAAACAATCTGAGTAATCTCTACCAAATTTGGGACCTGGGTGTTCCAAATATCCAATCACTTTCGTTACAGGAATAGTTTTCTGATTCTTCATCAAAATTGAGTATATTTGTTTTACATCAATTATGCCGCGTTCTAAGCTTTCTGATTCAAAACCAAAAGTTGAGTTATATATTGAATCGGTATTTTTAAAGTGAAACTCATACAAATAGGGAAAAGAGGCGATAAAGTAATCAAGATTGTTTTCGATAACGGTTTTCTCTTGATTAGCCCAGCCATGCGATACATCGGAACAATATCCAAAACAAACGGTTTTTTCCGGTTGGCTTAAATGGAATTGCTNNAAAGTTGAGGAAAGATTGGATTCCCTGAGGACGATATTCAATTTGATCACGATAGACGCTTCCCATTGAAGAACCGGCAACTGGGCATTCTAATAATGCAGCAATTTCTATCATTCTTTGATAATTTTTCCTGGTAATCTCAGCCAATTCTTTTTCGGGATTCAAAAAACCCCCCAATTCCCGATGGGAGGTAAAAATACTGGAAATCTGAATGCCCTTTGATTGAGCAGATTCTTTTAATCGATAAAAATAGGTATCAGGAAGGGAATAAAATTCTGTAAAGGTTCCTAATTGCAAATTGTAAACCCCTTCTTCTGCCATTAAATTAAAAAGCCAATCAAAAGAATAACGATATTGAATAGGATCACTTTTTACTCCCAATTCTATGGTAAGGTTCTTTTCCCAATCGAGCTTTTTTTCCATCATATTCTATCCTCTTTCTTTTGTATTCTGATTCTATAAAATATCGGAGATAAATAGTTCCCCTCATTTTTATTCCCTTGATCAAATTTGTCAAATCTTTTTCAACTTTTTTATATAGGTACTATACCAGGTTTCTTGAATTGTTATTGAAAAAAGTTCATAATGAAAGAGAAAGGGAGGGTGATTTATTGATGAAAAGGATGCTTATTTCCCTATTTACTCTGTTCATTTTTGGTTTTTTCCCCCGCTTAGCAATTGCCGAGGAATTGATGATTGAAAACCCTTCGATTGAGATTGATGATGCCTTGGTGGTTAATGCCACAATCGAAGTATCTTTTGGCGATATTACTCTCACTGGGGGAGCAACGAAATTAATGGAAGGGGAATTTCGGTATTCTTCCCATGAATGGAAACCTTTGATTTCTTATCAAGTAAAAAATATGGTTGGTGAATTGAAAGTAGAAATACCGGCGAACATTAACTTTTCACTGTTCAGCTTTCGGGATAAAAGTCATAAAACTCTTATAAGTCTCAATGATTTAGTCCCTATGAATTTATTTTTTAAAGTTGGAGCCGGTAAAAGTCAACTTAATTTAGCCTCGATGGCTCTTGAAACCTTAACTATGGAGGCTGGGGTTGGTGAAGTCGTGATTGATTTGAAAGGGAATACCAGCCTCTCCCGTTTGAAAGTAAAAACTGGAGTTGGAGAGGCAACCATTGATTTACGTGGAAATTGGAAGCAGGATATTGATTCAAAAATCATATCCGGCTTGGGTGAGGTAACTATCTTTCTCCCGCAGAATATTGGAGTTAGAGTTGAAACGAAAAGAGGTTTAGGAGCTATCGATGCCTCTAACCTGACTGTCAATGGAAATATTTATACCAACCAACAATACGGAAAAACCAGCCCTACTCTCAACATTTACCTTGAATCAGGAATTGGGAAAATAAACTTATACTGATACAAATATAGCTATAAGGAAATAAAAAACGCATACAGCTATTAAGCTGTATGCGCTGTAAACTTTTACTACATATAAGGTACTGTTTCCCAATAATAAACCATTCCACTCCACATGGTTAATCCCCATTCACTAAAAACATTTACGGTAAAATCTGGTTGTTCAATGACTGGATAGGTAATATCAATAATCCATTTGGAAGCACCATAGTAAGTATATTGATAATGTTTGGAACCAATTCCGGTCGAAAGGTCGGTTTTAATCCAAAATACACTATATGGAACATTAACACCATCATTATGGGCTTTGACAATAGCAATGTTTCTTGCAACGTCTACCCGATCAAGGGGTATTGGAGTTGGGGTAGGAGTCGGTGTTGGTGCTGCACATATCCCATAAAGCCAATATTCATCGCTGGGAACACCGTTTACCGTTACAGCAACCCGTAACTCTCGGGCTGGCAATGAAGATGCAGGAACTACTGCAATTACTTCATCGTCAGACCAGTAGGAAACTGCCGCAACAATTCCATTCATTGTAACTGTGTTGGTACCCTTAAGGTCACCAAAGTTCCGGCCGTAAATTCTTAGTTGTGTACCGGCTTTAATGCAGCTGGAATCATAACGGATAGAAGAAATGTTTGGATATTGTATAGGGGTTGGGGTTGGAGTTGGAGTCGGCGGAGTACACCCTAATACAAAAGCCATTATTACAAAAACACTGAGGACTAAAACAACTACTTTTTTCAATTTCATGGTAAAACCTCCTTGATTAATAATTCTCTTTCACCTTATTAATTTTTAGTTAAAAAAGCAAATTTTTTCGTTTAAATTTTCTTTGTCAAATCTTCTAAAGCCAGTGTATGTTTTCTCAACCCTCCTTTATATAGATCTAAAATTTAAGAGTATTTTTACTTAAAATACGTTCTGAGTACTCCCATGGGTTAAGAGATTCTCTTAATCATTATGTTTTATCGGCAAATAAATGGAAATCTTAAGGATATTTCCCCGTTTAACCGAGAAAAAATAAATTTTTCTTAACTTCAATCCAATAAAAAATGAATCTTTCTATATTTAAAATCGAAACCAAATTCAAATATATTATCAAATATAAAAAATAAGAAGCAACTTCATTAAAAGTCGCTTCTTATTATAAAAACAGATTCTTAAATTGGATTTCTTGTTAGACAAAAAACCTAGGCTTTACCATCGCTCCCTAAAAGTTCACACTTGGCAATATACATTTTAGTGAGCTCATCACGGGCTGGACCTAAATACTTGCGTGGATCAAACTCTTTGGGATGTTCACTCATATATTTTCTGATCATTGCTGTCATAACCAAGCGACCATCTGAATCGATATTCACTTTACAAACTGCAGACTTAACCGCTTTTTTTATTTGCTCTTCTGGAACTCCAGCAGTATTTTCTAACTGGCCGCCGTATTGATTAATGATATCAACATATTTCGGTAATACCGAAGAAGCTCCATGAAGAACGATGGGAAAACCAGGGAGTCGTCGTTCTACTTCTTCGAGGATGTCAAAACGAAGCGGAGGAACGGCTTCACCAGGTTTCACTTTAAATTTGTAAGCACCATGTGATGTACCAATCGATATCGCTAAGCTATCGACACCGGTTTTGGTAACAAAATCTTCAACTTCCTCAGGTCGAGTATAATGAGTAACTTCTGATGATACATGTTCTTCAATACCAGCCAGGACCCCCAACTCTCCTTCAACTGTTACATCGTGAGCGTGGGCATAATCAACAACTTTTTTGGTTAAAGTAACATTTTCTTCATAGGGAAGAGAAGAACCATCAATCATGACATTGGAAAATCCAAAATCAACACAACTTTTCGCCAATTCGTAGGAATCGCCATGGTCAAGATTGAGAGCAATGGGGATGTTGCTTCCTGCTTCACGCGCCATTTCGACTGCACCAGGTACCATATATCTAAGCAAGGTCTGGTTGGCATATTGACGGGCTCCTTTTGATATTTGAAGAATAACCGGTGAATTACATTCTACACAGGCATTAATGATGGCTTGCAATTGTTCCATGTTATTAAAATTGTAAGCTGGTACGGCATAACTACCCTTCATTGCCTTTTCAAACATTCCTCGAGTATTCACCAACCCTAATTCTTTAAAACTCACTGCCATGTTATTTTCCTCCTGTTCTATGAGATTAGGTTCAGATTAAATGCGGAAGTACGATTAGAATATCAAATGCAGAAATCGTTCTGGTGATTATATCATCATACTACCGTTTACCCTATCGCATTCTTGGTGCCAAGCATGAAAAGAATATCTATAATATACATCAAAAAATGAATGTCAAACCGCTTGAATAATCTGGCACCCTTATATAACTGTCGGGTATTTTACCACGTACTTGGATTAAAAAAAAGATATCGAATTATTATTCCTGATGAATAACTTCAGACATTTTCATTGATTATGATTTCAATAAAAATCTTCGCTAAGTTTGGATCAAACTGGGTTCCGGATGTTCTTTCAATTTCCTCAATAGCGTCCTCATTGCTCATTTTTTCCTTGTAAGCACGACCAGAAACCATGACATCATAAGCATCAACAATAGCAAGAATTCGTGATGACAATGGAATGTCTTCCCCTTTTAATCCTCGTGGATATCCGGTTCCATCCCATCTTTCATGATGAGTGAGAATACCTTTGGCAATAAAGACTAGATCCGGTGATGATTGGGCAATTCTATATCCAATTTCCGGGTGTTGTTTTATCAGTCTCCATTCATCCAAAGAGAGTTCCGAAGCTTTGGTCAAAATTGTTTGGGGTATTGCCACTTTCCCGATATCATGAAGCACAGCCAATAAACGAAGTTCACTTTTTAATGATCCTGGTAAATTCATCTTTTCGCACATCTGGTCGCATAATGCTTGTAATCTCAGGGCGTGTAATTCAGTTTCTTCACTTACTTCGATTAAGGTTCTTTCCAGGGTAGTTATGACAGCCGACCGATTACTTTGCTCGCTCGTTAATTTCTGTTGATACATTTTATCTTCAGCTTGTTTGAGTATTAAATGGATATCTTGATTCATAACAGTTTTTGTCTCACTCCCTAAAGCAATACTGGGCGGGACTGGTCCAAACTGAGCTTGACTAATTTTATTTTTAATTCTTTCAATAATACCCTCCGTTTCCTGGTTGGTTGTCTTCGGAAGAAGAATGACAAATTCATCTCCCCCATAACGGGCAACGGTATCTGCTTGCCTACAGGATTCTTTCAAACATTTAGCGGCAATTTTTAATAGTCTATCACCTTCATCATGCCCAAAAGCATCGTTTACTAATTTTAGCCCATTCATATCTCCTATAATGATACTTATGGGTAAATATCTTAAATTATCGTATTTTTCCAATTCATTCTCAAAGTAGGCACGATTATAAATCCCGGTGAGCGAATCATGGAAAGTTAAATACCTTATTTTTTCTTCGACAGCTTTTCTTTCAGATATATCTCTTGCAACACAGATGCCGAATACTTTTCCATTTTTACTAATCGAATTGCAGTGGCATTCAACAGTTATTTTTTTTCCTTGTTTGGTAATGAATATGGTTTCGAATAAAAATTCTTGATCGGCGTGAAAAAGCTTGCCAAAAAAATATTTCATTTTTTTCAAATAATCCTTATCGATTAAATCGTTACAAGTAAGCTGCAATATCTCTTCTTTTCCATACCCTAACAGTTTGCAAGCAACTGTGTTGACATCAACGATATTAACATGCCCATAGATATCGTTGATGTCAAAAACAAACAAGCAGTCAACGATGGTATCAAACAATTGATGATAATTAGTTTCTTTCTGTTCAAGCGATTCAAGTAGGTTGGAAAGATTGGCTTTTTGGCTGCGAACGACATCTAATAATCTTCCTAAGGCTATTCCAATAAAAAGATAGAGGACTGTTCCCAAAACTAGGAAGGAATTATCAATTTGATGAGGGCTGTTGGCTATATAATATCCTAGATTAATAATTGAATAAACAGCACCAATAATTCCTCCCTTTAACCCCCACATCATGGTAAATAAAAAAATTAAAAATGTACCTAGAATTCCTCTTTCAGGAATACCAATATATTTGGAAACAATGGGAATGAGGACAGCGTAAGCTATTATTGCAGTGATCATTAATAATCGTTTATACTTGTTCCACTTAGTTGTAAATAAATCCATAATAATTATTTATCGGCAATTAAGCCATTTTCTTTAGGAAAATCAAGAAATTTTTAGGACAAATTTATCATCCTTTGCTTAGCAGTTTTTGTTACTTTATTCCGTTGGCCTATTCTCAAGTTAGTATTCCCCTATTTCTCTGGTCCACTTTGCGTGTGTTTCATTCCAAAAAAGATTATTCCACTTCAAGGTCATTGGTGAGATTCTTTATTATTAATTTCAAGGTTTTTAATAAATTTTTTAGGCTTTAGGCTCTATTCATATAAGAATAGACATCGATGCCACCTTAGTGGCACCAGATGAAAACGAAAATACCTATCTCAAACCGTCATTCAGACTGTGTCACAATTATTCTGTAAATTATTTACTCCCACTTATGTTAATATTTTACAGTAATATTGGGAATAGATAACCAAAAACTGAAGATAAATGTACTGTGTCTTCCACTTTCANNTCTCATTTTGTAAAATATCTTTTAAGAAATAAAGGTTCTTCTCTCAGCCTTTACAAAATTGGGAGAAGATTGTATTTTTCTTTATCTCTAACCTAAGAAAAAAATAGAATAAATTAAGTCAATATGCCAATCACCTTTTTTTTGCATAATGATGGAATTTGAGTTGGAAAGTTTTGCCAAACGAGAAGAAAAAAACAACTTAGATATTTTAATACTTTTACCGATTTCACCATTACTCTCTAATATTTTTATATATCTAGTATCGTCGAAACAACCGCACTGCTTTCTTCAATCTGCAGTCGAAACTAAACAATCAAAGCCAAACTCGAACAATTTGATGTCTTTTCCAATCGTAATATAAATTAAGGAGATCTTACTGAAATCGATAAGAAATAAAAATACCCATCTACCCTCCCCTATTAAAGCATGAGAGGATTCAAACTACATTTCACGAAATCGGCCTTTTTATAAAATATTGGGAAAATAAATTGTAATACTTCCTTTTCCCCTATAAATTCGTAGTCAATTAGTTTTTAAAAAAGAAACCCGTTTCTTCATCCAACTCTTATTAGCTTAAAAAATGGCTGAGATTTTTTATATTGATTTATTTTATTTTAAGTATGATAATAATTTATGGAGGGTAAAAATAAGAGAAAATTTTTACTGACAATATTATTCCCTACGACACCATCTTAGTTGCTTAATACATCCTTTATTTCTTCGTTTACATTNNCAAAAAGGAGGGAGACGAACAATGAATGATCAGAAAACCTTCCATGATTTTTATATGGAAGAAAAAAATAAGGAGGAAGAGGAAAAAAAGAAGAAAAGAAAACGAAAGCGTAAAATTGCCTGGACCGTAGCTGGAGCAATACTAACGTTTTTTGTATTTATGATGGTAGTCGGCTATATCGCATCAACCAACACCAAGCTCGATAGACCAAAAACCACCATTACGACTTTATCTCTTACCTCGGAAGAAATTAAAGCATCAGCAAAAACTATTACCTATGATGAACTCATGCGAAACTCGAAAAATTACGTGGGCGAAACAATCTATTTTAAAGGAGAAGTTGCCCAGGTGATCCAAGGAAGGGAAAACAATTTTGATATAAGAGTCTATACTAAATCAAGTTTTTCTGGTTTTTTGGGTGATGATATATATGTTTCTTATAAAGGCGAAAGAATATTAGAAGACGACATAATTGAACTCTGGGGAACTTATCGAGGGCTTATGAGCTATGAAACAATATTTGGAGCTAAAAGAACCATTCCTCAGATCGATTCTTTAATTCTTGAAGTTGTTCAAAAGGCTGGGGAAAGGTAAATGAAAAAAGTCCTTTTTATTCTCATGTTGATAACTCTGCTCTCTCTTCCAATTATTGCTCAAACCTACCAGGCATCCAAAGTCATCGATGGTGATACTATCGAACTCTCTAACGAAGAATGGATCCGGTACATCG
>MTKX01005521.1_pt1 | contig 20333 bp, 17 predicted proteins | sample 1042771 | NCBI WGS metagenome assembly MTKX01 (sample SAMN06212183, study PRJNA360534) | anaerobic digester metagenome | biome: Wastewater treatment plant; material: sludge; isolation source: anaerobic digester fed with sludge from wastewater treatment plant | place: Denmark: WWTP Randers ... | reverse complement strand
AGCCACTTTTATACCAATCATAGGTTAGCCGCGAAGATATTCCTGCAAAGATTCTTTGCTAACTCGGAAAGCGCTGCCAATCTTGCGGGCTTTGAGTTCGCCAGCAGTGATGGCTGCAAGGACATCCTCTTCCGATACCTTCAGGAATCCAGCAGCTTCAGAAGGGGTCATGATATCAGGCATACCAGCAGCAGCTGCAGGAGTTGTTGGTTGTGTCTGAGACTGACCTTGACCCTGAGCCATGCCAGCAAGTGAACCAGAAAGAACATTTCCGATACCCATTCCAGCACCTATTCCAGCCGTGAGACCTGCTCCACCGGAGGGGTTCTNNGCGCATGGCGTCAGCAGCCTGCAGCTGGGTGTAGGTTTGCATGTCGAGCATACCCATGTCGCGGAGTTCCTTGGCGGACTTATCTGGCAGCTTTAGGTTGCCAATGTAGAACGATTTCAACAGTAAGCCGATGGCCAGGAAGTCGTCCTGTGCTTTGGCGCGAACTCCTGCCCCAAGTTCATCGGTGAGACCAATCAGGTCGAGCACATTCTTTTGGGTGGTTGTCTCGCCAAGCAGATCTTGCAAGCGTGAGAGCAACATGGTGCGGAGACGGTTTTCAATGTCAGAGGTGCGATAAGCACCGAGCTGACCAACAATCTGGGTGACGAATTGCTGTGGATCCGTAACCTGGAAGCTATAGGTGCCAAAACCCTGCAGTAATGCAATGCCTAGCCCGACGCCTGTGTTGCGTACGATGATAGGCTGTGGGGTGCCCCATTTGCGGTCAGCAAATTCACGCATGGAAACAAAGTAGATTTCAGCAGTGAAAGGGGTACGATCTCCAAAGAGCTTACCAAGCAGGTCGGTCAATAGCGGCACGTTTGCAGTGGTGATCGTGTGGCGTCCGGGACCAAGCACATCCAGTGCGCGTCCGTCGCGGAAGAAGACAGCCGCCTGGGATTCGCGGACAATTACCTGCGAACCAAAACGGAGATCGGCGACACCAGTTTCGGGAAAACGATGAACCAGCTCATCAGCCATCTCGCTGGGATATTCAACAACATCAAATACTCTTGCCATATTATTCCTCCAAGATTTTTTGAACTATTTTTTTATGCAATGCCCTTAAGGGCATTCGAACGCTTGTTGAAGAGATCAACGCATTCCTGACCGACAGAGATCAAATGACGGAGTGCAGCGGGCAAACCATCTGTGCCGATGGAGGATTCAACGTTGTCGATCGCAGCGGATACAGTTGCACCTTTTTCCAACAAATCGGAATCAAACTGATAAATGTTCGACAACTCTTCTTCTTTGATTTTGATTGCATCAAAAAGGCCAGCATAGCCGTAAGAGGCAGTCCGGACCCGATCGATGAATTGACGCAGCTTGATGGCAGCACTTTCAAGATCATCAATGTAAGCCAGGCCACCCTGTGAAATCAAGTCACGCTGCAGACCGGAAATTCGCTGATAGTGAGCCTCGTACTCATTGGCAATGGTTTCACGCAGCAATTTATCGGACAATCTGCGATCACCGCGTTCGACATAACCCTTAAATCCGGGAATCTTGGATAGCAACTTTTTTAATGGGTCGCGATCCTCAGCCACTTTATCAAAAATATCACTCATGTTGCTCCTTTTCTTTCTTAGAACTACAGAATAATCTTAGATATTTCGCGCCACCCTGGCAATAGATTATCTAAGGTTCTCACAGATTTACAAAAACATTATAATGGAAAAAACCGATTCCATTGGAGGATTGTATGGCTTCAGGCCAGGGAAACCGTCTTGGTCCCTTAGAGTACTTTTTGATCATCGTCCTGATCTTGATGATCCTCTTTACATTGCTATCCATTTTTTGGCCAGCAATACAACTTTTTTACCAAAATACCTTTGCTTCCTGATCAGCTCTGGATTTATGAATAAAAAGCAACCAACTTGGATGTGGAACGCAATTGATTGGATTTTTCCTCCCCATTGCCTGGGTTGCGGTTTAGAGGGAGAAATAATTTGTTCGGAATGCTATGCATCCATTAAGCGCGTTCCAGTAAATGTGTGCCCTTACTGTAATGCGTATGTCAGCACAAGTGGGCACTGCCCCAGTTGTGCGAATCGTAGACCGCCGTATGCACAATTCAGGGCGTTTGCATTTTATGGTGGGGTGATCAGGGAGGCTGTACACCATCTGAAATATCAAAACGATATAGGGGTTGCACGGGTGTTGGCTGGCTATCTGTTAAAAGTGATCCAGGCAGAAAACTGGGATTTTGATTTGGTTATCCCGGTTCCTTTGTCGAAGACCAAACAGGAACAGCGAGGGTACAACCAGGCCGAAAGGCTTGCCAGACCTGTGGCAGATACGCTGAAAAAGCCAATTTCTACGGAAGGTTTACGTCGAATTCGGGAAAACGCTTCTCAGGTTGACCTGGATGAAAATTCGCGCCGGGAGAATGTGAAAGGCGTTTTTGAAGCCGATCCTGCGATTGTAAAGGGGAAAAGGATCTTGTTGATAGATGACGTCTTTACGACTGGAGCGACCCTAGAATCGGCATCAGGGGCACTTAAAGACGCAAGATCGGGGCTTGTATATGCTGTCACAGTAGGGAAGTCAGATTTCAATGCCAATTGAATTTTTGTTTCAATTACATATCAGGTATAATTCCATAAAATCATCCAGGAGGTTCCCATGGCTCTACATATGGATATTTACACAAAAGACCTTGATTTGACCGACAAAATCAAGGAATACGCAACCAAAAAAGTCGGTAAGCTGGATAAATTTCTCAGTGAGATAGGCGAGTGCCGCGTCGACCTTAGCTATGCCAAGACTGCACGAAATGCTTCAGATCGCTTCATCGCCCAGGTAACTATCAGGGGAAAAGGATTTATCCTTCGCTCAGAAGAGAGGGCAGATAGTATCTACGCCGCGATTGACGCCACTGTAGACAAGATGACCCGACAGATTGAGCGATTCAAGGGAAAGCACTGGCGTAAACGTGGTCCAGAGACCGCTGAGGTTGCTGAAGTTACTCCGGCAGAAGAAGTCGATGAAGAAGAAGCAGTACCCGTGATTGTCCGAAGAAAAACCTTTACCCTGACTCCCATGGACGAGCAGGAAGCGCTGGAACAACTGCAGCTGCTTGGGCATGAAGACTTCTTTGTGTTCTTCAATGCTGATACTTCAAAGATCAATGTTTTGTATCGACGCCGTGATGGAACCTACGGTCTGATTGATCCAATTGTTGGCTAAGTTTTAACAAGATTACAGACATGCAGTCCCACGTGGGACTGCATGTGCGTTAAAATAAGCTTGGGAGTACAAGATTATGACATACGAAGATGATGATGATTTGATTATGACCCCTGATCTTAACGGAGAAAATGAATTTAACCTGCCTTCGATTGCTAACTCTGTCAGCGAAATTCTGAGAGCAGTCGGCGAGGATCCTGGACGTGAAGGATTGATCCGTACACCGGAGCGAGTTGCGCGAGCTTACCAGGAAATCCTGGGAGGCTATCAGACTGATCCGGTCAAACTGGTAAACGGGGCGCTTTTTAACGTCGATTATGATGAAATGGTCATCGTTAAGGACATAGAATATTTCAGCTTATGCGAACATCACATGCTGCCATTTTTTGGCCGAGCTCACGTTGCATATGTTCCCAAGGGGAAAGTTCTTGGACTATCTAAGATTCCCCGAATTGTAGATATGTTCGCGCATAGATTGCAAGTGCAGGAGAGAATGACGCAGCAGATTGCTGAGTTTATTCAAGAAGTCATTAATCCTTGGGGTGTTGGTGTGGTGATCGAAGGGCAGCATTTGTGCATGATGATGCGCGGTATCAAAAAAGAGCAGGCCAAGATGACCACCTCTGCTATGCTCGGGGGTTTCAGAAAACGCATCGAGACCAGGATGGAATTCCTGAACCGAATCTCAAATTAGATATTGTCCGCGATTGCTTCTCGAAATATTTCAACCCCAACCCGGGCAGTATTCGCGACGAATTCGGGTTTCTCAATTCTAATGGTCACTGCATTTATGCCAAACCTGACAAGCAACATTCTCGCAAGATCATCAGCCAGGGCTTCAAGCGTAAAGAATTGTGTTTCAGCAACGCGAGCGATTACTGATTTGGCAACAGTTGAATAACTTACGGTGTCTTTGATGTCGTCTGTCAATCCAGCGGGTTGTAGATCCGTGTAGAGAGTTAAGTTGACCAAAAGTGTCTGAGGTTGATCACGTTCAGGGGACTTCACACCAACTATCCCAGTCGCACGTAAGTCTGTGATGATAATCTTGTCCATATCGACCTGTTCTAGAGGAATTCACCGCCATCAACGCGGATGACATGCCCAGTCATAAAATCCTGACTCAGGATATGCAGCACATTCCTGGCTATCATCTCCGGGCTGCCAATACGTCGCAGTGGGATTTGACGGTCCGCTACAACCTGCAGATCGACATGCTCATATCCCTGAAGAGGCAACATTGTTCCGGGAGCGATCGCGTTAACGCTGATATTCGGGGCCAGTTCGAGGGCAAACATAGCAGTCAAGGTGTTGATCGATTGCTTTGTTAACCGGTAACCGAAGTGATCAGTTCCATTGCGGAAAACTTTTGCGTCACTGATATTAATGATCTTTCCTTGCATATCTTTTGGAAGTTGGTTGGCAAAAGCCGAAATCAACAACCAGGGGGAAAAGAGATTTATATTGAATACGCGGTATATCTTTTCTGGGGAAACCGCTTTTCCGTATCCAGGAGGGTAAATTCCGGCGTTATTGATCAAAATATCGACGTGACCGAATTCTTTGCAGACCTGGCTCATCAGATCCTGAACATGCGTGGTATCTTCCAGGTCCTGCTGGAAGACGCGGGCTTTGCTGCCCATTTTTTCAAGATCGGATTTTACCTGGCTGACAGATTCTACAGATGTGTTGTAGTGTAATGCGAGGTTACACCCCGCTTCGCCGAGCGCGAGAGCAATTGCTCGACCAAGGCGAATACCACTGCCGGTGACCAGAGCATTTTTTCCTTTGAGGTCCATGTGCAACTCATCTTTCTCAGATAGTTAATCTGTCTTAACTAATCCATCAATATTGAGGCAGTGCTAAAAGATTCAATGGTAGAATTTTACCATCCCGGACCATAAAATTGTTGGAGGTCGTAAATGACGAAGATCAATCTGGAAAAAGCTTTACAAACTATCAGGTTCCTCTCAGCTGACGGTGTGCAGAAGGCGAATTCTGGTCACACCGGCCTGCCAATGGGGACAGCAGCACTTGCCTACACCCTCTTTATGCGTCACATGAAGTACAACCCTGCAGATCCCAAGTGGTCCAACAGGGATCGCTTTGTACTCTCTGGTGGGCATGGCTCCATGCTGATCTACAGTATGCTTTACTTGACAGGTTACGATGTTTCCATGGAAGACCTGAAGCAATTTCGCCAATGGGGCTCCATCACGCCCGGTCATCCTGAATGGGGACACACTCCTGGGGTTGAAACCACCACCGGACCGCTCGGGCAGGGGTTTGCTACCGGGGTTGGCATGGCGATTGCTGAGCAGCACCTGGCAGCGATTTTCAATAAACCAGATCACACGCTCGTGGACCACTTCACCTTCGGTATCGTCACAGACGGTGATCTGATGGAAGGCATCAGCTCCGAAGCTGCGTCACTGGCTGGACATCTAAAGTTGGGAAAGCTGATTTATCTGTACGACGATAACAAGATAACCATTGAGGGTTCAACGAAGATAACCTTCACCGAAGATGTAGCCAAACGATTTGAGGCGTACGGCTGGCATGTTCAGCAGGTCGCCGATGGAAACGATGTGGAAGAAATTGATGCTGCCGTGGAGAAAGCCAAAATAGACCCTCGACCATCGCTAATACTATGCCGTACCACGATTGGCTACGGTCTTCCAACCAAGGCGAATACTTCGGGCATCCACGGCTCACCGGCGGGCAAAGAAGAGCTGGCTAAAGCCAAGGAGAATGTTGGTTGGCCAGTGGAGCCTATGTTTTATGTACCTGACGATATTCTGTCTCATTTCCGAACACGTCTGGAAGCAGGCAAACAAGCACAGGAAAAGTGGGATAATGCGTATTTAGGTTATAAAGCAGCACATCCTGAGCTTGCGGCAGAATTTGAACGGAGACTTGCAGGGCAATTGCCAAAGGATTGGGAAAAGTGTTTGCCAGTATTTCCAGCAAGCGAGAAGGGTTTAGCCTCACGTGAAGCTTCTGGTAAGGTCATTAACGCAATCAGTACTGTTCTGCCAGAATTATTCGGTGGCTCGGCTGACCTGGCTTCGTCGGTAAAGACCTGGATGGACAAAGTGCCAGCATTTAGCCCGGACACGCCCGAAGGTCGAAACATGCACTTTGGTGTGCGTGAAATTTCGATGGGAGCAATCGGCAACGGTTTGTTGGTCCATGGCGGCTTCATTCCTTACGTGGCAACTTTCCTGGTCTTCTCAGATTATGCCAGAGGATCGCTGCGTGTAGCCGCTCTTTCTAAAATGGGAGTTATTTGGGTTCTTACCCATGATTCGATTGCTGTTGGTGAAGACGGACCTACACACCAGCCAATTGAGCACGTTATGAGCTTACGCCTCATCCCAGACCTGGTCGTACTGCGACCTGGTGACGCCAATGAAGTCGTCGAATCCTGGAAGTACGCGATTGAACATCGCGACCGGGCAGTTGCTTTGATCTTATCGAGACAGAACCTGCCTACGTTTGACCGAACAGTTTATAAGCCAGCAAAAGGTGTAGCGAAGGGTGGTTACATTCTCTATGAAACTGAAGCGGGAACACCTGACATCATCCTGATGGCAACTGGTTCTGAACTTAGCCTGGCTCTTGAGGCAGGAAAGAGGCTTGAGAAACAAGGTCGCAAGGTGCGGGTGGTTTCCTTCCCAAGCTGGGAGTTATTTGAAAAACAATCAAAGAAATATCAGCAATCCGTTCTACCCTCTGAAGTGAAACGGCGCGTCTCAATTGAAGCAGGCGTAACCACAGGCTGGCAGAAATATGTTGGCTCTGAGGGTGTTACGATTGGTATCGACGAGTTTGGCAAATGCGGGCCAGGTGAGATCGTACTTGAAAAATTTGGCTTCACAGTTGACAACGTTGTGAAATCAGCGCGTAAGCTGTTTTAGAAAACAGGAGAGAAGGAATGAACCGATCTGAATCATTAAAGCAAGCTGGGCAATCCGTCTGGTACGACAATATCGAGCGGGGAATGCTCATCGATGGGGAAATGGCGCGCATGATCAAAGCCGGAGAGGTCTATGGAGTCACTTCCAATCCCAGCATCTTCGAGAAATCCATCAGCAGCAGTGCGGCGTATGATGATACTCTGCAATCCATGGCCTGGGCAGGGCTGAGTAAGGACCAAATCTATCTCGAATTAGTCCGGGAGGATATCCAGGCAGCGGCAGATCTATTCAAGCCCGTGTACGAAGCGACAAATGGCTTAGACGGCATGGTAAGCGTCGAGATCAATCCACTGCTCGCTAACGATACTGAGAAATCCATCGAAGATGGACGAGCCTTGTGGGCGCAGATGAACCGCAAGAATGTCATGATCAAAGTGCCTGCCACCAAAGCTGGACTGCCTGTGATTGAGACTCTGATCAGTGAAGGTATCAATGTCAACGCGACCCTGATTTTTTCAATTCCCAGGTACATCGAAGTGATGGAAGCCTACCTGACGGGTCTTGAGAAGCGTGTTGAAAGTGATCTCCCGATTGATCGGGTTGTGAGTGTCGCATCCTTTTTTGTTTCACGGATTGATACTCTCGTGGATAGCCGGCTGCAGGAATTTGTCGACGCAAATCCTCAGACAGCCAACCAGGTGAGCACTCTAACCGGGAAGATTGCGGTTGATAATGCCCGTCTGGCATACCAGGAATTCTTGAAATTCTTTGCCTCTGATCGGTTTGAGAATCTCAAACAATATGGAGCCCAGGTGCAACGACCGCTTTGGGCTTCAACGGGCACCAAGAATAAAGCCTATTCCGATACCTTGTATGTGGATGAGCTGGTCGCAGCTGATAGTGTCAATACGATACCTCCAGCGACATTAACCGCGTTCCTGGATCACGGTGATACAGAAGCACGGATTCAACAAGAATTACAGCGGGCAACGGATAACTTTAACCTGCTTCCGGAGCTCGGATTTGACTTCCTACGTATTGCCCAGGAACTAGAGGATAAAGGTGTTGATCAGTTTATGCAAGCTTACACCTCGCTGCTCGAGACAATTGAAATCAAGCGGGCTTTCTTCAAAGCAGAGCTGGCTGATTTGGGTGATCCAGTTCGGGCTGCTGTCAAGAAAGCAGCCGACGAGGTTTACTTGGGCAGCTTGTTTGAACACGAGCCTTCATTCTGGACTAAAGATGAAACAGGCCACGATGAAATTCGGAATCGTCTGGGTTGGCTGAGTTTGCCAGGGCAGCAGTTTTCGATCGTCGAGGAATTGAATGCCTTCAGGGATAAGCTGTTATCGGATGGATTTGAGTATGCCTTCGTGCTTGGCATGGGCGGCTCCTCGCTGGCTCCGGAAGTGATGAGCCAGGCAATTGCGCCCATGAGCGGAAAGGGATTGAAACTCCAAATCATCGACACCACCAGTCCGGATGAGATCGCTTTTAGGTTGCGCGGAATTGATCTGAAGAAGACCCTGTTCATTGTCTCCAGCAAGAGTGGTGGAACCAGCGAAACTACATCTGCTTTCAAGTATTTCTGGGCAGAATTGGAAAAGATTGATCCTGATAATGTTGGTCAACATTTTGTAGCCATAACTGACCCAAATACATCGCTGCAGGACCTGGCTTATCGGAAAGGTTTCAGGAAGATCTTTAACGCCCGACCGGATGTTGGCGGACGGTATTCTGTCTTCACTCACTTTGGCCTGGTGCCGGCAGCAGTAATGGGTATTGATCTGCACAAACTGCTTGGGCAGGGCAATGCTTCGGACCTTCAGAGCCGCAAAAACGTGCCATATCCGGCGAATCCCAACCTGATGCTGGGATTGGTGCTGGGTGAGGCTGCAAAGCACGGAAAAGACAAATTAAGCTTCATTGCTGAAGGATTTGCTGGCAGCCTGGTGCCCTGGCTCGAGCAGTTGATCGCTGAAAGCAGCGGCAAAGAGGGTAAGGGCATTCTGCCGATTGAGAATGAACCTATCCTGGACGGTCAAAGCTATCCTGAGGATAGAATCTTTATCTATCTCAAGACGGAAGGAACCAAATCGGAATTGGTCGAAAAATTGAAGCAGGATGGGCATGTTGTTTTGACGATTGCTGTGCCCGAACCATACGCGCTCGCCAAAGAGTTTTATCGCTGGGAATACGCGACTGTGATTGCATGCGCAGTACTGCAAGTGAATGCGTTTGACCAACCGAATGTGCAGCTGAGCAAGACAATTGCTAAAGATGTGATCACTTCATATCAGAAAAGCGGCAAACTGGAAGACGGAGAGCCGATCTGGGAAAACGATGAAGCGGTTGTCTTCGGCTTCAGAAATGAAGAAGCATTGAAAGAAACAGACCTCAAATCGTTGCTATTGGCTTATGCCAGGGGGGTCCCGGAGAAAGGTTATGTTGTTTTGAGTGGTTTCATTCCTCGTCTTGAAGAGAATTTCAAATTCCTTCAGGCATTGCGGGAACAGGTTTTGAATTCTGTCAACAAAGCAACAACCTTGGGTTTTGGGCCCCGATTCCTGCATTCCACCGGGCAGCTCCACAAGGGCGGGCAGCCAGGGGGGCTATTTTTCCACTTCACCAAGGACGCCGAACTAGACTTTGAAATCCCAGGCGAAGGCATGAGCTTTGGCACCTTGCAGAGAGCTCAGGCATTGGGCGACCTCCAGGCATTAGTTCAGAAGGAACGTCACGCTCTGAGGATTCACCTGAAGCGTTGAGCAGATCGATAAAAAAAGGCAGTGGTTCGAGCCACTGCCTTTTCGTTTAATCGTTGGGCAAACCCGTAATTGGAATATCCCTGGGAGCTTCAACCACAAATGCGTATCGTAAAAGGGTTGTTGACTTAGGTGCAAGGGGCAATTTCCAAATCAAACGGTTTAGTTCATCAGTCTTTGTCGGCTTTGGTTCCACGATATCGAGACGCACCTTAATGTCGTCCTCACGGGAAACCGGGATATTATCCTGGATTTCGGCATTCAGCGTCTCAGAAGACGAATTGGTAATTTTTATCTGATACTTGTAAGCCCGCACATTACGATCCTGCAGAACTTTTTTGCTGACTTCTTGTTGCAGGATCTCACGTTCCACGATGATGCGCTGATCAGAACCAAAACTGATTTCTTTCTTCCCGCCTGCAGGGATAAGGTCAAAATGGCTTTCCCCTAGATACTCGCCATCGAAGAAAAGGGCGACCTTTCCAGGCATGAGAGTGAACTTGGAGTCGTTGGTAAGCTTTACCCGGCGGAAAGCGTCTGCGGTAATTTTTGGAATGATAAGCAGATCGACCTCTGAGGGAAGATCCAGAGTGACGATGTTCAATTTTGTGGCGGTGTCCTTGCTCGGAACAGAAACAACATGCGGAAGTTCGAAATGCATGCTAACTCCCTGGTCCTTAACTACAGCGGATGGTGCTTCCATAAGCGCATCAAACTTCTCTTCCGAAACTTCGCGAGCTTTCATCATCGGTCTTGGAGCAGCTGACATGATCATCGGCTGCATGGCGTCTGGGGCTGCTCTGGGTGGTGTGTAGCGTCTCAGGTACCAGGGATCCAACTCAGGGAGGTCCCTAAATCCCATAGGCTGCGAGGTGGAGAGACTCATTTCGACCTCATGCCAATCCTCACCTGTCCTCTGCGTAACCTCTGCTTCGTAGGCAAGTTTCAATTGATAACCGTCCAATGACGCTCGATAAACCGGTTTCCAGCCGCAGGAACGCTGGAGATGGCTTAATTCAGGTTTGATACTTACTTCTTCTGTTGTCTCAATCCGCAACTTGACCAGTGTGTTTTCGTGGTTTCCACGACTGCTCAGGCCTTGGTAGAGCATCTTCTTTTCTTTGAGCTCATCTTCAAGATTTTGTAGAGCAATATGCAGTGTTGATTGCTCTTGAATGTAATTTTCGCGTTTGGAGTCAATTTGTCCAACCTGGTTGAAGTGTTCCTCAATCGTCAGTTTGTCCTGGGTGAGGGCGTAAACGATATTACGCGTTTCCGAAAGCAAGCCATCAATGTGCGCAATTTTGGTAGCAGATCCAGAGATCCGTTGCTGGGCGGATTGGATTTCTTCACCCAACGCCCGTATCTCAGCTTCAAGGCTGGCCAGTTCTTCCCGGTTTGCCAGGGCAGTCACAACCCTGTCAACTGTCACATCCCTAAGCACAACCGCCTGAGAAGTAGCTTTTAAGTTGACGCTAACCGATGAAGGGTCTATGGTTCCAGGAATTGCCTGGAGCTGGACTTCGTGGTCGCCTGCCGGCAATTGGAAGGTTGCCATGCGAGTGACTCGGGCACTAGCTGGATAAAGAATGATCTTTGCAATGGTTGTTTGAATGTCAGTCATAGGAACCCCATTTCTCTTGAGTTGTTTCATTGTATAATTTTTGCGATCGATAAGCAAGAAATGGACATGCAATTTGAGAATTCTTGGAATTGACCACGGAAATGTGAGAATTGGGATAGCGATCAGCGATGAAACTTGCAGCTTAGCCCGCCCCTTGAGCATCATCACGCACGTTTCCCGGGCAAAGGACGCTGAAGAAGTGCGCAAACTTTGCGAGGAACAAGGATGCGGGATGGTCGTCGTTGGTATCCCTTATGATTCTGATGGGGGGGAAGGATCCAGAGCGCGTTCCGTCTTACGATTTGTGGAGAAATTACAGTCCGTTTGCAGTGTTCAAGTCAGAACCTGGGATGAATCTTTTTCCACCCAAAGTGTAATAAACACCAGTGTACAAATGAAAAAGAGCCGGACTACACGAAGACAAGCGCTGGACGATAAGGCTGCAGCAATAATTCTGCAGAGTTTTCTCGATCACTGCGCTGAACCTGGCGAGGGCGCAAATGCCTAAAAAACGCAAGCCGGTTGTCTTGATTGTGATCCTGCTCTTAGCGGTCGTGTTGGCAGCAGGGTTGGTGTTTGTGACTTACCAAACCAGAGAAATTTTCGGGATTCCTGGCAGGTCAGTGAGTACTATTTCTGCTCTAAAAAATGGCCTCATACTCTACCAAGGTCGACAGGAGATATTATCTGCTTCGCCTGGTAATGGGCTATTGGATGAGAAGGTAACCATCGAACCGGATCAATCCATCCAACAACTTTGCAGGAACCTGGAGCAAAAGTACCTGGTTAAATCTGGCGATCTGACTTGTACATACCTTATTTATTCGGGGAAGGATCGGAATATTCAACCAGGCAACTACACGATTCCAATCGGTTTGAATGGCGTCGAAGTCGCAAATTTGGTTTCTGATGTGACTCAACGCGATAAGCAGTTCATCATTTACGCTGGTTGGCGTTTGGAAGAAATTGCCGCGATGGTTGATGGGCTGGGTCTATCCTTCAATGGTTCTGAGTTCCTCACGGTTGCCACAGCTCCTCCGGATGCGTTCAGAGAGCAACTTCAGATCCCTCAGTGGATGACCCTTGAGGGTTACTTTTTTCCGAGTAATTACTCCATGAAACCTACCACCTCGCTTGAGGAATTTGTAGCAGAGATCCTGACTCGCTTTAAGACCACCGTTATGAATGAATCGTTCAATGCCAACTTGATGACCAATGGCTTGACGCTCCATGAAGCCATCACCATGGCATCAATCATCCAGAGGGAGACCCTCGCTGAAGAAGAAATGCCGACCATTGCTTCTGTGTTCCACAACCGGCTGGCAATTGGGATGCTCCTTGAGACCGATCCGACTGTTCAGTATGCTCTGGGTTACGACGCGCAGGAAAATACATGGTGGAAAAGTCCATTGACTTTTACCGATTTAGAGGTAAATTCGCCGTATAATACCTATCGTAATCCAGGCTTACCACCCGGACCAATTTCCAACCCGAGCCTGGCGGCGTTAGTGGCAGCAGTTTCCCCAGCAGAAACTGATTACCTTTTTTTTAGAGCCAAATGTGACGGCAGTTTGACACATAATTTTTCAAAAACATATGAAGAACACCTGAATTTTGGGTGCGATTAAAGGAGGAGAGATGCAGGTATTAGGTATAGATATTGGTGGTTCAGCGACAAAAGGTGCGATTGTAGACACAGAGACCGGTCTGTTGGTTTCAGAACGGGTGCGGATTGCCTACAAGACCATCCAGGAGCCAGCAGTTATTGTCAAAAGCATCAATAAGATCAAGAAAGAACTAAGTTACGAAGGTCCGATTGGCGCAGGTTTTCCTGGTGTGGTGAAACATGGTCAGATCTTTACTTCTGCCAACCTTCACAAAGACTGGATTGGTAAGAACCTGGAGACCATGATCACGGAAAAAACCGGGCAGTCGGCTTTGGTCCTGAATGACGCAGATGCAGCTGGATTGGCTGAGATGCGCTTTGGGGATATGGCGCTAAAACTGTATGATGTAGTCATGTTCCTTACGATCGGTACAGGTGTTGGTACAGCCATATTCGTAAATGGCAAATTGATGCCAAACACAGAGCTCGGTCACATAGAGATCCGCGGAAAGGAAGCAGAACATCGTGCTTCAGGTGCGGTCAAGACGAAAGAAAAATTGTCCTGGAAAGAGTGGGCGTCCCGTTTTAACAACGTTTTGTTGACTTATGAAGCTCTGCTCAACCCCGAAATCTTTGTTCTTGGTGGTGGTATCAGCGCGGATTTTGAAAAATACTCCAAGTTTTTCACAACTGAAGCTCCTGTGGTCGCCGCGAAACTTCAAAACCTCGCGGGGATTGTGGGTGCCGCGATGGCAGCTCACGAGAAGTATCCGCAAAGTTAATTTGAAGAGGCTGATTCTTATAAATCAGCCTCTTGTCTATTTCCAGAAATAAGAAAATTAATGTGGTTTGACCACATCATTGCTCTCAGATTGTAGTCTGAGAGTATTTTTTGTGATTTCCTTTTCAGGCAGTCGGCTATAAAGGAAATTGAGTTGATAAATCTCATCCTTAAGCATGTCGGTTAACGCTTGCTTAGACATTCGCCACGACCAGTTCCCTGAGGCGCATCCGGGCAGGTTCATGCGAGCCTCTGAGCCCAAGCCCAGAAAATCCTGCATCGGCGCGACTGCAAACCTGGCAACTGACCGCCAGACTTCGCGGATCATCCTGTGGGGAACTTCATTTTCGTTTGCTCCGAGATAATCCAGGCAGAATTTCTTCTCTTTTGGAGTGGCGTGATCAAACCATCCCTGGGCGGTTTCGTTATCATGGGAGCCAGTGTATGCAAAACAGTTGTCAGGGTAGTGGTGGGGGAGGAAGTTATCTTCAGGATCGCCGCTAAAGGCAAACTGGAGGATTTTCATGCCAGGGAAGCCAAATCCATCCCGAAGGTCTTCGACATCTGGTGTGATGACCCCAAGGTCTTCTGCGATGATCGGCAAATCCGGAAAGCGCATTTTTAGTTCAACAAACAAATCAAGCCCGGGGCTCTTGATCCACTCGCCATGAATGGCAGTTTCAGACCCAAATGGAACATGCCAGGCTGCTGCAAAGCCGCGGAAGTGATCAAGCCGAACCAGATCTACCATCGAGAGGACCCCACCGAGTCGACGAGCCCACCAATCATAGCGTTGTTCGGCATGAACTGGCCAGTTGTAGAGAGGATTACCCCAAAGCTGCCCGGTGGCTGAGAAGTAATCCGGTGGCACGCCAGCAACCATGGTAGGGGTGAGTGATTCATCCATCAAAAAGAGTTGTGGACTTGCCCAGGTGTCTGCGCTGTCGAAGGCAATCACGAACGGCATATCGCCGATGATGAGAATATCCTTTGAGTGAGCGTAATTTTTTAGATTTTGCCATTGTTGATTGAAAAGGAATTGACTGAACTTGACTTTTTCGATCAAAGTTCCAAGTTCCTGGCGGATTTGTTCCAAGGCGGCTGGTTCACGGAACTTGAGCGCTTTTGGCCAATCCGACCAGGGCTGCCCGCCCTGTGATTCTTTGATAGCCATGAAGAGTCCATAATCATCCAGCCACTCAGAATTCTCTAACTCAAATTGTTTAAATTGTGTTGTGATATCCGCTGAACGCAAATGTAAATAATTTTCATACGCCAAATCCAACAGATGATTCTTCCATTCGATTACCGGTCCGAAGTCTACAGAAGTTTCCGGGAAATCTGGTCTTTGGCGCAAATCAGAGGGTTTTAAAAGACCAGATTCAAGCAATAGAATTGGGCTGACCAGAAATGGATTTCCTGCGAAAGCTGAAAAGCACTGGTAAGGTGAATCGCCATATCCTGTTGGACCCAGCGGTAGAATTTGCCACATTTGTGTGCCGGAGGCGTGCAGGAAATCGATCCAACGGAAAGCTTCCGGACCTAAATCACCAATTCCGTCTGGGCTGGGGAGACTGGTAGGATGGAGCAGAATTCCAGAAGAACGTTCAAGTTTCATAAAAAGAGACCCTTTCAGAACCTGGCTAAGCCAGGAGTTTGCGATATACATCCAGATATTTGCCCGCGGAAAGTTTCCACGAGAAGTGCGCGCTCATTGCGTTGCGACGCATGATCGCCCAGGAGATCTTGTTTGCATAAACCTCAAAAGCAAGTTTGAGCGCTTGTTGTAAACCCTTTTCGTTCTTTTCAGCGTAGAGGAATCCAGTAGCAGAGACTGGATCTTCGAAGTAATTGAGGATGGAGTCAGCTAAACCGCCAGTGCTGGTTGCAAGCGGAAGATTTCCATAGCGCATTGCAAACATTTGCGAAAGTCCACAGGGCTCATACAAGCTTGGCATTAGAAATAAATCGCCACTTGCGTATAGCATTCTCGCAATAACATCATCATACTTCAAAATGCAGGCAATTCTATCGGGGTATTTAGCACTCAACGCATCTGCCTGGCGCTCAAGCTCGTGATCACCTGTGCCCAAAAGGGCGAATTGCCACGGCTGAACAGTGAGCGTTGGAAGCACCTTGAGGATGCTGTCAATTCCCTTTTGCCGGTCCATGCGGCTGACCGTTGTCAGGAGAGGAATTTCTGGATTGACTTCAAATCCAAGGGCTTTTTGCAGATCGAGTTTGTTCTTGAATTTCCCTTCTATATTGTCTAGGCTAAAGTTGCTTGATATTGCCTTATCCGTGGCTGGATCCCACTTTGATTCGTCTATGCCGTTCAGAATCCCGATGACTTTGTCACGATGTTTCTCCAGGTACGTTTCGATTCCACATCCAAACTCAGGTGTCAGGATTTCCTTCGCGTAATTTGGTGATACCGCTATAAACACATCTGAAGCGGAAAGCCCCATCGGAAGAGGAGTAAATTTTGCCCAATCAGGCAAGTCTGGATCGCTGCTGGGTTCCAAACCGAGAGAAATCATTGCTTCCTGTGAACCCCAACCGTTGAATGGCAGATTGTGAACCGAAAGGATGGTTTTTATTCCAGCAAAGAATGGATCATCGGCATAGGTGGTTTTTAGAGCGTGTAAAGATAGGGCAGTGTGCCAGTCGTTGGCGTGCAGGATGTCAATCTTCCAATCCAGGTAGCGTAAGGCTTCCAAAAGTGCCAGGGAAAATGTGACATATTTCATTCCATCCAGCACCCAGTCACCATGGTAAACCGGTGAATCGTGGTTGATGAAATCGTTGTCAAGCAGGTAAACCGGTACTCCACTGATCTCGCTGACGAATAAGTCAGTTGAAATAGAGCGTCCATTCGCCTCAAAAGCAAAGTTACCGATTTTGCGGTGAGGAGGATTGACTTTCTTGACCGCAGCATGAAAAGGCATGATGAGGCGGATATCCAACGCTCCAGCTGCCAGATCCCGGATGGAAGGTGGTAGTGCTCCGGAAACGTCTCCCAACCCGCCTACTTTAGCAAAGGGAGCAACCTCTGCTGAAGCAAACAAGACATTGATCTTATCCATGCTATCCTCTAATTCTCGAGGGTGTTCTCGACGATTTGCAAATAATCCAGTGTGTTAATCTTGGTTTGATCCAGTCCAAGATAGGTGGCAAGTTCATGAATGAGAGCGGTTTTCTGGTCCGCGTCCTGGCGGCTCCAGGTGCGGCTCTTTATCTCAACAAATTTACCAATATTGGGCGTTTGAATTGTGTCAAGGTTGATAAAGAATTCAGTGTCTTTGTATTGTATCAAATATCTCAAACGGTTCTTCTCGATTTCAAGCTTGGAGGAAGGCTTGAAGTACTCCTGGTAGAAACGCAAACTATGGGTAGCTGGAGCGAGGTAGCGACTGCGGGAGAGCATGATTTGACTATCGTTCACGTCCCGGGGTGTATCAAGCTCTCCTATGAGGGTCAGACGTGACCGAACGCTGGTAATCTTGCCCATTTCATCCAGAAATTCGTCCTCGCGGTAGCGCAAGCGCCCCTGGGAAGGTCTGTCAAAGCCAAAATACGTGTCAAATTCGTGATAATGGCGTTTTCGCAGAATGAGAATGCCGGGTTTGGAAAGAGCTTCTAAAACAGGTGCAATTGAGTCTACCTTCACCTTGGCTTGAACCTCGAAGCTTTCCTCTTCTGCCGCGCCGCCAATTGCAATAAGTTTGGAATAGACCGACTCTTCGCGTCCCTTGAGGAATTCATCTATTTTCACAGCAATTTCCGTCGCTTCAACAAGCAACTCTGGCTCATTCACTGTGAGCAATTCTCGATTTCTCATCAACCATCGGCCGTTGACCATTGTGTCTGTGACATCCGTAGACTTGGCAGCATAAATGAGCTGGGCATAAATGCCCTCAGGATCACGCAAGAAACGTGGCTGATTGTGGACAGGGGAAATATCTACCAGGATGAGGTCAGCCCGTTTACCTGGTTCAAGACTGCCGATGAATTCGTCCATGTGCAATGCCTTTGCCCCGATGATGGTTGCCATTTCCAGGGTCTGTCGGGCAGGCAAGACGGTCGGATCGCTGGAAGATGCCTTGGCAATCAGGTTGGCCAGGCGAATTTCTTCAAACATGTCGAGGTCATTGTTTGAGGCAGGACCATCAGTGCCAATACCTACATTGCAACCCAGGTGCATCATACGTGAGACCGGCGCAAAACCAGACGCAAGTTTGAGATTCGAGGTGGGATTGTGTGCAATACCCACGCCCGCATGCTGCAGACTACGGATTTCACCTTCATCCAAGTGAACACAGTGGGCTGCAATCAATTTTGTCTCAAGCATGCCGAACTTGCGGATGTAGGGTACTACTGGTAAGCCGTGTTCTTTTCGAAGATTCTCAACTTCATCCTTGGTTTCAGATACATGGAAGTGAACCCGGGCATCATATTTTTTCGCCAGCTCAACAACTGAAGTGAGAACATCCGGGGTGCAGGTATAGACAGCATGCGGAGCGATTGCGGGCACGATCAGGGCATGATCCTGCCATTTTTTTATGAGGTCTTCGCTTAGGGCAAGGGAGTCCTCATAAGATTCTGCGTCTGGAGCCGAAAATTTCATAACCGTCTGACCGACGACTGCGCGCAAACCAACCTCAGCAGTTGCTTCAGCAACGTGGTCTTCAAAGTAATACATATCATTGAAAGTCGTTACGCCAGATCGAATAAATTCCGCACAACCAAGTTTGGTGCCGAGGCGCACAAACTCAGGAGAGACAAACTCGCGTTCCACCGGCATCATGTAACCCATCAACCAAACATCGAGGCGTAGATCGTCAGACAAACCGCGCAACAGGGTCATTGGGATATGTGTGTGAGTGTTTATCAATCCGGGCAGTAATACTTTTCTGCCGCAATCGATCAGCTCGGCAGCCTGGTATTGTGAAAGAATGGCTTCCTCAGAGCCGGCAGCAACGATTTTGTCGCCATCAATGGCAATCGCACCCGGGTCAAAGATCTCGTTGTTCTGATTCATCGTCAGAACAATGGCATTTTTGAGTATGGTTGTTAGACTGTGCATCTCTCTCCTTTATCTCTCTATGAACTTCCAGCGGAGCATATCCAAGGCATAATTGACAGCCCAGGTAACAGCATCACCAGATGGCCCGCCGTAAAGTCGGTTTATTTCAGAAATTTTTCCTTTGTGAAGCAAGGCGATACGAACGTAAGGATCGGAATTCTTTGGGCTCAGAATGACCCCGAGCACCATATCAGCATTTTTCTGTTCCTGGTACTCATGCATTAAAAGGTTCAATGTCTCACCAGAAAAGACCAGGTCTACATTGTCGCCAGTAATCTGCCCATCTGGCATGTGTTGTTTTAGCTTTCCAAAGATTTCACCATTTGTCCCGCTTTCAATGATCGAAACGCGAGTGTTGGACTGAGTCAGAAGCTCTGCTACAGCTTGCTCAAGGGTGGTTTCATTCTCACCATAGATGTAATCTTTCAATTTTTCGCGGATTTCTTGGAGAACTGGCTGCATCATCGCCTCAGCTTCAGCAGCTGATGGGGCTTTGGCAGTCACACGAATATCCGTCTGACCAGGATGAGCAAGGAGTCCAACAGTTGGGTTACTGAGGGTTTCCATTTCTCCAATGATTTCATCAATGCTGGATTCGCCTTTCGATATGGTGTGAATCACCCAAGGGAGAATGATTTCATCTTTTAGGTCATAACGCTGTTTCAGATATTCCACCACGAATTGATTCATGAGATATTCCATTTCGCGCGGAACACCTGGCAGTGAAATGAGTGTTTTAACGCCTAATTCCACATAAAAAGCTGGGGCTGTGCCAACCGGATTAGGAATTGCAACAGAATTGGAGGGAATGTAAGCCTGGCGCTTGTTGTTCTCTGTAGGAGTTCGGTTGTAATGAGCAAAGCGATCCAAAATCTGCTCCCACAATTCTTCCTTGTAGACAAGTCTGACATTGAAAACGTTGGCAACTGCCTGCCGGGTGGGGTCATCCACAGTTGGCCCAAGCCCGCCAGTGGTGATGACGATGTCCCCGCGCATTAAGGCTTCCTGAAGGGTAGCAGTGATGCGATTGAGATTGTCGCCGACGGTAGTGAGGCGATAGAGATCGACTCCAATGTCACGGAGTGACCTGGCAATAAATCTTGAATTTGTATCCTGGATCTCACCGAGTAGAAGTTCAGTACCAATTGTAACGATTTCACAAACGGCCATTGGAATATCCTGTATATGTAATTGGTCAATTTTATCTTAATCCTGAGTGAAAGTCTAAGTATTCCAGACTGGTTATTGTGAGTGGGTCAGCACATGGTATACACTTTTTAGATAAGTCATACGAGTTGTACCGGGAT
>MTKX01005073.1_pt2 | contig 20357 bp, 17 predicted proteins | sample 1042771 | NCBI WGS metagenome assembly MTKX01 (sample SAMN06212183, study PRJNA360534) | anaerobic digester metagenome | biome: Wastewater treatment plant; material: sludge; isolation source: anaerobic digester fed with sludge from wastewater treatment plant | place: Denmark: WWTP Randers ... | reverse complement strand
TGGAGCAGCCGTTCTTGCATGTCGTTGTTCAGACCGTCATTGACCTCATGGGAAAACAGTACCCGGAGTTGGTCGAAGGGCGGGCCCGCATCGAAAAAGTCATCCTCACCGAAGAAGAACGGTTCGCCGGTGCGCTGGCGCGCGGCATGGAACTGCTGGAAACCGTTTTCGAGCGTATGAAAGGGTCCGGCGCTGTCGTAGTTCCCGGTGATGACCTGTTTAAACTGCATGATACCTACGGGTTCCCTCTCGACCTTGCTGCCGACGTGGCGGAAGAACGTGGCTACGCGGTAGACCGGGAGGGGTTCGAAGCGGCCATGAAACATCAACGCGACCAGGCGCGCAATGCCTGGGCCGGCAGCGGCCAGCAGGCCGTGGCGCCCGTATACCGGGAACTGCACACACGCCTGGGCAATACTGAATTTGTCGGCTATGATACCTGCACGAGCCCGGCCGGCATTCTGGCCATTCTCAAGGACCAGCGTGAAACGGAGATGCTTCAAGAGGGCGACTCCGCCGAAATTGTTCTCGACAAGACCCCCTTCTATGCCGAATCCGGCGGCCAGGTATCCGACATCGGCCTGCTGGAAAACACTTCGGTCACCGCGCGTGTGGACAGCGTTTATTGTCTCGCCGGAAAAAGCGTATTGCACCGCGTCACCGTTACCAACGGCACGCTGGGGGTCGGGGATCAGATGACCGCCCAGGTGGACCAGGAACGGCGGCGTCGGATTGAAAGCCACCACACGGCGACGCACCTGCTCCAGGCGGCATTGCGCAACGCCCTTGGCGAACATGTGCACCAGGCGGGCTCCTACGTGGGCCCCGATCGGTTGCGCTTCGACTTCTCCCATTTTGAAGGCATCGGCCTGGACCGGCTCCAGGACGTCGAACAGGAAGTCAATGCCTCCATACGCGCCGATGTGCCCGTGGACATCACCTATAAGCCTTTGGACGAAGCGCGGGCCGAAGGGACCATGGCCCTCTTCGGCGAAAAATACGAGGACATCGTGCGCGTCGTCAAGGCCGAAGGTATCAGCAAAGAGCTGTGCGGCGGCTGCCATGTGCCGCGCACGGGCGTCATCGGTTTTTTCAAGATCCTCAGCGAATCCGCCGTGGCCGCCGGCGTGCGGCGCATTGAAGCAGTGTGCGGGCAACCTTCTGTTGAAGTCGTGCAGGCCCGCGAACGCCAATTGCTGGGCGCCGCCCACTTGCTTAGCGCGCGCCCCGACGAACTGGAAACCCGTCTCCGCGCGCTTATCGATGAAAACAAGCGGCTCGGGCGTGAAGTGGACAAATGGAAACAGGCCGCAGCCACCGGCGGCGGCGGCGCCGACCTCATGAGCCAGGTCAAGGAAATTCACGGGGTGAAAACGCTGGTGGCACATTTGGCCGATATGGACGCCAAAAGCCTGCGCGCCCTGTTGGACCAATGCCGGGACAAACTGGGCTCCGGCGTGGTGGTGCTGGGTAGCGACAGCGAGGGCAAGGTCGCGCTTGCCGCCGGGGTGACCAAGGACCTGACCAAACGCATCAGCGCGGGGGACATTGTCTCGCGCCTTGCGCCGCTGGTGGGTGGTGGCGGCGGCGGGCGGCCCGACATGGCCCAAGCCGGCGGCAAAGACGTGGAAGCGTTGCCCGGCGCCATGAAACAGGCGGAATTCATCCTGGCTGACCTGCTGAAATAACAACCGCAACAATGCAGGATTGTTTTCCTCTTCTTCCCGCGGTTCGCCTGGAAGCGGGAGTCGCTGGAGGGGTAAGAAAATCGGGGTGTGTAAGGCAGTATCCGCTCAGACGCTTATGCGCCCTCACCTCCATGCCCTGGTTACACCCGATACACGTCCTTGGATTGGCCCGATTTGTGTTTGTCCCGCCCGGCCTTTTTTTCCTATAATAGAAGGTCGTTTTCATTGGTATTGTTGTTTGGATATTCATTCCGCAGCGAGGAAATCATGCGTCATAGCGCGAGTCTATTAGCATCCCTGGAAGGCATGAGCCGCGCGACGTTTCTCATTGCCCGGGAGTTGGCGCAAAACAGTCGCACCGGGCTGACGCCGCGTTTTCTTGCGCGTAAACTGGACCTGCCGGTGGAAGAGGTGGAGTACCTGGTGGATATCCATCCCAAGTTGCTGTATACGGACCTGACGCGGATACGCCTGGTGCCGGAAGGGCACGGCGTGATAAAACGCATTCTGGAGGGAANNGGGACTCGAAAGTCACGGGGATGTGGCTTCGCTGCGCCAGCATATACGGGGACTTTCAGACATTTCGCTGCAGGCGCTGGAAGAACGGCTCGGCCTGGAGGACGGCCTTTCGAAACGGGAAATCGCCGAGCAGGCGATACGGCAGATTTACCATTACCCGGAGTCGGTGCTGGATTATCTTGCGGGGGGTGACTTTTCCGAACGGGCCCTTGAAGTTTTTGACGGTATCTGGCAGTCCCGGGACGGGATTCAGTCGGTGTCACAGATTTACGCAGTGCATCGGTGTTCGGAATTTGAAATAGAAAAAGCGCTTACGGAGCTATTTCAGGGATGCGCGTGTTTCGAGTTATTCCGCTTTGACGGGGAACAACGCCTTGTGCGGGCGGCGGCGTTGCTGAAGGAAGTGCGCGANNAAGTGCGCGATTACCGCCGTCAGTCGAACGCCTTGGCGCCGGATGCGCCGCTCCGGTTGACGCCGGTGCACGGGGTGGAATCGGAAAGCGAGGAAGCTCTTTCCTTTTCCGACATAGCTTGCCGGTTGACGGCATCGATAGCGGCGCACCCGGTGCGTCTACGCAATGACGGGGAGCTTTTCCGGGAAGACCGCCGCCGGCTGGAACAGATTCGTTCAGAGGAAGAGGAACCCTCGCTGAATACCTGCCTTTGGGCCGCCGAGGGCCTTGGCTGGATTACCCGGGTGGACAATACGCTCAGGGCGGGCGACGTGGAGGCACTGTTGGCGCTGGACCGGCTTCACCGGCACCAGAGGCTTTACAGGTGGTTTACGTCGCAGAGCGACCTGGCGCCTGCGCGCAGCCTGCTGGAACGGGCAGCGGAGGAATTGCAGCGCGATGCCTGGTATACGGTGGTGGATTTTATCAACCACGCGCGGGCGTTCTCGAGCGATTCGGATGCGCCGCAGCTGCAGCAACGCGGTTCAGGTTTTGAGTATCTCACGCCCGGCTCGGGCAGCCTGCTTGAAACGCGGCTGGCCCNNAAGTTTTTTCTGGCTCGGGGTGATAGCCCGGGGCTTTTCGGGCGGCGAGCCCTGTTTCCGGATTACACCGCTGGGCCGGGCGCTGTTGTCGGGAACGCTTCCGGCGGACCTGCGCGAACGCTATCCCGCACGGACGGGCGGCGTAGTGGTGCAGCCTAATTACGAGGTGGCGGCGGATTTGAAGGACATGGATCCGCTGCTGACCATGCCCTTGGACACCTTCGCCCTGAGGGTGAGTGAAAGCCCGGTAACCGTTTTCAAGCTGACCCGGGAGTCGTTTGTGCGCGCCATGCAGCAGGGCCATTCCCCGGAGGTGTTTATTACCTTCCTGCTGAATAACAACCGGGGGCCGCTGCCGGAAAATGTATTGAAAACGCTCGGCGACTGGTGTGGCACGGCGAAACAGGTGCGGCTGCGTACCTGCCATGTGGTGGAGTCGGACGATCCGCTCGTGATTGCGGAGCTGGAGCATCAGCGCCAGTGGTCCGGCTACCTGACGGCTATAGACCCGCAGAAGACCCTGCGCTTTCGGGGGATATCCAAGGCGGAACTGCAAAGCGCCCTGGAAAAGGAAGGCTATATTGTAAACCCATAGGCAATAATCCTTCTTTGTGAGCGCCGCTCCGATGTGGCATGGGCGGCTTGTGTGTTGGCGTCACAGAATTATTTCGGGTATTTGATGTCCTTTTATATCCCTTTTTGGGGTACATCCTTTCAGAATCCGTCTGCCGGTTTTTAGGGGGCAGCCCCAGGCAAGTACAATACGTGATATGAATGTTGAGGTAATGTCCAAGTGAATACACTTCTTTCCGAATCCCTCGCGGATGTGCGCCGCCATGCGGTGCCGGTATGCTGCTATGCGGCGGCTTCGCTGGCCGTGGCGGCCGTATACCGGGGAGTCGTGTATCTGCCGGACGGGCTGGCGTGGGAACCGCTGGCGCGCCTGGCGTTTGCCTTGTACCTGGCGTGCGCTTCGAGCCTGGTGCAGGCGGTCTGTTTCGCCGCGTTGGGTGCCGCAATCGCCCGTCCCATGTGGAAATGGCGCGGCCCGCGTGACGGACTGGTGCGCTTTTTCATGCCGTGGCTGATTATCAATCTCTTTCTGGTCATGCTTGCGGATATCCACAGGCATTTTTTTCTTTTGGAACAGGAGGACCTTGCTTCCCTGCTGGAACTGGCGCTGATGGTGGTGCATGTGGCGGCTTTGCCGCTGGGTACGGCGATCATGTATTGGGGGGCTCTAAGCTGGCCGGACCTTCCCGCAACGCTTGCGCCGCTGACCCGTTTTTTCCGGTTGACTTTACAATCGCTGGGCGTGGGCCTGTTCCAATATGTGCTGCTCGGCGTGCGTGCCTCATTTCTGGAACCGGACCGGGTCTGGACGCTGGCTTTGTACGCGGTTACGGATATTCCGATCCTGATGCTGGATGTCATCATCTTCGCGCAGGTGTGGCGCATCTGTATGCTGAACAGTACCACCCCGCCCAACGCCGACGATTCCCCTTTTGATTTTTAGCGGGGCTTTTCGTCATGATGAATGGTGGTGACCTGCCGGGATGTGCGGTCTCTTTTCCGGGCGGACGCGGTGATTCCGGCGCAACCGGGTCGCGCGCCCGCGCGCGCGTCCCATTTTCAAGGGTATGCTGATGCCGCCGTATTCGAACCAGAGTGGACTTAACGCCGTGATGCGCCTTGGGATTGTGGCGCTCCTTGTTGTGCTTTGGGCTGTCCCGGTGTGGTGCGCCGGTGCGGACGAGCCTCTCGGGCCGGGCGCCATGATTCCCGCATCGTATGATGTGGTGGCCCGGGTTCAAATCAACATCCTTGAGCATTCGCTGCGTGCCTCGGACGCGCGCCGCATCCAGTATGGGGCGGCCCCGCCGCTGGTACCGTACAAGGCCGAGTTGGCGGTGCGGCAGACCTGCCCGCAGGTCAAGTTGCCGCGCCTGCGACTTGAAGGTATTGTGGCCACCGGCTGGATGCCGGAAGTGGAAAGCCGGGGTCTACTGTTGCTTACCGAAAGCGGTGGCAATTATCTACCCGCCGCGCCATTCCCTTGCCAGGGTTACCTCCCGGAAATAGAACAGGACGGCGTGTCCAAAATAGACTTTCCCCCGGCAAGCGGATGCCTGGTCCCCGCATCCCTGGTGTGGGAATGCCTGTGCGATGTGCGTTCGGTCCGTGCCGGGACGCTTCCGCCGGAACGAATGGAAACATGGCGCCTGATGTTTCAAGAACATGGGGAGGAAGATGCCCTGACGGCCCTGTATTTCCTTTTGAATGCGCCGGGAACCTCCCTTTCCCTTGAAAGTTTGTCGGCGAGGTTTGCCTCATCCGGAACGGAAAGCCCGGCGCCGTTGTCACCCGCGCCCGTTGTACAGCAGCTGGCGACTTTCCTGGTGTCGGAGCAGGCCGCGACGGCCCTGCAACTGGCCCTTGACGCGGCGCCCCGCGTCCCCGCTGACACGCTGGCCAAATACGCCTGGCATAGTCTTGCCCTTGCAGGACGCGCCCCCATGGCGGAACGAGCCGCTTTGTATGAAGCGGTGTTTGCGCGGGAATGGGAACAAGAAAATGGCGCTAAGATGGCGCTGATACCCAGTTTTGATGAGAAAGAGGCTTTTTTTGTCGCTGGCCTGGAAAAGGAAACGGGCATACCGCTCCTTACGCGCATGCTCGAGGAACCGTCCCGTTTTCCCGCCCCGCGCCGGCAACCTGACCTGGCACGGTTCTGGAAACTGCTTTCGGAGGGGTCCCATCCCGGGCTGGCGGATTACCTGCGCCGTTTTCTGGCGGATCCGACCCCGGCATTTCTAGGCATCCCCATAACGGCCTCCGCCGTTCAGGAACTGGCCGAGCTTGCGCAGCGCCTTGCGGCCCCCACCNNGCGATACTGCCGGGATGGGTGGATCACCTGGGTACGCTGCTTCCGGTCCCGCTTGAACCCCTTGAGGATGTTGAGACGGCCCTGGCCGATGCGCTGCGCCATCCCGTTGGCATGGAGGGGCCCGCCGGAGCCGATTTTCAAGCCCATGAGAGTGTGGGCATTGTAGTGCCGGATGCAACCCGCAAAACGGGGTTGGACCAGGTGATACCCGGGCTGATCCTGCATCTGGAGGGCCAGGGGGTGTCGACGGCACGTATATCCTTTTTCTTCGCGCTGGGGGTGCACCGCCCGGCCACGGAAGAGGAACAGGCTCGGATTCTGGGCCCGGCGGTATATGGGCGTTTTCGGAAACATTGTTATAATCATGACGCCTATGATGCCGGAAATTTGTTCTATGCGGGGAGCACGAGCCGGGGAACGCAAGTCTATCTGAACCGCCGCGCCTGTGAATGCGACCGCCTGATCCTGACCGGGACGGCGGCACCCCATTATTTCGCAGGCTTCGGCGGCGGCCGAAAATCGCTGGTGCCGGGCCTGTCCGGCGCGGCCACCATTGCCCGCAACCATACGCTGAACCTGCATCCCACAGCGCCGCGGCTGGACCCGGCGGTGCGCATCGGCGCACTTGACGGTAACCCGGTGGCGGAAGATTTACTTGAGGCTGCCCGGCTGCATCCTCCGGATTTTATTCTGAACACGGTGCTGACTACCGGGGGCGCCATTGGCGGCCTGTTCATCGGAGAACTCGACGCGGCACATCGGGCCGCCTGCGCCCTGGCCGGGCGTACCTATTGCATCCCGATCCGGGAGCAGGCCGATCTCGTTGTGGCGGCCATACCGGACGCGCCCAATTTTATCCAAAGCCACAAGGCACTGGTGAACGCCTGGGCGGCGCTAAAACCGGAAGGACTTATCGTATTGTATGCCCCCGCGCCGGAAGGCCTCGGCGGCGCCGGATACCGGCGCTATTTGGAGATGGGTTCGCCCGGTGCGGTTATTGAGGCGCTGCGCCGTCAGGCCGATATTAACGGGCAGACCGCGCTTTCCACCCTGCAGAAAGGCCCGCGCACCCTGCTGGTTACCCGGATGTCGGACGCGGAGGCCCGCCTGACGGGCGCGGAAAAAGCGGATACGCTGGAAGCGGCGCTGGTGCGCGTGCGCGAACGGTTCCGGGCGCGCGGCGTGGACCGCCCAACCTGCCTGGTCATGCCTGCCGCCGGAATGACCGCGCCTCAATTCGCGGGGTAGGTCCCGGCGTGCTGCAGGTGTTCTTCTATGGAGATGACCCGGCGCTGGGCACGTTCCGCGGCGTTTGAACCGGGCTCCAACACGATGATTTCGTTATAGGCGGCCAACGCGCCGTTGAGGTCGCCGTTCTGATAGTTCAGGTCCGCCAGGCGGCCCAATATGCCCGTATCCGTCGGGCGCAGGCTCAGTGCGTTCTCATACTGCAGCTGGGCCTGGCCGTAGTCCCCCAACTGGCGGTACACATCACCTATCTGCTGATATNNNNGAGCCACTGGGACAAGACCCGCCCTTCCTCGCTTCGGTCCTCAAGCTGCCGATACACGGCAGCGGCCTGGGAAAAGGTGTGTGTCTGGCTTCCCGACAGTGCCTCATATTCGCCCAGGTAATAGCGGGCTTCCGTGTCCTGACCTTGGCGCGCATAGGTCGAGGCCAGCTGGTAATACGGCGTCGCGTCCCCGGGACTGGCCTCCATCCAGTCAAAATAGGTGTTGATCTCCGCCTCCGTCAGCCCCTGTTTATGCTGGAGCCGGGCCAGTTGTTGCCAGGCCATCCGGTTCGTTTCATCCTCTTCCAGGCTCTGGGCGAGCTTTTCTTCCGCTACATCATAACGGCCTTGCTGCATCATCTCCTGGGCCAGGTTCAGCAACTCCCGTGATTTCGCCGCGTCCGGAACTTCCCGGCTGTCGCGTTCCTTCGGTTGCCGGGCGGCCGTGTCCTGTCCTTTTCGTTGCGTGGCCCGTCTGGACGGGGATGCTCCAGAACCCGTCCAAGGCGGTATGCCGGTGCGCAACTTGCCGTCCCGGCCGATGGATACCGCTATAGGAGACCCGGGACTGTTACCTGTTTTGCCATCTGCATCGGTTACCTCCGGGCGTCCGGAAGTTTCCGCCCCTTTTTGTTCTGGACGTGTTTTTACCTCAGGGGTATTTTCGGACGGGCCGTCCTGTTCCGCGCTGCCGGGATTGGGACTGTTGCCGGCGCTGATTGTCGGCGCACCGGAAAGGCTTAGTGCGGGGGACTCCTTGCCGCCGATAAGAATGCCCCGGGACTGCCCATAGGCGGCCATGGATTTCAGCCGTTTTACTGTAAGGGTCTGATGCACGCCGAACACTAGAGCGGCCAGTAATAACAGGCCCAATACAATATTAAGGCGATTCGGGTTCATGGAGACCGCCTCCTTCCACGACACTAAATAACCTTGTTGGTTTTTTTCGAACGCTACGCCCGTGTAAACCCACAGAAAGCCCAATCGTTCCTGCGCGTCCTTTGGCGAGGACTGCTTCCGCGTAAAGAACTGCCGCGATTTCAATAACTTCAGGAAGGGAACATACAGCGCCTGCCTCTTCCCTGACCTGTACTTATATAACCATGCCGACCGGACTTCAGTTGANNTGACAGGCACCTCAATTAGTGCCTCCCTGTCCTCACCGCATGAAGCGGAAGTCCGAAGGGCCTGAAGCATGTTTACCGTTCACATGAGTGGAGAACGGTTCATTTTGGTATCATGATGACCCGAAACCACGCGGCCCTACGGGTCGCCTGACCAATACATGAGCACATAATTTTACCCGGGAGCCTCTATGAACACAAAACAATGGTATGAAAGCCTGTTTCAGAACTACGGACGCACTTATGATAAAGAGTGCTTCACGCAGGGAACGATTGGGGAATGTGACTTCCTTGAAAAGGAATTTCAGTTTGACAAATCTCTAAGAATACTGGATATCGGTTGCGGTACCGGGCGGCACGCCATTGAATTGACCAAACGGGGATATTCCGTTACAGGCATTGATTTGTCAGAGTCGCAGCTTTCCCGGGCGCGGGAAAAAGCGGCCGAACAGAACCTGCGCATTGAGTTTCAGCGGCATGACGCCCGTAACCTTCCGTTTAAGGCGGAATTTGATGCGGCCATCATGCTTTGTGAGGGTGGATTCCCGTTAATGGAAACGGACGAAATGAATTTTGCGATACTAAAAAACGTTACCCGGTCCCTGAAAGACGGGGGAACGTTTATCTTCACCACCCTTAACGGCCTGTTCCCCCTCTTCCACAGCGTGGAGGCTTTTTGCGCCGAAGCGAAGCAGGAGGGTAATGCCGCCTATAAGAATAACACCTTCGACCTGATGACCTTTCGTGATTTCAATATCACCGAGTTTGAAGATGACTCCGGCAACAAAATAACCCTTGCGTGCAATGAGCGCTACTATGTGCCGAGTGAAATTACCTGGCTGTTGAAGACCCTCGGGTATGACCCCATCGAACTCTTCGGGGCGAAACTGGGCGCCTATTCCCGGGAAGATCCGCTCACGCCGGATGATTTTGAAATGCTGGTTATTGGACATAAACCCTGATCTTTCCAGAACTGAATTGAGTCGTCGGGCATACAGAATAGACCGGGGCGTCCTCATCCCCGCTTCTTCCCTTTTTTATTGTTCACCCGCTGTGCAGAAGATACTTGACATATTGCCATATTTTATGATATGGTTACCCATATGAAAACGACCATCGATATTGCGACTGACCTGTACAAAGAGGTGCGCCGTGTGGCACAAGAGGAGAAGGTTACGGTTAAAGCCCTGGTTGAAGAGGGATTACGCCGCACCTTGGCCGAGCATGCGCGGCGCGCACCGTTTGCATTACGCAATGCCACATTTAAGGGCGATGGACTTCGACCCGAATTTTCTGAGTCCTCCTGGGACCAGATTCGGAATACTACATACGAAGGGCGCGGCGGATGATAGCCGTTGATACCAACCTGCTGGTGTATGCCCATCGTGAAGATGCCGCGTGGCATGATATCGCCAACCGCTGCATCCGTGAACAGGCGGAAGGCCGTCAGCCCTGGGCCATTCCCTGGCCGTGTATCCATGAATTTCTCGCCATTGTGACGCACCCGCGCATTTACGCGCCCCCTACGCCGCTTGCCCGCGCGGTGGAGCAGGTTGAAGCCTGGCTGGAATCGCCGAGTCTTGTCCTGCTGGGGGAAGCGGACGGATACTGGAGGCACCTGCGCACACTGGTGTTGAACAGCCGTATCTCCGGGCCCAGAATGCATGACGCGCGTGTGGCGGCGCTTTGTATCCAGCACGGCGTGTTGGAAATCTGGACGGCCGACCGGGATTTCGGCCGTTTTGGGGGCATCCGCACGCGTAACCCGCTCCTGTAATCCGCCAATACCACCATACCTTTTGGGAAGGTTCTAAAACATAAGGGTTTTCGCGTCAGATCAGGATTCGCGGGACGCTTTTTCCCAGAGATAGCCAAACAGCCGGTGCTCATTCACACTGAAATACGCGACAAACGCCCGGAACGCAACGATGACGAGGATAAACAGCACTGCGGTAATGCGTCCCGCCTGCAGGTTGCTGACAAAAATGCCCGCGAAAAGTACGCCCCAGATATGCACGAAACAATACCCGGCATATTCATTCGAGGGTCCCGATAAGCCCAGAAGGGCCAGGAGTCTTTCGCCCTTATTTTCCCGGGAAGCACGACCCAGAAGGTTTCGGCCAAAGTAAGGCAGTTTGCCGAGCACCGCAAGAACGACAAAGACCCACAATTCGCGGGTCGTAAAGGATTCTCGTACCGCCAGGGGCACGACCAGATATTCAAAAGGCCCTTCTTCATCGAAGGTTACCCCGATCATCAAAGCAATCATGACGAGCAGGAAACTGTAGAGCGCCACGAAGGCAACGGTGGACTTTACCGCCCTGAACAGGCCGGGACGGCTCCCACTCATCTGTTGTTCCACCTCGGCTACACGGGCCGCAGTCGCCCAGCCCCAGCGCACCAGGAGATCGGCAAAACGCCGTTCGGCCGGAAGCGGGTCCGCCGGCAGGGCCATCATTCTGGCCCGGTCCACCGCCGTGTAGGCCAGGCCGAACAACCACAGTACGAAGGCATCCGCCCATACCAGCGCCGCGAAATTACGCGCGGTCAGGCCGAAGAACAGCGCTCCTACCAGGGGCGGCACCGCAAGCATCACCACATCAACGCCCCACGCCCACCAGATGCCGAATCCGGCTTCGTCATGAAAAGCCTGTTTCTCTTCAGGGGTGATTGTGGGAACGGGCATCCCCATCGCTCTTGCGTTCTCCATCCATGATTTTTCCGGCTTCTTGGTGGTCATAGGCTTTTCTCTTTTCACGCAGGTCTGTATACGTGTAATGTGACGCGAATATGATGACACGCGTCAAAGCGTACCATTTCGGGACAGGGCCCGTTTCAACGGCGGCCGCACGCGATGGTGGTACGGGTCGTCTGTTTCCAGTTGGCAATGGTACAGTTCCATCAGCCGGAGCAGGGCGGCTTCAGCGGCAGGGCTTTCCAGGCCGTCTCCCCCGAAGCGTTCCCGATCGAGCACCGTTCGCAGTCGCAAGAGTTCCCAGCGCCAGCTCTTTTTGCCCCAATCGGGCAGGCGCGCCTCCACGGCCTCCGCCGCCGCGCAGGCCCGTCGCGCCGCCTCCGGGTCCACGGGTTCCTTCCGATACGAAGTGGCGGCGGCGCTTTCGAGAAGGCCGATGATCTCCAGTACCTGCTCCTCTACCCCGGGACCGAACTCGTAGGCCATATATTCCCGCAACGTGTCCGCGGCGGCCCGGTCCCGGTCCCAGTAGCATTGCGCGACCACGGCCTTGTTCATGTCTTCGTAAATGCCTTCGCTGTAGGGGAACCCGCCGGTCACGGTACCTTTTACCTGGTCCCACAGGCGCTGAAAGCGTGCGGGCAGCGGGTTGGCGCCGAATCCGCCCCAGGGCGAGTTGCCCCACATGCTGATCTCCGGAAAGTTCAGGAGCGGCAGTCCACCGGGCACGCCGTGGTCCAGTGGATAGCGCGGGAAGTCCTCATGGGAATCGGCGAGGATATAATCCACCCAGCCGGGGTCTTTTGCGAGGGCGTCCGCCAGGCCCTGCCATTCGCCTTCGGGCGGTGTGTCGAACATCCACGTGCTCAGGACGGTCTTCAGCTTCGGGAAATATTCGCGCCCCAGCTGCGTCAGGTCGCGAGACAGGCGCAGATACCCGTTACAGCCCCACGGGGCGCATTTCGCGCAGGCGCAGCCCCCCTCGTCATAGGGCCAGAAACACACGATGTCCAGTCCCACGTCGGCAAGGTTTTCGAAAAGGCGGCGCGTATTGTCCAGGATATACGCGTGGCCTTCCGCGAGGCTCGGGCACACAGGGTGGCCGCTGTTGCCGCGCCGCCGGGTAGGGTCCGGCAGCGGCGTCGCCCGGAGGTGGTCGGGCGTCCCGATAAACATGGTGTTGCCCAGTCCCGTGGTGAACTGGAGGCCCAGCGCGTTGGCGGCTCGTGCGTACCGCTTCATCATGGACAGGGCCGCCTCCATCTGCGGGTCGTCCCAGCCCTGAAGGTTAATCATCGGGAAGGCGACCATGATGGCGTTGATGCCCCAAAGCGCCAGGTCTTCCAGGTACCGGGACACCTCCGCGTCCGAGGCCTGTTGATGCCAGTTGTGGAAATGGGTGGCGAAATACATGCCGCGCAGGGTGCCCTGCGGCGAGGAAACTCCCGTCCATGACGAAGGCAGGAACCCTTCCCCATAGCCGCTGGTGCGCAGGAATTTCCCGACACCGTAGAGGAGGCCGGGCGGCGCGCCGCCCGTAATACGCACGGTCCCGTTTTCAGGGCCCAGGCGGAAGGCTTCGGGAGCCAGGCCCGGGTCCAGCGCCAGGACAATCTGAGCACCCTCAGCGCCCCGTGTCACCTTCACCGGGCAGCGCAGTTCTACCCGGTCTTTCAACATATTGAAGGCCGTGGAAACAAGCGGGTCGTCGGGGGCCTCCACCCGGACAACAACCTCCTGAAGAATTTCTGTTCCTTCCCTGGAAGCGTTATCATGAACCTCCAGTAGACCAGGGTCGGCGGCAGGCGAGACCTGTTCCTGCAGGCCGAAACCCATAGTGCCGGCCGCGGCATACTTCAGAAATGTTCTTCGGTCATGGGCTGGAATTTTCATGTTGCGGGGCCTTTATAGTTAATGCAAATATTTTAGTAGGCGTACCTTCCCAGGTGCGCCATGGGGGCACTACCTCGGATTGTCCTCCTCCCCCCTGCCGCACCTGGGAAGGTACGCCTACTAAAGATTTAAGTGTTGTTGCTTTAATTCTTTAGGGAACAAGTGACCCATGAACAACCAGTATATTCGTATAAGACCGGGACAAAAAACAAACGGTGGCCCGGTTTGGAGGCTCTGTTATCGTCCTGTATACTGACCATGCTGAAAGGATTATCTATGAACAGGTCTGCTATCCGTTTTCTTCTTGCGGCGCTGCTGGCGTTGGGATGCGCTGTGGCGGCATCGGCGCAGCAACCCCGGTTTATCATGGGGGGCCCGCCCCGTTTTAGAGGGTTGGATGTGGATGCGAACCTGTTCATCACCAGGCAGGGGGCCACTCTTGCCGCGTATGATATTGATTCCGGGGAAACGCGTTGGACGTATGAGGCCTGGCCGTTTCCCGACTTGTATCTTGTTGAACACCAGGGGACNNCTTTGCATGGGGAAGGCGAGAAGCAAACCAAGACCGTAGTGCTGGAGAAGGCATCGGGGAAAATATGCTGGGAACGCATGGAACGGAGCGGCGACCCTTGGCGGTACGGGATGGTCCTGCCGGACAGTGACTGGTTTCTGTTGCATTATGCCCGGGGCAAGTCAGAAGGGAGGCAGGCTGAGGAGGGCTACTTTCTGCTCTTTTCGCCCGATGGCGCCGGGCGGTACCGCGTACCGGAAGGCTTGCGGCCCCAGGAGTGGCGGGAAGAGGGAAAGACGCTTGTACTGACCGGGACGGCGAAAGAGGCCCTCCGCCTGGTATATTGGGACCTGGNNTATATTGGGACCTGGAAATCGATACCACGCGGGATATCGGCACTTACAGCGACGGGCTTTATGGTGGACGCCTGCATGATGGGAGCATCCTGCTGTACCGCTATGTTAAGGACAAGAATCCACAGACCCTGACGGTGGTGGACGGTGATTCGGGGCGGCTGTTGCGCCAGGTGACGTTGCCGGAAGCCCTGGGCGCGAAGCCGGAGGTGGTCCGGGGTGGAAAGGCGGTGCTGATACTTGGCGAAAATGAGGATCGGTTGTGGATGCTGGATCCGGCGGAGGATAAGGTGCTTGCGGCACTGCACCATCCCAACCATGAATTTCTCCTGGAGTCCGTCAGCGCGGACGCTTCGGGCCGCATCTGGGTTGTTTCCCATGACGGGGAGCACCATTACTTTCTTTGGCCGGTGGAAAAGGGGGCAGTACCCCGAAAGGTTTTTGACCGGGGCCCGTTTTTTCCCGGACAGGTCTGGAAAGTGCTCCCGCCCCATGTGATTACCCTGACCCGAAGCAAGGAAGGCAGTAGCACCCTTCACGCCATCAACTTTGAGGAGCGGCGCATTGTCGCCGTATGGAAACCGTCGGCGTCCCGCAGTTTTCACCGGATGCTCCCATGCGCTTCCATGCGGCGCTGTGCCGTGATGCTGTCGGGAAGCGGCGCAGCCGAGGGTCGCGGCGGCTATCAGTGGGAGATTCTCGAGGCGGGCGGCTCCGAAGCGCTCTTGAAGTTTGAGAACGCCTGGCACCTGGCCTTGTCACCCGACGGCGAATATGTGGCGACACAAGACACCCTGGAGGGCTGCACGGTACTGGTGCAGGTGTCCACGGGCGAAACGCTCTATGAATTTCCCCGCTTCGAAGATTATTGGTCCTCTGCCGCTTTTGCTAAGGATAGCCGCACTGTTGCGGTATTTGCCGGATACGATGCCTTTACAGTAATCCGCATCAAGGAGGAGGGTATTACGGAAACGCCGCTGGAGTTTCCCGAGGAGGCCGGGCTTTCCTCCTTGTGCTTTTCTCCGGACGGCACGCGTCTGTTGAGTGCTACGCGTGGTAAGGCCTGGCTGCACGATACCCTCACCGGCAATCTGCTGTATACCTTTGTGGAACCGCAACAACTGCGTTCCGAGCATGTGCACACTCCGGAAGTATTCGGTATCAAAATGCCCTTTGTGAATTACCTGGGTGATTTGGCGGGCAACTTTACCAACCTGGCCAACAGCAAGCCCGAGCTGGAAGCCGCATTTATCGGCAATGGCGCTCGGGTGGTAACGGTGGCGGAAGCGCAACTGATACGGGTGTGGGACGCCGGAACCGGCCGGAACCTGCACACCATCGAGCCGGGCTTATCCAACACGCGAGACGAATATGGACACATGCGGAACACGATAACGCTCAGCGAAAACGGCGCCTATGCGCTGGCGGCCAACAGTTTTGATACCCGTACCACCTTATGGGATCTCACCACGGGCGCGGCCGCCAAAAAATATACCGACTGGAAAACCATACACCGAACCATGCATGTCTCCGATGACGGGAAATCCATCTACCTGGCCGTTTTCCAATCCCTGTACTGGCTGGAGGGAAGGTAGGTGAGGGGGTATCCCTGGGCAGAGGGTGGATTAACCACCATAGGGAAATGATACATCGCTTCAGGCGTCTTCCGGGATAGTACTGTTGACGTACAGCCAGATACAGGACGTGTTTTATTTAGTGATAGTCTTCATGAATAACATCTTGGTTAAGGGCAAGGCCCGTGTTCACCTTATCGGCCCACATGGCCTATAAAAAACAAGAAGTTGAATCTGAATAGCCTGAAGGGCTTACATATCAAAGCCCAGGGTTGCGGTACTCCGCTACCCTGGGTGAATGTACGGCAATCTCCCTATTCTACCCTGAAAGGGTTACGTAACGCAGACTTACGTAACCCTTTCAGGGTAGAGGCGGATTGTGGCGCCGGTTCCCAGGNNCCCTGGGCTTTGTTGTTCAATCCTTTCAGGATAAATAACAAGGCTAAAGTACTACAAAAACAACTTCAACAAAAAACGCACCGACTGGGTTGCGGGCACGGCCCGTGTTAGAATTACAGGATAGAAGCAGTGTTCGAGACTACCTCTGGGAGCAACGCAATGAAATCAGTTCTGTTTAACCGACGATCCTTTATTCACTATGGTGCGGCTGCGGCCGTTGCGACAGGCTTTAATACGGTCGCCGCTGCGGGAACGGCATCCGAGGCGGACCGGACGGTGCGGGACCGGCTCTGGATATGGGGANNGGGCAAATGGCGGGCGCCCACAACAAGGAATGGAACCTTCCCCGGCCTTCCCGCATGACGCCCGCGGAGGGCGCCTTTTACCTGGGCGTGCCCAACCTGATGATGGTCCGGTACAATAAAGAACCGGAAATGCCTTTCGACCCCTTTGCCATCTCCCTGCGGCCGCTGAAACGGGTGGTATGGTCCATGACCGGTGCCGGTGGGGAGACTAACGCGGAAGTACGCAACCATGTGTTTGACCTGGCGCACCGCTTTCCAAACATTACCGGCTTTATCATGGACGACTTTTTCAAGCCTGACGGACAGGGGGCGCTTACAACAGAACAGCTTCAAGAACTTCGCGGCCAACTGGAGGCCGATGAGATTAAACGTCCCCTGTACGTGGTGCTGTATCGCCATCAACTGGATCTGCCGGTTCAATCCTCTTTGGCGCTTTGCGACAAGATCACCTTCTGGACCTGGAAATCGGAAGACCTGCATCACCTGGAACACAGTTTTGAACAGCTTGAAACCCTGGCGCCCGGGGTGGGCAAACTGCTCGGCTGCTATCTGTGGGATTACGGCAACCGCGCCCCGATGCCCATGGACTTGATGGAAAAGCAATGCGCGCTCGGGCGCGAATGGCTGCGGCAAGGCAGGATTGAGGGCATGATTTTTCTCGGGAGCAACGTGTGTGACATAGAACTCGAAACGGTGGAATATGCCCGTCAATGGATTGCCGCGGTGGGGATGGAGAAGGATGAAGCGGTACGGCCGTGAAGGGTAAGAACGTTGGGGATGTTCTTTGGTCACGGGAATGTTTTACAGGGCAAATGATGTGACAGGTCTGGAACACGGGGTCTGACCTGATATCCAGTAGTACCGGTCTCCAACGGATTTACGGGGGATTCATTTTTATCGTTGCTGTAAAGGACTGTTCCCTACTGCTTCCGGTGTTTTGTAGCGGTCCTTCCCGTCGGTCAGCCATTCCAGGGTGAACCGGACAAACCTGTTCTCTTTGTGGTTGTCTTTTTCGAACAACAACCCGATGTCGCCATTTTGCAGGACCGTCAGGGAAGAGTAGGCTGCATCGCCAATATAAATGGTCTTGCCTTCCGTCCAGGTCTTGCCCTCGTCATAACTGATGCGTACCGTCATGTTCTTCCGCTTGTTTTTGCTCTTGGCGTTAGAAAACAGAAGCCGGTTCTTGTCGTGCCCGTCTGCCGTGCTGGTGTAGCGGAGGATACTCGCGTTGCAGGCAGGATCTATCAGCGCCGGTTCCGGGGCGGTCTGCCAGCTTTTACCCATGTCCGCGGAGATATGCACATAGCGCATTCCGGCACCTTTCACCCGGCTGTTAATCATCCAGCGGCCGTCGGCCAGTTCCACCAGTTTGGATTCGTCTCCCGGACGGATGGGTGTATCCATGCAGTCCCAGGTGTTCCCGTGGTCCCGGCTACTGAAAATATGCAATCCCCTTTGAAGGTTCACCAGCGTATGCAACAACACGCCTGAACGCGTTTGAATACCCCGGCCTGACGTGATGAATTTGAAGTCGGTGCGCCATTCCGGTCTGGTAATCTGGGCGGTGATGTCCTCCGGTTCGCTCCAGGTCTTTCCGTGGTCCCGGCTTTTTATAACATGCAGGGAATAAATATCAGCCTCATTTTCCAGGTCCATGAAGTTATAGAAAAGGAAGAGTTCCCCCGTTTCCCGGTCGACAATCAGGGACGGGTCGGAAGCGGACTTTCCAAATTCATGGTCCACGATGGTTTCCAGGTCGGACCACGTCATACCGCCATCGCCGCTGCGGCGTCCGACGATATTTATGTCCTTATTGCCGCCCAAGTCGGCGCAGGACGTGACGCGTTCATCCATGACAGCAACCAGGTCCCCGTTGACAGCGGTGACCAGTGCCGGAATGCGGTAACAGGCCACGCCGTCCCGCATGGAAGTATTGAAAAGGTCCTGACTGGTGACAAGTCCCGAGGCGAGAACCGATGCTTCTTCCAAAGCGGAAGCGTTCACGGCGGATACGCATATGCAGATATAAATCAATTTGAACATGATGGTAGTTCCCTGACCGTTCGGGTCGGTCATTACAGGTAGCCGGTTCATAGCCGGTTGTTGGGCACACATGGATTATAGTACATCCGCAGGTTTTTACCCGGGCGTGTACGAATAGTGATTCTGTTTCTATTTTCTGAGACCGCCGAGGTCCGGTTCGATACGTTTATTTTCCGCCATCATCTCCGTCCAGGTGAACGTACCGCGGCGCAAACACGCTTCGCGTCCAAGGAGTGCCGCCAGGGTGGCGTTTACGCTTGGGGNNTTACGGTGCTGTTGTCATGGCGCCCTTCCCGGATCCGGTCGTGAAACGCGGCGATATTGCGGCGAGCACCCTGTTCGTAGAGCCCGTGTATAGTGCCGCCGGGACCTTCTCCCTCTTTCGGGTGAAGACGCGCTTCGCCTTCATAGGCGGCTTCGGCATAGCCGTCACGGCAGAAGGCGGTGCAACCGCACGTGAATCCGTGCCGGTTGGGCAGGTGTTCGCCCCGGTGGTTGAGGAGCAGTCCATCCGCGAATTCATAGGTGAGGGAATAGATGTCGTGAGAGTCGCCATGGGGGTCTTTACGTGTCCGCCGCGACCCGCCTGTGGCGCTGACCGGCAGCGCATCCGCCATCCACAAGGCGACGTCCAGGGCATGAATACCGGCATTGACCAGGTATCCGCCACCCAGGTCGTCATCATTTACCCAGACGAGATTCCGCAGGCGGCTTTCCGCGTTTTCCGTCCTGGGCGGGTCGGCGAAGCCTTCGTCCGTATAAATGGCGGTCAGCAGCGCGGCCGGTCCGATGGCGCCTTCGTGGAGTTGCCGGATTACCTCAATATTGAAGGGATCTGTTCGGGTCTGAAAATCCACCAGGAATACCCGCTCTTTCGCGCCCGCCCGCGCTCCGGCTTCGGCAATACGGGTGCATCCCGGAACATCGCAGGCGACCGGCTTGGCCATGAACACGTGGAGTCCGGCTTCCGCCGCGGCCATCGCATGTTCGGGAAAGCAATAGGGCGGGGTTTCAAGGAACACCGCCTCGACACCGGAAGCCATCAGGCCTTGATAGCCCGAAAGGCCGCTGTAACACTGTTCCTTCGGGACATCGAATTGGGCGCCGGCCCCTTCAGCCAGTTCCTGAAAGTACTCCGCCACGGCGGTGATTTGGAACCCGCCGTGGTCCCGCACCATGGAGGCGATCATGCGCCCCCTGCCGCCCAGGCCGATAATGCCCGCCTTGATGCTGCTGTTGGCGTTGGTGCCCAGCGCCGTGCGCGGCGAGAGCAGGGCGACGGTGGCGGCCGATGCGGCGCTCTCCATAAAACCGCGCCGGGAAAGGGCCTGTTTCGCCCGGATTTTGCCGGAGGGAGTGGATAGATTCATATCGGGTTCCTTTTCTTTGCTGAAACCAATGCCTGCTGGCTGCTCCGTTTGACTGTTCAGCCCCTTCGGCGGTTGCTTTTTTCTGCCAGTATTTTCTGTGGTACTTGCCGTTCCAAGGGAGGCGGTTGCCGAGGTGCGTGCTCTATAGACCGGACATTCACTGAACTACACCATTCCCATTATGAATCAAGGACGTCTCCGGCGCACTATTTATGAATCGCCTGGATTTTCCTTTGAAGAATGCCGGCCAGGAATGTATACTGAAAGATAAGAGACGTGGATTATCCCGTCCCATAATTTTATCGTCACAGGAGGCCTGAAATGTACAAAAACGCTGGTTTTATCCCTGTATTCCTTGTCATGTGCTGCTGTTCCCAGTTCCTTTTCGCTCAAGACCTGGTGAAAGAGAAGGATATCATCATCTACCAGGATGACCATTTCTACAGCGCGTTTCCTTCTGTTGTGCTGCGTCCGGATGGGGAT
>MTKX01000881.1_pt3 | contig 20406 bp, 25 predicted proteins | sample 1042771 | NCBI WGS metagenome assembly MTKX01 (sample SAMN06212183, study PRJNA360534) | anaerobic digester metagenome | biome: Wastewater treatment plant; material: sludge; isolation source: anaerobic digester fed with sludge from wastewater treatment plant | place: Denmark: WWTP Randers ... | reverse complement strand
AAAGAAGCAATTCTTATCGATTGTTCAGACTTCATCCTGAATTGAAAAAAACGCCTTTGGGGTGGAAATCTGTGGTCAAGCGGCAAATTTTTCCACTCTGTAGGAAATGTGACTGCTGACACAATTGCGCACTATATTAAGGAATCTCAAGGAAAACTGTAACAGAGGTCCGATTGTTCAAGTCAAGGGCTTCAGGTCAACGAAGACTGGATGATTTCTGAATTCCGGAGAACAACAGCGCGCGGCCCGAAGCATACCCCGTCCCTTTAGGGCGGGGTGGCCGCACGCAGTTTGATTTTTTTAATCATAGATTAACTACCACTCCTGCCCCTGGGCAGAGGCATTCGAGTGCTATATTCCGAGCCAGAATTCTCGCGCATCGCAAAACCTAGATAAGCAAAGCTATGAATTAGGCTCAAGAGGTTAAGAATATGTCCAACACCGAAAAGAATCTTAAAGAAGCATTTGCCGGAGAGTCCCAGGCCAATCGCAAGTACAGTGCTTTTGCCGCCAAGGCGGATAAAGAGGGATTTGCCCAGGCAGCAAAGCTATTTCGCGCCGCAGCGGCGGCAGAAGAGGTGCACGCCGTAAACCACCTTCGCGCCCTGAAGGCCATTAAATCGACCAAAGAGAACCTTCAAGCGGCCATATCCGGAGAGGATGAGGAATGGGAGGCCATGTATCCGGAGATGATCCGGACCGCCCAGGCAGAGGGCAATAAGGCGGCAGAGACATCCTTCCACTATGCCAATGAGGTGGAGAAGATCCACTCCCAGCTCTATAAAAATCTCTTAAGCGGCCTTGACGCCGGTCAGGAGAGCTTCCCTTACTATGTCTGCCCCTATTGCGGCAATACTGTAGAGCGAGAAGCGCCCGGAGTCTGTCCCGTCTGCGGGGCGGAGGGAAAGCTCTTCACGAGGGTGGACTGATTTTCCCCTTTCGATAAGAGGCATTGGCTCTTGCGGGAAAAAGATGCTGGATCTATGGAAAAGTCCTCATGAATGATAAGAATGAGATCCGCATTGATCTGGTCTCATCCTGGCCGGAGGAGCAGATAATGCAGCTCTATAAGGCGGCTGGCTGGTGGAAGGAATGGATGGACGAGCATAGAATCGGCAAGCTCATTGGGGGAAGTTTTCTCTTCGCAGTGGCCATATCCCTTTCTAGCGGCAGAGCGGTGGGTATGGGCCGGGTGATCTCAGATGGGGTTGAAGACGCATATATCCAGGATCTGATGGTCTTTGATCACTGGAGGAGGAAGGGAGTGGGTGGCATGATTCTGGCCAGGCTTCTTGCGGAGTGCAGATCCCTAAAAATCAGCTGGATCGGCCTCATAGCCGAGCCGGGAAAAGAAGACTTCTATAGATCCCTGGGATTTGCCGCGATGCCCGGCCATATTCCAATGCTGTATAAGGAGGATGGAGGATGCTAAGCTTCGCCGACTTTAAACCCGTCTCCCTCCCGGATCGCGAGATCTTCTCCAGGCAATACCAGAGTTATCCCCAGGTCCATAGCGACAATACATTCACCAATATGGTCTGCTGGAATGATTATGCCCATTACCGCTATGTCTTCCGGGACGGATGCATAGTCCTCTCCAGCACCATAGCTGGGCTTACCAGATACCGCCCACCCATAGGTCCGCACAGTCCCGAGCTCTTGGCCGAGGTCCTGGCTTTGGCAGCCAAAAGCCAGGAAGAGCATCCTCTGGTGATTTTGGATCCGGACAGCAAGGATTGGATCGCCAGTCTGTATCCCGATCTGGCTTTTGAGGCCGATAGACGCTACTTTGATTATGTCTACCTGGCCCGGGATCTGGCAGAGCTGCCGGGAAAGAGATATCTGACCATCCGGCATCAGCTCAACAAATTCCAGAAGACCTGCCAGCCCCAGGTGGAAGCAATAGGAGAGCAGAATATGGATGAGGTCAGGGATTTCCTGGACCTGTGGTGCGACTGGAAGGACTGCGACTCCGATCCGGTTCTCTCCAGCGAGAAGGAAGCCATGAGGCTCGCCCTGGACTTCTATCAGGAGCTGGGCCTTTCAGGCATTGCTATCCGGGCCGAGGGAAAGATAGGAGCCATATCCCTCTTTGAGGGGCTGAATCAGGATACGGCACTGGTGCACTTTGAAAAGGGGCTTCCCGACTGCAAAGGGATCTACCGGGCGGTCAATGCTGAGGCAGCCAGGTTGCTGGCCCGGGATTACGCATATATCAACCGGGAGAGCGATATGGGTGTGCCGGGCATACGGGAAGCAAAGATGCGCTACCATCCCCATCATATGGTACAGGTGCATATGGTGAAAAGAGATGACCTGGAGAGGTTGATTTAAAATATAAGAAATCAAATCCAGCTTCGATTCATCTGTTTGTCAAAAACTTGGCCAGCTAAATTATCCTAAATTCATTTTTTAAATCTGAATCCGCATTTTAAATTCCTCAGATCATCCGGCGTAAGAGGGAAGGCTTTGCATATAGCAGGCCGGATGCTATAGATCCGGCAGACCTTTTTCTCGGTATCCAGAGCCGGGCACTGGCCGCAGCATTTGCCGCATCGCAGGCACTCTCCGCTCCTCTTGGCCTGCCATTTGGTGACCTTCTGCTTCTGCAGATACCAGACCACCCTTCTTCTTACCCATCCGTCCCACATGAAAATCCAGCAATTCTCCAGTTTGAGATTAAATCTCCTTGTTTGGCTTGGTTTTTGCAGAACTAAATGGGTAAAAAGATTGCGGCCTGAGGTCGGGCTTAACCTGAAAGCAATACAGCTTTGCTCTTTCATCCTGGCTCGCCTGCAATTTTCGTGGGCTTAGACTGACCAATCGAAATGCCTGTAATGCATGGATTAAGACTGTACTTTCTTTCTGGGGATTCATCGCAGGCGGAAGGCTGATCTTCTCGAGGTCGCCATCTGTTCAGCAAAGGATGAGATGGATCATGCAAGACAATCCCACACATCCAGGCCGTCTATCTCTGGCCATGGCCGATATCACCCGCCTGAATGTCCAAGCCATAGTCAATGCCGCCAACAACACCCTGCTGGGCGGCGGGGGGGTAGACGGGGCCATCCACAAAGCCGCAGGGCCGGAGCTACTGGAGGAGTGCCGCCGCATGGGCGGCTGCCCTACGGGAGAAGCGTGCATAACCAAGGGCTACCGCCTTCCGGCCAAATGGATCATTCATACCGTTGGCCCCATTTGGAGGGGCGGCGGCTTTAGAGAGGATGAGCTTTTGGCGCGGTGCTACCAGAGCTGCTTTTCGCTAGCCGACAGTCACGGCATCAATAGCATCGCTTTTCCCGCTATAAGCGCAGGAGCCTATGGCTTTCCCCTGGAGAGGGCCTGCAGAATTGCCCTATCGGAGATGAAGGCCTTTCTGGAGAAGGGCGGCGAGGAGATGGCAGTCGAGGTAATTGCCGTCTGCTACAGCCCTGCTGCCTATCACTGCTATCAAAAAGTACTCTCAGAGCTCTAAGGGAAAGGCTAGCGTGCTCTGCGGCAGGAGAGGCAAGGCCCTTAAAGAGGGAAGGCTGAGAGAAAATGGCAATCGGTGCAAGCATGACAGACATTCTGATATACGGGGCAGGGGCTATAGGCTCATTCCTGGGATATCTGCTATCCGGCTCTCCGGGAAAAAATAGAGCATATGTTGCTGGCGCGGACAATATAGCTCTCCTGGGAAGGGCGGGGCATATGAGGGCCATAAAAGAGGCGGGGCTGCGTGTGGATCTGGGGGAGAGAGAGGCGATACTGCCATTTCGGCACTGCTTCTCCTGTCTGGATGATCTCAAAGCATCTGATTTTTATCCGGATCTGGTCATAGTCTGCGTCAAGACCCACTCTCTTCCCGCCCTGGTTCAAGAGCTGCAGCAGTCAGGACTGCTGCAGGAGAGGCTGAAAGAGTGTCTATTCATCCTGCTCATGAACGGCATGGGAAACCGAGAAGTCTTCTTGCACAGCGGCCTGGACCCGGCCAGGCTGAAAGAGGGTATAACCTCCTTTGGGGTCCTGCTGGCAGGGGAAGGCAGAGTGGAGCTGAAGGGCAGAGGAAAGACCATCCTGCAGGATGGAATAAGCGGGGCGGAGAGGGACTTTCTGGCGGAGTGCTTTTCCGAGAAGGGATTTGAGATCGAGTTTGCTCCAGACTTCCAAAGGCAGCAATTCCTCAAGCTCCTGGTCAATGCCGCCATCAATCCCATCACTGCACTCACCCGCCGGCAGAATGGCACCGTCCTCCAACCGGCCTTGGTGGGCACAGTGCAGGCGGTGGTGGCGGAGGCGGTGGCTGTGGCAGCGGTGGAGGAGCTGGAGATCCCTGAGGAAGAAGCACTGGATCTGGTCTTCTCTGTGGCGGAGAAGACAGCTGCTAATACCTCGAGCATGCTCCAGGATGTGCTGCACGGGAGGAGTACGGAGATAGAGGCCATAAACGGCTACATAGTCCGCCAGGGCAGGAAGAATGGAATTGCCGTGCCTGTGAATGAGGCTCTTTACAGCATGGTATGGTCCATTTCTGAACCTCCAGCTGACGAATGAGCCGGGCGGATAAGGTGCCTGGCTTCTCCCTCCATGGAAAATGCCGGACTGAATTAGCAGAGCAGAGAGGATTTTCTCTTTGGAGTCCTGAGAGATTTCCGGACGGTACATGGAGCAAGCCATACCGCAAAGCCTATTATCCGGAGAATGGTTCAGGCCAGCATGGCTAATCTCAATGTGGCGGTGCTGGGCAGTCCCGACTACAGCAAGGATCTGGGGAAGAAGGGCACTGCCAGCGATCTCGCATTTTATAACTTGAAGAAAGGAGAGACGACAGTCACCTTTATAGAGCCAGCCCGCTTTCCGGAGCGGCTGGCGCCACTATTTTATGCCGTATCCATGGCTCAGAAGGCCCTCCTGATTGTGGAGCAGATCAATCCCGCCTTTGGAGAGATTGTGATCATGCTGGACTCTATAGGTCTTAAAGAGGGCATAGTGATTCTGAAAAACTACATATCTCGCGAGCAGATAGCTCCCCTGATCAAAGGGACAGTGGTCGATGGCTATCAGTTCATGGAGGAGGATAAGAACCTCCTGCGAGAGAGGTTCTTGGAGGACGCAGCAAAGGTCCTCTCCCCCCAGGATGCAGCAACTGGAACGCTGCCCGTAGATCATTTCTTCAATGTGCGGGGCATAGGCACAGTGGTATTGGGATCTCTGGCTGAGGGAAGCATCAAGAAACACGATGTGCTCATGGTCCTGCCCGGAGAGAAGACCGCACAGGTGCGCTCCATACAGAAGCACGATCAGGACTTTGATACCGCCGGCATCGGTGAGCGCACAGGAATAGCCCTCAAGGGAATCGAGGTGGAGGATCTGGACCGGGGCACCATACTCACCAATGACAAGACCATAAAGCAGGTCGCCGCCCTGGAGGCGAAAGCAAAGCTGGTCAAGTACTGGCCGGCTCCGCTTAAAGAGGGCATGGTCCTGCATATCGGCCACTGGATGCAGTACGTCCCTGCCCGGGTGGAGGCGGCATCCGGGGCAGAGGACTGGCATGAAGTTGACCTCAAGCTGAAGCTGGACAAGATGCTGGTCTACCGCCCGGGAGCCAGAGCAGTCCTGACCTATCCCGAGGGCGGAAAGCTGAGGGTAGTAGGAACTGTAGACCTCCCCTAATCTCTTTAATTTTCCGTCTTCGCCTTCCGGCTCTCTAAACTGCTCGGCACGCCGGGAAATCGATCCCTGGCAGATAAACCAATCTATACAGGTTGGAGGGAAAAGCCTTATTTTTGTTAACCTTCAATGAGAAGAAAGTTTACAATCCTGAGAAGCCATGTTTGAGAGTCCTGTCGCAGTGATAGTCATCTATTTGCTGGCCATGCTGGCAGTTGGGGCCTATGGCCTGAGGATAAAGGGACTGCTTGATTTCCATCTGGCGGGGCGAAGCATAACCATTCTTCCTCTCATAGGCACCTTCTGCGCCACCATAGTCGGAGCCTCTTCTACCCTGGGCATGGCTGGCCTGGGCTTCAAAGATGGCCTGCCCGGTGCCTGGTGGATGCTCTCGGGCACGGCAGGGCTTCTGGTTCTGGCGGTTTTTTTTGCCCGGAGGGTGAGGGAGACTGGCTGCTACACCCTGCCCGAGCTGGTGGGCACGTTTTACGGAGAGAAAGCCAGGATTGCGGCAGCCGGGCTCATTGTCAGCTCCTGGATAGGTGTTGTTGCCGTGCAGCTCCAGGCCTCGGGAAAGATGCTGAGCGCTGTGCTGGGTGGCGATCAGACCCTGCTTATGGCCGCATGTGCCGTGGTATTTGTGCTCTATACCATGCACGGAGGGCAGGGCTCGGTGATCAGAACCGACCTGGTGCAGCTCTTGATAATACTGGCGGGCATGATCGTCCTATTCTTCAGTGGGCTTGAGGCTGCCGGAGCCGGACTGCTCCTGGGCCAGAGCTTTCCCACCTCTCCTCAGATGGGATGGTGGGATGTTCTCTCCATGCTGGTCGTTGTCGGCTCGGCCTATTTGGTGGGGCCGGATATGCACTCGCGCATGCTTTCTGCCCATAGCCCAGGGGAGGCAAAAATATCAGCGGCAATATCGGCACTGATCCTCATCCCTCTGGCCTTTATGATCACATCCCTGGGGATCTTCGCCCGCAGCCTTTATCCTGCCTCATCTCCGGAATATGCCATTCCCCTGCTTATAACCGGGCTTCTCTCACCAACCCTGCAAGGGCTGGTGGCAGCAGCCATGCTCGCTGCATTCATGTCCTCGGCGGACACCAGCCTGATGACTGCATCCTCCATCCTGACTCTGGATTTATTTAAAAAGGCATTTCCCAATTCCGGTGAATCCAGGCTGATGGTCGTCTCCAGAATTTCGGTAGCAATCATTGGATTGTCCTCTTTGGCCTTGGCTGTATCCATGCCCGGCATCATCAAGACCCTGATGATGGCTTATACCATCTTCACCAGCGGGCTGCTCCTTCCGGTCATAGCCGGCTTTTATAAGAGGCGTCTAGGGCTCACCTCATCCGGAGCTCTGGCAGCACTGGCGGGTGGAGGGACAACCGCTATCCTGTTCGGCCAGATCTACCCTCTGCTGGGGATGGCCGTTTCGGCAGCGCTTCTATTTGGAGTGAGCTGGATCGAAAGAAGGCACTGCCGACAAGCAGAAGCATGATCTGCAGTTTTAGCTCTCCCATCACCGGGCAAATGTTCATATCCCGGCGGCTTAAAGCCAGGTGCAAGGCTGGACATGAGCAAAAATGGCATTTTAATTGAGAAGATGGCAGCAGTGCTGATGATATTGATTGGCCTGCTGGCCATGCTGGTGGCCTGGGAGCTTCTGCTGGGATCAAACATCCATAACTCCACAGTTATGGTTCTGGAAATGGGCGGAGTGGCACTGTGCATGGCAGGAGTCCTCCTGCGGAGAAGGGCCAAAGCAGGAGAAAGAGAGGGAAATTCTGAATAAAAGAAAAATAACAAAATTTTTTATCACTTCAATACCTTCAGAAAAGAAATTCCTGCCAGAAATACCAGTGCGTCCCCTACTATCATATATAGCGTATTGCCTCCCGAAACAAAGATTGCAGCAAGGCCAACAACGAATGGTACGAAGGGAAGCCCGGCAGCAGCCCCAGCCATCAGTTATCACCTCCATTATAAGTCAATTAAAATCCCTAAAGATCATTAATAACCATTACTATAAATAATCTTCGCAATTGCATTTGATTTGCCAGCTGAAAAACGGATAGACTTAACAAAGGAAGGTTAAACAACAAAAAAATATCTCTTGGGATTTAAAGCCCAAGAGTGGGATTGATTCCCAAGATGAATACTACCACGAAATAAAGCGCATTCAAGACCAGTCCGAATGGAACACCCAGCTTGGCCCATTCGCTGGAGGTGATTCCCAGCTTTCCGGCAGAGATGATGTTGGGGATGTTGCCGGGGATAAGCATGCCGCCGGAGATGAGCAGGCCATATAGAGCAGCATTGATCTGCTTCTGGGTCAGGGCCTTGGATATCTCAGCTGCGGTCAGGGTGGCATTATCCAGAATGGCGGAGATCATGTTCACCCAGAACAGGACATAGTCGGGGATCTTGGTGAAGTACTTGAAGATGAGCACCTCCATTCCTGCGCCCAGGAGGAAGAGAGCAGCCACGAAGGCATAAACCTTGAGGGTTCTTATGAGAACCTCCTTAACGCTTCCCTCTTCGGTGGAACCCATCTGCTCGACCTTGCCGCTGGTTCCTTTGATGTAATACATGGCAAAGATAGAGCAGAGTAGCACGCCGGCGATGATGAGAATGCCGAGCTGATCCAATAGATAGAAGAAACCGGCGTTGCCGGGACCGCCATCATACAGAGGCGCGCCCTGCAGCTTGGTGATGGCAATGGTTGATAGCGGCTCTCCCAGCGGAGTGAGCACTGCGCCCAGGCCAATGGCAAAGCAGGCGATGATCACATAGTTGATTTTATTCTTTCTGTCCAGGGGCAGGGTATTGGCTATCTCGCAGAGGAAGAGCGAGGAGATGATGGCGGTGATGACTGAGCATATCAGTCCCAGGATAAAGGTGGAGACAAATATGATCACACCCAGATTCATCCTCTTGACCAGGCCGTCCATGAAGCTCTTGAAGGCCTTCTGGCCGTAGAGGAATATGAATCCTGCCACCAGCACAGCGGGCACAATGCCTTTCATAATCGGCTCTTCTGCTGCCAGCTTGATCAGCTCCATTGACCATTTGCTGGTCACTGTCACTGCAGCCGCTCCCATGATAAATAGAAATACTTCCAAATTCTGTTCTACAATCTTAACCTTAAAGGGGAATATCAATACGAGTAAGGCTATTACTGCCAGTAGCATATCTACTTGGGTTACAACCTCACCGAGTACGGTAACCATTAGACCACCTCGTTACTACTAATCCTACACCAGCTCTCCGGAATGGAGAGTTGCTATTCGGATGCATTCCCAATATTAAATGCTTTTGGTTTTAATGAGGTAATTTTGGCCACCATACTCTGTATTCACCGTTATTAGCCTCTAAAAGGAATCAATTATTTCGGTATTTGAAATATTTGCTTTTTTTCCTTTTCACCAAAAAGGTTAAAAACCCTTTTAGCCATCGTAGCCTGGACATATGGTATGAGTTCGAAGGATATTGCTTTAAAAGAGAATGGACGACCTATATCTAAAGAATTTGGCCACAAGGTCGCTCTTGGTTTGCTTGCCCGGCTTGCTCAAGCACAGTTTATTGCATCTGGATATCCGGCAGACGAGATATGATCACGGCGCGTCCACTAGATCTCAATTTAGGTCCATCAAAAAGCCACACCGGCCCATTCAGATGGCTGAGCTCATGCCATAATTGGCCAATATGCACGCCAAAATATCTGCAGGTAACAAGGAAAATCCTGGGAGAGACCGATGCCGCTATGGCATCTGGTCAGAAGGCGCAATGGAAGATCATCGACATTGGAGGGAGTAATTGTGCAGTTTGATCCATTAGATCTTGGCTTGTTTGCCATAGTGCTGATAGTGCTCGTGGGGCCATTTATGGTCAAGAAGATAGAGCACAACCTTGAGGCATTTCTGTTTGTCATGGGTGTCTTGGCTGTGACCATATCCAGCTTCTACAACAAGGAGACGCTGGTAGAGACTTTAAAATATACCGAGCATCAGGTGGAGCTGATCGGCTGGAATATGGAGATAGTGATGGAAGCGATCAAGGAGCCCATCGTTAAGGGAATAGTCCCGGCGGTGCTGGTTGCCGGCCTTCTCTTCCATTATGGGAAATCTTATGTTCAGAAGGGAATGAATTCCCTGACCAAGAAGGTTCCAGTCAAGATCATAGTATTCCTGATCGTGGTCGTTCTGGGCCTCTCTTCCAGCGTCATCACCGCCATCATCGCTTCTCTGCTTTTAGTGGAGCTGATGAACTGCATGCCCTTTGACCGGCAGACAAAGATAAATCTGGTCATAATCGCCTGCTTTTCCATTGGCCTCGGCGCTGTTTTGACTCCTGTAGGCGAGCCGCTATCAACAATTGCCATCACCAAATTGCAGGGAGAGCCCTACCATGCTGTATTCTTCTTCCTCTTCAACCAGCTGGCCATTTACATCATCCCCGGCTGTCTGGCTATGGGTCTTTTAGCCATGTTCTTTACCGGCAAGACCAAGGCTCTGGAGTGCAAGGTGAGCGAAGAAGATGATGGCGGACTGAAGGATGTGGTCATTAGGGCCATCAAGGTCTATGTATTCGTCATGGCTCTGCTGCTGCTGGGCGCAGGCATGAAGGTGGTTATAGACAAGTACATCCTGGGCATTACCCCGGAGATCCTCTTCTGGGTGAATATGGTCTCAGCCATCCTGGACAACGCCACTCTGACCGCTGCTGAGATCAGCCCGGCCATGAGCATGACTCAGATCCAGGCGGTACTCATGGGACTGCTCATATCCGGCGGCATGCTCATCCCCGGCAATATCCCCAACATCATCTCTGCCGGAAAGCTGGGCATCTCCAGCAAGGAATGGGCTAAGCTCGGTGTCCCACTGGGTCTCATATTGATGGGGATATACTTCGTCTGGATATTCTATATACCCTTCCACATAGAGTTTCATTTCTGAGGGCGCAAGCCCTTATTTTTAATTTTATTGGGATCAATTTGCCTTTGAGACCGATGATACTATTATCCTTGACTATGGGATGATATCATTAAAAAAGGATTTATGGCTGATCCCGCAGTCTGCCGGGATAACCTATGTCTAAACAAATTCTGCAGCCAATACCAGAACCAGGAAGATTGCGGCTAAAAAAGTCACCATCTTCGTGGAATCCGGGGCGTCAATGCCGTACGGCTTGCCCCTCTTGGGCTTGTTCATGTATATGTCTTCAGTAGCTCTTGAGTACTGCTTCATGGCATCTGTATATCCTTCCATCTAGCTCACATCCTTCTTTTTTGGCCAAACACTGAGAGTAAGTCTCGCTATCCGGTACAATGGTCGAGGAATATCTGGCCAATTGGCTTTTCAGTCTTTATACCAAAAGAGTTAAAAACCTTTCCATTAAATAAGGTATAGGGCAGATCGCTCTGCAAGTGAAAAGCGGCACAGGCGCTTTCCAGGGGTTTAGCTCACCTCCAATGAAGGCTGCTCTGCCACATTTCCATCATGCTTGTCGACTGCAAGTCTGCCCGATCTTTCTCACCATTGATCGACAAATTTTTCTATCAGCTGGCAAAGAGATGGCATAGACAATAGCATTGCACTTCCAATGGCTATCTCGCACGTCTTTTATACCCTGAAGGAGCCAGTTATCCGCTCCTAAGCAATGACGCGGGATGAGGTAAGAGATCTATGCCAAGCACCAGGTATACCAGGATAGAAATAACCCAGGAGGCCTATATGGGCCTGGAGGCAGAGGCGGTTTTGAAGGGTCTGACCCTGAAGAAGCTGGCATCGGACCTCATTCTAAGAAGCATATCTCCCAAAGCGCTGAAGTTCGTTCAACAAAGCCGCGGTCTTCCGCCACTTGAGGATGGAGGGAGCATACAGCTAAATGCACCAAAGAGGCGTAGGCTCAGGATATCTGAGGACCAGGCTGCCATCCAGAGAATAAAGGATCTCTGGGCCATGAATCCAAGGCCCTCGCAGAGGGAGATTGCCAGGAGGATCAATTACCCCGCCTCATCCACAAAGTATCAGATCAAGATGATGCTGGAGCGGGGGGAGCTTCGGCAATAAACAACCTGGCCCTGATCCCATCTTTCCTATCTCCCTACTTTCGGACGCATCTCACATAGATGCGATATCCCAGTAGGTTGAGACTTCTGCCCGGATCTATCCGGCTCTCCAGAAAGGCGGAGAGCCTCTCCTGAATATAACCTGGATCGATCAATCCCCGCCAGCGGCTCAGGAAAAGGTAGCCCTGACAGGGCTTGAAGTCGAATCCCCGGCAGGATATCACGGCGAAGCCCGCCTCCTCCAGTGCTCCATAAAACTCAGCGGGAGTCAGGTATTCCGGGGGCTTGATGTTCTCTTTAAAGATATGGCTTCGTATCAGGGTATAATGAGAGGATCGGTTGAAGAAGTCCACAGCCAGAGTTCCCCTGGCTTTAGTATGCGATAGAACTCCTGAAGGGCTGCGGCCATCGCTTCCACCTGTGGCAGGCAGGTCAAAACCCCGCTGCTCACCACATGATCAAAGGAAGAGTTCCGAAAGGGAAGGCTGGTGACCGAGCCCTGCAGAAAAGCGGCCCGCCCATCACCCTCCGCCCGATGCGCCGCCCGGCCAAGCATATTGCCGGAGAAGTCCATGCCTACTACTCGAAGCTCAGGCTGGCCGTCACCAATTCCGTCTCTGTTTTTCCTTAATGCTCGCAGCAAGAGGTTTCCGTTGCCGCATCCAGCATCCAGGATACTTCCCTCTGCTCCGGAAAAGCAGAACCTGGAAGCCTCCTCCTCAAAGTCCTCCATAATCTGTAAGATATAGTCCGGGGTATCATAGGGAAGATCGCGGGCCAGCTTGAGATTCACGGCGTCGCCGCATCTTGTCTGAGCCTCCCAGAAATCCAGCTCCCTCCTATCCAGATAGCCATCCTTCGACAGGCAGATACCTCCGCTGCTCTTTAGACCTCTCCCTTCAGCACTGGCCATATAATGCCTGCGGCCTGGGCGGGGGTGGGATGGGAATTATTATTAGTCTGCCAGAGCAGATATCTCTTACATCAGACCACCAATTGATATTGGAACTGACGCTGAATGGGGATCAGTCAATGAGAGGTCAAGATGCAGGCATGGCTCCTGATGAGAGGCACAGGATGGAGCTTCAGCATATATCCGGCCTGGTAGTGCAGGATATGGAGGGAATTCTCAAGGCAATGAACAAGGCGGCAGATCAGATATCATCCGGACGGGCGGCGGAGGAGATAGACGACAGCGGCTATCAGCTATATCTGGCCAGGAAGGACGCCCAAGATAAGAGCAGCAGAATCGAGGCGATTCTTTACGCTTTAAATCACGAAGAATTCTATAGCCGTCTGGAAGCTGCCGCTTCTCTTTCCGGCTTATGCCTGGAGCAGGAGACCAAGCTGGAAGTAGAACTGCCGGAGGCGGAGTTTGAGGAGAATATGATCACAGGAGGCTTTGAAAAATACAAAGGCCTGGTGGTGGAGCATAATAACCAGTGCCTGGAGGAGCTGATGGTAGCTGTCTGCTGCCGTCTCCGGGAGAGGGGCTTTGCCGTGGCCTGCGTTCCTGATGAGGATGTCATATTCTATCTGCCAGTAGGAAGAGGATAGGATCTGAGACCCTCTTTAATTCAAGAGCAGGGATGGATTTTCATATCCGGGCCGCTGGCCATCTCGGCTTATTTTCTGATCTTTGCCCTGGTGCATAGCCTGCTGGCCGATCCGGCCTTCAAGGGCTGGGCCAGGGATATCATTGGCCCCGCCTTTGACCTCTGGCAGAGGCTAGCCTATAACCTGCTTGCCCTGATCATGGTCCTGCCCTTTTTCCTCATCCTGGCACTGCTTCCCGGCAGAATCCTCTACCAGATTCCGGAGCCCTGGATCTATCTTGCGGCGGTGGGGCAGCTTCTCCTGGCGGGAGCAATGCTCAAACCATTGCACCAGACCGGAGCCGCCTCGTTCTTGGGATTGTCCCAGATAGGGAATAAAGGCAAGACCGGCGATGGAAGCGGCTGGTGACCACTGGCTTTTATGGCCTCATCAGAAATCCCCTCTTCCTCTTTGCCATTCTCATCCTCTGGCTAACGCCGATCATGACCCAGGGCCTTCTGGCCTTCAATATCCTGGCTACCATCTACTTTTATGTCGGGGCCCGACATGAGGAGAGATCGCTGAAGTCTTAATACGGGGAGGCATATGAGGAATACAGGAGTCGTGTGCCCATGTTCCTGCCCCGGCTGAGATCGGCAAGCAATTAAATAATGATTAATCTTAATTATCAGCCGGAGGATTTCATGATTTCAGGATGTCCCGGAAAAGGCAGCAGACCTGCGGATATGCTCTGGCTTTCTGCTATGCTTTTGATATTGGCCTGTCAGCTTCCGTCCTTAGCAGCGGAGTCGGGAGCGCCCATCCCGCCGGAAAAGTTCTCAGATGATTATTACAAGGTCTACGGCACGCCGGATCTGACTGTCTCCCTGGACAGCTCTCGCCTCTATCAGGGTGAGAAGTCCTCTCTGGTTCTGACTATAGCCAACCGGGGGCGGGTCACCTCTTTCCAGGTCAACGAGGAGCCGGGGGCGAACAAGAGAGAAGAGATGATAGCAGCGCAGAAGGAGCAGGAGCTGGAAAAGCTGAGGACGACAGCCCAGGATGTCTCCGTCCGCCTCAGGGCGGAGAACGAGAGCGCCATAGACATAACCAGGTCGGTGGCCTACCCTGGCAATATTCGTGAGGGTCAGACCTCGGCCCGGCTGGAGTTTCCCATCGAGGCCTACGAGAATGCTGCTCCTGGACAGTATCGCATCTATGCCGACCTGAATTACACCTATCAGAGAGATGTCTCTGTGGAGGGAGACGAAGACCGGCCAGAGAGCCCAGATGTCTTCTACTGGTACCAGCCCCTCAGCCAGAGAATTCCCCTTGACCTGACTGTGGAAAGGCATAGCCTGGCCGAGTTTGCCATTCTGAATACCTCGCCGGAGACACTTTCTGCCGGGTCTGAAGATAATGTGATGAAGATCGCCATCAAGAACGTGGGCAGTGAGGCGGCCAAGGACCTGGTGGCAAGGCTGGTCCCGGAGAGCGGGATCTATGTGGCTGTGGACGAGTCACCCATCCCTATCCTGGAGCCGGGAGAGGAGGCAGAGCTGATCTACAAGCTGGACGTATCCAAGGATGCCGTGCCTGGCAAAAAATACCGGCTGACGGTTAACTTTGAGTTTTCCGATCGCTTCCGGGACCATCTTACCGACTCAGAGAACGCCTATCTTGGTATCGAGCCGGATGGAGCGGGAGGATCCGCTTCATGGGCTATTCTGCTCTTCATCCTGGTGGCCGGACTGGTTATTGCCATCAAAAACAAGGATAATATCCTGGGCAAAATCCATGGCAGAAACTGAGGGTGGTCGGTATTTCGCCGGAACCGGGGTTGAGCCGGCAGTCTCAGCTAGCGGCATCAGCAAAAGCTTTGGCCGGCAGAAGGTGCTGGACGAACTATCATTGGAGATCCCCTCCGGCCTGACCTACTGCCTTCTCGGCCCCAACGGCTCGGGCAAGACCACCTTCATCCGGGCGGTGGTGGGGCTGCTGCGCCTGGACGGCGGGGGCTTGCAGGTGCTGGGCCGGCCCGTGAGCGAGGTAGCCCGCCTCTACCCCCGCATCGGCTATATGACCCAGCACAAAGCCCTCTATCCTGATCTCACAGTAGAGGAGAATATGGAGTTCTATGCCGGGCTGTACAGCTTAACTAGGAGGCAGCGGGAGGAGAGGATGAAAGAGCTGCTTCAGATGGTCGAGCTTTCCGCACATCGCAGCCGTCTGGCCGGAGACCTCTCCGGTGGTATGTATCAGAGGCTATCTCTGGCCTGCACGCTTATTCATGAACCGGAGCTGCTCCTTTTGGATGAGCCCACTGTAGGGGTCGATCCCCGGGTGCGGCAAACCTTCTGGGAGTACTTCAACCGCATGGCCGAGGAGGGAAAGACAGTTCTCATCACCACCCACCTCATGGATGAGGCAGAAAAGTGCCAGCGCGTCGGCTACATGCGCGCTGGACGGATGGCGGCGGAGGGCAGTCCAGAGGAGATCCTGGATAAGGCGGGGCTGCAGCCCATTCTCAAGCTCTGGCTGGCCGGGCCTGAGGATGGGGCGGCTCTTCTTTCCAGGCAGGGCTATCCGACTGCGGTGAAAGAAGGAGCAGTGCTGGTGGGGCTGGAGCGCCGAAGCCAGATCAAGGAGATACTGGCGCTGGTCCAGCCGCTGGACATGAGGCTGGTCGAGCCCAGGCTGGAGGAGGCCTTTCTCCTTTTGGCGGAGGGGCAATGAGCCCCAGCCCGGCACGGATGGGGGTTGTGGCTCTCCGGGTGGTGCGCCAGCTCAAGCGTGACCGGCGCACCATCGGCCTCATCCTCTTTGCTCCTATTGTGCTCATGTTCATCTTCGGCTATGCACTATCCGGAGAGATGAGCGGCATCAACATTGGGCTGGTGGACGGGGGAGGACACGAACGCTTGCTGGCACACATAGAGTCCATGTCCGACTTCGACATAATCCATCTGGGCTCAGAGTCGGATGCACAGAGGCTGATGGCGGAGGGGCGGCTGGATGGGGCGGTGGTGCTGGCCCCGGAGGGCGTGCGTGTTCTGCTGGACGGCAGCAGCCAGCAGATCTCGGATGCGATCAGCGCTGCGGTGCAGGTTGGTGCGGCCTTGGAGGCGGCAGCCAGAGCAGGACCGAACGCAGGCGGCCATATCACCAAGCGCTATATCTTCGGATATGATTTGGAGATGATAGACACAGTCGGGCCTGCCGTCCTTGGGCTGGTGATATTCTTCTTTGCCTTCATCATATCTGCCATCTCATTTCTCAGAGAGAAGACCCTGGGCACACTGGAGAAGTTCATGGTATCGCCTCTGAGCCGGGTGGAGATCATCTCCGGATACATACTGGGCTTTAGCCTGATGGCAATTTTGCAGTCTGCGACCAGTCTATTGATAGTGGTATTCGTATTTGGAGTGCCCATGAGGGGCAGTCCCATCACCGTCTTTGCTGTGATCCTGCTGCTGGGGGCGGGCGCGCTGGCTCTGGGCTCCGTTGTCTCCAACTTTGCCCGAAGCGAATTTCAGGTGGTGCAGTTCATGCCCGTAGTTCTCATTCCCCAGATTGTGCTCTGCGGAGTGCTCTGGCCGTTGCAGTCAGTGCCAGAGTTTCTGCGACCGCTATCATACGTCCTGCCACTGACATATGCCGGCGATGCCCTTATGGAGATAATGCTGAAGGGAGCAGGTCTCGCCGATATCCTCTATCCCGATCTTCTGGCCCTGGCGGCGTTCTTTGCCATCACCTTGGCTGCAGCCACGGTGATGCTGCGAAGGGAGGTGGGGTAATAATTTGGAGGAATCCGATGCAATTTTCCCCACTCAAGGAAAAAGCCAAATATCTGGGCCTGCAACATTAGCGAGAGCATGAAGCTGAAAGTCAAAATCACTGGCCCTAAAGTTCACGACGTGGGCTATAGACCTTTCCTCACCGAGATCGCCATGAGTCTAGCTCTGCGAGGCTTTGAGGTCTATAATGATGAGGAAGACGGGCGGCAGGTGGTTGTGGCCATAGCGGAAGGCGATGAGCAGCGGATTGGCAAGTTCTCCAGTACCGCCAAGATGCATTACCCGCAGCTAGCCATCGTAGATGTTGTGAAATCAGAGGACTATACCGAAGAGGTCATGCCTCTCTGGCAATTTGCATCAATAAACACGGCCACTCAGATGAATAAGGCGATTCCACTTCTTTTAGCGGTGAAAGAAAATACCGATACAATTCCTGAAATGAGAGATGATCTCAAAGCGGTAAAGAAGAATACAGAAGCGACCCTGGATGAGATCAAAGGCTTGAAGGAAGATATTCAACCAGGTTATGCCATGAATTTCAGACAAATCCAGGCCGATGTCCGGGCCATAAAAGATCGCCTGGGAATGCCCTGATTGAAAATTTTATTCTGCTATCGCAAGGGTAAGGTTGCCATGGGGCAAGACCAGCATCCTGGCGTCTTTTCCCTGCCTCTCTCTGGCCAGCTGCAAGGCCTCCTGCATGGTTTTAGCCGGGGAGAAGAAGCACATCTCTGCTTGCTCTGAAGCAAGTGCGGATACCAGGATGAGATGATGCTCCAGCGACTCTTTGGCCAGGAAAGCGGCTTTGTGGCCACCGAACTCATATTCCCTGCCAAACCTCTCCCAGCATTGCTCCGCCGAGCCTGCCTCACAGGCCCATCTCTCAAAGACCGGATGGCCCAGCCCCTCGCAGCACTCCGCCACCAGGATGATGCTACCGCCGGGCAGTGCGGCTTTCTTGGCATTATCCAGGGCTTTCTGGGCCTGGAATAGATTCAGATCCTTGGGCCTGCCCCCGGCGCAGGTGACCACTATCTCCGCCGGCTTAACCGCTCGCCGGTACATGCGATCGACCGTTGCCGCGCCGCTCCGGTGTGCCCGAATATAGTCTCCTGCCACCGCCTGGACTATCTCATTTCTGCCGTTCAAGACCACATTCAATATGAAATCCAGTCCTGCTACTCCTGCCGCCTCCTCCATGTCCTGGCGCACCGGGCTATCCAGCCTTCCAGTAGCAGAAAGGGGATCTCTCATCAGCTCATGGTTCCTGATCACAGACCTCTCCGAGCTGACACCGGGCAGAACCGCCTTGGCCCCCCCGGAATAGCCGGCATAATAGTGATACTCGATGTTACCAGTGGCGATGATCAGATCGGAGGAGGCCACCGTCTCGTTTATCTCCACAGGAGTTGCTCGACTGGTCTCACCCAGATGGACGCATTTCGCGGGATCATGCTGCACATGAGGCAGCTTGATAGAGCCCTGTAGGAGCCTCCTCACCTCATCATCGGTCATCTTTCGATGCGTTCCCAGACCAAAGACAACCTTGAACTTGGAAATATCCAGTGCCTCGAGCCTGCTGATGAGAGGAGGCAGGAGCAGATGGCTGGGGGCCGGCCGGGTGATGTCGCTGGCCAGGATGGTGGCAGACCGAGAGCCTGCAAAGTCATCCAGACTGCATCCCATAGAGCTCTCCAGGGATCTCTCGATCTCGCCGGCAGGCGCGGCGGCAAGCTCCTGCTCGGCAACAACTTCGGCTCCTTCCTCCAGCATCAGCTGCAAGAAACCCTGGCCGAATCCCAGATTGAGGCATCTTTCATCTGCCATATAATCAAGCCTTCCAGACCACTGCCAGGCTGAGCATCTCGGAGAAGGCATCGAATACCGGCCTGTCGGAGGCAAATAGAAAATAGTCTGCTCCCACCTGGGTGCATGCTTCCTGGATCTGATGGTTGTGCTGGCTCAGCTTCTTCAGATACTCGCTTCTCTCCGCCTCGGTTATGCGGGTGATAACCGGCTCTCCTCCCTCCGGGTTCATGAACTTGATGTCTCCCTTATAGTCCAGCTCCATTTCCGAGGGAGCCAGCACCTGAATTATCACCAGCTCATGCCCCGCCAGCCGGTAGATGGAATATAAAACGTCCTCGGTCTCCCCCAGCATATCGGATATGAGCACCACCAGGCTGGTGGATTTGAGCAGAGAGTCCATCTGATCCGCCACTGCTTTGTGGCTGGTTGTGCCATGAGGCTTTATGGCATCCAGATCCTCGATGCTCTGAAAGAGGCTCCTCCTTCCTCTCTTGGGCTCCCCGGGGTAGAGCTTCTTGCAGAATAGGGATATGGCATACTTCTCGTTGTCCGCAGCGGCGAGATAGGCAAATCCTGCTGCCAGACGGGAGGCAAAAGAGAACTTTCCTTCACAGTCCATGCTGGCGCTGCCGTCCAGGAGTATGTGCACCACCAGGCTTCTCTCCTCCTCATGCTCCCGGATGTAGAGCTTCTCCGTCCTGCCGTAGACCTTCCAGTCCACCAGCTTGAAGTCGTCACCCTTGCGGTACTCCCGATAGCCTACAGGGCTTATGCCGTGACCGAAGCGAAGCGATTTTCGCCCGCCGCTGTAGGCAGTGGAGACCCTCTTTTTTACCAGCAGGGAGAACCTGTCCAGCTCCTGGAAGAATTCGGTATCCATGATCCTCTTTTCACTTATCCTCAGAGAGAGCGGCTCTTGAGAAGGTCTGAGACAACCTGATCCCTGGTCAGTCCCTTTCTCTCCGCCTCAAATCCAAGGATGATCCTGTGCCTCAGTACAGGATAGGCCATTTTTTGCAGGTCCTCTTTGGAGACATAATTTCTGCCCTGCAAGAAAGCCCTGGCTTTGCAGGACAGGATCAGACCGATGGTGGCCCTGGGGCTGGCGCCGTAGGCCACTCCCGGCCAGCTTCTGGTGGCTAAAACCAGTTCCACCACAGCAGACTTGATCTCATCGGAGACGGGGATGTCCCGGCAGAGCTGCTGCAGGGCTAGAAGCTCCTCCTTGCTCACCACCGTCTCTACCTCCGGCTCGCTCCGGACGGTGTATCTCTCCAGTATCTCCATCTCCTCTTCTCTGCCGGGATAGTCCAGCAGGATCTTGAGCAGAAACCGGTCCAGCTGAGCCTCGGGCAGGGGAAATGTTCCCTCCATCTCTATGGGATTTTGGGTGGCCAGTATGAAGAAAGGCCGGTCCAATAGATAGGTCTTGTTTCCCACAGTCACCTGCTTTTCCTGCATGGCTTCGAGAAGGGCGCTCTGGGTCTTGGGAGAGGCCCGGTTGATCTCGTCAGCCAGGACGATATT
>MTKX01016996.1_pt1 | contig 20421 bp, 19 predicted proteins | sample 1042771 | NCBI WGS metagenome assembly MTKX01 (sample SAMN06212183, study PRJNA360534) | anaerobic digester metagenome | biome: Wastewater treatment plant; material: sludge; isolation source: anaerobic digester fed with sludge from wastewater treatment plant | place: Denmark: WWTP Randers ... | reverse complement strand
GCGCCGGTGCAGGAATTCCGGGAGGACGAGCTGACCACCCTCGGCGAGAGGCCGCGGTAGGGGAGCAAAGCATGAGTGAGAACGGAAAACAACCAGCGGCGCTGATCATCGGCGCCGGCATCGCCGGTATGCAGGCCGCCCTGGACATTGCCGACGCCGGCTTTCACGTCTATCTCGTGGAGCGGGACCCGAGCATCGGCGGGCACATGGCGCAGCTCGACAAGACCTTTCCCACCCTGGACTGCTCGTCGTGCATCATGACCCCCAAGATGGTGGACGTGGCGCGCCACCCCAACATCGAGATGCTGACCTATTCCGAGGTAGAGTGGGTCCAGGGCGAGGCCGGGCACTTTCGGGCCAGGATCCGCAAGAAGGCCCGCAGCGTCGACGCCAACAAGTGCACGGGCTGCGGCATCTGCACCCAGAAGTGCCCCATCCGCAACGCGGTTTACCTGCCTGGCCCTGAACCAGTGGAGGTGTAGCCATGGTTGAGACGAGCATGCTCGATGCCATCCTGGATCGGTACGGCCACGACCCGGCCAACATCATCTCGATCCTGCAGGACCTTCAGACGGAGGTCCACTGGCTGCCGGAAGAGGATCTGCGCTACATCGCGGCCAGGCTCGAGATTCCGCTGTCGAAAATGATGGCGCTGACGACCTTTTACAAGGCCTTCAGCCTCAAGCCAAGGGGCAGGCACATTGCCCTGGTCTGTTTGGGCACCGCCTGCCACGTGCGCGGCGCGGAGCGTATCGTCGGGGCCGTCGAGCGCGAGTTGGGCATCTCGGCAGGCGGCACGGACGAGGATCTGCAGTGGACGCTGGAAACGGTGGGCTGCCTGGGCGCCTGTGCCCTGGGCCCCATTGTGGTTGTGGACGGCGAGTATCATGGCCAGATGACTTCTGCCAAGGCGTCGCGCCTGATCCAGAAGATCAAGAAGGCGGATGGCAATGGCAGTGGCAATGGATCGGAGGCTAGCTGAGGTGGTAGGCCGATGAGTCAGCAAGCGCAACGAATTTCGAGCCCGGAGGATCTGGCCCGGCTGCGCGAGGGATTGCAGAGCCGCCGCGATCCGCAGAAACCGTGCATCACCATCTGTTCCGGCACCGGGTGCCAGGCGAGCGGCTGCCAGGTCATTACCGATGCCTTCCGGCTGGAGCTGGAGCGCCGGGGCCTGGGCGACAAGGTCGATATCCTGACGACCGGCTGCCACGGTTTCTGCGAGCGCGGCCCTGTGATCGTGCTCAAGCCCCAGGGCATCTTTTACCAGCAGATGAAGATCGGCGACGTGGCCGAAGTCGTCGAGGAGACCATCGTCAACGGACGGATCGTCGAGCGGCTGTTGTACGAGGACCCTCAAACCGGGTCCAAGATCGTCCACGAGCACGACGTGCCCTTTTACAAGCTGCAGCAGCGCGAGATCCTCTATATGAACGGCCTCATCGACCCGACCAGCATCGAGGATTACATCGCCGTGGGCGGCTACAGCGCGCTGGTCAAGGCGCTCTTTGAGATGACGCCCGACGAGGTCACCGACGCCGTCAAGCGCTCGGGCCTGCGGGGGCGAGGCGGGGCCGGGTTTCCGGCGGGCCGCAAGTGGCAGAGTTGCCGCGATGCCCCGGGTGACATAAAGTACGTCATCTGCAACGCCGACGAGGGCGACCCCGGTGCCTACATGGACCGCAGCACCATGGAGGGCAATCCCCACAGCGTGCTGGAGGGCATGATCATCGGCGCCTATGCCATCGGCGACTGCCACCAGGGCTATATCTATGTGCGCAACGAATACCCCCTGGCCGTCCAGAACGCGGGCCTGGCCATGGAAGCGGCGAGGGCCTACGGGCTGCTGGGCAAGAACATTGCCGGCTCTGGCTTTGATTTCGACGTGGAGATCCGGCGGGGCGGCGGCGCCTTTGTGTGTGGCGAGTCGAGCGCGCTGATGCAGTCGCTGCAGGGCAACGTCGGCGAGCCGCAGGCCAAGTACGTGCGCTCGGTGGAGCGGGGCCTGTGGGAGCGGCCGACGATCCTCAACAACGTGGAAACCTGGGCCAACGTGCCCCTCGTCGTCCGGAAGGGCTGGGAGTGGTACACCGGCATCGGCACCGAGGGCAGCAAGGGCACCAAGATCTTTTCGCTCGTGGGCAAGATCAACAACACCGGCCTGGTAGAAGTGCCCATGGGCGTGTCTTTGCGCACGATCATCTTTGACATTGGCGGCGGCATCCTGGGCGGAAAAAAGTTCAAGGCCGTGCAGACCGGGGGGCCGTCGGGGGGCTGCCTGCCCGAGGAGATGCTGGACCTGTGCGTCGACTTTGACGAGCTGACCAAGGTGGGCTCCATGATGGGCTCGGGCGGCATGATCGTCATGGACGAGGGCACCTGCATGGTGGACATTGCCCGCTACTTTCTCGATTTCCTCAAGGAAGAGTCGTGCGGCAAGTGCGTCCCCTGTCGCGAAGGCATTGCCCGCTGCCTGGAGATCCTCAACCGGATCTCGGCGGGCAAGGGCCGGCCCGAGGACCTGGACCTCCTGGAAGAGCTGGCGCAGACCATCCGGGACTTTTCTCTGTGCGCCCTGGGCCAGTCGGCGCCCAACCCTGTGCTCTCGACCCTCAAGTATTTTCGGGACGAGTACGAGGCGCACATCTACGAGAAGCGCTGCCCGGCAGGGGTGTGCAAGCCTCTCATCGAATACTGGATTGACCCCGAGGTGTGCACCGGCTGCGGGGCCTGCGTCCGCGCCTGCCCCCAGGAGACCATCGCCGGCGAGAAGAAGGCGGCCCACGTGATCAATGTCATGAAGTGCATCAAGTGTGGTGCCTGCTACGACGTCTGCCGCTTCCAGGCGATCGTGATCCGCTCCGGTGAGTCCCAACCGGTGCCGGCTGTGGAGGCGAACTGATGAGCGAGTTGATCAAGGTCAGGATAGACGGCAAGGAAACGACCGTGGAGAAGGACACCACGATCCTCCAGGCCGCCACCGCCCTGGGCATCGAGATCCCCACCCTATGCCACCACCCGGCCCTGGAGCCCTACGGCTCTTGCCGTCTGTGCACCGTGGAGATCACGGAGCGAGGCCGCTCACGGCTGGTGACCTCGTGCAACTATCCCATCCGCAGCGAGATCGAGGTGCAGACGGCCTCGGAGCGCGTGCTCCGCGGCCGCAAGATGATCGTCGAGCTGCTGTGGGCCCGCTGCCCCGACGCGCCGCTCTTCCAGGAGCTTGGGGCGCGCTACGGCATCGAGAAGCCGCGCTTCGAGCCCCGCGAGGGCGAGCTCTGCTATCTGTGCGGCCTCTGCGTCCGCATCTGCAACGAGGTCGTCGGCGCCCGGGCCATCAGTTTCATCAGCCGGGGCATCGAGCGCGAAGTGGGCACGCCCTTTTACAAGATATCGGAGGCGTGCATCGCCTGCGGCGCCTGCGAGTTCGTCTGCCCCACCGGCGCCATCAAGGTCCGCGACGTGACCGACAAGGAGCCGCGGCCGCTGCTCCTCGATTTCGACATGGGCCTGAAAGGCCGGGGCAACATCTTTATCCCCTTCCCCCAGGCCGTGCCCAACGTGCCGGTCATCGATCGGGAGCATTGCCTCCACTTCCAGGCGGACACCTGCGGCGTCTGCCAGGTGGTCTGTCCGCCGGGAGCCATCGACTACGAGCAGGAGGACGAGTTCATCGACGTGGACGTCGGCGCCGTGGTCGTCGCCACGGGCTTTGACCCCTTTGACGCCCACGACAAGCCCGAGTTCGGCTACGGCCGGTACCGGAACGTCATCACCGGGCTCGAGTTCGAGCGCCTCGCTTCCGCGTCGGGGCCCACGGCCGGCAAGATCAAGCTCAACGGCGTCGAGCCCAAAGAGGTGGTCTTTATCCACTGCGTGGGCTCTCGCGACAAACAGGTGGGCCGTGAGTATTGCTCGCGCATCTGCTGCATGTACACGGCCAAGCAGGCCCACCTGGCCCACGACAAGATCGAGGGCGCGAAGGTGACGGTGTTCTACATGGATGTCCGCGCCTTTGGCAAGGGCTTCGAGGAGTTCTACGACCGGGTGCGGGCCGAGGGCATCACCTATCGCCGAGGCAACCCCTCGGAGATATTCAAGCACGGCGACAAGCTCATCGTCCGCGCCGAGGACACGCTCCTGGGCAAGACGATAGAGGTGCCCGCCGACCTGGTGGTCCTGGCCACGGGCGTCGAGCCGCGGCACGACGCCGGCGAGGTGGCGGCCAAGCTGGGCCTGGAGATGTCGGAGGACGGCTTCTTTGCCGAAGAGCACCCCGAGCTGCGCCCCGTGAACACCCGGCGCCAGGGCGTCTTCCTGGCCGGAACGTGCCAGGCGCCCAAGGACATCCCTGACACGGTGTCCCAGGCCAAGGGGGCGGCCGCCGGCGCCATCGTGGAGCTGTCGAGGCTGCGGAGAGAGAGCGGGGCATAGGAAAGTGGGACGTGTGCAATGAGCGAGAGCGCCAACTATAGAGCCTGGCCCGCTGGCCACGGCGATTACGGCAAGGGGGTAGGATGAAAGTCAACACCCGGGATTTCGCGAAGGAATACACCCTCCTGGAGTGCATCCAGTGTGGGCGCTGCACCGGCGGCTGCCCGGTGTCCATGAAGACGGCCCTCAACATCCGCAGCATTATCTACGAGGTGCTGGTGGAAGACCAGATCGATCCCAGCATCATGGCCGTCCTGTGGGACTGCACCAACTGCCTGACCTGCACCATTCGCTGCCCCAAGGACATCAAGCCGGCGGACGTCATCATCGGGCTGCGCGGCTACATCGTCGGCGAGGGCAAGGGGGTGCCGCCGCGCGTCCGCGATGCGCTCATGAGCGCCTTCACCCGGGGCAACACCCTGGGCTTTGCCACCGAGGGCCGCGACGGCTGGACCGAGGGCCTCGATTTCGAGGTGGCCAACGTCCTGGACGCGGGCGAGACCGACCTGCTCTTTTACGTCGGCTGCACGCCGGCCTACGACCCCCGCATCCAGCCCGTGACCCGCGCCCTGGCCCGCGTCTTTCAGCAGGCGGGCATCGAGTTCGGCACCATGGGCATCGACGAGCAGTGCTGCGGCAACGAGATCCGCCGCATCGGCGAGGCCGAGGGCTTTGCCGACATGGTCGCCGGCGCCCACGAGATGTTTGCCGAGTTCCAGGCGCAGCGCATGGTGGCCGTCTCGCCCCACTGCTTTAACGCCTTTCACAACGAGTACGGCCAGATGCCCTTCCCCGTGCAGCACTACACCCAGCTCGTGGCCGAGCTCCTCGACGGCGGCAAGCTCACGCTGCGCCGCGACGTGGGCAAGAAGGTCACCTACCACGACCCCTGCTTCCTGGGCAAGCACAACCAGATCTATGACGAGCCGCGTCACATCCTGCGGGCCATCCCGGGGCTCGAGTTCCAGGATCTGGACCGCAGCCGCGAGCGGAGCGTGTGCTGCGAGGGCGGCGGCGGGCGCATGTGGGCCGAGGGCACCAACCTCGAGGAGCGCCTGGCCCATCAGCGGGTGCGGGATGCCGTGGCCCTGGGCGCCGACGTCCTGGCCGTGGCCTGCCCCTTCTGCCTGCTGACCCTGGAGGACGCCGTCAAGATCCTGGGGCTGGACGACCAGATCCAGGTCATGGATATCATGGAGCTGGTGGCAGAGGCGATGTGACGCCGTCCCGTCCGCTGTCCTTCTGGCCGGAGCGAGGCCCGGTGCTTCGCTTGGCAGGACAGGGGGCCGGCCCGCTCAGCATGAGGGGCTGAGGACGCGTTACGGATAGCCGGTACGCAGAGAGAGCGAGGAGAGACTATGGCATCCAGAATCGGCGTGTACGTCTGCCACTGCGGCATCAACATCGCCGCCACGGTGGACTCGCAGGCTGTGGCCGAATACGCCAGCACCCTGCCTGGCGTGGTCGTGTCCCGCGATTATATGTACATGTGCTCTGACCCCGGCCAGGAGATGATCAAGCAGGACATTCGCGATTACGGCCTGACCCGCGTTGTGGTTGCCTCGTGCTCGCCGCGAATGCACGAGGCCACCTTTCGCACGGTCATCGAAGAGGTCGGCGTCAACCCCTACTATTTCGAGATGGCCAACATCCGCGAGCAGGTGTCGTGGGTTCATCCCAATCGCGCCATCGGCACCCAGAAGGCCAAGGAGCTTGTGGCCGGCACGGTGGCCAAGGCCGCCCTACTGGAGCCCCTGGCGGAGCGCGAGGTGGGCGTCATCCCTGCTGCCCTGGTGATCGGCGGGGGCATCGCCGGCCTGGAGGCCGCCCTGGACATTGCCGACGCCGGCTACAAGGTCACCATCGTCGAGCGCCAGCCCAGCCTGGGCGGGCGCATGGCCCAGCTCAACAGGACCTTTCCCCGCATGGAAGACGCCGGCGCCCTGGTCCTCTCCGAAATAGAGCGCGCCGCCCGCCATCCCAACGTCGACATCCTGGCCTACAGCGAGCTGACGGGCATCGACGGCTACATCGGCAACTTTGAGGCCACGGTACGGCTCAAGCCCCGCTACGTGGACGCGACCAAGTGCACGGCCTGCGACAAGTGTGCCGAGGTGTGCCTCCTGGCCGGCCAGATTGCCGACGAGTTCCAGATGGGCCTGGGCCGCCGGGCGGCCATTTACAGGCAGTACCCCCAGGCCCTGCCCGCCACCTACACGGTGGATCCTGACCACTGCCTGCGGCTGGCCGGCGCCCCCGAGCCCGCCGCGGAGGGGGCCGCCACCCTCTGCCGCGAGAGCCCGCCCTGCGCCGCCGCCTGCCCCGAGGGCGCCGTCGATTTCGGCCAGGTGCCCGAGGAGCGCAGCGTCAAGGTGGGGGCCATCGTCGTTGCCACGGGCTACGATCCCTTTAACCCGGCGCGCAAGCCCGAGCTGGGCTACGACCAGTATCCGGGCGTCATCTCCTCGCTGGAGTTCGAGCGGCTGGCGGCCGGGAACGGCCCCACGGGCGGCCAGATTGTCATTCCCGGGACGCAGGTGAAGCCCGAGCACGTGGTCTTTGTCCACTGCGTGGGCTCTCGCGACAAGCAGGTGGGCAACGAGTACTGCTCGCGGGTGTGCTGCATGTACACCGCCAAGCAGGCCAACGTTGTCCTGGACCAACTGCCCGACGCCCGGGTGACCGTCTTTTACATGGACGTGCGGGCCTTTACCAAGGGCGGCGAGGAGTTTTACGACCGGGCCCGGGCGCGGGGCGTGCGCTACCGGCGTGGCAACCCTTCCGAGATCTTTCGGCGGGGCGACAAGCTGGTGATCCGCGCCGAAGACACGCTCCTGCGGCGCGCCATCGAGGTCGAGGCCGACATGGTGGTCCTGGCCGTGGGCCTGGAGCCGGGCAGCGGCGGCCAGGAGATGTCCAAGATGCTCAAGCTGTCGTGCACGGGCGACCGGTTCCTGGCCGAGGCCCACCCCAAGCTGCGGCCCGTGGACACGACGAGCGACGGCGTCTTCCTGGCGGGCACCTGCCAGGGCCCCAAGGACATTCCCGACACCGTGGCCCAGGCCAAGGCGGCCGCTTCGTCGGCCCTCATCCCCCTTAGCAATGGCAAGGCCACGGTGGAGGCCATCGTCAGCTCGGTGAACAGCGACCTGTGCGTCGGCTGCGGCCTGTGCGAGGCGGCCTGCGCCTACGGCGCCTTGAGCATGCACGCCTGGCGGGGGATCATGACCATCAACGAGGTGCTGTGCAAGGGCTGCGGCACCTGCTCGGTGGCCTGCCCATCCAAGGCCATCACGCTGGGCCACTTTACCCAGAAGCAGACGCTGGCCATGCTGGACGCGATGTTGGGCTAGCCTGCCGATCCGTGAACCGGAGGGCAACCGCGGGGGTTGCCCCTACGAGAGGATTCAACAGAACGATCAGTTTCGAGTAGGGGCAGGGCTCGCCCCTGCCCGGCGGAGGGCAACCGCGGGGGTTGCCCCTACGAGAGGATTCAACAGAACGATCAGGTTCGAGTAGGGGCAGGGCTCGCCCCTGCCCGGCGGAGGGCAACCGCGGGGGTTGCCCCCCACGAGAGGATTCAACAGAACGACTCAGTTTCGAGGAGGGAGCATGAACTCAATCGTCTTACTGAAAGAGGTGCCGGACACCGAGACGCGCATCGAGGTCCGGGGGGGCGCCGTCGTCGAGGAGGGGATCCAGTACGTCGTCAACCCCTACGACGAATTTGCCCTGGAAGAGGCCCTCAAGTGGCAGGAGCAGCACGGCGGCAAGGTGACCCTGCTGAGCCTGGGACCGGAGCGGGCCCGGGAGAGCATCCTCAAGGGCCTGGCCATGGGCGCCGACGAGGTCTACCACCTGTCGGCTGCCGAGTTCCAGGACGGCGACGCCTATGCGACGGCCAAGGCCCTGGCGGCCGCCGTCCAGAAGTTGGGAGACTATGACGCCATCTTTTGCGGCAAGCAGGCCGTGGACGACGACAACCACGCCGTCGGCGTCATGGTGGCCGAGCTCCTGGACCTGCCTCACGTCTCTGTGGTCAGCAAGCTGGACCTGAACCCCGACGCCAGGACGGGCCGGGCCGAGCGGGACATCGAGGGCGGCAAAGAGGTGGTCGAGTTCCCCCTGCCGGCGGTCATCACCGCCCAGAAGGGCCTCAACGAGCCCCGCTACCCATCCTTCCGCGGCATCCGCCAGGCGCGGAGCAAGCCATTCAACGAGTGGATCCTGGCCGACGTGGGCCTGGACGCGGGCGACGTGGGCGCCGCCGGCTCGCGGCTGGAGGTGGTGGACATCCTGCCGCCGCCCGAGCGCGCCCCGGGCCGCATCGTCCCCGGCGAGCCAGCCGAAGCGGCCAAAGAGGTCGTGCGCTTGCTGCGCGTCGAAGCAAAGGTCATCTAGGAGGCGGATGATGGGAAACAATGTCCTGGTATTTGCGGAACAGCGGGACGGCGTCCTGAAAAAGGTCGCCTTCGAGATGTTGACTGCCGGCGCCGAGCTGGCCGGCCAGTTGGGCGGCCAGGTGGAGGCCGTGCTCCTGGGCTCCGGGCTGGACGGCCTGCCCGACACGCTGGCCCAGTACGGCGCAACGAAAGTGTACGTGGCCGACGACCCGGCCCTGCAACCCTATGCCAGCGAGGCCTATGCCGCCACCCTGGGCCAGGTCATCGCCCAGGCCGAGCCGGCCATCCTGCTCATCGGCGCCACGGCCATGGGCAAGGACCTGGCCCCGCGGCTGGCGGCCCGCCTGGGCGCCGGCCTGGCCACCGAGTGCACCGCCCTGGAGATCGACGGCTGCCGGCTGCTGGCCACACGCCCCTTCTTTGCCGGCAAGGCTTTGGCCCGCGTCAAGCTTAACGGCGATCCCCAGATCGCCAGCGTGCGGCCCAACGTCCTGCCAGCCCGGGATCCGAACCCCGGCTCGACGGCCAACGTGCAGCCCGTGGCGGCCGTGGCCGACAACGTGCGCGCCCGCGTGGTCGACATCCTGGGCGCGGCCGAGGGCGAGATCGACGTCGCCGAGGCTGACATCATCGTCTCGGGCGGCCGCGGCGTGGGCGGGCCCGAGGGCTTTGCCCCCCTCCGCAGCCTGGCCAAGACGCTGGGCGCGGCCGTGGGAGCCTCCCGCGCCGCCGTCGACGCCGGCTGGATCCCCCACGCGCACCAGGTGGGCCAGACGGGCAAGACGGTGACGCCCAACCTGTACATCGCCTGCGGCGTGTCGGGTGCCATCCAGCACCTGGCGGGCATGAAGACGGCCAAGGTCATCGTGGCCGTCAACAAGGATCCCGAGGCGCCCATCTTCAAGCTGGCCAACTATGGCATTGTCGGCGACCTGTTCGAGGTGCTGCCGGCCCTGGAAAAAGAGTTCAAGGCGCTCCTGTCAGAGTAGAAGCGCTTCCCGCCGAGCGCGTTTCCAACGCGTTTTCGGCCCGGCCGTCTGCCGGTTGGCAAAACTGCGACGCACCCGCAAATCGCGGGTGCGTCGCTTGTGTCAACTCCTGAACTGACACCAGGGTGAGAGCTATACGCTCTACGCCCAAACGTCTGCGGGTTTCACCTAAACCAAAGCCAAGGTGGATTCTACACCAGGTGCGTCGCACCAACGGCAGGTGCAACGCACCGGGATGCAGGTTTCATTTGGTGGCAGTTTAGTACGTCCCCAGCCACATCAGGAAGAAGAACAGCAGATCCTCGCCCACATCCCAGCTCTGGGCGATCATCTCTTCGTTGGCGACGATGGCGCCCAGCTCCTTGCGTTTCTCTTCCCAGGGGATGGTAAAGGTCGCCTGCTGTTGAGCCTGCTCAGTCCTTGTCTTCTCAGGCATGATACACCCCATACTCTTTTACAGAGTTGGTCACTGCGGCCGGGTCCGAGATCCCTGCCAACAGGGGCGACGACCATACTGCGCCTGGAACCGGGCAAAGGCCGCCCCCATCGTCGCCAGGTAAAGGCCGAAGGACAGGTGCCGGCCCCTGTCAACGGCGCCTCATGATCACGCACGGTCCTGCCCAAGCTCGATGCAATATTAAATTTTTCCGCCATACCGAAAACCCCTTGCCAGTTTAGAACTTTTGTGCTATACTGTGTTTGTGTCATACCGGTATTCGGGGTAGGGGCAGGTCTTGCACCTGCCCAGCGGGGCGACCGCGAGGGGGGCGACCGCGAGGGGGGCGACCGCGAGGGGGGCGACCGCGAGGGGGGCGACCGCAAGGGTTCGCCCCTACATTGGGGTGGTCGGCCGCGAGGGGGGCGACCGCGAGNNAGGGTTCGCCCCTACACAAATTGGTACATGACAGGGTGCAAAACGGGCTGTATATTTGAAACAAAGAGGCCCCGCGCTGGTTGCCACGCCCGCCTTTTGCCTGGCAAGGGTGCCCACAACCGACCACGGAGGTGCATCGATGAAGAGGAGCCAGGACATCCTGCGGCGCCAGGAAAACGCTGCCCGGCAAGAGCTGCGCCGGCTGGTGAGCGACCGGCAGCCCGGCCTCCTGGAGGATGCCCGGCGCTGGCGGCCGTGGTGGGGCGACGTGAACCAGATGCACCAGGATGGGGCCGACGTGCGCTCCTGGCTGGCGGCGGGGTTGGCGGGGCCGGACCCCCGGGCCGCGCCCGCGCCCCCACGGCGCGAGGGCCTGGCCAGCCTGCTGGCGGCGCACCTCCCCTGCAGCCTGGACGACTGGCCCGACCTGCGCGACCGCCTCGGCCTGCCGGCGGACGTGCGCCTCGAGTGGCCCGAGGGCGCGCCCGGCCTTACCGTCGTCCTGGACGAGGGCGCGTTGGCTGCACTCAGCGTTGGCGGCACGGGTATGGATGAGGTCAACAAGCGTCTGGGCCACGAAATCCGCGAAAGAGGGCGAAAGGCGCACAAGTGAGCGGCCTCACTCCCGCCAACACCCCCTTTCGCGTGTTTCGTCCCTTTCGTGACCTTCGTGGTCCAGATCCTGCCACAATCGGGCTGGCGGCGTATGATGGGAGCCGAGGGCAAGGGGAGCTGGCCAAGGATTTTCAACTCTGAAGCTGAAGGTGGATGGTGTGGCAGCGGAGCGGTGTGGCCCTGCCCTGCCGCAAGGGTGCAAAGAACAAGCCGGGGGAGCGCCCCTATGGACGCTCCCCCGGCGCCTGCCTCGTCGGGGTCTAACCGTTTCTCAAGACCAGCGGCAAGTAGATCCGGTGCGCTCCTTGCACGGTGACGACCGCCTGGGCCGTGTTGTTCGACACGTCGAATTCCACGTCCTGCTCGGGGTCGTCGCTGCCGATCTCGACCGTGTTCATCAGCACGTCGCCGTTCGATGCGTCCTGGTCGATCTCGACCACCACGTCAAAGAACCAAACCTCGCCGGGGGTCAGGTCCTTCCAGGCCCAGACGACCGTGTTGCCTTCGACCGACTCGGGAACCCATGGCTGGCTGGGGTCCCACGGCGCCGTGGCGGTGACGAACGTCGTGGCCGCCGGCAGCGTCTCGGTCAGGTGCGTGCCCGCGGCGGTGCCCCACGGCCCGCCCTGGTTGGCGTTGCCAAGCTCGACCGTGAACGTGATGATGCCGCCAGGGACCGGCTGCCCGCCGGTCAGTTCCTTCTTCACGTACAGGTCCGGGCCGCTGTAGGCGACCTCTGTGTCCTCGTTGTCGCCGGGCGCCACGTCGCCGGCCACCGGTGCCTCGACGGTGTTGGTGAACGCCAATCCCGGCACGCCCACCAGCCCCCCATCCAGGTCTACCTGGAAAGCCAGGCCGGCACTCCACCCCGGCTCCATCCGCTGGATGGTCCAGACCAGCTCGGTGGCTGACTGGTCCGTCAGCATCACAGGCTGCTGGAACCAGTTCGACCAGTTGCCGTTAAAGGCGGTGCCCGCTGGCAGCACATCGGTCAAGACCACGTCCTCCAGCAAGGTGATGCCCAGGTTGTGTACCTGGATGTTGTACTCCAGTTGGCCATGCCCGTTCCACCGGTGGGTCTTGTCGACGGCCAGGTTGGGCCCTGGCGGGTTCACCTGCGAGGTGTGACACGCCTCGTTGTCGTAGGGCATGTGGTCGACGTGCCCCATGTCCACGTAGGCACAGTTCTCCAACACCGCACCCGCGGCTGTCGCGGGCGCGATGGCCAGCCGCACCTGCAGGTTCCTCCAGGCGCCCGGCTCCAGGACACCCAGCTCCCACACAGCCATCGTGTTGTCCTCGTGGTCCGGCGGGAAGGGCACGTTCGTCGATCCCTGGTTCAACCACGCGGCGTCGAACGACGTGCCCGCCGGCAGGACGTCCGTCAGCACAAAGGTTGCCGCTGCATTCCCGTTGTTTCGCACCCCCACGCTGTATTCTATGCTCCCGCCAGGCACCAGGGTAGCCCACGAAAGGCTCTTGTCAACCGACGCGTTCCGCCACTCTTCGCTCACCCACACGTCGTCGCGCTCGGTCCTGTTGTTGTCCGGGTCGGTGTCGGCCGACGTCACAACCTCGGCCGTGTTGGCGAGCTGGGTCTCCACGGCCAGGCCGGAGTTGACGGCCAGCCGGAGGTAGATCTGGTCGCCCCAGTGGCCTGGAACGCTGGGTGTCCGCAGGACGAGCTGGCCGTTGGACGAAACCTCTTCCCACCCATAGCCATTCGCCGACCACCACTCCACCACGGTGGTGCCTGCCGGCAGGGTGTCGGTGAGCTCCACGGGTCCACTGGCCACGGGGCCCTGGTTGCCATAGTCCAGGCGCCACAACATGGTCTCGCCCGCCATGGGGTTCGCCGTCTCCGGGTGCTTGTTGATCCACAGGTCGGGAAACTCGGCCACCACCTGCACGTCGGCCTCGGCGTGGTTGTCGTCGACCTGGTTGTCGTAGAGCGCCCACGCGTCGGCCACGTTGTGGATCGTGTCGCCGTCGCCCGCGGTGTGGTCCAGGTAAAGGTAGAAGTCGATCTGCTGCTGAGAGGCCAGCGGACCCAGGTCCCAGATCACCTCGCTGCCGGCAAAGGTGGGCGTCACGCCGCTGCTATCGCTTGCGTAGCTCGCGTTGGCCGGCAGCGTATCGGTGACGATCACCTGGCTGGCCGCCGCGTCGCCGTCATTTTGCACGCGCAGGTGAAAGACGGCCGCGCCGCCCGGGAATGCCTGGCCGCTGCCCTCGGGCCACTTTTCCAGGCGCAGGTTTGGCGCCGGCTCCTGGAACACGTTCATCACCCGGTGGCCGCCCGGTTCCTGGTACTGTACACTGACGTCGTGCCCGGGCAACAGGTTCCAACCCAGCGCGCCAAAGTCGCAAAAGTAGTCGCCGCCGTCGGGGTCGATCCAGAGGTCGAGTCCGGGGCCATCTTGCTCCCACACGCTGCACGAGAGGCCAATGGGCTCCGGCAGCCAGTTGGCGTACACATTGCCCGCGATGGTGTCATTCCCCACGTTCGGCGTGCCCGTGATCTCGCCCAACTGCACCTCGGCCGTCCGGCCGTTGTCGACGCGGCCGTAGACCCAGTCGCCGGCCGCGATGTCGGGCCTCAAGGGCTTCCACGGGTCGCCGACATTGGTCGAAAAGCCAATGTTCTCCGGCGGCCCCCAGGGGAGCTGCCCTGTCTGCAGCTCGGCCGTGGCCTTGACCGCACCCGCTTCGTCGGTTACCGTCAGCCACAGCGTGTGGCCGGCTTCATAGGTGCCCTCCACCCAGTCGTGGCCATAGTTCACGTCGAGGATCAGGTAGGGATCGGGGGGTTGCAGGCTCTCGACCTCTCCCGGAGCCTGGGCGGCCAGGGCCTGCGCAGAGCCTGCGACCAGCACGACCAGGACAGCCAGTGCCAACATGGCGGCCAAGAGTGCCGCCCAACGTCCAATTCGATGGCGCCAATGTGCCATGAACATAAAGTGCTCCTTTCTTTTCCACAGAGAGATGTACTGCGCGAGTCACAAGACGAATCTTGGCTGGATGCCTCACCTCCCTTCTTCAGGTTATATCCGCCACGACACACGGGTGGAGTGAGAATGCAGGGACAATTGCAGCGAGCCGCAGTGGATGCAAGCGGACTTATAGTCCCTTGACAACTTGGCCACGGTATTATACAACCGCCGATGCGGAATGTCAACTGCGATGCGTGTTGTCTTTTCGCCGGCAATGGAGTATAATGTTAACCAGGACGACCGAGACTGGAGAGGTGGCTTGAATGAAGGGCAAGGGCAGGAATTGGGCTCTGTTGGTGCTGTGGCTGGTGCTCTTCCTGTCTGTGGGCGCTGCCGGCGGCGCGCAGGGGCAGGCGGCGACCCACGTCGACGTCCTGGAGATCGAGGGCGCCGTGACGCCCATCATGATCAGCTATATCGAGCGGGGCATCGCCACCGCCGAGGAGGACGGCGCCGAGGCCCTGGTGGTGCTCCTCAACACCCCGGGCGGCCAGACCGACCTCATGAACCGCGTCATTTCGGCCATGCTCGCCTCCGACGTGCCTGTCGTCGTCTATGTCTACCCCCGGGGCGCCTACGCCGCGTCGGCCGGCACCCTGATTACCCTGGCCGGCCACGCCGCGGCCATGGCCCCCGGCACCACCATCGGCGCCGCCAGTCCCGTGGGCTCCCAGGGCGAGGACCTGGGCGAGACCATGGAGGCCAAGGTCAAGGAGGACCTGAAGGCCCAGGCCCGGGGTCTGGCCGCCCGCCGGGGCGACGAGGCCGTCGCCTGGGCTGAGTCCGCCATTGAGGAGGCCCGGGCCGCCACCGCCGAAGAGGCCCTGGAGCTGGGCGTCATCGACCTCGTCGCCGGCAACCTGGACGAGCTGCTGGCCGGCCTGGACGGCCTGGAGGTGGTCGTCAACGACCGGCGGGTGGTCCTGGAGACCGCGGGCGCCGAGGTGCGCGAGCTGCCCATGACCTTTCCCGAGCAGTTCCTGCACATCATCACCAACCCTACCGTGGCCTTTATCCTGCTCACTGTGGGCCTCAACGCCCTCCTATTCGAGCTGTCGGCCCCCGGCGGATACGTGGCCGGCATCGTGGGCGCCATCTGCCTGGTCCTGGCCTTTTACGCCCTGGGCGTGCTGCCCGTCAACTATGCCGGGCTCATCTTTATCATCCTGGCCTTTGGACTTTTTGTCGCCGACGTCAAGGCCGCCACGGGGGGTGTCCTCACCGTGGGGGGCGTCGTCTCCCTCGTCGCCGGGGCCCTCTTGCTCTTTAACTCGCCCCTCTACCGCGTGTCCATCTCGGCCATCGTCGGCGTCGCCCTGGTCACCGGCCTGTTCTTTGCCTTTGCCATGACCAAGGTCATGCAGATCCGCCGCCGGCCGTCCGTCACCGGCACCGAGGGCCTCATCGGGCAGCTTGGCGAGGCCCGCACCGCCCTCGAGCCCGAGGGCACGGTCTTTGTCCGGGGCGAGCTGTGGCAGGCCGAGAGCCTCGAGGGCCCCATCGAGAAGGGAGAGCGCGTCGAGATCGCCGGCGTGCACGGCTTCCGCCTCCAGGTGCGCAGGGCCGCGCCGCTCCCCCAAGAGGTGTAGGAGGGCGGACCGACCCTCACCCCCGGCCCCTCTCCCCACGAGGGANNCAGCAATTCCCCTCTCCTCGCAGGAGAGGGCCAGGGAGAGGTCGGTAGATTCCCTCTCCTCCCAGGAGAGGGTCAGGAAGAGGTCGGCTCCCCGGCGATGGCCCTGGCCAGCTTGTTGTACGCCTCCGCGCCCTTGTGCCGCCCGGCATACTCCACGATGGCCTGGTTGGCCACCGAAGCCTCGGCGAAGCGGATGCTCTTGTAGATCACCACGTCGAACACCTTGTCGCCAAAGACGGCCCGGATCTCTTCCAGGACCTCGCGGGCGTGGATGGTGCCCGTGGAGTACATGGTGGGCAGGATGCCGGCCAGCTCCAGGGTGGGGTTCAGGCGCCCCTTGACCCGCTCGATGGCGTCCAGCAGCAGGCGGATGCCGCGCATGGCAAAGTACTCGCACTGCATGGGGATGAGGACCTCCTGGCTGGCGCACAGGGCGTTGATGGTGAGCAGCCCCAGGCTGGGCGGGCAATCCACCAGGACGAAATCGTACCATTCCAGCAGGGGCTCCAGGATGCGGTGCAGGATGAACTCGCGGCGGATCTCGGCGATGAGCTCCATCTCGGCCGAGGCCAGCTCGATGTTGGCCGGCACCAGGTCCAGGTAGGCCTTGACGGGATAGACGATGCGCCGCAGGGGCATCTCGGGGTCGATCATGGCCTGGTAGATCGTCGACTCCAGGCCGATGCCGTCCACGCCCAGGCCCACCGACAGGGCGCCCTGGGGATCGAGGTCCACCGCCAGAATCTTTTTCTGCATGGCTGCCAGGGCGACGGCCAGGTTGATGGTCGTGGTCGTCTTGCCCACGCCACCCTTCTGGTTGGCAATGGCAATGATCCGCGTCACCTGCTCCTCCTTTCTCCCGGCAGCCCGGCGGGCGTCAGCCGCTGCCGCTGGCCAGGGGTCCCATCTTCTCCACGAGGTCGGCCAGCCGGGCAAAGTCCTCGGCGCCCCGGCCGCCCGGCGCATATTCAAAGATCGTCTGCCCTGATCCGGGCGCCTCGGACAGCTTGGTGTCGATGCGAATGGGATGGGTCACCCGCGAGCCGAAATCGGCAATGAGGGATTGCAGCACCGTCTCGCTCACCCGCCGCCTGGGATCGTAAAAGGTGGGCACGATGAGGCGGATGGCCGCGCCGCTGCCCAGGACCCGGCTGATGTCGCGCAGGTAGCGCATGAAGTGGCGGGCGCCGGCCAGGGCCAGCATCTCCATGGAGACGGGGATAAAGACCTCCTCCGTGTAGGCCACGGCGTTCACCGTCAGCAGCGAAACCGACGGAGCGCAGTCCAGCAACTGGTAGTCGTAGCCGTCGATCTCGGCAAACAGCTCGCGAAAGATCTCCTCGCGAGCCATCTCCAGGACCATGCGCTGCTGCGCCTTGAAGAGGCCCAGGCTGCTGGGCAGCACGTCGAGGTTGTCCCTGGCCTGGACGATGCTGTCCACGGCCCGTGCCTTGCGGATGAGGACCTCCGACAGGGTTTTGGCCTGCTCCTTCAGACCCAGTGATAGAGAGATGTTGGCCTGGGTGTCGGTGTCGATGAGTAGGACTCGTCGCCCGCGAAGGGCGAGGGCCGCGCCCAGGTTGACGCACAGCGTCGTCTTGCCGATCCCACCCTTGAATCCAACGATAGCTACCTTGCGCATCTCGACCATCCTGGTGAGCAGACTAATCTGGTAGAGCTGGGGTTATTGTAGCAGAAACGAGGGCGCCCGTCAACTTGTCCCGCGCCCCCATGTTGGACGGGGGGCAACCGCGAGGGTTGCCCGTACACCCGATTCCGGTGGTCGTCTGGTAGGGGCAGGGCTTGCCCCTGCCCGGCTTGCCCCTGCCCGGGCAACCGCGAGGGTTGCCCCTACTCAGGGTCGCTTGCCGGGCACCTCGTGGCACTGCCTGCAGCGGGCCTCGTACGACTCGCTGCCGCCCACGAGGATGACGTCGTCGTTGTAGGCGGCGGGATGGCCGTCGATGAGGCGCTGGGTGCGGCTGGCGGGGGCGCCGCACACCACGCAGATGGCCTGCAGCTTGGTGACCTCTTCCGCCTCGGCCATGAGCAGCGGCATGGGGCCAAAGGGCTCGCCCCGAAAGTCCATGTCCAGCCCGGCCAGGATGACCCGCAGGCCGCGCTCGGCCAGCTCGCGGCAAACGGCCGAGATCTCCCAGTCAAAGAACTGGGCCTCGTCGACGGCGACGACCGTCGTCTCGGGCTCGAGCCGCTCCAGGATCTCCCGGGCATTGCCCACGGGGATGGCTTCCCATTGGAGCCCGTTGTGCGATGCGACCCGTTCGCTGTAATAGCGATTGTCGAGGACCGGCTTGAACACCTGCACCTGCTGCCTGGCGATGCGGGCGCGGCGCACGCGGCGGATGACCTCTTCGGTCTTGCCGCTGAACATGCTCCCGCACACGACCTCGATCCAACCCCCGCTGTAACTGTGGCGCATTCCGCCTGTCTCCTCCATGGATCTCGTACCTGTCCAAATGAAAAAGGGGCAAAGCCTCGACTCTGCCCCTTTGATGCCTGCCCTGTGCTCAGGCCTTCTCCTCTTCTGCGCCGACCTTTTTCTCCAGGCGCCGCATAAAGCGCTCCACCTGGCCGGCGGTGTCCACGATGCGCTGCTCGCCCGTGAAGAACGGATGGCAGGCCGAACACACGTCGGTCCGGATCACCTCTTGCGTGGCGCCCGTGGTCCACGTGTTGCCGCAGGCGCAGATGACCTTGGCATCGGGATAATACGTCGGGTGCGTGTTTTCTTTCATGATCTATGCCTCTGCCGCCGTGGCCTGCTCCGGGTACACGCTTACCTGCTTGCGCCCTTCGCGCACGACCTCGAATTTGACGCGGCCATCCACAGTGGCAAAGAGGGTGTAATCGCGGCCCAGGCCGACGTTGGTGCCGGGCCGGACCCTGGTCCCCCGCTGCCGCACGATGATGCTGCCCGCGGATACCATCTCGCCATCAAATCGCTTCACGCCCAGCCGCTTGGACTGGCTATCACGCCCGTTGCGGCTGCTGCCCCCACCTTTTTTGTGTGCCATCTGTCATAAACCTTTCTAGGCCACGATCTCGTCGATGCGCAAGCGGGTCAGGTGCTGCCTGTGACCCTTTTTGCGGCGGTAACGCTTGCTTGGGCGATACTTGAACACGATCACCTTGCGCCCCATGGCCTGGCGGGTGACGGTCGCCTTGACCTTGGCTCCCTCGACCAGAGGCTGGCCGATGGTGGCTTTCGAGTCGCCGGCAACCAGGAGCACCTGGTCCAGCTCGATCTTGGTGCCTACCTCGTAGGGCAACTTTTCCACTTCGATGGAATCGCCCGGGCTCACCCGGTACTGTTTCCCACCGGTCTTGATTACTGCATACATGAGGGCCATCCTCCAGCGTACTTGTATCACCAAACGGAGGGGCCCTCGGGACCCCGCCGCTGTGCTTGCAAAAGCCGATTATACCATTCCCTGGCTATTTGTCAAAATCGAAGTGAAGCTTGGTCCTCTCGATGCTGCGGGCGACCAGCGTCAGCCCCAGCACGTCGAGCACCTGGTCGGGCCGGCCGGCCCCTTCGGGGCTGGCCTGCAGCCGCATCTCCAGCAGGATGCCGCCGCCCGAAGGTGCAGGCCGCACGGCGAGCGATTGGACCAGGGGCCGCAGGTCGTAGCTCTGCTGCTTGCCCTTGTGGTGCCGCTGGCGGGGCAGGCTTGGCGCGGCCAGGAGGGCCTCGACGCGGGTGCGGATGGCCTCCGCCGGCTCGGCCGTGTCGAGGACGGCCACGTAGTCGGCTGCCTGCATCCGCGCCTGGAGGGCCGGCGCCCGCAGGTCTACCTCCTCGGCCGCCAGGATCTCCAGGCCGGGCGGCGACGCGGGGCCCAGCCGCGCCAGCACCTCGTCCGGCGCCAGCCGCTCGGCCAGCCACACGTCCAGCAGCTCGGCCTGCCCGGTGACGCCCACGGGCAGCCCCGACGCGATCTGGAAGCGGGGCCGGGGGTTGAATCCCTGGGAGTAGGCCACCGGCAGCCCGGCCCGGCGAAAGAGCCGCTCCCAGGCCCTGGCCAGGTCCAGGTGCGAGATGTACTTGAGGGCCTCGCCCTTGGCAAAGGTCAGCCGCACGCGCCACAGATCTTGCTGTTCCTGCATCTTCCGGTTCTACTCCTGCCCAACCGGGGCATCCGGGGCAACCGGGGCAACCGCGAGGGTTGCCCCTACATTGGTAATCGTTCATGGTAGGGGCGGGGCTCGCCCCCGCCCGGCTCGCCCCTACCCGGCCTGTCCCCGCCCGGCTCGCCCCCGCCCGGCTCGCCCCCGCCCGGCTCGCCCCTACCCGGGTTGTCCCCGCCCAACCGGGGCATCCGCGACAGGGCAACCGCGACAGGGCAACCGCGAGGGTTGCCCCTACATTGGTAATCGTTCATGGTAGGGGCAGGGCTCGCCCCTGCCCGGCTCGCCCCTGCCCGGCTCGCCCCTGCCCGGCTCGCCCCTGCCCGGC
>MTKX01006104.1_pt4 | contig 20447 bp, 19 predicted proteins | sample 1042771 | NCBI WGS metagenome assembly MTKX01 (sample SAMN06212183, study PRJNA360534) | anaerobic digester metagenome | biome: Wastewater treatment plant; material: sludge; isolation source: anaerobic digester fed with sludge from wastewater treatment plant | place: Denmark: WWTP Randers ... | reverse complement strand
GGAACAACAGCTATCGCTGTCTCAACGTGGAAGTGATAGTGGAAAGCGAATCCCACCGGCAGACCCTTTACGAATTGCTCAAGGCTCACCGGGCGATAAAAATCATTCTATAACCCCGCGACACAGGCCGCAGGAACCCGTCTCGTCATGTGCGGCCATACTCCCTCCCCGGCCGTCAACCCGCCATGACCGATCCCGCCGCATCCTTCAGACCACGGCAGTCAACAGGCTTCCGTTTTGGTTTCCCCTTTGCTTACCGCATCGGTGTCTGCGGTTCTGAATTATTATTCTTTAGGATAACCGACGGATTGCGCCAAAACAATTTTTTGATGATCGCCGAGTTTCATGGTTTTGGCCAGGGCTTCTTTATCGATGGACCCCCGGACCACCGTCCCCAATCCCTCGGAGGCGCAAAACAGATAAACGTTTTCGCTGATAAAGCCGGTATCCGTCGCCGCGTAAAACGCTTTTTCTTCATTGCTGATGTTGCCCATTTTCTTATAATCGGCCACGTAAATCAAGGTCACCGGCGTCTGGGCGACAAACGACTGTTTCCCCGTCAACGGCCGGATATCCTGGTTGAGGATGGGCTTGAGCAAATGTCCCTTGGCCTCGTAAAGAAAAAGTCCATCGGCCGTCGCCACATAAACGTCAATCTGCTGACGGTTCATGGCGGACGGAGCAGTCCGTTTGCCCGCTTCGGGACGGTTGATTCCACAGGCGGCCCAAAGCATGTTCGAAAGCACATTGAGAGGAATTTTCTTGGCGCTGTATGACCGTTCCGATTTTCTTTCCTTGAAGGCATTCATCAAATTTTTGCCCCCGTCCATTTGGGGAGCGGGAAGTTTGATCCCTTCAGCCGCCCAACACAACGACAATGAAAATAAAAAAATGATCGTTGCGATAATGATTTTCTGCAACATGTTGTCCTCCTTTCTCAAAAACCTGATTCATGTCATCGACACCCGCAAAGCAACAGATCCAAGGCCATCAGCACGACGCCAGGATTGCTTCGCGGCCGTTGGTTTTGAAATCCTCCCTGATTTTTCTGAATTCATCAGGCGTCAGCAGCCGATAGGCGGTATCGCCGCGCCGGCGAAAATAAATGCGCATTGAGGCATTGATCTCTATATTGAAGTTTTCACGCTTGAACGGCCGCACAAGAATCTTCTGCGTATCGGTTACGGAAAACTTTTCGATGACGCGGATGTAATCGGGCATCCACTTGGGATCCATTCCCCCCTCCTTCTGCTGTTGGATAAACCATTCATGCACCTCGTCGGGATTGAAATCGGCCCCTTCCTTGAGCTGGACGGTTATCATCACCTTTTCATCGGCAACTTCACAGGGAGCCCCGTAGGCGATGGCACAATCCACACAGGGAATTTTCTGCGCGAAATCAAGAACATTCTCCGCTGAGAAATTTTCTCCGTCCTTGCGGATCCAGTCGTCCGTACGGCCGTTGAAAAACATATACCGCTTGCCCTTGATGATTCTGATATGACCGAGGTCGCCGGAATGATACCAGCCATTGCGAAATTTCTGGCTGGTGGCTCCCGCGTTGCCGTAATATCCATCAAACCTCAAATTGTTGTCCCCCACCTTGCGGCAGATTTCGCCCACCGCTTTGTCATAATTGAGCAGTGCGCCTTTTTCATCTACCATTCCCGGCTCGCATTCCTTTCCTTCTTCATCCAAGATGCGCACCGAACCATCGACGCGTCCGACGGAATCCACCGGATCGCCGGGACAGTTGGCTGTGGTAATCACCGCCTCGGTGGAACCGTAAATTTCATAAATATGGTCCATGCCCAAATAACGTTTAAGTTTAATGCGGTCATTGACCGTGGCCCCGTTGCCGTAGGCCTTGCGGAACCTGTTGCGGGGATGTTTCGCCAGTGCGGCTTCCACCGCTTCACCGCTGCCGTATTTTCTCTCCAGCGCGTCGATGATGTAATGCAGAGGCTGTCCGACGTAGTTGAGGAACGTCACCCCGTGCGCCAGCATGTCGTCTTCAAAAGCGCTCGCGGAAAAACGTCTTTTGAGCACAAAACTGCCGCCCGCAATCATCTGGGGAAGTATGCCGATGTACCAGGCATTGGAATGAAAAAGCGGCATCGAGATGTACCCTCTGTCGCGCCTGTTGAGATGAACCGCCGACTGGACGACAAATCCGGCTCCGAACATTTTGATGTGCGTGCACGGCACCCCCTTCGGCATGCCCGACGTTCCCGATGTATAAATAACAATTACCGGGCTGAAATTATCCACTCTGACCCGGTAGCGGTTCGGCACATCGATCTGTTGAGCTTCTTCCACCGCTTTGTCCAGCCATTGAAAACCNNAGCGTACTGTCGTTGACGATCAAAAAAGAGATGCCCGCCTGTTCCATCACTTTGCCCAGGATGTCTCCCCGGAAGCCGGTATTGATGGCAAAAAGAACCGAGTTGCTCAAGGCCGCTCCAAAAGAAGCAAAAAGAAATTCCGGCGTATTTTCCATATAAACCCCGAAGGCCATTCTCTGATCGCTGGCCAGTTTGCCGCTGTCGACCAGTTTTTTTCTGATCGACAGGAAAAAATGCGCATAGCGCTGCGCCTGCCGGTAAACATCCCCGTAGGTAAATTCGCGGCCTTCAAAAATAAAAAAAACGCGATGGCGTCTCGGCCACATCCACCATAAGGTCGCCTTCGTCATGCTTCTGAAATTCACGAAACCAAGACATTTTCTTATGATCGTCTTCAGATTCAGTTTCATGGAATCATCCTTTCTTCATCAATAAATTTTTACACCCCGCAGGAGGCCTACACGGATAACGGCCTGTGCAGTTCCTGCCGGGCATCCTCCGTAAACGTTTTAAACTGCTCTGCCGGAATGCCGAGGTTCAGCAGCGTCTGGTTCACGATTTCCAGACTGGCTTCGAATTCCGGCTGCACCACATATGTCACGCCTTTTGTATAAAGGGCCTTCATCTGTTCCTCGCCTTCCGCCCGCGCGATAATGCGGATACCCGGATTGATGCGTTGCGCATGCGCAACAATGCCCAGAGAAATCACCGCAACAGGCGTTGTGATCAGCAGAAGCTTCGCCCTTTTCAGATCAGCCGCTTCCAGGATAATCGTTTTTGCGGCATCCCCGAAGATAATCGGGAACCCGCTTTTCCGGACTTCGTGAACACGCCTGGAATTATACTCCAGAATCACAAAAGGAATATTTTTTTGCTGCAGAACATTGGCGACATACATGCCCACCCGTCCGCCGCCGGCAATCACAATATGGTCTTTTAATCCTTTGCTGGGAAAATTCAACGGTTCGAGTTTCAACGGTTTCATCCAGCGGCGGGCCATGGCGTACAGCGGGGTTGTTAATCCCGATATAAAAGGCGTCAGCAGCATGGTGACAATCGTCATGGTCAGCACCATCGTGTAAAACTCGCCCGTAATGGATTTCGTACTTATGCCGACGCGTCCGAGAATAAAAGAAAACTCGCCGACCTGCGAAAGACCCAGCCCCATCGCCAGAGGGATAACGTTATGATAACCGAAGACCCGACTCAAGACGGCCAGAATGACCGCCTTGCCCAGCATCACCAGTCCGACCAGCAGCAGGATTATTTCCCAGTTGGCCAGAAGAAACCGGATATCCAGAAGCATGCCGATGGTCGTAAAAAACATCAGACTGAATACGTCGCGCAGAGGAATGATGTCGCTCAACGCCTGATAACCGTAATCCGACTGGCTCAACAGCATCCCGGCCACAAAAGCGCCGAACGCAAAAGAAAGACCGAAAATATAGGTTGCGTACCCGATACCCAGCCCGATGGTGGTGGTGGTGATAAGGAAAAGCTCCCGCGAATTCCAGTTGGCAATGTATCGCATCAGCCGGGGGATGATTTTAGTTCCGACTAAAATCATCACGGTCAGAAATATGGCCGCTTTCACCGCGGCAACAAGCAGAATCGCCATGCCGTCCTGAACATTGTTCAATTGCGGCAGAATAATCAGCATGGGAACGACCGCCAGATCCTGAACAATCAGAACGCCGATCATCACGCGGCTGGACAGCGTCCCCATCATCCCCTGTTTCTCAAGAGTTTTGATCAGAACCATGGTACTGGACAGGGAAATAAGCGCTCCAAACCACACGGACGACGTCCAGGACCACCCCAGTATGCGACCGATGCCAAACCCGTAAAGCGTCGTCAGAATAATCTGCACCGGTGTGCCGAAAAGAGCAATGGCGCGCACCGGCCTTAATTCTCTCAAGGAAAATTCCAGTCCCAGGGCGAACAGCAGAAGCGCGACACCGATTTCCGCCAGTTTTTCGATACTGTGGATATCGGAAATGGTGACTCCGCCGGTATAAGGCCCCACGACGACCCCGGCAAGAATATATCCCAGGATCAATGGCTGTTTCAGCATCTGAGCGATCAGGCCGCCCAGCAGCGCGGCCATGACGATGATGACAATGTCTCCGGCAATTCCCATCGAAACTACTGCCCGATAAAAGGTATGAATTTAAATTTATTAATTTCTCTTATCACATTTCAACTGCCAACGCCTACAAAAATTCATCGAATCCGTTTTGATGTACGGGAATGGCGTATGAAGACGGTTTCATCTGGTTGATCATTCAGAGGACGGAAAAAATTCCGGAAAGGACTAAAAAAGATGAAGATGGCTCAAAATAAATTTTATTTTTGGATAACCGTCAGGGCCGGTGTTGCGGGACAATCAATTATATCGGATGCCGTGGCGATCGCTGACGGCCTGAAACCTGTCCGGAAAAGTTTTGCATGATTTTTCCGCACGATTTCGTTCATTTACTGGAACAGATTGGCCACCCGCAATAATTTCCCGAGATGTCTGTCAAAAATTCCTTTCTTGTAAATGACGCCGAATATCTTGAAATACAGTTCCGGGAACCATCGCTTCATGCGCCACATATTTCTGCCGTCGGCCTGCGTAATCACATAAAAACGATTTTTCTCGATAGACGCAACGGTGTGTCGGGCAACCTGCTCGGACGTGATTTTGGCGTTTCCGAAAAATGTATCGGCCAGCTGACGCTGACGTTCATCGGGCGATGAAAACTGATCCATCAGATTTGTTTTGAAAAACGTCGGGCACACAACGGAAACCCCGACGTTAATTTTGGAAAGCTCGATCCGCAGGGTCTCGGAAAGCGAGATGACCGCAGCTTTTGTCGTGTTATAACTGACCATCTCTGGCAGGGAGGCGATTCCCGCACTCGACGCCACGTTGACGATGTAACCGCCTGTCCCGGATTCCTTGAAATAACGGATGAACGTGCGGCATCCGTAAATGATACTCATCAGATTAATGCCGATGATCCAGTCCCATTTTTCCAGAGGAATCCGTTCAAACCATCCGGCAGAAGCCACTCCGGCATTGTTAATCAGAATATCCACACCCTTCCATTCTCTCCGGACGATGGTTAAAACGTTCTCCATGTCGCGGGGCAGGGTCACATCGCAGTGAATCGTCAGCGGAATCCCGCCCTGCTCCCGGACCATTTTTGCGGATTCGGCGGCACGCTCATCATTGATTTCGGCTATGGCGATCCGCCAGTTTCTCCTGGCAAATTCCAATGCCAGAGCGCGCCCCAAACCGCTACCCGCACCCGTAATCACCACTCTTTTTTCAGGAAATTTTTTATTCAGATCCATCGTGTTCACCTTCTGTTTTTAATTTTGAGATACCGGGACATACCCGCCGCAAATTATTTTGACGGCCCCTCCAGGATGTGAATGCACATGGCGGCCTCTTCCTGTCCCAGGGCTCCTCCGCCGTTTTCAGCGATGGCGATTTTTGCGCCCTCGACCTGTCGTTTACCGGCTTTGCCGCAAAGCTGGGTAACCAGTTCGTGAATCTGCGCCAGTCCGGATGCTCCGACGGGATGGCCCCGCGACTCCAGACCGCCGCTGACATTGACGGGAATCTTGCCGCCGAGTCGGGTGGCGCCGCTTTCCGCCAAACGTCCGCCTTCGCCCTCACCGCAGAAACCCAGCGCTTCCGCCTGATGCAGCTCACCGAAGGCGCTGGCGTCGTGAACCTCGGCAAAATCCATATCCCCGGGTCCCAGCCCCGATTTTTCATAGGCGATTTTGCTTAAACGTTCACCGATATCGGTATCATCAAAAGAGCGCTCGCGTCCGGAACCGAGCACGGATGCCCTGATTTTGACCGCCTGCGACGACAACCCCAGTTTTTTCACGGTTGCTTGGTCGCATAAAACGGCAGACGCCGCTCCGTCGCCGATTGGCGCGCACATCGACCGGGTCAGCGGCCAGCTGACCACGCGATCCGCCAGAACCTCCTCGGGCGTTATCGTGAAGGTGTATTGCGCGTTGGGGTTGAGCGAAGAATGAAAATGATTCTTTGATGCAATAAGCGCAAGCTGTTCGATGGTCGAACCGTACTTTTTCATATGCTGACGAGCGGCAAATCCGTACACGTCCATAAAGGGCGAATGATCGCCTGAAAATAATTTTCTCATCTTCCTGACGGTTTCCGAACCGACGGCGTCGCTCAGGCGCAGGTAGACTTTGAACATATCCAGCAGATCGCTGAAACGACTGCCGACGCCCTTTTTTTTCCTTTTTATTGCGGCGTTTTTTTTGGCCAGCGCTGCATACTTTGCGACATGGGCCTGCATGTCTTTTTTATCCTGTTCCGACATGCCGTAAAAAGAAATGTTGGCAATAATGCTGGAAAGGTTTTCAATATCCAGACCGCTTAAAAAACCGGCGAATACTTTCATTTTATTGTTGTCGTAAAGTTTCTCCGCGCCTACGGCCATGGTGATATCATAAAGACCGCCGGCAATGCCCAACCAGGCATGATGGAAAGCCGTCGATCCTCCGGCGCAGGCATTTTCGACATTGGTCATCGGAATGGCGTCAATCCCGATCGGCCTGAGCGCAACTTGCGCCCGGATGCAGTCCTGTCCCTTGCTGTATCCCCAACCGGAATTGGCAAACCACAGCGCCTGTATGTCTTTTTTCTCCAGATGAGCTTCTTTCAGACACGAAATAACCGTCTGGGCGGCAAGATCCTTAATGCTCTTCTCAATATATTTTCCGAATTTGATGGTATGAGCTCCGATAACATAAACATCTCGCATTACAATGGACCTCAACTTTCAGTGCGGTACTATCTATTGTTCTGATTGGTTTAACCAATGTATATATTTTGGTCTTGATTTTGTCAAGAAAAAAATACATAATAAATACGTTTAGTTCAATGACGCATCGGAGAACCCATTCTTGAATCTCACGGACATCGTCCGGCAACAAACGTGATTCACTTTTGAGATGGGCATCTTAGGATAACTTACCGACATGACTGCATGTAATGCATCAGGTCAGTTTGATAGAAATTGAAAGAAAGCAATAAAATATTCGGGAGGTTCGTACGAAACATGACCAATCAACAGGCACATCAGAAGATTTCGACTGCGCTGATGCGCGACATATTTTTTCATAAACTGCAGCCCGGCGAAAAACTTCCGTCGGAGCGTGAACTGTCCGGCTCCCTGAATGTGGACAGAACATCACTCCGCGTGGCCTTGAAACAACTGGAGGCAATGGGATTGCTGGACATTCGCCGCGGAGACGGAATTTATGTAAAAGATTTCTTAAAACACGCCGGGATTGATTTCTTTCGAACGCTTTTTTCCAGGATAGAAACCCTCGAAGACGAACTGGCGGCCGATCTGTTTGTCATCGATGAAGTCTGGGAGTGGTGGATCATCATGTTTCCGGAAATGCTGAAACTGGCCGCCCAGAGGGCTTCCGCGCGCGATCTCAAGGCGCTGTCCGATCTGATGGATTCGGAACTGAACAACCTGGATCACCGGGACGTCCTCATTGAACTCTGGCTGGACGAACAGGATATGATCGCCAGGGCTGTCAACAATATGGTGCTGATACTGATTTTCAACTCATCGCGGCCGTTGCGCAGAAGTATGCTCCGCATTTACCATGACGCCGTCAATCGGGAAAATATGGAACAGTTCATTATCAGCAAAAAATCGCTGCTGATGGATTTTCTTATGAACAGCGATAAAACCATGCTCGCGGACGTGGAACAGTACCGCGACATTCTGATTGCGCAACGGCAGGTTGCCCGGAGCAGACTGATTCAGAGCGGCCCATCCCCCGGCAAAACGGGCAAAGAAAAATAATCGGGGCATCTCCATAAAAATATCGAACCTTTCGGGGAGGGCCACGGCGTGGCGCAGAAAAAAGACCCCTTGTATCTTACCTGGATGGGCACTGCCGGCGTATTGATCGAGGACGATCATGACGGTATTTTGATCGACCCCTACATTAGCCGCCCGGGACTGCTGAGCGTGGTTCTGGGACTTTCGCTGAAACCTGATCGGGACGCTATCGAAAAATGGCTGACCCGTCCGGGAACAAAAAACATTCGCGCTGTTCTTGTCAGCCACTCCCACTTCGATCACTGCCTTGACGCTCCTTTTTTTGCGCTTAAAACAAACGCCCTGTTTATCGGTTCAAAAAGCGCACTGAACGCGGCGCGCGGTGTCCCCCTGGACGAAAGCGGTTTGAAGGAAGCGGGCATCGGCCGGGACATCAAAATCGGAGCTTTCACGCTCAGATTTATTGAAAGCGCTCACGGACCTGCTTTTCTGGGAAGAGTCCCCTACGCTGGGACAATCGACCGGCCGCTGACCGGCCGGCATTCCGCAAGAGATTACAAACTGGGACAGACGTATTCCATTCTGATCACACATGCTTCCGGGACAATCCTGCATCACGGCAGCGCCGGATTTATTAACGGAATGTATGACGGCATCACATCGGATATTGTTTTACTGGGTATCGGCGGCAGGGGACATACCCAAACATATCTCGAAAACGTTCCTCTGAAACTAAACGCCAAAATCGTTATTCCGATTCACTTTGATAATTTTTTTGTGTCCCTGGACAGAAAAATGAAAAATCTTCCCGGCGTAAATTTTCAAGAATTTCTGACCACAGCCGGCAAATATGGAAATCGTTTCCAGTTGAAGATCTTATCGGTCGGTGAAAAATCGGCCTGCCATTCCTGGTTGTAACCATTTGTCCCGCGGGCGCTTCCTGCTGGCTAAGTCTCCCTTCCTGCCAACCAACATACAACTCATCAAATCGCATTTTCCGGATCTCCTGTAGCATCTCCATCCGTTTCATCCGTCACCTCCATCAAGGTAACTTACCAACCGGACAGTTTATGTGCTACAAACAGGACAACTCATGTGCTTCTTACATTGTGGTAAAATATTCTTGACACACAAGAGCGCGCTCCTTATAATTTACTCACAAAAAATGAAGTTCTTATCAATCAATCTCCGAGAGCTGCCAATACAAAATGCTGACCTTCGCCGGGCTGGGCAACCCTATGCTTGATCCCGACTTTCTGGAGAAGGTGGGCATCGGGCGCGAAGCGGGGCCTGAGGTCCTGCTTTTGACCAACAGCTCGCGCCTGATGGATGAGAACTTTCGGCGCATGGACAAACTGGGCATGCAGTCAGTGCCGGTTAGCGTCTACGGCATGAACGATGCCGCCTACGCTGGCGTGCACCGATCCTAGGCAACGTCAAGACGCAAAACCTGGCCGGGATATTCTTCTCCAATCCTTACGCCTGCCTCGTCCAGTTCCACAGGACGGGCCACTTCGCCGGAACGGGGCTGATCTGTGAGCGTAGCAAACAGCGCAACTCCAGAAAAAACGATGTCATGGTCTGCAATTCCCAGGTCGACATCAAAAGCCGGGTCGAGATGACCTCCACGGGCTATTTTTTTCAGAGTAGGGCTGCAACACGTCCGATTTGTGCAGCGGCGGGCAATGCGATATGTGAGCCTGTCCCATGGTGGGCACCCGGACCGGGTAAGGAGATTTCAGAGAGATGCGCGTGCTTTTCGTCGTCAGCGACCCCATCATGTACATTCGGCTCGGGGTGCTCATCCTGAGCTCGGTCATCCGCCTACGGGGGCACGAGAGCCGTATCGCCTACGCCACGGACCTGCGCGACGGCGAAAAACGCACGCGGCTCATGGAGGAATACCGGCCTAAGGTCGTGGCGTACAGCGGGGCCACCGGAGAGCACCTGCTGCTGCTTGAAGTCAATGCCATGCTCAAGGCGGAGCATTCCTTCTTCGCGCTCTTCGGCGGTCCGCACGCGACTTTCTGCCCTTCGCTGGCTGAGGAGCCTGGGGTGGACGGAATCTGCGTGGGTGAGGGTGACGAGGCCCTGCCAGAGTTTCTGGAACTCTACGCCTCCGGGGGTGAGTACTGGAAGGTGCGCAACATGCACATCCGCCTGGGGGAGAAAATCCACCGCAACCCGCTACGTCCCCTGATCAAGGATCTGGATTCGCTTCCATTCGCCGACCACGAGACCATGTTCCAGGCCGACCCGGAGCTGTACCGCGACGGCATGTTTACCTTCATAGCCTCGCGCGGGTGTCCATTCCATTGCAGCTACTGTTTCAACCAGACTTACAACGAGCTTTACGACCACAAGGACATCCTCCGCCACCGATCCCCAGAAAGCATTATTGAAGAAATTTGCAGGGTCCGTGACCGCTTTTCGTTGCGCTTCGTCTTTTTTTACGACGACACGTTCCTCCTCAAACCAGAGGGCTGGTTCGATCGCTTCGCAGAGCTCTACATCGCCAAAGTGGGGATGCCGTTTTTGTGCACCGTCCGCGCCAACCTTGTCCGCGAAGATGTTATCACCCTGCTGCGCAAGGCTGGCCTGCACAGCGTTTGGATGGGCGTGGAGTGCGGCGACCAACAGGTCGCGCGCGAGGTGCTGCGCCGCGGCCTGACCAACGAGCAACTGCTGTCGGCCGCACGCATCATCCAGAAGCATGGCATCGTCCTGACATCCCAGAATCTGGTGGGACTTCCCGTCCCCGACACCTACGAAGTCGATCTGCGCACCCTGGACCTCAACATCGAACTGGCCCCGACCTACGCATGGTCGAGCATTCTGTATCCCTATCCGGGCACGGACATCGCGGCCATGGCCCGTTCCGGCGGACTCACGCACGGCTCCGTGCCGTTTCTGGAGACCAACAAGCGCAGCACGGTGCTGGACTTTCCCCTGAAGCTCAAGAAACGGGTGGAAAACCTTCATAAGCTCTTCGGTCTCATCGTGCGTTTTCCCTTCCTGCGGCCCTTCACGGACTTTCTCTGCGATCTGCCACTGGGACGGGTATATCTCGTTTTCTACTACCTTATGTATGGATACTACCTGAAGTTCCGAATGCAGCGGATAAGCCTTGCGCGGTTGAGACTCTGGAACTACGTGAAGCTTTTCTTCAGAATGTTGAACAAGACCTAGACGCGCGAGGGGGCCGGCATGTGCACGATCTTAATCAATCCGCCCTAGGTGTAGCGACATTACTTATCTGTGGATCACGGAAGGATGGTTGTATCTGACGGTGAACATCGATCTGTCCTCTCCAATTGTTGTCGGTTGGGCGATGAACAGCCGCATGAAGGCATCGCTTGTTGCGGAAGCTCTTATGACGGCTTATTGGCGACGCAAATCTGTAAAGGGATTGCTTCATCACTCTGACCGCAGGAGCCTATATGCCGGTGACAATTATCAGAGGCTCCTGGTGACCGACGGCATGATTTGCAGTATGAGTCGAAAGGGCGATTGCTGTGACAATGCAGTTGCAGGGAGCTTTTTTCACAGCTTGAAAACCGAATGGCCTTGAACTACCGGGATGCTTTATCCCAGACGGAGCGATGCGAGAGGGGATGTGATCCGTTACATTGAGATGTTTTAAAACAGCCATTATCTTTGAAACATAAGAATCCGAATGATTTTGAAAAGAGTTTTATGCTGGCAAAAATTGCTTAACCGGGTGTCCGTTTTTGCTTGATCAGATCACGGACATTTTGTGTGCTACACAACAGGGCTATTCATATGCTTCTTGCAACCGGCAAATAACTCTTTGACACGAATAGTTATTCTCCATATACTTCAGCAGACGGTCCATAGCGCTGTCGATTCTCCAAATGAACAAAGGTGTCTTTCTGAAAATGTATGATTTCGTTGTCGTGGGTGCGGGCTTTTTCGGAGCGGTTTTTGCTCACGAAGTTAAACAAACCGGCAAAAAAGTGCTGGTGATTGAGAAACGCGATCATATCGGCGGCAACTGCTATTCTTACGATGATCCGGAAACCGGCATCAACATTCACAAATACGGCCCGCACATTTTTCACACGCCGGACAAAACTATCTGGACCTACATCAATCTCTTCGCCGAGTTTAATGATTACCGCCATCGCGTGAAGACCAACGCGGACGGTAAGATCTATTCTCTGCCGATCAACCTGGCCACGATCAATCAGTTTTTCAATCTTAATTTAACACCGGAGGAAGCCGCCGCTTTTTTGAAAGCCAAATCATCCGTTGTTGGCAAACCCGCGAACCTCGAAGACAAAGCGATAAGTCTTATCGGCAGAGAGCTGTACGAAGCGTTCATCAAAGGCTACACGACAAAACAATGGGGTTGCGATCCACGGAATTTGCCCGCCGCAATCATTAACCGGCTTCCGGTGCGAACGACCGATAATGATTTATACTACGACGACGATTACCAGGGAATCCCCATTGGAGGATATACCCCGATCTTTGAAAAACTGCTCAAGGGAGTTCCGGTGGAATTAAAAACGGATTTTTTTGACAAAAGAGATTACTGGAAATCCGTCGCCAAGCAACTTGTTTACACCGGCCCGATCGACCAATATTTCAATTACCGCTTCGGGCGGCTGACCTGGAGATCCATCCGCTGTGAAGCAGAAAGAATTCCCCGTCATGATTACCAGGGCATCAGTATCATGAACTACGCGGACCGGGAAATTCCTTATACGCGTATCATCGAACCCAAACACTTTTATCCCAATCAAGTCCCCTCATCGCGGGAAACTGTTATCATCAGGGAATATCCTCATGATGATCCTTCGGAGCCGTACTATCCCGTCGGTCTGAAAGCGGATCGGGAAATTCTGGTAAACTATCAGCAGGCGCAGACTAACGAAAGAAATGTCATCTTCGGCGGCCGTCTTGCCGAATATAAGTATTACGATATGTATCAGGTCATTGCCGGAGCGCTGCAACAAGCCCGGAAACAACAGGCAGCGGAATCTGATTGAGACGCCATTTTTTTAAAGATTCGTCCATCGACACGCATTGCGGCATCTTGAGGATGAGGTGAAAAATCAATTTTCAACAAACAGTTTTTTACGGTTTATGAGGGCTCCTTCTCCCCAGCTATGGCTGGTGCGCGTGCGGAAGGAATTTGAGCCGCTTGTGCAATCCGCATTGACTCCCTCGCTGTTCGAAAAAAACCCCCTGTTCACGACGTTATCCGCCCGGCTTTTTTTCGCGTCGGGGAATCCATCGGCCGGTCCGGATATTCTGATCAAGCGTATCCGGGCGCAGAAAGCCGCCGATTATGTGCGCCGTCTGGTGTGGTGCCAGGGCAAGCGGGAATTTCTCAGTTCCTGCGCTTTAATCGAGATGGGGCTGCGGTGCCCTGCGCCGGTGGGCTACGCCATCAACATCGTTCCCTCCAGCCGCTTTGATTCCCTGTTTATCAGCGCATTCCTGCCGGATGCCATTCCCCTCTCCCGACAGATTATCGACATGAACAAACCCGACCGCCTTGCCTGCCTGAAAATGGCGGCGCGGGATATTGGTTTCATGTTCTCCCGCCGGGTCTTTCACAAGGACCTGCAACTGAATAATATTCTCCTGAACCCTGCCGATCCTGCACAACTGCACTGGATAGATAATGATCTGAAAAAAATCGGCAGGCGTCGTTGGGCCAAACAACCGAAAGCCGTCCTTGAACAAATAACAAGGAATGTTCAGTTTTGTTCTATTGATGAAAAAGATTTCTTTATAAAGGAAATTGTTTCATCATGGGCAATCCAAAAAGAAGAGGATGACGGACAGCCGTCCTGAAAAACAGCCATCGTTCATTTTTGATCATGAGGCGTTACGGTAATCACCTTTTGGGCATTCCTGAACTTTTCCCGCGACACCATTTTCCTGAGGCCGGCGATCGTTTTGATGCCGTAATCGCTGGTCAGCATGTTGACCAGCCAGGAAGGCAATTCACCTCCGGGATCGCCGAGGACCTGATAGATCACTTCCGTCTTATCCTCACCTTTCGGCGCCAGCGTGCATTCAATGATCAAAAGCGGCATCCGCACGATATCCTTATTTTGCCTGAATGTTGTTTTCAGTCCTTTCGCACGGCAATACACGGCCCCCGTTTTCCTATCGACAGACCATACGGATTTGACGACAGCGTCACGGTCGCTGACGGGGAAAGGCATGTCGGTGACGCTGTGGAAATAGACGGCATCTCCTGTGCTTTTCATCTCCGGGGTATTGATCAGGGCCGCCTCTTTGCATAAAAACATATACTGCGGCATGATGGAAATATCGCGGATAACGGCCTCGACCACCGCGACCGGAGCATTCACAACACCGACCGCCCTTATTTCATCAACAGAACTCTTCGCTGTCGGACGCGTAAAACCCGCAATGCCGTCCGATTCTCCGATTTTCTTCCAGCCGTCGTCGGCTACGGACCATGCCGGCCCGGTACTCGCCGCCACCATCAAAATCGCCAGTACAAACCGTCTGCAAAATGCTGTCATAGTTATTTCCGCTTCACGCAATCATTCTTTCCCGCCATTCTATCCGAGAATTCTATAGGTTTTTAATCTCCTGAGCAAATAAAATATCTGTCTGTAATCCATTAAAGAAAGAAGTCTGAACAAGATTTGCGGTCTCAAATAAAATTTCCGGAAGGCCTTGGATTGCGCCTGCATCAATTGTTCTTTGGTCATTCCCTCCGGAAGATATTCCGGTTGGCGAAAACTCTCTTTTGACCAGTTCGGCGTGAATTTGCCCCGCAGACTATCCCACAGCTCCGACCCGGGCAGAACATCCAGGATGACGAATTGCGCTCTTGACAATCCCGACCTTAAGGCAAAACGGATATTGTCTTCCATCGAGGCCGCCGTTTCTCCCGGCAGCCCGAAAATGAAAAAACCCTGCGTGGAAATGCCGGCTTTGCCGGTCATATCGATGGCGCGTTGGATGGTTTCGACCGACTCCCTTTTCTTGATTTTTTCCAGAATGGACGAATTAACGGATTCGACGCCGTAAGCGATGTAATAGCATCCGCTTTGCTTCATCAAAACAATAAGATCTTCCGATATGTGATCGGCGCGGACGCCGTTCGGGCAGGCCCAGTGTATCTTGATGTTTTTTTCAATCAGGAGACGGCAAAACTTTTTAACGTTATCGGCGTTCAGCGTGAAATTATCATCTTCGAAATGAACTTCGCTGATGTTGAAATTTTTCATCAGATAATCGATTTCGGCAACGACATTTTCCGGTGTTCTGAATCTGATGGTTCTGTCGCAGAATCGGGGAGCGGCGCAAAAGGTGCACTCAAAGGGACACCCCCGGCTGGTGACCATAACACCTACGGGAAAGCCCCGGACAACCGCGCCGTGCGGGGCGCGGGGATATTCCCGCGGATCAATCTGTTCCCAATCGGGGAAAGGCAGATCATCGAGATTGTCCACCACGGACGCTTTGATGATCTCCTGCTGTTCGCTTTTGAGGTTTTCCAGCGAATACACCCCCCGAATACTCTTGTTGCAAAATTTACTTTCGGCCAATTCAAGCAGCGGAATTTCCCCTTCGCCGCAAACGACAAAATCGGCCTGCGACTCCAACAGCGTGCGGTACGGCAGAAACGTAGGATGCTGACCGCCGATGACGGTTGTGATTTTATTTTTTGCAAGTTCGCGGGCCAACACGACCACTTCTTGATAAAACGCGGTGAGACAGGTAATGCCCACCGCATCGGGATTGAATTTCAGAATCCGGCGCATCAGCCGCGACGGGCTGAGATTCTCTTTCAGACCATCAATAATTTTTGTCTCGATGCCGGACTTTTTGAGATACGACGAGAGATACCCCAGGCCGATCGGCGGTGTTATGATATGGCTTTTATAGTTTGGTCGGACCAGTGCTATTTTCATGTCGAACGCTTCAGATGTCTCAGTTTATATAACTGTATAATCAGTTTTATTCCCAACCCGCCAAACCGAAACAGAGCAATCGACGATTGGCCGGCATTGCGCGGATTGAAAGAAATTTCCTGCCATAAGATTTTTTCTCCTTCCCGGGTCAGCATTACGGACAGAAGCACATTGGGAATAAAGAAATTGTCGGGAATTAGCGGCAGGTACAGGCGCAAACGTTCAGCCTTCATTAAACGGAAAGGGGCGTTGGCATCCTTTAACGAAACATTGAACAGAAGCGCCAGCACTCCTTTCAGGATCCGCGAAATGAAAACCCTGGCCGGGCCATCCGCCCGTCTTGCGCGCCAACCGATAATAAAATCGCAGGTGTCCCGTTTTTCCCAGAACTTCCAGAATTCGCCGGATTGCGTCTGACCGTCGGCGTCGGTTTGAAAAACCCAATCCGCTCCTTCATCGACGGCAAATTTATAGGCAGCCAGACACGTCGGTCCGTGACCGGAATTGGTTTTGTTGATGACCGTCAGGTTCGGATGGCTGGTTTTGATGCTCTCCAGAATGGCAGATGTCTCGTCCGTGCTGCCGTCGTTCAATACAATCAATCTGCTGCCGTGGCCGACAGAAGCGACAACCGCATGCCATTCCTGAACTACCTTTTCTATTATCCCCGCTTCGTTGTAGGCCGGCATGACAACATAGAGTTTATTCATGATCATCCTGTTTTCATAAGACTAAAAATCCATTACGGCATGTGCAGCATTTTTTTAAGTGACGGGTCCACCGTACGGCCCGTCAACTCCGCCATCCGCACATCCTGAGCAGCCTGTTCCACGCGACCGAGCCGGTAAAAAACAAAGGCCCTGTTTAAATAGTTGTTCGGATTATACGGATTGAGTTTTATGGCCGTGTTAAAATCAGCGAGCGCTTTTTCAAACTGATTCATCCTGGCAAAAATCAGCCCCCGATTGCCCAGCACGCTGGAGAGATGGGTATCAATCATGCTCCCACCGGCATCGTAGGCCCCTCTCAGCGCCAAATAGCGGTTATAGTCCAGAAGGGCTTTGTTCAAATCATCCGTTATCACATAGGCAAGGCCTCTATTTTGATACGCCAGAAGACTCTGCGGATTGAGATCAATCGCCGTCGTATAGTCGTGTATAGCATCATTGTGCCGGTTTTGCACACACCGGTCATTGCCGCGGTTAAGATAAGCCGCGGATATTTTGCTGGGATATTTTTCAATTACGTATGTCCAGAGTGTTTCGCTGTTTTGCCAGACCGGAATATATTTGATTGTCAGGACGCTGAAGATAACCAGGATCGCGACCGCGATGACGGCCAGAGGACGGCGCCAGGAAGGTTTTTGCTCCGCTAATTTCTGCATACTGAAGGACACGGTAAAGGCAAGTCCGACATAAGCCATGTAGATATACCGATCGTTCAGATAGCCCGTATCGCCTGCCAGAAAAGGCATCAAAAGAAAAAGGATGTTGAACGTAAAGAAAAGCAAGCCGAACGTAATGAATTTGTACTGACGCCAGACGAAAACAGCCCAGAGAAAAATCATAACGGCTGAGATCGCGCCGATCCAGTGGCCCGCATGCAGCACCTCCGGAGCGGGGTACAGCGTAGATGTCACATAGGGAATAAAAAACTTCAGGATATAGATCGTATAAGCATAGCCGGCCAGCACCGTCTGTTCAAAGAAATTAAAAGCATTGACGATCGCCTTGCTGTCTATGGTTTTATAAACATTTTGAAAGAAAAACGTTGTCCCCAGCAAACCAACCAGCAAAGCCATGGCGAAGAAAATTAATTTTTCCATTACCGCTTTCCCGTTCATCTTTCTTCCGAAATACCAGTCCAGCAAAACCAGCGAGAAGGGAAGCGCAACCGCCTGCCCCTTGGAAAGCAGCGACAAAAAAAATAAGCAAAAGGTTAGCAAAAAATAACCTGCTTTGCCGGAAGCAATGTAACGAATATAAGCGAGCAAAGCCGACAAATAAAAAAATCCATAGAGGACATCTTTACGTTCGGTGATCCATGCGACGGACTCCACCCGCATCGGATGAATGCCGAAAAGCAAGGCACCGACACCGCTCCACCAGACAGAGAGACCCATCCTGCGGAAAAGAAGCAGAACGAGCCCCGTACAAAGAAGATGGAGAATGAGATTGTCGAAGTGATAAAGGAAAGGTCTGTCTCCGACCAGTTTCCATTCCAAAGCGAAAGAAGAAATAACCAGAGGATTATACGTGTTATAGTCGGCCGGCTTGGTGAATATGTCGATAAACCGTGCTTCACGAACCAGGGGATTTTCGTAAACCAATAGATTGTCGTCCCAGTTGGTCCAATCCAGTTTCAGGCTGCCGGAAAAGACAAGCGCCGTCACGGCAAGGACTCCAAAAAATATAAGACATTTGCGCTTATCCATTTTACAGCGATCCCCTTTTATCCCGGATGAACTCGATATCGTTAGACTTATACCATATGCGCAAGGACATCACCCGTCAAAGTAACATTATTTTTAAAGTGCAATAACTTATTTTGCTTCTTTATCCGGATAGATTTCATGACCAGCCGTCAGGCGCTCAGGTGCAAAAACAAAGAGATACCCGCCTCCCATCCACGGGATTTCAACAGGCCACGGTTTGGCGAATATGGTCAGGTATCCGGGAATATCCAGTTTTTTAAAGGACAGAATGACCGCTTTTTTCTCTTCAATGGATTTCACCTGCCGGGATATATTATCGACGCCGTGGATGGGTACGGGAGAGATCTGGACCCTGGGCAAATCATTCATTACAAAAGCAACCACATCTCTTGTGTAATTGACGATATAACAACATTTTTTATAGGGTTTTATAACATCAAATACTTCTTCGTAAAAGCTATTGTATTCTTTTGTTAAAATTTTACCTTTCAGTATCGGGACGCTGCTGTTTTGGATACCTCGGCCGAAGAGAACGTTCCTTTGCCAGGGATAATACGCTGATGTCGTCTGTTTGAAAAACAATGTTGAGAGCAATACCGCCGCAATGATCAACCCCGCTGCCGGGATCAGGTATTTGAGCGGTTTTCCGATCTTATCAAAACAATAACCTGCCGCCAACACACAGACGCCGATACCCAGAGAAGCGCCGTTCACCAGACGGAATGTTTCATAAACATGGATGGAATTAAGATAACCGAAAACGGCGACCAGACAAGCGGCCAACAGGGCACCATCTTGATATGCCGGTTCGCGAAGCCTGCCGAAAACGTTTTGACGAATTTCTTTGATCGCAAAAAAAAGACAGACCAGCAACACCGGCGTAAATATTTTGCCGCGAAAGTCCGATGCCAGACTGTTTTCCATCTGAAACAGGCAAGCCAGGAAGTTAAAATACGTATTGACATTATCTCCCTCACCGATGACCCTGACAATCGTCGTATTTTGAAGGAAAAAATCATCCAACGCGGAACGCAGAAAAAGATATGAACAAAAAGCCACCAAAGGGATGAAGAACCCGGCGCTGACCAGTCCGATTTTTTCCATCACGAATTTCTTTTTTCCCGGGGTAACGAAATATTCTGCACAAAGCAAAACGGCAAAAGGCGGAACAACGGCAATAACGGACGAATACCGCGCCAGAACCGACATGCTTAAAAAAAATCCCGCCAGCAGGCCGTAATATTTGCTTTCGGAATATTTCAGAAAATAGACAAGCGCCAGCAATTCAAACATATACATAAAATAATTAGGCGCGGGATAAATTGCATAAGGGTGAATCAGGAAAATCAGCAGCACGGAAAGGCAGGCGAGACCCTTCTTCATCAATCTGAGAAAAATACGATAAGAAAGGAATAAGGACACGGAATAAAACAGGCCCGTGACAATGCCCAGACTCACCAGCCTCTCACCAAACAACATCAACGAAATGCTCTGAATCCATGTATAAATATAGCCGTAAAAGATAATGACTTCGGAATGCGGGATGGCTCCTCTTTTCAAATCCAGCGCGGCAATATAGGCCCAGCCCCAGTGCAAATTGTCCACATTCACTCTGGCTTCTATGATGCTGCAGACAAAACTGATCAGGCATATGCCAAGAGCCAGAAAATCAAATCCGTTGAATGCGTCAAAAGAGAAAAACCCTTTATTGACACCTTGGGGGCGGCTTGACTTACTTTCGTAAACGGATAATACCGAAACGCTCATCATGGCTTTTGAGGCAACCTCTTCTTATGGTTCGGTTTTGTCCCGGGATACAAAGAGAGATGTTTATCAGACCGTTCAATTCCGCCTTGACAAATCACCATTCCCGTTGTTTTTTAAAAGATATTTT
>MTKX01000935.1_pt3 | contig 20472 bp, 12 predicted proteins | sample 1042771 | NCBI WGS metagenome assembly MTKX01 (sample SAMN06212183, study PRJNA360534) | anaerobic digester metagenome | biome: Wastewater treatment plant; material: sludge; isolation source: anaerobic digester fed with sludge from wastewater treatment plant | place: Denmark: WWTP Randers ... | reverse complement strand
ATGCGGCCGGGCGCGGTCTGGGCCCTCTACGAGGCGCTGTTGAAAAAGAGGTCCTGAACGGCTATCTTGGCTCCGGTCGAATGAACGCGAAAAAACGCCTCCCCGTCCGGGCCCTGGCGGCCGCGGCCCTGCTCGTCGCGGCGGGCGCCGCCCTCTGGATCCTCGTCGGGCCCGGCGGCGCGCCGGCGGGCAAGGTCGGCAAGCTCTGGTCGCGCCGCGGCGTGGCCAAGCCCAACGTCATCCTGGTCACCCTCGACACGACCCGGGCCGACCACCTGTCGTCCTACGGCGCGACGGCCGTCCGCACGCCGCACCTCGACGCGCTGGCCGCCAGGGGCGTCCTGTTTGAGCAGGCGGCCACGGCGGCGCCCCTGACCCTGCCGGCCCACTGCACCATCCTGACCGGCATGTACCCGACCTTCCACGGCGTCCGGGTCAACGGCAACACCGCCCTGAGCGAGGAGCAGACGACGCTGGCCGAGGTCTTCACCGGGGCCGGCTACCGCTGCGGCGCCTTCATCGCCGCCTTCGTCGTCGACGGCCGCTGGGGCCTCAAGCAGGGCTTCGAGCGCTACGACGACCAGCTCGACGCCGGCCGACGCAAGCACATCGATCTCGGCGCCATCCAGCGCCCGGCCAACGTCGTCATGGACACGGCCCTGGAATGGCTCGACGGGGCCAAGGACGGGCCGTTCTTCTCCTGGATCCACCTCTACGATCCCCACACCCCCTACGAGCCGCCCGAGCCCTACCGCTCCGAGTACGGCGGGCGGGGCATGGCCGGGCTCTACGCCGGCGAGGTCGCCTTCATGGACGAGCAGATCGGGCGCCTGGCCGCCTGGCTCGAGCGGACCGGCCTCGACCGCTCGACCGTCGTCGTCCTCGTCGGCGACCACGGCGAGGGCCTGGGCAGCCACGGCGAGAGCGCCCACGGCTATTTCGTCTACGACTACGCCGTCCACGTGCCCCTCGTCGTCGTGGCCCCTCTCGACGGCCTCGGCGGCGGCCGCCGCGTCGCCTCCCAGGTCTCGACGGCCGACGTCTTCCCGACCGTCCTCGAGCTGGCCGGGCTGGCCGGGGCGGGGGAGACCCAGGGCCGGTCGCTCGTCCGGCCCATGCTCAAGCCGGGCGCGGGCCCCGAGGTCGCGGCCTACGCCGAGTCGATGGCCCCGAGCATCCAGTTCGGCTGGAGCCCGCTGCGGGTCCTGCGCACGGCCCGCTGGAAATACATCGACGCCCCGCGGGCCGAGCTCTTCGACCTCGCGGCCGACCCCGGCGAGACCGTCAACCGGCTGGAGGACGAGCCCGGATTGGCCCAAGACCTCAAGGCCGAGCTCGAGGCCCTCGTCGCCCGGACCGAGAAGGGCGCCCCCACCCCCCAGGCGGCCAACCTCGACAAGGACACCATGGAGCGGCTGTCCGCGCTCGGCTACGTCGGGACGCCCGTCGCCGCCCGCAAGGCCGCCGCGGGGACGGCCCCGCCGGCCGATCCCAAGGACAAGTTCACCGTCTTCCAGAAGGTCACGACGGCCGGCGAGCTCGTCACCGAGGAGAAGTACGACCAAGCCATGCCCCTGCTCGAGGCCGCCCTGGCCGAGGAGCCGGGGATCCCCCAGGCCCTGCTCGTCCTGGCGACCTGCTACAAGGAGACCGGCCGGAACGCGGAGGCCAAGGTCCAGCTCGACCTCCTGCTCAAGTCCGACCCGGAGAACGTCCAGGGCCTCATCGCCCTGGCCAACATCCTCATCGACGAAGGCCGGGACGACGACGTCATCGCCCTCTCCAAGCAGGCCCTCAACGTCGACGAGAAGAACACCCAGGCCCTGCTGCTCATCGGAGAGGTCTATATGGGCCGGCTCGACTTCGGCCAGGCCCTGCCCTACGTCGAACGGGCCCTCGACCTGCAGCCCAAGGTCGACCGGACCCGCTTCAACCTGGCCGCCTGCCTCATCGGGCTCGAGCAGTACGAGCGGGCCGAGCCCGTCCTGCGCGAGGTCCTGGCGGCCTCCCCGAAGTGGCCGCTGGCCCATTTCAATCTGGGCCTGCTCCAAGAGGAGCAGGGCCGCCTCGAGGACGCCCGGGCCGCCTACGCCCAAGAGGTCGCGAACTACCCCGGCGAGTTCAAAGCCCGTTTCAACCTCGGCAAGGTCCTGTTCAAGCTCGGCGACCGGGCCGGCTCGCTGGCCGAGATGCGCGAGGTCGTCGAGCTGACCCCGAAGCTGGCCGAGGGCCATCTCTTCCTGGCCCGCGGCCTGCTCTACGAGGACGTGCCCCTCGAAGAGGTCAAGGCCGAGGTCGACAAGGGTTTGGCCCTGGCAGAAACGCCCGAGCTCAAGGCCATGGGCCAATTCCTGCTGGCCGACATCTACAACCGGACCGGGGAAAAGGCTAAAATGGAAGAGGCCCTGCGCCGGGCCAACGCGTTCAAGGCACAAAAGGAGAGACCATGAGTTCCCGTCATGTCCGCATCGCCGCACGGCCCATCCTGGCCGCCGCCCTCATTGCCGGCCTGGCCCTGGCGGCCGCCGCCCAATACCGCGAATACAATATCTCCGGCAGGGTCGTCGACAGCAAGAAGAACCCCCTGGCCGGCGTGACCATCACCCTGCGCGACCAGGCCACCAGCCGGAGCCTGAGCCTGAAGACGAAGAAGGACGGGACCTACAAGTTCGTCGGACTGCCGCACGGCGTCTACCAGGTCCTCTTTCGCCTGAAGGGCTTCGCCGACAAGACCGACGAGTGGAAGTTCGAGGCCCCCCAGGAACAGATGCTCAAGGTCGAGATCCCCCCCGTCATCATGGTCTCCCAGGAGGTCCTGGCCGAGGCCGAGCAGATGCAGAAGGCCGCGGCCGAGGTCAAAGCGGCGGCCGAGAAGGTCCGCGGCGGCGATTTCGACGGGGCCGTCACGGCCCTCGCCCCCATCCTCGAGAAGAACCCCAAGGATACCAACGCCCTGTACATCCTCGGTATGGCCCGGCAGAAGAAGGGCCAATACGACGAGGCCATCGCGGCCTTCCTGCAGGTCCGGGAGCTGACGCCCGCCTTCGCCGCCGTCCACTACCAGCTCGGCGTCTCCTATCAACAGAAGGGGGAGGCCGACGCGGCCCTGGCCGCGTACGCCAAGGCCGCGGAGCTCGACCCGGCCAATCCCGACAGCGCCTACAACTCGGGCCTCATCCTGTTCGCCAAATCCCAGCCCGCCGAGGCCCTGGCCCTGTTCGAGAAGGCCCTCGAGCTCAGGCCCGACGACCCGGCCTTCCTGGAGATGGCCGGGCGCTGCCACATCAACCTGGCGGCCGTCCATAAGGCCGACGGGACGATCGAGATCGACAAGACCTCCTTCGAGAAGGCCCTGGCCTACCTCGAGAAGGCCAAGGCCGGGTACGCCGACGATCCCGACAAGGTCAAGTTCATGGACGAGCTCATCGCCCTGGTCCGGGAACAGATCAAGAAGTAAGCCCGCCTCGAGAGGGCTTGTCGGAACCGGAAGATTAGGGCTTCCTCTTGACAGAGAGGCACAGAATATAAAAAATATGTGACATACGAGGGAAATGGAGCATGCGCGCGGATTTCCGTCGCGTCCCGTTTCCCGACATCCCTGCCTTTTTCATCGTCCATTCCAGAGACCTCCCGCAACAAGGAGGGCCATAGCGACGCCAAAGACATAGGGGGCAACAAGGGTCGTCCCCGTCCGCTCCGAGGACGGGGGCAGGGCAAGGGGCATATCGGGGAAGAGAAGAGAGGCCAACACATGATGCGAAGGACACTTTCCGCTGCACTCGTTCTTGTTCTCGGCCTCGCCTTCGTCGGCAGTACCGCGCTAATGGCCCAATCCGTCATGGAAGGGAAGGTCACCGGCACGGTCACGGACGACAAGGGCGAGCCGCTCCCCGGCGTCGGCGTCGAGCTCACGGGCGTGGCCATCATGGGCAAGCGGGCCACCGTGACCTCGGGCAAGGGGACGTACGTCTTCCTGAACGTCCCGCCGGGCAAGATGACCATGACGGTCACGCTGGCCGGCTTCAAGACCTGGATCCAGGACAACCTCGTCCTGGGCGCGGGCAGCACCCTGGAGGTCAACCCGGCCCTGCAGCCGGGCGCCATCGAGGAGCAGATCACGGTCCTGGCGGCCAGCCCGGTCGTCGACGTCAAGACGTCGGCCGTCGACTCGCGCCTGGACAAGGAGCTCCTGGCCAAGCTGCCGACCAGCCGCGACGCCTTCTACGACCTGGCCCTGACGACGCCGGGCATGTTCGACGTCGGCAGCAGCGGCAGCTGGCTGCCCAGCCCGACCGCCTACGGCGGCTCGAGCATGGAGAACGTGTTCCTCGTCAACGGCGTCAACACGACCAACCCCCGCGGCGCCGCCTTCGGCTCGCTGGTCAAGGTCAACTACAACGCCGTCGAGGAGGTCCGCGTCGTCGCCCTGGGCTCCAAAGCCGAATACGGCAGCTTCTCGGGCGCGGCCATCGACGTCCTGACCCGGTCGGGCAGCAACCAGTTCCACGGCAACGCCGCCTACTACACCGAGCTTCGGGGCGGCTTCTTCAAGGAGAACTACCCGATCACCGAGGTCGGCGATCCCAACGTCCCGCTCGCCGCTCCCGACAACTGGCTCTTCTACCTGGCCGGGGACCGCCTAGCCGGCGAGACCAAGAAGAACTGGGAGGGCAACTTCACGATCGGCGGGCCGATCGTCAAGGACAAGGTCTGGTTCTACGGCGCCTTCGACTACATCCGCAGCGCCACCCTGCCGGTCAACTGGTCCCTGCTGAACAACTACACGGGCCGGTACGCCGACCTCAAGATCTCGGCCGAGCCCATGCGCAACACCCGCGCCTGGGTCTCCTACCACTACGAGAACAACAAGGGCGACGGCTGGAGCTGGGGCAGCGAGCCGAACTGGGACACGACGATGACCTACGGCGTCGGGTCCAAGAACAACACCCTGTCGGCCCAGTTCCAGTGGCTGCCCACGAGCACGACGATCTTCACGGCCAAGTATCTGGGCTTCTGGACGGACGACCAGCCGTTCGTCCCCGACGACGCCCCCGGCCACCCCGGCTACATCAACTGGTGGAAGTGGGGCCCCAACTTCGGCATCGACGGGGCCTTCCCCTACGTCGAGGCCCAGAAATCCAACCGCCAGACCCTGCAGGCCGACGTCGCCACCTACGTCGAGGACTTCCTCGGCGAGCACGACATCAAGTTCGGCGTCCAGTACACCAAGGGCCGCGGCAACTGGATGGGCGGCTACTTCCAGAACTACGCCAACTTCACCTATCCCGTGGGCGGCTGGTGGGGCTACTACTCCGGCCTCGGCTACGCCATCTGGGCCCTGCAGACCCAGACCTGGTACAGCTACGGCGAGGGCATCGGCTTCGACGACGGTCTGCTGTTCTACAACAACAAGACCATCGACAACCCGTTCCTGACCGTCCGCACGGCCGACTCCCTGGGCCTGTTCGTCGACGACCAGTGGTCGCCGACCAAGCGCCTGACCTTCAACCTCGGCTTCCGCTTCGACCGCATGACGACCAAGTACGGCGAGGGCAAGGTCTACGACTACCTGACCCAGCCGAGCGACATCAACGACCCGAACCTCGGCGTCGTGCGGACCCGGGAGGGCACGGGCAACATCTTCGATTTCAAGACCTTCTCGCCGCGCCTGGGCGTCACCTACCAGCTGACCAAGGACGGCAAGACGGTCCTGCGGGCCAACTACGGCCGCTACTACATGCCCCTGGCGGTCGAGTTCCTGCGCCGCTTCGGGCCCGACATGCAGCCCACCAACCTCGACTACGAGATCTACTGGGTCCCCTGGGACGTCGTCGACGCCGACGGCAACGGCTATGTCGACACGACCGGCGTCTCCGGGTACAACGAGCTGCAGGGCGCCGTGCGCGAGATCTACGGCCAGACGCCGCTCTATGTCGACCATCGGAGCCAGGACCGGTCCTGGACCCTGAACGTGGGCGACGGCGTCAAGGACATGTACACCGACCAGTTCTCGTTCAACATCGAGCGGGAGATCATCAAGGACTTCTCCCTGAGCGCCACCTACATCTACAAGCACTCCGCCAACATCTTCGTCAACGTGCCCATCAACGAGGTCACGGGCGAGGAGTGGGCCTACGAGCGCGTCCCGTTCGATCCCGAGTTCGGCGACCCCGTCGACCTCTACAGCATCGTCTGGCAGGACTACACCGGCGACGGCTTGGTCGACGGCAACGACGTCGTCTGGATCAACAACCACGGCGACTACCGGGTCGAGAACATGCACGCCTACAGCTACACGGAGGACGGCGAGCTCATCGAGCCGCAGCGGACCTACCAGGCCCTCCAGATGGTCCTCAACAAGCGCTACTCCGCCCGGTGGCAGGGCCTGGCCTCGGTCGTCTACTCCTGGTCCAACGGCGCGGCTCAGCGCACCATGCGCCAGAGCGACAACATGATGGGCCCGATGATCACCGACGACACCTGGATGGGCACGGTCAATTACACCATCAACAACATGGACGGCGTCCTGCCGTTCGTGCCCAAGTGGGAGGTCAAGGCCTCCGGGTCCTACACCGTCCCCGGCATCGAGGCCGACCTCGGCCTGCGCTTCCGGTTCCACACGGGCCGGCCCATCTGGCGGCTGGAGAACTACGCCATCCACAGCCAGTGGGGCTTCCCCGAGGGCTCGGTCATCCCGGGCGGCGGCACGGGCCGCATCGTCTCCAGCACGGAACCGTACATCCTGCCTTCGCTGGCCCTGTTCGACTTCCGGGCCGAGAAGGCCATCAACGTCCGCAAGTACGGCTCGCTGCACCTCGTCCTCGACGTCTTCAACATCTTCAATAGCTCCAACGTCACCAACGTCGAGTACGCCGGTCTGTGGGGCCGCATCACGGGCATCAGCGACGCCCGGCGGTTCCGTCTCAGCTTCATGTTCCAGTTCTAGCCGCTCACACGCAGATGTTCGCCCGGGGGGCGCCGCCCCCCGGGCTTTTTTTTTTGGCGGAAAACCGATAGAGTAGAGTCCGTGAGGTCGCCCATGAACCGGGTCCCGCTCGCCGTCGTCCTCCTCGTCGCCCTGTCCCTGCCGGCCGCCGCCCAGGCCAAGCCGGACCTGCCGCTGCGCTTCAAGAAGTGGCTCGACGAGGAGGTCGTCTACCTCATCACCGCCAGGGAGAAGGCCGTCTTCCTGCAGCTCAGGACCGACCGGGAGCGGGACATCTTCGTCGACGCCTTCTGGAAGCAGCGCGACCCCACTCCCGGGACGCCGCGGAACGAGTTCCAGGAAGAGCACCAGAGGCGGTTCGCCTACGCCAATTCCTATTACGGCCGCTCGACGCCGCTGCCCGGCTGGAAGACCGACCGGGGCCGGATCTACATCCTCCTCGGCCCGCCGAGGAACATCGAGCAATACAGCAACGTCAACGGCGTCCACCCGACCGAGATCTGGTTCTATCTGGGCGACCCCGACCTCGGGCTGCCGACGGCCTTCAACGTCATCTTCTTCAAGAGGGACGGCGGCGGGGACTACATCCTCTATTCGCCGACCGAGCACGGCCCCCGGGCCCTGGTGGCCGGCTCCATGGGCGGCTACCGCGACGTCACCCGGACGTCGGCCGCGATGACCAACGACCAGGCCGCCTACAAGGAGCTCAAGGACCTCGAACCGAACCTGGCCCCCCAGGTCCTGAGCCTCATCCCGGGCGAGCAGGTCCAGCCCGGCTACGAATCGCTGGCCTCCAACCGCCTGATGGCCACGATCGCCGCCGCGCCCCAGAAGAAGGTCGAGGCCGACTACGCCGAGGCCATCCTCAAGTACAAGGACTTCATCGACGTCGACTACACGGCCAATTACGTCCCGAGCGAGGTCGAGGCCCAGGTCATCCGCGACGCCTCCGGGACGAGCCTCGTCCACTACACCATCGAACCGGGCCGCATCTCGGCCGAGGAGGCCGGCGGCAAGTACGAGATCCGCTTCCAGCTGACGGGCCGGGTCTCCGACGCCTCCGGCAAGACCGTCTTCCAGTTCGACAAGGACTTCCCCTTCACGCTGACCGCCGACGAGCTGGAGGCGGTCCGGGCCACTTCGCTTTCCGTCCAGGACGCCTTTCCGCTCGTGCCGGGCAGCTATCAATTCGACGTCCTGCTCAAGAACACCGCCTCCAAGGAGTTCACGGGGGCGGGGCGGACCCTGGTCGTCCCCGACCCGGCCGGGCCGCCCGGCCTGGGGCCGCTCCTCCTGGCCTACGGGTCCGAGAGGGCCGCGCCGGGCTCGCGGGAGCGGGTGCCGTTCAAGGTCGGCGACACGCAACTCCTGGCCCAGACGCGGAAGACCTTCGGCACCAAGGACTCGCTGGTCCTGTTCGTCCAGCCCCACGGCCTGACCCCGCCGTTGCGCGACGCCGGCACGCTGCGGCTGGCCTTCTTCCGCGATGACGAGGAGGTCGTGGCGCGCACCGTGCGGCTGGCCGACGTCCCCGCAACGGGCCTCGTCGACGTCCAGTCCCTGGTTTCATTCCCGTCCGGCTACTACCAGGCCCGCGTGAGCCTCGTCGACGGGCAGGGCCGGGCCCTGGCCGCGATCAAGTCGAACTTCGAGGTCTCTCTGGCGCCTTCGGTGCCGCGGCCCCTGGTCATGGCCAAGATCGCCGCCGCCGGCGGGGGCGCCGACGAACTCCTCGACGCGGGGCTGCAGTTGGCCAACAAGGGCGACGTGGCCGCCGCCCTGCCGAAGCTGGCCGAGGCCCACGCCCGGGCCCCGGAGCGGGCCGACGCCGCCGTGGCCTACGCCCAGGCCCTGTTCCGGTCGAAGGACTTCCGGCGGGCCAAAGACGTCCTGGTCCCGCTCGCGGGGCGGGAAGACGTCCCGGCCGAGGCCCTGGCCCTCCTGGGCATGGCCTGCCAGGCCCTCGACGAGGACGCCGAGGCCGCCAAGCACTACACGGCCTATCTCCTCCGCTTCGGCGCCAACGTCGACATCCTCAATTGGCTCGGCTCGTGCCACATGCGGCTCGGGAACACGGAAGAGGCCCTCAAGGCCTGGACGAAGTCGCTCGAGATCGCCCCGAACCAGGAGAAGATCAAGGCCCTCGTCGAGTCGCTCCGGAAGAAATAGGCCTAACTCCCGATTTCGGAAGTCCCTCTCTCGATTTGGCTCGGCGATATCCTCTAGCTCCCCGGCCCCGGGAACCAGTGCGGTCGGTTCCCCCCGCTTCGCGGGTCCCCCCTCCGCCACGGGGATCTGCGAGGATAATCCCCTTCGCCTTCTCGAGAGGGACATTTTTAAAGGGGAGTAAGCCTGGCGAATTACTACTCGGTCAGCGCCGGACGAGGGCGTCAACACGCACGAAGGCGTACCCGCGCGACTTGAGCTCGCGGACGAGGTCCCCGAGGAGCAGGTAGAACTTGTCCGTGCGCTCGGGATCGGCCCCGATGTGGACGAGCAGGAGGAAGCCGTTGAGGCCGTGGGGGTCGGTCTTCTCGTAGGCCAGGATGCGGTCGTAGATCGTCCGCGAATCCAGATAGGCCGGCATGGACGGGGTCGTGTAGTCGGCGTTCGACGATGTCCCCGGGGTGAAGTTGAAGAGGGTCAGGCCCATCTCGCGCGTCCAGGCGGCAATGTCGTCGTTGTACCACTCGTAGGGCGGGATGAAGAGGTGCCCCGGCTCCCGGGCGACGCCGAAGCGGGCCATTTCGGCGAAGTTGGCTTCGAGGTCGGACCGGAACTCGTCGTGCCCGACCAGCGTCTTCGAGCGGTCGTCCCAGTCGCAGTAGAGCAGGTGTCGGTCGGAATGGGGGCCGAGGTAATGGCCGTCGGAGGCCAGGCCCCGGATGAGGCCCGCGAACTCCGGCGTCCGGTAGAAATCGCCGGTGAAGAAGAACCCGGCCTTGACGCCTTCGTCCCGGAGGACGCCGCGGATGTGCTCGCCGCCGTCGGCGAACGAGCCGCCCGTGAAGACCAGGGCCAGGCGCTTGACCGAAGTGCCGGCGCGGACGACGGCGCCGCGGTCGAGCGCCGCTCCCGTCTCGGGGCCGGGCGCCGAGTCCGGCCCGCCTTTGCAGGCGACGGCGGCCAGGACGGTGGCCGCCAGGACCGCGGACCGCAGCCGGGCCGGCGGCCGGGAGGTCATTTCTCGGCCTGCCGGACGTTCCAGCCCCGGACCCTGACCGCCGCGACCTCGCCGAGCAGATCCTCGTTGGAGAAGAGCCCGGAGATCCGGCGCGTCTCCTTCGGGAGCAGGGTGACGTAGTTGTCGTCGAGGAAGATGGGCAGGACAGGCGCGCCCGTGGCCTCGCGGACGATGCGGACCTCGACCATCAGGGCCAGGGAGTCGGACGGATTCTCGAGGTCGACGGTGACCTTGGTCGACGGGCCGTCTTTGTCGAGCTTGGCCTTGACCTTGACGGCTACCGGCGGCAGCTTGGCCAGGGCCGTCAGGTCGGCGTAGTCCTTGACGGGCGTGACGTACCAGGTCGTGGCCGCCTCGTCGAGCGTTTCCGGCTTGGCCGAGAGGCAGTAGAAGTTGGCGTCGACGAGCTTGTCCTTGTCCCGGAAGACGCGCAGGTCGAGGTAATAGACGGGGGAGGGGCCGGACGGGAGCTGGAGGACGTCGACGACCTTGACCTCGTCGGCCAGCAGGGCGAAATCGATGGTCTTGGAGACGACGTCCTTGAGCCCGGCGTCGAGGAGCCGGACCGTGGCCTTGAGCTTGGGCGCCGGGATCACGCCGTTGTTGGCGGCGACGATCTCCCGGCTGCCGTAATTGTAGATGAGGTGGACGGGCTCGCCGGCCTTGCGGGCGCCGTAGAAGGCGCCGTTCGGCTGGAGGTAGTAGTCGTAGAGCTGCCACCAGAGCTTCGGCCAGGCCGAGTTGTACATCCACTGGATGACGCCGGTGGCCTGCTTGGCCTTGTTGGCGACGAAGGCCTCGAACATGGCCCGCATGCCCTCGTAGTTGAGGAACTGGGCCTTGCGGAGGTAGTCCTCGAGGTCGGTGGCCGGGCCCAGGCGCTTGTCCATGGCCTCGTTGTAGCGGTCGAGGTCCTTGAACAGGCCGCGGCAGCAGTGGAAGTCCCAGACGTCGTTGATGGGCCAGAGCTTGTCCTCGGGGATCATGCGGCGCAGGCTCTCGAGCGGCGGGACCTGGGGGCCGGGGCCGGTCTCGGTGTTGAAGCCGAAGGCGCCGCCGTTCTCGGTGTCGACGTACCAGTAGACGGGCGGCACGTAGTCGTAGGGGCCGCGCATCTTGACCCCCGACGGGCCGGTGACCGTGCTGGTCTTGTCCTTGGTCGAGACGAGGGTCGGCCGGGTCGGGTCGACCCGCTTGTGGATGTCGATGTAGCGGCGCTCGAGGTCGGGGTGGGGGACCATGTCGCTGGCCTGGGCCCAGACGAAGATCGAGGGGTGGTTGCGGAGCCAGAGGAGCTGGTGCTCCCAGGACTCGGCGACGAGGCCGATGAGCTCGGGCGTGGTGATGCCTCCGTAGGGCTCGTCGGCCGGCCGGCCGAGGTAGTTCTCCCACTCCCAGTGGCAGCTCCAGCCGACCATGATCAGGAGCCCGGCGCGGTCGCAGAGGTCGTAGAGGGCCTCGCTCGTGCCCCAGAAGCCCTCCAGGCGCAGGGCGTTGAGGTTCATCTGGCGGGCGTAGAGGATCTCGGCCAGGAGCTTGCGGGGCTTGACGTCGAGCAGGAGGTCGTCGGCCCAGCCGCCGCCGCGGATGAGGACCTTGCGGCCGTTGAGGGTGAAGCCGCGGTGGCCGTCGGCCGTCCGGTAATCGGCGACCTCGCGGATGCCGAAGCGCACCGAGCGGACGTCGGAGGGGATGGTCCGGGGCATGCCCGGGACCTTTTCCCTGGTCTTGGCTTTGGCCCGGGGCTTGGCCTGGGGCTCGGCTTCTTCGTCGCCGGCCGGCTCGGGCGGGGCGTCCATCGCGGCGTTCTTGTCCTTCTTCAAGCTGAAGGACAGGTTGAGGAGGTAGAGCTCCGGCTTGCCGAGGTCGTGGGTCCACCAGACGCGGGGGGAAGGAACGACGAGCTCGGGCGTCGCCTCCGGCGTGAACTCGACGCGGCGGGTCTCCTTGGGGCGGAGGGTCACTTCGCGGGAGAAACGCAGGCCCTCGATGCGGCCGTCGAGGGTGCCCGTGACGTCGGTATCGGCGTGGTTGACGAGGTCGGCCGAGACGGTCAGGCGGGCTTCCTTGAAGGCGGCCAGGTCGAGCTTGGTGGCCACGAAGGGGTTCTCGATGGAGACGTCGCCCGTGGCCCTGACGCGGACCTCGCGGAACAGGCCCATGGCGTTGTCGGGCGGGGCCGGGTTCCAGTCGACCCAGCCGACGGTCGGTTCGCCCGGCTTGGGCGGGAAGACCTCGACGGCCAGGACGTTCTTCTCCTGGGCCTTGGCGTCGGCCGTGATGTCGATGACGAAGCGGCGGAAGGCGCCGTAGATGTCATCGGCGGCGGCGATCTTCTTGCCGTTGAGCCAGATGTTGGCCCGGTAGTTGATGCCGTCGAACTCGAGCCGGGCCCGGGTCAGCCCGGGGCCCTGGGGCACGGTGAACTCCTTGCGGTACCACCAGGAGGCCTGGAAGGGCTCCTTGGGCACGTCGAGGATATTCTTGCCGAAGAAGATGTCATTGTAGACGTTGTTCTCGACCAGGGTGCCCAGGACCGTCGAGGGGACGACGGCCGGGTACCAGGTCTCGACCTTGAAGCCGGGCTTGGAGATGTCCTCGCCGGAGCCCTTGGCCTTCTCGGCCGACTGGAGATACCAGAGGTCGCCGAGCGTGACGGCCCGGTCGAAGAACATGCCCGGCCGGTAGCGGGGCTCCTCGCGGCGGGGCATGGTCTGGTCGGCGTATTGGGACAGGGAAGCCGGCGGGACGGCGGCCAGGGCGACGAGCAGGCCGGAGGCCGCGAGAAGGGTCCCGAGGGGCTTGCCGAAGGGGCGGGCGCGGTGGATGGTCATTGGTCCTCCCGTGTTCGCGATATGACCATTATATCGGAACCCCTCGGGAGGGCCAAACGGTTGCCGTTCGCAACCGGGACGCGAGGGGGCCTCGGCTATCGCCTCCGTTCGCTGCGGTGATTTTTCACGCCATCCCGTTCAACGGGCTCGGCGCCAAAACAACTCGCTCGGCGTGCGCTACGCCTCGCTCAAACACGTTTTGGCGGTTTCCGGGGAAACTACCCGAGCCCGTTTCCGGTCTGGCTAAATCACCGCTGATGCTCACTCTGGCGACACCCTCGGCCCCTCTTCCGCGTCCCGAGATGGATGAACATAAAGACGGCAAAATCCCTAGCCCCGGATTGGGCCTCGGTGTAGTCGAAATTGCCCCGCTAGCGGTGGATGAGGAGGGTCAGGATGCCGGAGGGAGGGAGGTCGGGAGGGGAGGAGAGGCGGGGGCCGGCGGCGCCGTCGATATCGGAGAGGAAGACGCGGCCGCGGGCGACGGCCTCGCCGGAGAGGCGGACCGGGGCGGGGCGATCGGAGGCGTTGTAGAGGCGCAGGAGCCAGGACCGGCCGTCGGCGGCGGGTTTGAGGGAGGTCGCGACCACCGGGCCGGGCTCGACCGTGAGCGGGAAGCGAGGCGCCGGGCGGTCGGCGTCGGCGGCGACGGGGATGAGCGGCGTCGAGGCCTCGGCGGCAAGCTTCCTGGCCGTCGCCGGGTCCGAACCGAGGTGCGGCGAGACGGCATAGCGCAGGGTCATCGGGCCTTCCTGGTCGGCCTTGTAGTTGGTGTGCCAGTAGTTGTTCATGGCGTAGGAGAAGAGCGTCGTCGAGGGCTCGAGCTTGCGGCGCCAGACCCGCCGCTCGCTCTCCCGCGGTGTCTCGTCGGTGAGGGAGCCGAACTCGACGAGCGGGGCATCGAGAGAGGTCCAGGTCACACCGAATTCTCCGTTCGAGACGTCGACGCTGTCGCGGGCGCACAGGAAATCGCGGCAGGCCCCCTCGATCTGGTCGGCCTCCGGGCGCACCCAGGCCCAACCCGTGTCGACGCGGACGGTCGCGCCGGGCACGGCGAAGGGGAAGGCGATGTGGACGCCCTCCTTCTCGCGGACGGGCTTCTTGTCGATCGTCACGGCGATGTCGAGGCGGTCGAGAGCGTGGACGCGCCTGTATTCGCGGACGAGCGCCGACGCCCCCGGCGCGTCCGACTTGACGATGACGGACGTCACGACGGGGCCCCGCTCGCCGTATTCGAACGATCCGGGGGACGCGGTAATGGCCTTGGCGGGATCGACCCCGGGGACGTAGAGATAGTGCCCCAACCCCGGGAATCTCGACGTATCGACGAGCTCGCGCTCTTTGCCCCCGGCCTTCCAAACCAGGCTCCGGAGGTGGCCGGACTCCGGGTCGATGGCCCAGCCGAGGGGCCCGAGCCCGGGCTCGTTCGCGGCTGTCGCGGCGCCTGACGTCGCGCCTGATCTTCCGCCGCTAAGGATGTATCGCCTGGCCCCGAGGCCCGGCACGTCCCTGGCCACGAAGGCCAGCTCGCCCGTGCGCAACCGCTGCGAGGGGACGGGCGCTCCCGACTCGTCCTCGACCAGGTCCCCGGCCTCACAGAGCGTTTGTGGGACGATGACCAGGTCCGTTCTCGGCCACGAGCAGGTGTTGACGACGTCGATGGCCCGCCGGCCGCTTTTGCCGGCTGGCGCCGCCGCCCTCCCTGCCGCCGCTTCCAGGATCTCCCGAGATATTTGGCCGGCCCTCTCGGCGAAGGCCTTCTTGTACTCCCACTGGGCCCGCGGGCCCTCGCCGTCCGGGTCCGAGACGCTGTCGTGGGCGCCCCAGGTGTGCTCGCTGAACAGCACGACCTCGCGCCAGGCCTTGGCGTCCTTCTCCGCCGGGAACTCATCCCGGCCGAGCACGGACCAGAGAGCTTCCGCTTGGACCAGCCGGTTGGCGCTCGTCCGGGACATGGCCGTCTCGCGGGCCGTCGAGGCCGCCCCGTCCTCCCAATAGCCGGAGAGGTCACCGCGGACCTCGGGCACGCTCGTCCCGTGCCGGCGCTCGAACTCGGCGAACATCTCGGAAGCCGTGGCGATGACGATCTTCGGCGAGGCGTAGGTCTCGTTCCAGGTCTTCACGTAGTCCGCGAGGGCCGGGTCGGGCGGCCCGTTGTCGCCGCCGATCGTGTAGCGCACCTGGACCATCGAGTAGGGGTAGCCCTCCGCCGCGAGCTCGTCCATGTACTCGAAGATGCGGTAGCGCGGGGCCTTGGCGAGCGAGCCCATGTTGAGCCCGTGGAACCACGAGTAGCCCCGGCCCGCGACCCAGAACAGGAGCCGCTCCCGGCCCGACGGCGACAGCCAGTAGAAGGGCTTGTCGCCCCAGGTCTTGAGCAGCCAGCCGACGCGGTCGCCGCCGTCGAAGAGGCTGGGCATGTAGTTCGGACCGCTCGAGACGTACTTGATGCCGGACTCGGCCAGGGCCCGCATGAACGACCAGGACTGGCCGGGGATGTCGGTGACCATGACGGAATCGACGGCCACGCCGGCCCGCTTTCCCATTTCGCGGGCGAACGAGGTCAGCGGGAAGAGCTCCTCGGGGTGGCAGAGCCCCGTCAGGACGCCGGCCAGGGTCGCCTGCAGGCCGATCGAGCCGTCGCGCAGGGCCGCGAGGAAGGCTGCCCGCTCGGCCTCGCCGGCCTGCCGGTACCAGGTCTCGTAGGCCCAGGTCTGCTCCGTGTTCCACTTGAAGCGGGCGCCGGCCGGGTTCCCGGCCGACTTGCGGGCCAGGGCGATGGCCTCGCCGAGATAGCGCCAGTGGTCCTTTTCGACGGCCGGCTGGGGGCTCGAGTAGCCGATGTCGACGTGGGAGTGGGGGAGAAGCCAGATCTCGCGGGGGACGACCGGCTCGAGGGCCAGCTCGCCCCGCCGGACCGAGCCGTCGTCGAGGGCGACCTCGATCGCGACGCGGGTTTCCTTGTCGACGGCCGGGAGCAGGAACTCGAGGGCGTTGTAGCCGAGGCCGAGCGCCAGCCGGGCCTTCTCGCCGCCGCACGAGACGAGGGCGCCTCCGGGCGCGCCGAGGTGGCTCATCTCGACCCGGACGATCTGAAAGAGCCGGCCGTCCTTGCGGACCAGAGCCTGTTCGCTGCGGGCCCAGACATCGCGGCGGAGGTCGTCACGGAAGGTCATGACCCAATCGTTGCTCCCGGCCTTCTCGCCGGTGACGGCCAAGCGGAGGGGACGGCCCGGACGAAGACGCGCCGCCGGCACCTCGAGGCGCATGAAGCCGAAGAGCTCGTCGAACTGGTCGACCATGACCGTCTCGAACGACAGGGCCGTGCCGTCCGGCGCCGTCTCGCGCCAGGTCCGGCGAGTGGCGTCGGCCGAGGTCCGGAAGCTCAGGGCGAGTGCGCCGTCGATCGTGAGGTCGAAGCGGTGGGCGCCCTTGCCCGTGGCGTGGCCTGCGAGCCAGATGAAGGTCGCCGGCCCGTCTTTCCAAGCGTCCGGGATGGGCTCGGTCTCCCAGGCGATGGCCATAGCGCCGTCGGTGGCGCGCGTGATGAGGGCCGAGGCCACGTCGGGATAGGGCGAGTGATAGGACAGCACCGCTCCCTCGACCGTCCGGCTGTAGCCGCGGAGTTCGGCCGCGGGTCCCGCGGCGGCGGGCGCGGCGGCCGCCGCGACGAGGGCCAGCAGCACCCCGGGCCGGCCGGCGGTCATCGGGCGGCGCCTTCCTTCGCGGCCGGGGCCGCGGCCGGCTTGAACCGGAAGACCCAGGCGTAGCGGCAGGGCGGCTTGGCCACGGCCAAGGCCGGGAGCGTCAGGAGCGCGCCCCGGCCGACCTTCTCCCACTTCACGGGCTCGCGGACGCCGAGCATGCGGACCTCGCTCCCGGGGGCCGGGGCGATGGCCGTCAACATGATCTTGGCCGGCGGCGTCTCTTCGCCCTCATCGGCCAGGTAGATGGCGTGGACCGTGCCGTCGGGGAGGGCCGTGAAGCAGGTCTTGATCTCTTTGTAGGGCGCGACGGGGCGCGTCCCGTAGATGGCCGCGCCGTTGACCTTCATCCAGGCCCCGATCTCGCGCAGGCGGTCGAGGGCCTCGGGGGCGAACTCGCCCTCGGGGCTGGGCCCGATGTTGAGCAGGAAGTTGCCGCCCTTGGAGACGACGTCGACGAGCAGGTGGACGAGCCGGCGGGCCGGCTTGTAGCGGTCGCCGGGGACGTACGACCACGAATCGCCCATGGTCATGCAGGTCTCCCAAGCGTAGGGGAGGGGCTTCTCGGGCACTTCCTGCTCGGGTGTGCGGTAGTTCTCGTAGCGCCCCGTCACGGTGCGGTCGACGACGAGCAGGCCCGGCTGGTGGCGGCGGGCCATGGCCGCGAGGCGCGGCATGTCGATGTCCATGTTCTTGGCGTTCTTGACGAAATGGCCAGGGGCGTTCTCGACGAAAGGCGCCGGCCGGACCCAGCCGCCGTCGAGCCAGAGGATGTCGAGCGGGCCGTAGCCGGAGACGATCTCCTCGATCTGGCGGTAGGTGAAGTCGCGGAAGCGCTGCCAGCGCTCGGGGTAGCGCTCGATGCTGTAGTTGACGTTGCGGTCGGGCGTGGCCCACTCGGGGGCCCAGAAGTCGGGGTGGTGCCAGTCGGGCTTGGAGAAGTAGGCGCCGGTCCCGAAGCCGCGCGACCGGAAGGCGTCGAAGACGGCCTTGAGCGCGTCGGCCTTGGGGTGGGTCCGGAAGGGGACGTCGGGCCCGGTGATGCGGTAGTCCGTCTCCTTGGTGTCGTACATGGTGAAGCCGTCGTGGTGCTTGGAGGTCATGACGACGTAGCGCATGCCGGCGGCCTTGGCGGCCTCGGCCCACTTGTCGGGGTCGAACTTCACCGGGTTGAAGGTGCGGGGGAGGGCCTCGTAGGCCTTCTTGTAGGCGACGTAGTCGGGCGTCGAGCGGCGGCACCAGGGTTCGTCCTCGGAGCAGATGGACCACGACTCGACGACGCCCCACTGGCTGTAGGGGCCCCAGTGCATCATCAGGCCGAACTTCCAGTCCTGCCAACGGGCCAGCTTGGCCAGGACGAGGGGATCGGTCTCGGGGCCGGCGTCCGCGGGGGCGGGCGCGGGGGTTTGGGCCGGGGAGGGCCGGCCGAAGAGGGCCGCGGCCAGGACGGCCCCCACGCAGATGGATGCGAGCTTCCCGGCGAATGTCATGGCGGCCCTCCCAGGGGATGTCCTACCGCGGCATTATAACAGAGCCGCGGCGAGGAAGGGTAGGCCCCGGGGGAGGGCCCGGCTTCGGGATGCCGGGAACGTGGTCGGACCGCGCTCAGGAAACGCCCTTGACGGAGTCCTGGGCGATCTTCTTGAGCTTGTCGTTGGCCATGATGGCCAGGTCGACGCGGCGGTTCGTCTGGCGCCCCTCGACCGTGCCGTTGTCGCCGAGGGGCTGGTCGGGCCCGTAGCCGTGGACGGTGAAGCGGGTGGCCAGGACGCTGAGCGAGGCCAGGTAGTCCTTGACGGCGTTGGCCCGGTTCTCCGAGAGCGGCATGTTGATCTCGCGCGTCCCGGTCGAATCGGTGTGGCCCTCGACGAGGATGTTGGTGTCGGGGTACTTGTTGAGGATGGCGGCCAGCTTGGTCAGGTTGTCGCGGCTGGCGGCCCGCAGGTCGTATTTGTTGACGTCGAACAGGAGGCCGGAATCGAAGGTGATCTTGATGCCTTCGCCGACGCGCTCGACCTTGGCGCCTTCGAGGTCGCGGCGCATCTCCTCGGCCTGCTTGTCCATGTGGCGGCCGATGAAGGCCCCGGCGGCGCCGCCCACGGCGGCCCCGGCGATGGCCCCGAGCAGGGTGTTGCCGGCGATCTTGCCGACGACGCCGCCGACGACGGCGCCGGCCGCGCCGCCGATGGCCGCGCCCTTGGCCGTCTTGCTCCAACTGGCGCAACCGAAGCTCATCAGCACCAGGCTGACGGCGAGAATGGCGACGAGGGTCCTTTTCATGAGCGTCCTCCTCTGATAAGTCCCGCGGCGAGGGCCGCAGACATGAGTTTAGTCGGCCGGGCCGGGGCCGGAGACCGGTCTATTTTTTGGCCGCCGCCCGGGCCTGATGGTCGAGGATGATCTGGGCCATGAGGCCGACGCCGATGGGGATGGCGGCCTCGTCGGCGACGAAGGTCGGCGAGTGGACGGCCGTGGCGGCGACGTCGGGGGGCACGACGCCCAGGTTGAGCATGACGGCCGGGGCGATGCGGCCGAAGGCGGCGAAGTCCTCGCCTCCCATCTCGGGCTTCTGCTCGACCAGGGCCTCGCGCGAGCCGAGGACGCGGGCGGCCGTGGCCAGGGCCGCGGCGGTCAGGGCCGGGTCGTTGTAGACCGAGGCCGTGCCGAACGCGTAGCGGAGGTCGAAGGCGGCGCCGGCGGCCTCGCAGATGTTCGTGACCAGACGGGTGATCTTGTCCTGGAGGACGCGGCGCTGGCCCTCGCCGTAGTTGCGGACCGTGGCCTGGAGGCGGGCCGAGCGGGGGATGATGTTGGGGGCGCTGCCGGCGTGGAAGGAGCCGACCGTGATGACCGTATTGTCGTGGACGCTGAGCTCGCGGGCGACCAGGACCTGGAGGGCGGTGACGATCTCGGCCCCGACGACGATGGGGTCGACGCAGGACCAGGGGCTGGCGCCGTGGCAGCCGTCCGAGCGGATCTCGAGGTCGAAGCCGTCGACGTTGGCCGTCATGAAGCCCGAGGCGTAGCCGACGCGGCCGGCCTTCTGGGTGTCGTCGACGTGGTAGGCGAAGAAGGCCTGGGGGACGGGGTCCTTGAAAGCGCCGTCGGCGATCATGAGCTCGGCGCCGCCGCAGCACTCCTCGGCCGGCTGGGCGATGAAGACGACCGTGCCGGGCAGGTCGGCCTTGACGGCGGTCAGGACCGAGGCCACGCCGAGGAGCAGGGCTGTGTGGATGTCGTGGCCGCAGGCGTGCATGAGGCCGGTCTCGCGGCCGTCGACGGCGGAGGTGACCTTCGAGGCGAAGGGGAGAGCGGTCTCCTCGGTGATGGGCAGGGCGTCCATGTCGCCGCGCATGGCCACGACGGGGCCGGGCTTGCCGCCCTTGAGGATGCCGATGACGCCGGTCGTCGCGTAGCCCGTCCGGACCTCGAGGCCGAGCTTGCGGAAGTGGTCGGCGACCAGGGCCGAGGTCCGGGTCTCGCGCAGGCCCAACTCGGGGTTGGCGTGGATGTCGCGGCGGATGTCGATGAGCTCGGGGGCCAGCTTCTCGGCCAGGGCCTTGATCCGCTTCTCGAGCGGGGTCGAGGGATAGGTCGCGGCCCGGGCGAGGGGGGCGGCGGCGAGGACGGCGAAGAGGGCGATGAGGGCGGCGGCGGGGCTCTTGCGTGTCATGGGCTCCTCCTGACGAATGCGCGGCCCTATCGTATCCGAAAGCGGGTCGGAGAGGCAAAAACGGTGCCAGGTCTTTACATCTCCAGGGGAGAAATCCCATTTGTAAGTACCTGGTACTAACTTTTCCACAG
>MTKX01001714.1_pt1 | contig 20509 bp, 21 predicted proteins | sample 1042771 | NCBI WGS metagenome assembly MTKX01 (sample SAMN06212183, study PRJNA360534) | anaerobic digester metagenome | biome: Wastewater treatment plant; material: sludge; isolation source: anaerobic digester fed with sludge from wastewater treatment plant | place: Denmark: WWTP Randers ... | reverse complement strand
ACAAACCGAAATATTACACTGATTGCATATAAAAGATTAGCTAAACCCAATAAAATAAGGATGGTTAAGCGAGGGAGAGTAAAAACACCAATTAAGATGAGAGCACATAAAGCGCCTAAACTGATCCATTGAACAGGAATAAAAACTCTCATTGCTGATTCCTCTGGAGAACGATAAAAAAGACCAGAGGTAGCTTCCTGTAAGAATTTATCTTTAAAAAAGATATGGGCTAGCCAATCCAACTCGTAGGGTGTAATTAATTTAATAATGAGCTTTTTTCCCGGAAATTTATCTTCTAAAAAATGTCGAAGCGATACATTGTTGGGATTGGGGGTCAAGATTTCTAATTCTTCATGATCATAGCGGTAGGGAAAAAAGGAATATTGAAAAAAATCTTGGGAATTGAAAAACAAGAACAGCTTAGGGTCAATTTCTTGGGCGAGAAGATGGAGATTTTCACCGGTGTATTCAAAAGGACCTTGTTGGGTGATAACCTGATAGAGCTGTATTGGAGTTATAGAACCAAGAGAAATAAGAATTTCTCCCAAAAGACTTCCAGTTTCCTTTTGGAGTTCAAGAGCCTGAGCTAACTGTTCTTTGGTTATTAAATTTTTTTCAATTAATATTTCACCTATGGGTTTACTGGTCATTTTTTTATTGGGGGTTGAGTCATTCTTGGGTAAAAAGCCCCAAAAAAGATCCCAATCAGGATGAGAAAAAAAGTTAAGAGGTAAATTCGATAGCGTTGATAGAAATTTCCCTCTTTAATGCTTTCAAAGAATGAATGAAAATTGAGCCCACCTATTAGGATTTTAGAAGATTTTTGGACGAAATACTGGTTTTTCAAATAAAGGGTGTTCGATTTATATTGGTGATGATATAATTCCAAACTCTTCAAACCAAAACTGATAGTATTTATGGTAAAAATAAACAATACTACTAGAAAGAATGTTTTCATTTTTTCTTCCTCCATGATAGTTTATCGGACGAATGGTGAATTTTATTATATAACCGGGTTATGTTTTAACTATTATCAAGAAATGAGTCGATAGTTAGCTGGGAAGGATATAATATGATTATTCCTTCATGATGGTAAATGGAGATGATGATCATGCCAATTGCCCTTATAATGGCTGGTGGAAAAGGTGAGCGTCTCTGGCCGTTAAGTACCTCAAAAAAACCAAAACAATTTACAGCTTTAATGAACAAAACATTTTTTCAAATGACTGTTGACCGAGTTCTTCCTTTAGTGGGGGAGGATGGTATTTACGTGGTAACCCAGGAAAATTTTAAATCCGAAATCTTAAAGGAAGTTCCTTTTTTGTTAGAAAAAAATATCATATTTGAACCAGTTGGGAGAAATACTGCTCCCTGCATTGGATTAGGTGCACTCACAATAGCTCGTGAAAACCCCAACGAAGTCATGATTGTAATTCCGTCTGATCACCTGATTTTTGATGAAGAACGATTTCGTGAAATTATTAGTTTTGCTTGTGAAGTCGGGATGAAAGATTATCTGATTACTATAGGAATAGCGCCAACTGAAGCCCACACTGGTTACGGTTATATTCATTATGGGGATGAAAAATTTTGCAAACAAGATATAAAAGCCTGTCAGGTGCTTAGATTTATTGAGAAGCCGGATATTAAAAAAGCAAATTACTATTTTTCCAATCCTTCCTATCTCTGGAACAGTGGAATATTTATTTGGAAAGCTCAAACCATTTTAGAAGAAATAACAACCCATATGCCCGATCTTTTTCAGGGACTTAATATCATTCAACACTATTGGGGAACACCAGAACTAGAAACCGTGAAATCTCAGGTATTCAATACACTTCCATCGATTTCCATCGATTACGGTATTATGGAGAAATCAGAGAGAGTATTAGTTATCCCAGCTTCTTTCCAGTGGAACGATATTGGTTCCTGGTTGGCATTAGAAAAAGTATTCTCTCAGGATAAATCAAAAAACCTATCCATTGGCCCCAATTTTAGCCTACAGAGTCAAAATAATATTATCTATTCCCAAAAACCAATTATAACCTTTGGAGTGGATGACCTGATTATTGTTGAAACTAAAAATGTTGTATTGGTGATGCCTAAAAACCATGACCAAAAGATTAAAGAATTAATACAGGAACTTAAAACCAGTGAACAGTTCAGGCATCTTACCTAACCTTTTTCATCTGTTTAAAAGCTAAATAATTTCACTCCGGTTAAAATCATCTTCAATCCGAATAATATCTTCTTCGGAGATACAATTGCCGTTTTGAACTTCAATTATTTCCAAAAGTTCATTACCTCGATTTTCTACTCGGTGAAACGTCTGCATGGGAATATAAGTGCTCTGATTCGGATCTAAAAAGAAGGTTTGATCTCCAACGGTGACCAATGCTTCTCCTTTGACTATCAACCAGTATTCATTGCGATGGTAGTGCATTTGTAGGCTTAAACGGTAACCAGGATAAACAACAATTTTTTTAACCTTGTAATGAGGTCCCTGATCGATAATGGCATAATATCCCCAGGGTTTTTCGATTTGAGCCGGTTCTTTTTGTGCCGAGTCTTCAGAAAATCCATTTTTATTTTTCAGGTTTACTTCATTTTCAAGACAAACTGATAAATTACTTTTTTCGTTTTCTTTTAGATAGATCGGAGTAGAAGATGTTGATTTTTTTTCAGTTATAAAGAGNNCCATTTGATAAAAAGCGAGCAGTTTCAACCTCATCCGAGCTTTTTTTACTAAACTGTTGGCTTATATCACTCTTTGTAGTTGAAGATTTCCTATCTTTACGAACCATTTTATAAATCCTCCTATGGAAAACTTTCCTATGGAAATGGTTCGTATTTTACAAATCATCATTTCGTTTTTTAGGTGAGTTTCGGCGGCTCGACTGCCATAGCATATAAATGCTTTAGACTCTTAGCTTTGCGCCTTTTCCTTTAGGAAAGTTTGACTTTTCAGGTACCCATTCTTTTCCAATATTATCGACAAAAAAGAAGTTTCCTTTAGAATAGAATTAATATATTTAATAAACTGGATAAAAAAAATTTACCAATGGAATCAGAAAATTTATCGAATAAATAGTCAGGCTACTTGGTAGCAGCAGATGAGGATGAAAATACTTATCTAAAAGAGTCAAAGTGAGGAGCGCATCGATACATCTAAAAAAACTACTTTCTACTATGTATATGATGAGATTTTCTTAATCGCTGACCAGCAAAAAATTCTAAAACTTCCTGCCAGGAATTACTTTCTTCAATGGTGATGGTATCTTTTTTTGCTTGATAATCAAATTTTTGAATAAAAGATTTAAGATTTTCATCAATATTTTTAAGACTTTTCAGGGTAAGCTCTTGGAGTTCAGATCGAATTGAAGAAGTAAGTTTTATTTCATTTTGATGGACTGTGCAAAAGAAGGTATATTCTCCCCAGATACTTTTAAAATCCTTCCACCGCTTATGAAGGATATTTTCAAGATGATGTATTTTATCTATCCAATTCTGGCAAAGTGGACAATGATTTATGACCGGATAATTTTCATTTTTTAAGGAGGTATTGAGTAGATCCTCATAAACAATGCTGATACCTAAAATTGATGGTCGAGCATCAAAAACCCTTCGTAAATGATCCTGACAGAAACCTCCTTGATCGCGGAGTTTTTGACGGATCTCTGGATCGGTAACAAATTCATAGAATAATCCATCTAAAGATTGCTCTTCAAAGGTTTTTTTGTAACTGCAAATTGGACAACCACTTTCTGAGAAGAGTTCCAGCAAATCGTAATAAGTTTTATCCATGCTTCATCTCCTTGTATCAAATCAGCTCCATTTCAGGATGTTATCATAAATTCAAAAAAGGAGAAAGAAATGAACCTAGTTATGAACATAATTATTGGCAAATAGGGGCATATTGTTGTGAATCAGAGCAATTTAAGGTTGACTCAAGTGTCGATAAGAATGACAGTTTTATAATAAAAGGTGAGAAGGTTATTGGTATCATCGATGATTATACTTATTGGATTGATATTTCCAATCAATTCTATTTATTGTAGTTCCTCGAAATATTCAAAAGAATCAACCAAATCTAAGTAAACTCCATCAAAACCAGCTTTGAGTATTTTATCAAGATAAGCATCTAGATTTCCAAAAATTATTTCCCGCCACTCTTTATCCCAATAACAAACTTTATAATTTCCACTCCAGTCAGGGTTTTCTTCCTCTAACCAAGATGGAGGATTGATATCCCATTCTTTTTGCCAGTAATAGCGATAATTTTCTGCTTCTCCAATTGAAAGATAGGATAGGATTAAACGTTTACCACCATTTATTTTTTCTTTTAAATGATAAACTTCTTCATTGGTAAACATTTCAAAATCTGAAAAATAGGCGTCAATTATTAGTAAGTCGTAGTTGGTTTGAGAGAGAGCCTCAATCATTTCTTCTTTATTAGAAAAACCTGAAGGATTAATTAAATAGAGAAAATTCTTAGCCTGAATTATTTTTTCAACATTTTTGGAGTTCTCATGATAGGGTTTTGAAGAATTTATTGGAATGATGTCCATTTCACGGCTTTCAGAAGCGAAACTAATAAAATGCTGTAAATTGTTCCTTTCAAAAGAGTTCTTGATATTGAAAGTATCTGAGCAATAATCGGTGATTAAAACAGCTTTACCCAAAGCTTGTATTTTGTTCAAGAAACTAAGCCAATCTGAAGTTATATCTTCAGGTGTGGGTTCATCATCACCAAGAAAACCAAAAAATAATTCTTCTTGGCCAATCCCATCTATTGCTGTGAGGTATTCGGAGATCAGCACGCCTTCCGGTTCGCCGTTAGTAGTAAGAAGGCTAAGTCCATTCTGAGGAACAATTATAAAATTGGGATGAAATTGATGAGAATATCTGGAAATTGCCTGGATAAAATGACGCATCTCATCTCGATAAAAAAAAGAATCACTATCAGAGGGGTTTAGGTTTACCAAATCTTGGCAATAGGTTATTCCTGATAGCACGATAATAAAAAGGAGAATAGTAAAGGTAATCTGATTTAAAAAGAATATTTTTCGCATTGCTTATCTTCATTGATTATTATTCAAACAATTTTTAAGAATATTTTAAATCATCTCGATTTTAACATTGACCTGGCCACCGATATTTGATCCATCAAAAATAACATAGGTGTAGGTTCCAGATTGGGTGAGAATAAGTTCAGAGGTATTGACACCATTCAATGAACTACCCAAGTCTGGCGTATATATACTCGTCATCCCATCTGGATATTCAAGGGAACCGTAAGGTTCCATCATTGAGCTTGAACCGGTTAAGGTGATTCGAATTCTTTGCCCGTTATTGGCGGAAAATGTCACTTCTGCAAATCCACCACCTGCTCCTATCGTTCTATTAGTATTGACTAAAGTTGGCGGAAGTTGTTGACCAGTTGGTTGAGGAGTTTGATTCGGAATACATATATTTATTATATTACTCCAAGTTTTTTTAGTATATATAAAAATAGGAAAGGAAGTTGTTGGTCTACCTCGAAAATACTGTAATAAAAGAGTTACCTCCTCATCATGGCTTTCTCCCATTTTTTTATTTTTTTCCTCTCCCATGGGGAGAGAGGAGCTGTTTATTTCGTCATCCTGAGGATTCGCTTTTCGAATCCGTGAGGATCTCATCTTTTACATTTTGTAGAATTGGGGAATTGGAAAAGATGAGATCCTCACGTCGTCCGGTAAAAAACTCCGGAATCCTCAGAATAACAAATTGGTTAAATGAGATTGCTATGTTGTACAGTAATCTTTTCGTAATGATAAATTTAGAGTGAGCATAAGGGTTAATCCTGAATAAATTTTGATAACTGCGTATCATTCATTGACGATAGGAAAATTTACCAAAAATTTAAGGGTAATCTTTTTCGAAAAGTGTAATTTTTCATTGAATTAATTTTGGTAAAATGAATAGAAAAGGTATCATATATAAAATAGTTATTAAGATTATCTGATCATTTTTGAAAAAAACGAGATAAAGGAATATTATTAAATGAAAATTGCTTTATTGAGTATGAAAGAAAAACAAATTTTTCGAGAGACAATGCGAATATTCCACTATTCTATAATCTTGATACTGATTGTTTTATCTATTTCTTTATCTGCTTATTCTGCTGAAAAACCAGTGGTTTTTTGGGTACCGCTCAAGGATATTCCTGATTTTGGAGCTGTGGAATGGGGCCTAGCCAGCTTTGCCAAGAGGTCTTTGTTAGAAGCCGAAAAACAAGGTGCCGAGATCGTGGTATTCGAAATTGATACTTTTGGGGGACGGGTTGATGCTATGCTCTTTATAAAAGACCTGATCATGCAAGCTCCAATGAAAACTGTGGCTTTCATTAATTCCAAAGCCTGGTCGGCAGGAGTCTTTTTAGCTCTTTCCTGCCAAAAGATTATCATGGTACCGGATGGAAGCATTGGAGCCGCTGAACCGAGAACTGGTCAGGAGACCGCAGAAACCCCTCCCGATCCCAAAACTGTTTCAGCCATTCGAGGGCAAATTGAAGCTTTAGCAGAAGCTCGTAATCGTGACCCTCAGCTATTCGCTGCGATGGTCGACCGAAACGTAGAAATAGCAGGCTTAAAAGAGAAAGGGGAATTGTTAACCCTGACAGCAGCAACTGCTTTAGAAAGAGGAGCTGCCGATCATCTGGCTCAAAACCAGCAAGAAGTGTTTAAGGCATTGGGATTAGAAGATCCGATTGTTGTTACGCCATCTCCTTCCTGGTCGGAAACTTTAGCTAGGATTTTAACCCATCCAACTATTATTCCAATTTTACTCCTTATTGCTTTTGGGGGTATTTTCCTTGAGATAATGACACCTGGGTTTGGCTTTCCAGGAATAGCCGGAATTATTGCTTTGCTCCTCTTCTTTGGAGGGAGGTATTTTGCTGGTCTCGCCGGATGGGAACCTTTGATGCTTTTTGTAGCTGGAATTCTTTTGTTGGCTTTGGAATTGTTAGTTATTCCCGGTTTTGGTGTCACTGGTATTACCGGTATTAGTGCTTTGGTGATTTCCCTCTATATGGTTTTAAGGACTACCAGTATTCTTTTCTGGGAAGTTGCTTTTAGCCAACTGTTGTTCTATATGGCTATAATGGGAGGGATTTTCTTAATATTGCTTTTCTTTTTACCCAATAATCCCATTTGGAAAAAACTGGGATTACATAAAAAGGATCAGGAAAAAGAAATTCCCGAAGAGAAAATATTAAATTATCAAAGTTTAGTGGGGAAAAAAGGGATAACCAAATCAATGCTCCGACCGGCGGGTATTGTTGAAATCGAAGGAAGACGATATGACGTGGTGACTCGTGGTGAATTTATTGAACCGGGCAAAATGATAACCGTTGATGAAGTGCAAGGGAACCGGATCATAGTCCAAATCGAAAGAGAGGTGTAAATCTATGGATATTACCGGATACTTGATTCCGGCAATCATTATATTAATTCTGGTGATTGTATTTTTTTCACTGGTTCCATTGGGTCTTTGGATATCAGCCTTAGCGGCTGGAGTAAAGATTAGCATTCTTAACTTAATCGGCATGAGACTGAGGCGTGTTCCTCCGGCTAGTATTATCCTACCATTTATAAAAGCTACTAAAGCTGATTTAGAACTTGATGCCGAGTCATTGGAAGCTCATTATTTAGCTGGAGGGAATGTTGACCGGGTGGTTATTTCTTTAATTGCCGCCGAAAGAGCTGGCATACCACTTTCATTTCAAAGAACCTGTGCTATTGACTTAGCTGGCAGAAATGTATTGGAAGCAGTTCAGATGAGTGTTCTTCCTAAAGTTATTGAAACACCCGAGGTTGCCGCTGTTGCTAAAGACGGGATAGAACTCATTGTAAAAGCCCGGGTAACCCTGCGGACCAATATTGATCGTCTGATCGGTGGAGCTACTGAAGAGACTATAATCGCCCGGGTTGGAGAGGGTATCGTAACAACTATTGGATCATCTCATTCTCACAAAGCAGTGTTAGAAAATCCAGATTCCATCTCTAAAACTGTTTTGGAAAAAGGATTGGATGCAGGCACAGCTTTTGAAATTCTCTCTATAGATATTGCTGATATTGATGTGGGAGAAAATATAGGAGCTCGTTTGCAAACCGACCAGGCTGAAGCCGATAAAAGAGTCGCTCAAGCTAAAGCAGAGGAAAGAAGAGCCATGGCTATTGCTAAAGAACAGGAGATGTTAGCTTATACCCAGGAAATGAGAGCGAAAGTGGTTGAAGCTGAAGCTGAAGTCCCCAAAGCATTGGCACATGCTCTGCATGAAGGAAAGTTGGGGTTTATGGATTATTATTCCCTTCAAAATTTGCAAGCCGATACTAAGATGAGAGATAAATTAGGAAAGAAGGAGGATAAGGGAAAACATGAATGAAATTGAAGATAAAAGTGGCTTTATTCCTTACGATGAATCCAATGCTTCCTCATTTGAGGATATAATTCAGGAGAATTTTACCACTTTTTATCTTTTTTATGAGGTATTTTCAAAACCAGCTTGCTATCGGATGAATCCACTGCTGGCTTTATATCCCTGGAAACCCCAGACCTTGAGGATGTTTCATAAGTAGTTAAATGGAATCGTTATGGGTGATTTGGAATTGAAATAAGGACATGTTTTAAAAAGACCCCTCATATCACTTTAAATCCATGAGGGTCTTTTTTTATTGATTAACTAACCTTAAAGAAATAAGGAAGGAATTTCACAAAGAAATAGGACAAAATCAAAGGTGGAATGGAAAGAAGGATAACCGATGCGCAAATTTGTCCCCAGGGAACTTCCATTCCAACCACCGCAAAAGCAGCTGAAGCAACCGGCATAGTCACCGCACGTTGAGAAGTAATGACAAAGGCTAGGAAGAATTCATTCCACAAAAGAATAAAGATAAAAATACACATACCCAAGATGCTGGGAATTGCTAAAGGTAAAGCAACACGAGAAAAGACTTGAAATTGGGTACATCCTTCTAAGTGAGCAGCTTCCTCGCATTCAACAGGTACCTGCTTGAAACATTCAATTGTTAACCAGATCATGGTGCTAATTGCAATGGTCAGATATGTAAATATGACTGCTGGCATGCTGTCCAGAAGCCGTAACCTCATCCCGATCAAGAAAAAGGGAAGGGCTACCGCGACTGGAGGCATGAATCTTAAAGACAGGATAAAAAAGCGAAGATCGGCACTTCTTTTAAACTTTATCCGAGCAAATATATACCCGACCGGAACACCAAAAATAAACCCCAAAAGAAGAGATATGGGGACTATGATAAGGCTGTTGCGGAGACCGTGCATAAGAGTTGGCATTTGGAGAACTCTTTTATAGTTGTCCATTACTGGGGTGAAGATAAACTTAGGAGGATAACTAATAATATCGACTCTTGACTTAAACGATGACAAAAACATCCAGAGAATCGGGGCTAAAGCAATAATTAGAACGATAATTATGATAATTTTATAGAAAATATTCTTTCCATTTAATCGTGCCATCTGACTAACCCCCTCCATACGATAGTGATCAAAACAATGGTGATCACCAGCATAACAATTGACATTGAAGAGGCGTAAGAGACCCGACCTGCTGAACCAATTCCCTGCCAATAAGCATACATATCCAAAGTTTCGGTAGCAATACCAGGACCACCTGCAGTCAGCACAAATATGAAATCAAATGAACGGAGGGATTCCATCATTTTAATAAAAAAGATTGAGAGAAAGGGCGGAATAATCACTGGGAAGATAATGAAGCGATAGAGCTGCCACCTTTTGGCCCCATCGAGTGAACCAGCTTCGACTATTTCCTTGGGAATATCCTGTAAAAGAATAATGGTTAAAGCTGCAATCAAAAAGGACCACTGCCAGATGTCGATAGCTGCTACTGAGTAAAGAGCATAGGAAGGATTTTCTAAGAAGCCAATAGGGCCAATTCTCAAAAAGCTTAAAAAGTAATTTATAATTCCAATCGATGATGAATACATCAACCGCCACATATAAGCTGCTCCCACCCGGGGAAGGAGTGCGGGTATAATAAAAATAAATAAACAAAGGGTTCTAAAACTCCCTTTTGCATTATCATTGATCAAGGGAGCTAACAATCCAGCACCAAAAAAAACCGAAAATCCAACAGTAATAACCGACCAAAGCAAGGAAATACGGAGAGAATTGAGAAAACGCGCATCAGTGAAGAGTTGAATATAATTTTTCAATCCGACAAATCGAATCGGGCGGGAACTTCTTAGGTCCCAATTTTGCAGTGAATAATAAAAAGCGTTGAGTAGTGGATAGAAGGCTAAAAAAAATAAAATAATAAAAGTTGGAATCATAAATACTAAAAAAAATTGTTTTCTGGTCACTATTGAGCCCCCTTCTTGTTACACTGTTTAAATGGTTGGGAAAGAAGTCCAATTATTTTGATATAATGAATTTAGAAAAGGGGCTCCAAAGAGCCCCTTTTATTTCCTAATCGTTTATTATTTCCCCAAGACTTCTTTTGCATAAGCAACTGCATCATCCAGAGCAGCCTGAATATCATAGGATTGACCAGCATAAGCTTTGGTGAAGAGTTCTTCAAGCTTTACACCCAGATAATCACCAATTTCTGGCCATTCTGGTATTTGCAAAATACACATTTGTTGAATTTTCATCATCTCTACTTGGGCTTCAACAAATTCTGCTGGATAAGCAGCGGCAAATTCGGGGCTGGCAAAAGTTGATTTTCGGGCGTTAGTGAGACCAGAGCCAGCTACAACCTTTCTGATTTCATTTTCTTTGCTGGTAAACCAACCGATGAATTTACCAGCAGCAACTTTCAGCTCTTCAGTTGGACAACCTGCAACTGAAATCCCCAAACCATGAACCGCAGTATTGGAGATGGCACCCATGGGACCGGCGGCTGGTTTTGAGTAGCCTACTTTGTCGTATACGACTGATCCTTTGGGATCCATAGTGTAATCCATTTTCAGGTTGGCGTATTCAACAATAGCAACCTTACCGGCATTAAAGTTATCCATGGCGTCTGACCATGAAAGGGTAGGACTGGGGCTGTGTTTAATGAGCTCAATATAATACTCAACCGCTTTAACGGCTTCGGGTGAATTAAAAACTGGAACACCATTTTCATCCAGATACTGACCACCAAACATCTTGAGATAGGGGCTGAATCTCCAAACATTCATTCCTGATCCGCGAAGTCCTCGGACGGCGGTTCCGTATAACTCAGGAGGATTGTGAAAATGTTTGACAACTTCTAAATATTCGTCGAGGGTTTGTGGAACAGCAATTCCATCTCTTTCAAAGAGGTCTTTCCGATAAAACATCACATTTCCTTCAAATGTCATTGGAGCGCCGTAGGTAATGTCATTAAAAGTTAGAACAGCCACTAATGGCTCAGAAAAATCAGCGAAATCATATTCCTCAGGGTAATAATCTTTAATGGGGATTAACCAGTTGTTGACTGCAAACTCAGCGACGTTAGCTTCGTCGATATAATACACTTGATATTGACCGGCTTTGGTTGACGCATCAAGGCGAGATTTTGATCTTCTTTCTAATTCAGCAAAATAGTGAAACACAACATCGATATTTTCTTTTTCTTCAAATTCTGGAAGGTATTGTTCAAGAAGCTCCCATTCACGTCGGGGTTGGGTGAGAACATTTATGATAACTTTATTCTGTGCGGAGACTATACCGGGTATTAACAATAAACCCATGGTTATTGTGATTAATAAGAGTATAAATAATGATTTTTTCATTCTCTCTGCCTCCTTTAATAATTAAAGAAAATTATAAAAATGCTGCTTTAGTCAATTTTTCCACTATCACCTCCTAATTTAAAAAATTCATCATTATAACCAATATACATGACAAACTTAAAAAAAACATCGAAATCTCAAAATATATCAATTTTTCAATTTGAGGTATTAAAAGAATTTTTATTTATTGTAATAATATTAAATATCTTAATTAATAAAAGGTACGTAAATGGAGGTTGGTTAAAAATAGTTATAAAAATCCTTCGTCACTCAGAATGTCGGCTACCCAGGAGGCAGCCATAGCTACTACCGTGGTACATTTATCAAGATGAGCTCCAGCTTCTTCGAACTCTTTTCGAACTTCTTTTGATCTTAAACAAAAGGATTTTCCGAAGATTTGTTTGTGGATGTCAGCACAAATCACACTTCCATAGGTTTCAATAAATTTATCATGAAGTCTTTGCGCCATTTGGTAGGCTTGGGATTGTGCCTCTTTATCTCCATTAACTTCTAACATCTCAAAGCGTCTTCCAATAAAACTTCCCATAATCATTATGCCTCCCGAATAGCCACCACAGGCTCCATCTCCACAAAGCGCCATTCCACCCGAAAGCCCACTTGCAGATTGAAAAAGGGAGTTATTGTTTTTCCCGGTAAATTTAAAGATGGTTGAGATGAGGCATTGAGCGCACCCACGATAATTTTTTTCGTATTCAAAGCCAATTTCATAACAATCTTTTAATTTTTTAATCTTATAAAAATCTTCCTTAAGAGATATTTTATTGAGGAATTTTTGATACTTNNCTTTTGGATAATAGTTGTGGCTGGATCGTCTTCAACGGTAAATAATAATGCCGCTGCGGCAGTTTTTGCTAAGAAATATGGCAAGATACCATTTCTAATGCACATCAACGCGGGTCCGATAAGCCGATCTTCTTTTTTTAGCTTTCGAATAGGATCGGCTCCTACCCGATCAATTTTATCTTTTAAGATAGGATTGGCCATATTTTTTAGAACTCGGTTATTCCATTCCTTCATTTCCTCATCAGAATAGCCAAACTCTTTTTGTAGCGCTCGGCTTGATTCCTTGAGTCCTTCGACTGCCATTTGTTGGATTTCCTCATCCTGTATAGATTCAATAATGTATTGATATCCCCTTTGCTTCCCCAGGTAGGCATACACAGCGTGAATGGTATTATAGGTATACATTTTTCTTTTTTCTTCATGTGCCATATTAGTGGTATATAATAAGCCTTTGAACTGAGGCGGTTCACCCTTAAAGGCTGGTCGATCCAGGGTAAGCTCTGGGTAGCCATTGGTGAGAATAATCATTGGATCTTTTTCTCTCATTTCTGGAGTGGGCTCAATTCCCATTCGGATAATTAAGGTATCTACCAACCCAATGTATCGATTGAAATAATCCTTTCCGGCATCGGAAAGCTCTTTAAAAAGATAATGTTTAAATTGTTCTGAAGGCTGGCAGATATTGGTGCTCATGAGAATATCAAGAGAACGATCAATTTTTTCGCGAGATCGTCTTTCGATAATTGCAGAGATATCTTTGGCAACCTGTTCAAAAGCTGATGGGAAGACAACCAGGGATAAAATCGAACATTCTTTCAGTTTTTGAAAAATTTGGTCTTTTTCATCGGTATGAAAGGCTTGAAAATCTTTAATGATGACTTCTTCTTTTTCATCTAAGCTGGGAAGGTTGATGATGGTGTATTGTTGTTGGGTGTTTAATTGATGGATCAGTTCCCGATTAGAATCGACAAAGACTAAGTTGTATTCTGCTTTATTAAACAAATCTGCGATAAACCCACGACCAATCTTTCCCGCTCCCCAGATAAGAATATTTTTTAGTTGGTTTGACATGTTGGTTGTCCTTTCTTATGGAGTTAAATAAATATAAATATCTGATTAACTTAAGATTTACAGAACTGTTTTTGACTGAAATAAGATAAATTTGAAATCCATTGGTTTTAGTTATCAGCCTAACAGTAATTTTATAAAAAAAGAAGGGGAAAGTTATTTATATTATGAACAAGAGATGATGTTTTTCAACTCAATTTGAGTATACATCATCTCTTGTTCAAACTTCCAGAAAAAATTATTGATGGGTGGGTGGTGGGGGACTATAGGGCGGAAAAGGGCTAGGTGTTGGAGTTGGATAGACTTCGGTACATTTAATCGTTACTAAAAAACAAGCGGTATCTTTTTGATAGGAGGCATCTTTGGGAGTAAATTCCCATGACCCAACTAAAGGAATATCATTAGCTGAAGTATCAACGTCAGTAACATCTAAAAAGGTGACAGTAGAATCAAGGTCGGTTTTTTTCAAACCCCATTTATTCCAAAAACTACCATCAGTGCAGGGGAGCGTCTTGATAAGACTAACAATTATACTTGTACTGGTTGTAACCGGCGATATATCAACAACCCATACACCGGTTTCCGGGCTTCCCTTGGCTAATAATGTTTGGGTTTCTCCACCAGCGACAACATGAACTGTAACGGTATTTTCCGATTTACATTTTCCTTCAGCAGTAAGGGTATAACGGGTAGTGACCAGGGGACTTACGTATTGAGAACCAGATGTAGCAGTAAAAGGTCCATAAGTAGTTCCGAATTCAGAGGTAATTTTTATTGAGGTTACGTCACTTGAGACATTCCAATAGAGAACGGCTGTTTCACCAGGACAGATAAGGACTTCTGATGGACATTCGTTAATCTCGTTTGAGGATGGTGCGCCGATTAAAGTAGCAACGCAAAATTGGGACCAGGTTGTACATACTTCTGGAGTACAGCTATTCATGAGAAATGCGAAGCCAACAAGGGAAACGACCAAAACAATTAATATTAAAATTTTTAGGAAATGATAAAATTTTAAACTCAAGACCTTTCCCTCCTTTTAATTTAACCAAACTGCTTATATATTTAAATACGGAAAATATGGAATTGGGTTAACAAAGGAGGTCAAGGAGAGAATAAAAAAACCACGGAATCTAACGAACCTTCCTACCTTCATCTCACCAAGGAAATTATATGGCCACTCAACACCCTCAGTGTTTCAGGACTGGACTTCCTTCTCTCCTGGTAGAGAGGTTTCGAACACTCACTTTCGCAAGGGAGGTTCTTTTTTCCAATCCTCCGGTTTTCCGATTCCTCAGAATCCGTGGTGATATTATCCTACCTTTATCCTTCTAAAATGTCAAATCGGGGTTGATAAATAAAAACCTTGGTTTAAGCTATTAGCTAAGAGGTAATTTTACTAAAATCCTTAGTTGATAAGCAAAATGCAATTTAAAAAAAAATCTTTAGTTTTCTTTCCCCTTGACCTATTCGTTCCTCTTTTAAATCTCAGGATACCTTCTTTCTGGCTCGCGAATTTTTCCATTGTTTCCAATTTCGTAAATTGTTCCTAAGGAAGCTTCGGTATCAAGATAATAAAATTCATCCTCATCGAATTTTCCACTTTGAATGACTTCAACACCCTTTTTCTTAAACTCTTCAAGGGCTTTTTGGCAATCCTCATAATATAATTTTATATGGTGCAAGCCTTCGCCTTTTTTCTCCAAAAACTCGTCGTAGACGCTTCGACCAGTTAATGGCTGCATGAGTTCAATTTGAATGCTTCCAGCCCAAGTAACCGCGAGGAGATATTTATGGTCAGAAGGTTTCCCTCTTACCATAGAATCTCGGACGTCTGGAGGCCCAAAGGTGTAAATATCCCAAGGCCCAATATGAAAAGTTTCCCAGAAGTATTTCATCGCAGCATCAAGATCATTTACTACATGAGCAACTTGGATGACATCACCGTCTTTCATGGTTTTACTACCTCCCATTCATTGAGATATGAATCATTATGTTGATTTATTTATTATCTTCAACTGTTGAACCAATTAATGATTAGAAATAACTTTAATTCGAGATTTGGCTTTTTCATTAAAGTAATTTATGGCAAGAACAGCAATAATGATAAAACCCCACATAGCTCTAATGAAAAAAGGATCCATACGTAACAAATTGACTCCACTGGAAATAACTTGCAGAATAACCACCGAAACGACCATGCCAGAAACCTTCCCAACTCCTCCAGAAGGGTCTACACCACCTAAAAAGCAAGCAAGGATAGCAACTAAGAGATAGGATTCGGCATAGTTGGCTTTAACTGAATTAAGCTGTCCGATCATGATGAAGGCAGTAATTGCTGAAAAAAGAGACGAGAGTAAGAATCCTTTCAAAATAATGGATTTGGTATCAATATTTGAAAATTTAGCTGCTGTATAGTTGGAACCTAACATATACAGACTGTAACCAAAAGTCGTTTTATCCAAAATAATGTATAAAATAAAAGTGAAAATAACAAATATATAAAATGGTATTGGGATTCCAAGGAATAAGCCATTTCCTATGGTTATCAGAGACTTAGGGAAACCGGTTAGAGTATATCCTTTGGTGAGAACAATGTTTACTCCATTTAAAAGGGTCATAGTTCCGAGCGTTGCTAACATATCGGGCACCCTTAAATAACCAGTTAAAAAACCACTCAACAAGCCAGCGCCCATAGCGGCAAGGATACCCATGGCCATTGAAATGATGACCAACAATCCTGATGCTTCTGTGGGATTTCCTCCAGTGAAGGATCGGAGAGTCAAAGCAGTAATGATTCCAGTAAAATTAGCAGTGGCGACAATTCCTAAATTAATTCCACCGCTTAAAATGGGAATCATCATTCCCAAGGAGAGGAAGGCAAGTAACGGGAGTTGATAGGCCATGGAACGAAAATTCGCCATGGTTGGGAAACGAGTCGGATTGAGTAATATCATGACGACAACAATAAGAATCAAAATAGCATAGAGAGAAAGGTTGGGAATATTTCTTTTCATATCCGTTCTACCGCCTTTTCATCGACATGAACTTTGATCCGGCTCTTTTGTTGACGAATTTTTTGTACTGCATTAATTGTAATACTGATGACAATAACTGCGCCAACGAAAACATTAAACCAATAGGTCGATATTTTTAAGAGAGTAAGACCATTGTTCATGATGGCAAAAAGCATGATACCAAGGAAAGTACCTATAACCGAACCACCTCCACCAAAAACACTCGCACCTCCCAGAAACACAGCGGCAATGACGTTTAATTCTTGGCCAACAATGATATTCGGAATTGCTGATTGGACAATAGCGGCATGGACAATAGCAGCAATCCCTGAGAGGAGACCGATAAAACTAAAGGCAAATAACTTAGTTCGGAAAACATTTATACCTACTCTTTCAGCAGCAACCTCGTTTCCACCTACAGCATAAATATTCCTTCCAACACTAGTATATTTTAATATATACCAACCTAAAATGAGCACCAAAATCCAAATCAGAGGCATCAAGGTGAAACCAAAGGTTACGTTATTCTCATTGACAAAACTTCCAATCTTGATATTGGCAAATTCTCGAAACATGGGATGAACTACAAAAATTACTTCACCTTTGGAAAAAACGTAGAGAAGACCATAGTATATATTCAAAGTAGCTATGGTAATGATGACTGTTGGAACACGAAAATAGTGAACCAGGATACCATTAAAGCTCCCCATCAGGGTTCCCAGGGCAGCAGCGACTAAAAAGGCGAAGACGATGTTTCCTCCCCATTTTAGAGTCATGATAACGATGACATATTCTACAACCTGGGCAATAGCAGTAAATGAAACGTCGGGTGAACCACTTAAAATAAGAACAAATAATACCCCTACTGCCATAATGCCAATAACAGAAAAGCTCTTCAATAGGTCAAAGATGTTTTCAGTAGTTAAAAATCGAGGATTGAAGATGGTTATTATTATACACAGGAAAATGATGACTAAGGCAATGTAAAATTCGGTTTGTTTCAATAGTTTATTCATGGGATTGAATTCACTCCATCAATCATTTCGACACACTCACAGTTTCGCTCATTTCGACTAAACGTTGTATCTCTGCTTCGGTAACATCGGCAGCATCAATTTGTTTGAAAATGCGCCCGTTTCTCATAATAGCTATTCGATTGCAGTTATTAACTACCTCAGAAATTTCATCAGAGATGAAAATAATTCCAAAGCCCTTATTAGCCATTTCTCGAATAATACTATGTATGCTACTTTTTGCAGCAATGTCAATTCCAACTGTTGGACTGTCTAAAATGAGAATTTTGGGTTGGACTGATAACCATTTGGCAATAACTACTCGTTGCTGGTTCCCACCAGAAAGTGTTTGCACGGGTACTTCAGGATTAGCAACTTTGATTCCAAGTTCATTTATCCAACTGTCAACTGTGGTATCCCATTTTTTTGAATCAATCAAATTAAAGTTGCCCAAAAGGCGTTTAATAATTACTGTTACAATATTTTCACTCACCGATTTTTTCATTATCAAGCCTTGTTCTAATCGATTTTCAGGTACATAGCCAATTCCAGCTTGTATGGCATCTTTTACTGATCGGATACGAACTTCTTTTCCATCAACAAAGATTTTTCCACTATCAGCTGGATCCATACCAAAAAGAGCGAGAGCTAATTCTGTTCTTCCCGAACCCAGCAGTCCAGTTATACCAAATATTTCACCATAATGAAGAACGAAGGAAATATCTTTAAAATTGTTACTCTTGGAAAGGTTTTGTACTTCAAGTAATTTTTTTTGAGTTTGAATCGATTTTTGGTTTCGAGAATAGGATATTTCTTTTCCAGTCATCAAGTAAATTAATTTTTCATTGGTTATTTCTTCCCGTGGTAAAGTTGCAACGTTTTGACCGTCTCGAATCACAGTAACCCTTTCGGCTATCTCTAAAATTTCATTGAGTTTATGGCTCACAAACATGACAGATATCCCTTTTTGTTGAAGGTCTTTCACTACAACAAAAAGCTGATCAATCTCTTTTTTTGTTAGTGCCGAAGTTGGTTCATCAAGGATTAAAAAACGAAGGTCGCTGGTTAAAGCACGGCAGATTGCTACCATTTGTTGGTTTGCTACTGATAGATTACCGACCTGTTCATCCAAGTCGAGCTTAATTTTAATTTTATCGGTGGCTAAACGAGCGATAGATTCAATTTCTTTCCAGTTGAGAATTTTTTCCTTTTTTTCGACTAATTGGCTGTAGGCAATATTTTCGGCAACGGTAAGGTTGGGAAACAGAGCAAAATCCTGGAAAATGACTTGTATTCCCATATTGATTGAATCGATGGAGCGGAGGTGTTTATAGATTTGACCTTCAATCCAAATTTCTCCTGTATCCGGTTGAAGGTTTCCTGAAATAATTTTAATTAGAGTTGATTTTCCAGATCCATTTTCTCCAACAAGACAATGGATTTCTCCTTTACCAATGGAAAAATCAGCGTCCTTTAAAGCTTGAACTCCGCCAAAACTTTTACTGATATTGGAAAGACGTAAAAAGTCAATCATTTTATCACGTCATTTCATCCTTTTTGATATAGGTTTTTCTATAGAAAAATGGTTTATATGATGCAAAAAAAGTTCTGATTATGCATTGATATCTTTTACATTTAATGAACTTAAGAAGGGATGAGTCTTTTTTCCAATAGCTGTGGACTGTCTGTATACAGTATTATTTGAACGGCTATTAAAAATGATAGATTTCATTATTCATTTATATAAGTCGGTTCAATTATTAAATAAAAAACGGTCTTCCATACTTTAAGTATGGAAGACCGAATGAGTTAAAACCATAATTTAGAAATCGTAATCCTTCATGTTTTCTTTGGTCACTATGAGTGGTTTGTCAAATAGAACATTAATACCATCAATTTTTGGCATTCCGATATTGGGGATATCTATTCCATCGACAATTTCAGCAGATTTCCCTTCAAGTATTAATTTTGCCAGGTAAACCATGACATAGCCGGCTTCACCAGGGTCCCAGAGAATTGAATAATCCATTGATCCATCTTCTAAAAATTGAGCAGCTTGGTTTGGTGAAGTGGTTCCAATGACGGTAACCTTATCCTGTAATCCCTTTTCTCGGACTGCCTGAGCAGCACCAGGTGCTCCCTGGCTCCCATAGCATAGGAAGCCTTTTAGATCAGGGTTGGCGGTAAGGATTTCTAAACTTGTTTGACGAGCTAAATTTTGATCTTCTGAAACTGGATAACGATCGGCTACTTGAACTAAATTGGGGTATTTTTCTTTAGCCAGTGCCAGAGCAGCATCAGCCCAGATATTGTGGGCGGGAACAGTTAGAGATCCAACAAATACCACAAAATTACCACTATCACCCATTTTTTCAACGAGGAGCTCCATTGATTTTTCTCCGAACTTAATGTTATCGATCATTTCTACATCATAGTCAGCATTGACTTGATTGGGAGATTCATGGGTAATAACAGCAATATTTTGTTCTTTAGCACGGGCAAAAACCGGTTCACAGGAACTAGCATTGTTGGGAACGACTAAAACTGCATTGACACCCTGGTTAATTGCGTCTTCAATTAATCGAACTTGTTCGGCTTCGTCAGCTGATGCAGGAGCTTGTTGATATACTTCAACTTCAAAATCGACCTTGGCTTTGTTGAGGCCATTTTCAAGCTGGTTAAACCATGGGGAACGAAGTTTCGGGATAGAAACCATGGTATAGTTTTCAGCTGCGAAGACACCTACGGTCGTAACCAAAACAAAAACGAAAAGTAACGCAGGAATATAACGGGAAAACTTGGTTCTTTT
>MTKX01005720.1_pt1 | contig 20810 bp, 22 predicted proteins | sample 1042771 | NCBI WGS metagenome assembly MTKX01 (sample SAMN06212183, study PRJNA360534) | anaerobic digester metagenome | biome: Wastewater treatment plant; material: sludge; isolation source: anaerobic digester fed with sludge from wastewater treatment plant | place: Denmark: WWTP Randers ... | reverse complement strand
GGATAAATGCAAAAATAGTACGTATTAATGGTATTTAAAAAAGAATGCTTGGAGAGGGCTAAGAAAATACCGATATAATCCCTGAAATGAGAGATGATCTCAAAGCGGTAAGGAAAAACGCCAATCTGATTCCGGAGATCAGAGATGATCTCAAAGCGGCAAGGAAGAATACAGAAGCAACCCTGGGTGAGATCAAAGGCCTGAGGGAAGATATTCAACCAGGTTACGCCATGAATTTCAGACAGATTCAGGCCGATGTCCGGGCCATAAAAGATCGCCTGGGAATGCCCTGATCTACTTCTACTCCGCTACAGCCAAAGTGAGATTGCCATGGGGCATGACCAGCATCCTGGCGCCCTTTCCCTGCCGCTCTCTGGCCAGCTGCAAGGCCTCCGGCAGGGTTTTAGCCGGGGAGAAGAAGCACATCTCCGCTCGCTCTGAGGGAAGGGCGGATACTAGGATGAGATGATGCTCCAACGATTCTTTGGCCAGGAAGGCGGCCTTATGCCCTCCGAACTCATACTCCCTTCTAAACCTCTCCCAGCATTGCTCCGCCGAGCCCGCCTCACTGGCCCATCTCTCAAAGACGGGATGGCCCAGCCCCTCGCAGCACTCCGCCACCAGGATGATGCTGCCTCCGGGCAGGGCGGCATTCTTGGCATTGTCCAGAGCTTTCTGGGCCTGGAATAGGTTCAGGTCCTTGGGCCTGCCCCCGGCGCAGGTGACCACTATCTCCGCCTGCTTAACAGTTCGCCGGTACATGCGATCCACCGTAGCCGCGCCGCTCCGGTGCGCCTGGATATAGTCTCCTGCCACCGCCTGGACGATCTCATTTCTGCCGTTCAAGACTACATTCAATATAAAATCCAGTCCTGCTATTTCTGCCGCCTCCTCCATGTCCTGGCGCACCGGGCTTTCCAGCCTTCCCGTGGCAGAGAGCGGATCTCTCATCAGCTCATGGTTCCTGATCACAGACCTCTCCGAGCTGACTCCGGGCAGAACTGCCTTGGCCCCGCCGGAATAGCCGGCATAGTAGTGATACTCGATGTTCCCCGTGGCGATGATCAGATCGGAGGAGGCCACAGTCTCGTTTATCTCCACCGGAGTTCCCCTACTGGTCTCACCCAGATGGACGCATCTCCCGGGATCATGCTGCATATGAGGCAGCTTGATAGAGCCCTGCAGGAGCCGCCTCACCTCATCATCGGTCATCCGGCGATGCGTTCCCAGGCCAAAGACAACCTTGAAGTTGGAAATATCAAGTTGCTTGAGCCTGCGGATGAGAGGAGGCAGGAGCAGATGGCTGGGGGCCGGCCGGGTGATGTCGCTGGCCAGGATGGTGGCAGACCGACAGCCGGCAAAGTCATCCAGACTGCATCCCATAGAGCACTCCAGGGATCTCTCTATCTCTCCCCCCGGCGCGGCAGCAAGCTCCTGCTCGGCTACCACCTCCGCTCCCTCCTCCAGCATCAGCTGCAAGAAGCCCTGGCCGAATCCCAGATTGAGGCATCTCTCATCGACCATAATTATCAGGCCTTCCAGACCACTGCCCGGCTGAGCATCTCGGAGAAGGCATCGAACACCGGCCTGTCGGAGGCAAATAGAAAATAGTCTGCTCCCACCTGGCGGCAGGCTTCCTGGATCTGATGGTTATGCTGGCTCAGCTTTTTCAGATACTCGCTTCTCTCCGCTTCGGTTATCCGGGTTATCACCGGCTCACTTCCCTCCGGGTCCACAAACTTGATGTCCCCGCTATAGTCCAGTTCCATCTCCGAACGGGCCAGAACCTGAATTACCACCAGCTCATGCCCGGCCAGCCGGTAGATGGAGTATAGAGCGTCCTCGGTCTTCCCCAGAAGATCGGATATGAGCACCACCAGGCTGGTGGATTTGAGAAGAGAGTCCATCTGGTCCGCCACTGCCTTAAGGCTGGTTCCCCCATGCGGCTTTGTGGCATCCAGATCCTCGATGCTCTGAAAGAGGCTCATTCTTCCTCTCTTGGGCTCTCCGGGATAGAGCTTCTTGCAGAAGAGGGATATGGCATACTTCTCGTTGTCCGCAGCGGCTAGATAGGCGAATCCGGCGGCCAGACGGGAGGCAAAAGAGAACTTTCCCTCATAGTCCATGCTGGCGCTGCCGTCCAGGAGTATATGCACGACCAGGCTCCTCTCCTCCTCGTGCTCCCGGATATAGAGCTTCTCCGTCCGGCCGAAGACCTTCCAGTCCACCAGCTTGAAGTCGTCGCCCTTGCGGTACTCTCGATAGCCTACGGGGCTTATGCCGTGCCCGAAGCGAAGCGATTTTCGCCCGCCGCTGTAGGCAGTGGAGACCCTTTTTTTGACCAGCAGGGAGAACCTGTCCAGCTCCTGGAAGAACTCGGTATCCATGATTATTTCCTGAATTGTCCTCAGAGGGACCGGCTCTTGAGGAGGTCTGAGACAACCTGATCCCTGGTCAGCCCCTTCCTTTCCGCCTCAAACCCCAGGATGATCCTGTGCCTCAGTACGGGATAGGCCATTTTTTGCAGGTCCTCTTTGGAGACATAGTTCCTGCCTTGCAGGAAAGCCCTGGCCTTGCAGGATAAAATCAGGCCGATGGTGGCCCTGGGGCTGGCGCCGTATGCCACTCCCGGCCAGCTCCTGGTGGCCAAAACCAGCTCCACCACAGCAGACTTGATCTCATCAGAGACGGGAATGTCCCGGCAGAGCTGCTGCAGGGCTAAGAGCTCCTCCTTGCTGACGACCGTCTCCACCTCCGGCTCGCTTCTGACTGTGTATCTCTCCAGTATCTCCATCTCCTCTTCCTTGCCGGGATAGTCCAGAAGGATCTTGAGCAAAAACCGGTCCAGCTGGGCCTCGGGAAGGGGAAAGGTCCCCTCCATCTCGATAGGATTTTGGGTGGCCAGTATGAAGAAAGGCCGGTCTAATAGATAGGTCTTGTTTCCCACCGTCACCTGCTTCTCCTGCATGGCCTCGAGAAGGGCGCTCTGGGTTTTGGGAGAGGCCCGGTTAATCTCGTCTGCCAGGACGATATTGGAGAAGACCGGCCCCGCTTCAAAGCGAAAAGACTTGCCCGTCTCGGTCTCTTCGATGATGGTGGTGCCGGTGATGTCTGCGGGCATAAGGTCGGGCGTGCATTGAATCCTGCTGTAGTCCAGGCCCAGGCAGGAGGCAGTGGTCTTGACCAGGAGGGTTTTGGCCAGGCCGGGATTGCTCTCCAGCAGAGCATGGCCTCCCGCCAGCAGGGAGACCAAGAGCTGCTCTATGGCCATATCCTGGCCCACGATGACCTTATCGATCTCTTTTCTCAGCCTCTTGAAGATCTCCGGGGAGCGGCTGTAGATATCTCTCAGATCCTCCGACATTCTTTCTCCTTATATTTTCAGTTACGGAAGGGGGGTTTTCGTCTAATTATATCTTTTCCCATGGGCCGCCCCTGGTCCCCCTGGCCAGATGCTCTGAATAATGGTCTTCCATCAAGGGCAGCCTTTCCGCTGCAGCTTTTAGCTGCTGGATCCAGGATTCAATTGAGTTTTGCAGCAGCTTCTTAGCCAGCCAGCCGAAGAGGAGCGGAAATGGCCCTTCCCAAGCCTCCTCGGTTCTTACCAGGACCCCTTCACCCTTGCTTTCTATGTGCCAGATGTGAGTGGCTTCAATTCCCAGGCTCCTTCCCGTCCAGGCCAGAAGACGCGGCCTGTTCACCTGGGAGATGGTGGAGGTGATGGTCATAGGCCCCGCTCTCCAGACGAATAGCGATCCGGGAGCGAGCGCTCCATATATTTTGGCCGATCTGACATCTGCATTCCACTCCGGCCAATGATTTATGGAGGAGAGTAGCTCCCAGACCGTTTCTATATCGGCTTCTATCTCGACCTCAGCCGATGCGACCACCGGAGACAGCTCATAAATCCTCATGGCAGCGCTTCTAAAGGAATTCCTTCTATTTACTTATGCCTGTTTGAAGTGCATCAGCCTATAAATAACAAGAGGGAGTCGCATAACTTGCTTTATCATAGAAAAGTCTAAATCCTTTATGTAACTATGACTATAAATTAAAATTATACTGGAGGGATCTTATTGAAGCAATTAGGATTTATCCTGGCATTGATATTCATTTTAATGCCAATGATATCGCTGGCACAGGATCGCATATCCGAAAATCTCAATCTGAAAAATGAACTCTATCTAAAGAGCTTCGATTTCGAACCGAAGCAGATCAATACCGCTGACTCAGAGCAGACAGTGAACTTCCTGGCCACCATCTATGCCAAGAATGGCCTCATGAATAATTCATCAACTGGATTTGCCACACAGGCGACCTTCCTCGGTCCACACTCATTTTCTAATAAGAGTTCCTGGTTCTCCAAACCAGAGATGAATGCAATTTTTCTGCCGCCCTCGGTCTTGGGCGACTCAACAAACGGCACCTACAAGGGAACTATAGATTTTCCGAAAGGAACCGCAGAAGGCGTCTGGCAATTGGAATCAATTAAGCTAGTGGACAACAAAGGCCAGATACGAGAGCTGAAAGGCGATGATTTAGAATCTCTTCCAAAGGAACTGCAAATAAAGGTAAGTAAACTGAAATGGATAGGGATTCTAATAGGTGTTCCATTGGCCGTCGCAATAATCTTGATGGCAATCTTCGGACTTATGAAGGATCCCTTTTCAAGAATATTTGGAATACTTGGTTTCGAAGCCAAAAAAAACAGCGGCGATACCAAAGGAATCAGGACTATGTATAAAGGACAAGATGGAGCTACAAGCTCTTCAAAATTCCAATTCTTGCTTTGGGTATGTGTAGTATTGTATGCATATATTATAATAGTATCTGATGCTTACATGAACCATAGAATGGGTTCGCTTGGACTCTCAGTCCCTGATAACCTTTTGCTGGCCATGGGGCTCAGCACAACCACTATGCTTGCGGCAAAAGGAATAACCAGCAAATATGTGGAGGAGAAAAAGATAGATAAATCAGATACTAAGGGTGGTCTCTTCTATGACGACCATGGGTATCCAGACCTATCCCAGATACAGCTCATATCCTGGACAGTGATCGGGATTGGAATTTTCCTCTTGAAGACTCTGAGCGATGTCATAGGCTCCTCTGGTGCAGTTTCGGGACTGCCAGATATAGATCAGACCCTCTTAATGCTAATGGGGATCGGCCAGGGTGCCTATATTGGGAAGAAGATAATCACAAAAGATGCGTCTGTCCAGTAACAGCCTCTGGAGATAGTCTGATCTCAAAGACCCCCCCTTATTTTTCTCTTCAATTTCCGATAAGTTTCTTCCCTTCATCTGTCAGGCTGGACAGAAATGACCGGCAGACAAGGGGATTGGCCATCATCTCCGGCAGGCCAAGCTCTCTTACGGCCTCACTGCATATCTCCATCTGGTTGTCAGAGCCTTTCCTTTCCGCTGCCCTGATAACAGATCTGTGAATTCTCTGAAGATAGTCGAGGCCCTGGTCCATGATGCGGTAGGCATCCTCTCCCTGTCGCGGCTCATCCCAGGCCGATAGAAGAAGATTGATGCCCTCAATTGCCTTCAGCCTCTGAATTGATGCCATGCTGCTCTTGATGTCGTCATAAATGGGCATCTCTCCCGCCAGGGGAATGGCATCGGCGGTGAATAGCGCCCCCTCTTCCGGCATCCACAGGGAGATCGATCCGGGAGAATGCCCTGGAGTGTGCAGCACCTCTATCCCTAGGCCGGGCCCTAAATCGAGAATATCCCCGTCCTCAACAATTCGATCGACTCGAACCGATCCCTTCACCAGGGAATTAAAGCCGGGCACGGGCCTGTCTCTGACCTGCTGATCCGGATTCTCGATCCAGACCCTGTCCGCGCCGTGCGCTGCCACAGAGCAGCCGGAGATCTCTTTTATGGCCTGCGCTGCCCCGATATGGTCGGGATGCCCGTGAGTCAGGATCATAAGGGAGATCTCCTCTGGATTGCGGCCCGTATTCCGGAGATATTCAGGGATAATTCCCGCGGAGGATGCCACACCACTATCGATAAGTGTGATCTCCCTCCCATAGATCATATAAACATAAACGAAGCGCGGAAGTGAGCGGCCAGATGGATCGGTGATCTGGAAGGGGATCTTCAATGCATGGATATGATCTGTGATCTTCATCTCAACCTCTCTCTCGATCCCGCTCTATCTTTTCCATCTTAAGATCATTTCAGACCGGCTTTTCCGCTTTGGCCAGACCGCTCTCCACAGCATCCCGGATGATATAACCACCCACATGAAGCACCGTGTCGCCCAGCTCATTGTCCCTCTCCATGGAGCCGGTGCAGGGATAGGAGTGGTGGGCCTCGGATATTCTCTCTCTCAGATCGGGCTGGTCCGGCTCCAGACCCAGCATCCTCTTGGCCACAAACCAGGTGGAGCCGCAGGGTGCGCTCCGGACCACATTGGCAGCCAGGATGGAATGCTTGCCCTCCCGGCTCTTCTGTAAAGTGAACTCAATGACCGGATCGCCGATCTTGGCCTCTTTCAGGAAGCTGGATATTATCGGCTTGGCCGGATCGGGGCGAAGAGCGCAGAAGGGCTTGGCAAAGGCCGCCTCCATTCCGAGTTCTGCCGCCTTCTCCTCCACCTGCTTTCTCTGGCCCAAGGGCATTTCTCGGGGAGACTCCGAGCCGCCGATGATGCCCTTCACCCCTGCCTCCTTGAGCTTGGGAAGCATGCCGTAGAGGATGTCAGGATGAACATTGACCACAATGGCGATGTCTGCGGCAGGGATATTCTGAGGCAGTAGCGGATCCACATCATCTATGAAGTCCCCTAAGGATGCCGGATCTGGCATCTCCACCAGCGCCACAATGTCCTTGCCCAGGTCCGGGGCCACATTCCGGCACTGAGTGCAGGCTTCTCCACATGAGATGCAAAATCCGGAGTAATTCACCAGGTTGCCGGCCACCCGGCTCCCGAATTCGCCACTATAAAATATTATGACCTTCATTTCTTCACGTCCTCACTCTTTTTCTGTCGATCCATTGATCATGCAGATGAACTTCTCCAGCGCAATATCCTTTCCCGACTCACTAATAGCCTGAGAGACCAGTCGGACCAGATTGGAGCAGCAGGGAACCTCCATATGCAATACAGTGATCTCCCTTATATCATTGCAGCGCAGTATCTCAATCAATTTCCTCAGGAACGGTCCATTCTCGTCCAGCTTGGGACAGCCTATGACAACCACCCTGTCTTTGATGAATTCAGAGATGGATGGAGAGGCAAAGGCAGAGCAGTCAGCAGCTATGAGCAGCCTGGCGTCTTTAAAATAGGGCGCATCGGTGTGTGCCAGGCGCATCTGTATGGGCCAGCTGCATAGCTGGGAAGATGCGTCCAGCGGCTGCATATGACGTTGTGGCCCCTCTCCCGAGGCTTTATGGAGGGCGGCATGGCAGGGGGATATGGGCATGGCCTGGATTTTTGTGGAGGGCTTATCCTTTGCTGATTCCTCTTGCTGGCTTTTTGATATACTAAGATTTGCTCTGGCCGCTTCTTCATCAAACGGCTGGGCCTCCCTCACCTCAATGGTTAGAGCGCCGGTGGGGCACTCCCCGATGCAGGCTCCCAGGCCGTCGCAAAAAGCATCGCTGACCACGCGGGCCTTTCCGTTTGCCAGCTTTATGGCTCCCTCGGAGCAGGCGATTATGCAGCTGCCGCAGCCGTTGCATAACGATTCATCTATCCTGATTATCTTTCTCTGGACCAATTTCCCATCACCATCCGCCATCTTCCTGACCCTAAATTGCATTGGCTTTGCTCCCCCTCATCTCTGAGGGGGAGATGAAGCCAACAGAATACTCCAAGGCCGGCTTCAGCCCAGCATCTTCTTTATGTCCTCATCCGGGGTGCTGATGAGCCGGATGTCGTACTTGTCCACCAGGATCTTCAGCATATCCTCATTGACCCATCCGGGCACAATCGGCCCCAGATAGATGCCTTTTATGCCTAAAGCCAAGAGAGACCAGAGTACGGCTACAGCTTTCTGTTCCATCCAGCTGACCACCAGGGTCAATGGCAGATCGTTTACGCCTACTCCGAAAAGCCCTGCTAGCGCCTGGACCACCTCTAAAGCTACAATGGCATCATTGCACTGTCCCAGGTCGATGAGGCGGGGGATGCCCTCGATGTCTCCCAAATCCAGGTCGTTGAAGCGGTATTTTCCGCAGGCCAGGGTGAGGATGACTGTGTCCTTGGGCAGCTTCTGCACAAACTCCCTGTAGTAGTCCCATTTTCGGGATGGGCCGTCGCAGCCTCCCACCAATAAGAACCTCTTGATCTTTCCTGCCGTCACCAGATCCTTGATCTTGGCGGCATGGCCCAGCAGGACGGAGGTGGAAAAGCCGGTGGTGAGGACATACTCGCCAGGCGCATCGGGCAGCTCCGGGAGGGATCGGGCTTTAGTGATAACCTCGGAGTAATCATAGCCGTCGATGTGCCTGACTCCCGGAATGTAGACCGGCCCGGTGGCAAACATGCGATCCCTGTACTCCTCCCGGGGGATGAGGAAGCAGTTGGATGTTCCCAGAAGGGCCATGGGATAATTGGCAAATAGCTCTCTCTGATCGAACCAGGCCTTGCCCAGGTTTCCGGCCAGGTTCCTGAACTTTCGCAGCCCCGGGTAGCCGTGGGCGGGAAGCATCTCCGAATGGGTGTAGACGAATACATCCGAGCCCTCCACCTGCTCCAGGAGCTTATGAAGAGCGTTCATGTCGTGGCCGGTTACCAGGATGCCGTGGCCCTTGACTGTGCCAGTTCTCACCTGGGTCGGCGTGGGCTCGCCGAAGGTATCGATATGGGCCTTCTTGAGCAGCTTCATGGTCTTGATGTTCATCTCACCAGCTTTTACCGCCAGGTTCAGGAACTCCTGGGGGTCGAAGTTCACATTGGTGAGTGTAGAGAAGAAAGCCCGCTCTATGAATGCGTCCACCTCGGGATCGGTATAGCCCAACTCCCGGGCGTGGTAGAGATAGGCGCTTATGCCCTTGATGGCAAAGAGCAGGTTGTCTTGCAGTCTTGCCACTGTAGCTTCCTTTCCACATACTCCCTTGATGGTGCAGCCTGTGCCCCCTGCAGTCTGGGAGCACTGATAGCAGAACATGTCCAGCTTTTCTTTTGCAGCCATTTAATCGTCCTCCAATTTCAGTGATTGTCAATATGGTGTATATCAGTCAATTCTCATTTTCAGGCTTTTCCTGCCCTGCAGTATTATTAAGATACCAAAGTATTTAGCCAGAGATGTTTCTGGAAAGATACCATGCAGGAAGGATGCACCGTCAATCTTACCGTCAAGTACATCGCCAGAAAATGGACCTTGCTCATTCTCCTGGAGCTATATAAGGGAAAGAATCACACCAGACGGTTCTCCGAGCTAAAGAGCTGTCTGTACGGCATCACCCAGAAGGTGCTCTCCGCCCGGCTCAAAGAGCTGGAGCGGGAGGGGCTGGTGGAAAACAGGGTAGACAGCGATAGCTTTCCGGTAAGGAGCGACTACACCCTCACCGAGAGCGGCCTGGAGATAATCGAGATCATCAAGGATCTCAAGTTATGGGCTCTGAAATGGAAGATCAGCAACATCGAGTGCGGCAGTCAGGACTGCAGCAGATGCGTTTTATAAAATTTCAATTCTGAGGATTCCTAAAAACCTACCTAAGAGCTACCCCGCTTTATAAAGAGTTTATAAAGCTCTGGCTAAAATCGGAGGTTAATAGGAATCCTCTTCTACCGGTGGCTATATTTCCAGAGAGAAAGCGCATTTCAAACCGACAGCACTTTGCCGTGCCTGTCGATCTTTCCTTCGGAGATGCGGGTAGAACTGATGCGGATGCTGTCCTGAGCCATCTGGTATTCGATCAAAGAGATCTGCAGTGGCTTTAAATTTCTCTTTGTCCGCAGGCGATTGATCTTCTCCGCCATGGGCATGGTCTCCGGTGAGACCACAATATAGTCAAAGTCCTCATAAATGGATGGGCCGCACTGATCATCGATCTTGGTTACGCGCACATCACTTACGCCAAAGCAGATTCTCACTACCGACCTCAATTTCTCCGCCCTGATCTTGAAATCCTGCACCGGCCTCTTACGGCTCGCCCGGGCCATCTCGTCGGAGGTCAGACCAATGATCACCTCTCCACCCCGGCCCAGCTCAAAGGCTCGCCTGAGCAGGGCGATGTGACCGTCATGAATGGGATCAAATGTGCCGCCTACCGCAACCCTGGCCATACAGGCCCGCCAATGAGGGGTACGGTATAAGTACTTGGCGGGCAGCACCATGCGGTCAGGGCCGGGATTGAATTCTCCGGACCCTATAGCGCTCTAAAATTCTGGCAACGATGCGGCTGGAGCCGCAAAGATCGCACGGCTCGCGCTCGGTGATGCGCACCACCCTGCATTGCAGGCCTCGGCGAAAGAGCTCCTCTTGCAGCAGATCCTCGTCGAAATGCTGATCGTACCCGAGGGTGATCACATCCGGTCGGAGCTGCTCGATGGTCCGGAAGATGTCCTTCTCCTCTCCCAGGATGGCCCGGTCCACCGCTTTCAGTGCAGCGATCATCCTTCGCCTCTGCTCCTCGGGGAGGATGGGCTTGGGCTTGTGGCGAACATTGACATCCCTGGCCACAATCACCACCAGCTCGTCGCCCAGTGCCCGGGAGCGCTCCAGGTAAAGGACATGGCCGGGGTGGAGCAGGTCAAATGTGCCCGTGGCCACTACCAGCGTCAAGGCTCATCCTCACCGAAATGGCTCATCCATATCTTCATCGAATTCATCATCAAAGCCGTCGTCTTTGAAATCAACATCCAGGACCGGAAGATCACGCCGCTTTCCCGCACCATCATAACATATCCAGGCGCTCTCGTCATAGGGGGGACCGACGATGATGTTATAGTCGCCGGTGCGGGAGAAGAAGAGTATATCCGGCTCGGAGGGGCGGAGAAGCCCGGAAGGGTGGCTGTGGGCTGAGCCGGCCACAGACATGTTGGGCAGCATATAGAGGCGCACCAGGGCGCTCATGCGGGAGCTTTCTGTGCCGGGAAGTATGATCACATCGCTGATGATATCCCCTTCCACTGAAAGAAGCCCGGCGAACTCATTGGGCTCTGAGGAGCGGGAGGCCTCCAATATGAAATGCAGGGTATCGCGGGCTATTCCTCTAACCTTTTTCTTCATCATAGAATATCATCTCTGCAAATGCTTTATGTCGCCTCAGCCGCCCTCTCAGGCCGCAGATGAATGCAATCGCCAGCCAGGATTCTTCTTCTATCCCCGCCTTGCTCCAGGATCAGAGCGCCATCCTGGTCCAGATCCAAGACCTGGCCCATGAGGTCGCCCTCTGCGGAGCTTATGCGCACCCGCTTTCCCAGGGTCAGCGAGCGGCTGCGCCACTCCTCATAGAGCTCATGGCTCTCTATATCATCGAGTGCCTGCTCCATCTCATTCAGGATTGCGGCGATAAGTGCGCATCGGTCTATGCTTTTTCCCAGCCTTGCTGCAAGGGAGGTTGATCTCCATTGGCTTGGAAAAGCGGCAGTGTCATTATTGGCATTCAGCCCCACTCCCACTACGGCATAATCCAGCCGGTCAACCTGGGCACCCAGCTCCGTCAGTATGCCGCAGACCTTATGCTCCCGGATCAAGATGTCGTTGGGCCATTTGATCCCTGCCTGCAATCCCAACTGAATGCAGATGGCCCGGCAGATGGATACGGTCGCAGCCATGTTAATGCGGTAGACCCGGGAGAGGGGTATATCCGGCCTCACGATCAGGCTCATCCAAATTCCCCCCGGAGGAGAGGCCCAGCTCCGGGAGAGCCGTCCCCGTCCCTCCTTCTGGGTCTCGGCCAGGATTACGCTGCCGCTCTGCTGCTGGCCTATGGAAGAGAGAGCCACGGCATTGGTGGAAGAAGCCTCCGCCAGTATCAAGATCTCCCTTCCCAGCCACCTGGTGGTCAGATCCTTGTTTATCCGGGCGGCGTCCAGCAGGTCCGGCTGCTCCATTAAGAGGTAGCCCCGGCGGGTGGAGGAGGCGATCTTGTATCCTCTCCGGCGGAGGGCCTGGATCTGCTTCCATACGGCAGCCCGGGAGATTCCCTGCCTCCTTGCTATATCCTCCCCCGAGACCCACTCTCCCTGCACCAGGAAAGAGAGGGCATCTGCGGCGGGCAAACTCAGCTCTTCTCCCCTGCCTTCTGGCGGCTGAGATAGGATCCCACGGCTGCGGCTATGGCCGCGACCTGGCGGTTGTCTGCACCCAGTGCGGAAGCGAGGGTCATGCCCTTCTCGTAGTCCTCTACGGCCACGGCTTTGACCGCCTCCACTATGTTCTCCTCTTTGATGAAGTGGGTGTTTATGTCTCCGCTTCTAAACCTCTTATTGCGCAGAACTGCTTTGTGGAATATGATATTGGTGTTCACACCGGTGATGATGTACTCATAAAGGGCCCGCTCCATCCTGGCTATGGCCTCTTTTCTGTCTTTGCCGTGGGCCACCAGCTTGGATATCAAAGAGTCGTAGTAAGGAGGTATGACATATCCGGTGTAGACACCGCTGTCCACCCTGATCCCCGGCCCCCCCGGACTGCGGTAGCGTTTGATCTTGCCTGGAGAGGGGGCGAAGTCGTTGAGGGGGTCCTCGGCATTGATCCGGCACTCAATGGCCCAGCCGTTGATCTTCATGTCGCTCTGGTCGTATGCCAGGGGACAGCCGGCAGCCACTATAATCTGCTCTTTGGCCAGGTCCACGCCGGTGACCATCTCGGTGATGGGATGCTCCACCTGCAGGCGGGTGTTCATCTCCAGGAAGTAGAAGTCGCCCCGGGAGTACATGAACTCCACTGTGCCGGCGCTGGTATAGCCTATGGCCTTGGCCGCTTTGACCGCAATGGATCCCATCTTCTCTCGCAAATCCTCGCTCATCACCGGGGAGGGCGATTCCTCAATCAGCTTCTGGTGGCGGCGCTGGATGGAGCATTCCCGGTCCGAGACATAGATGGTCTTGCCGTGATTGTCGGCCAGGATCTGAAACTCGATGTGCCTGGGCTCGGCGAGATACTTCTCAATGTAGATGGTGTCGTCTCCAAAGGCGCTCCTGGCCACGGACTGAGAGGAGGTGAGGGCGGGCATCAGCTCCTTTTCGCTCTGAACTATCTTCATGCCTATGCCGCCCCCTCCTGCCGCCGGCTTGAGGATGATGGGGTAGCCTATGGCGTCGGCGATCTCGGCGGCTATGTCCGGATCGCTGATGCCCTGCTCGATGCCGGGGACAATAGGCACTCCGGCGTCCTTCATGGTCTGGCGGGCGGTGATCTTGGAGCCCATGGCATCTATGGCCGAGGATGGGGGGCCGATGAAGACTATGCCGTTCTCCTCGCAGGCGGAGGCAAAGCTGGTGTTCTCGGATAGAAAGCCGTAGCCGGGATGGATGGCTTCGGCTCCGGTATCCAGAGCAGCTTTGATGATTTTGTCGATCTTCAAATAGCTCTGGCTGGAGGGAGCCGGACCGATGAAGACTGCCTCGTCTGCATATTTGGCGAAAAGGGCGTTCTTGTCCGCTTCGGAGTAGACGGCCACAGTGGAGATGCCCAGCTCCCGGGAGGCGCGCATCACCCGGATGGCTATCTCTCCCCGGTTGGCGATGAGGATCTTATTGAACATCCCCTGAGCTAAAGCGCTGCCAAGGTAAAACCTTTTTGGAAAGCCATCGGCTTTCCTTTAATTTTCAGGCTCAAGCGGCTGATTCAGCACCAGAAAGAGAAAGATGGAAAAAGAGAAGATAAAGTTGAGCAAAAGCTAAAAATGAATAGCCTATAATGATGCAGCATGAAGCCCAGGGATTTGTCCAAAGAAGAGTGCTCGAGCATACTCTCCGCCTCCAGATACGGCCGGCTTGCACTGGCCAAAGAGAATCGGCCTTATGTGGTGCCCATGTCCTATGTCTATGCCGACGGCAGGATCTATCTTCACTCCCGGGGAGGAGGGATGAAGATGGAGTATGCTGCTGCCAATCCCCGGGTATGCTTTCAGATCGACCAGCTGGACAAGGGGCGCTGGTCTTCCGTCATCGCCTTCGGTCAGGTAAAGCTGAGGGACGATATCGAGGCCAAGCAGAGGATGTTCGATGCCTTCATGGCCAAGGGCCAGGGGGGGCACGGGGGAAAGAAGTTCTCCCGCGAGGAGCTGGAGAGGATGCCCATGACAATATGGGAGATTGAGATTGAGGAGCTGACCGGGCGCGAGGGCGTCTGGTAGACTCGTTTTGATGAATCAATATTTCTTTTGAGGAAGATATGGTCCCGGCAATAAAGTGGACGGAAAAGTACCGGCCCGCCTCGCTCAAACAGGTGCTGGGAAACGGCAAGGCGGTGGAGGAGCTCGGGGCCTGGGCGGATTCCTGGGAGAGGGGCCGGCCCATCACCGGAGCGGCCATACTTTACGGCCCGGCGGGCACAGGCAAGACATCCGCAGCCCTGGCTCTGGCAGCGGAGAAGGACTGGGACTATATCGAGATGAATGCCAGCGATGCCCGCACGGCAGGCATGATCCAGAGGATCGCCGGGCCGGCCTCCCGCTCCACCACCTTCTCCGGGCGGCGCAGGCTGGTGATTTTGGACGAGGCGGACAATCTGCACGGCACGGCGGACCGGGGCGGTGCGGCGGCCATGCTCCGGCTGGTGCGGGAGACGGGACAGCCGGTGCTCCTCATCGCCAATGAGTATTATGAGATTGACAAAGCTCTGCGGGATGCGGCCAAGGGAATACAGTTTCGATCCCTGCGGGCCACCACCGTGGCCCAGGCCCTGCGGGGGATATGCCAGGCGGAGGGGGTGGAGTGCGAAGCCGATGCCTTGATGCTGATAGCGGAGCGGGCGGGGGGAGACATGCGCTCCGCCATCAACGATCTTCAAGCGGCGGCGGAGGGAGAGAGCGCCGTCAGCGTAGAGGACGTGGCCACGGCGGAGAGGGATGTCAAGTCCTCCATATTCAAGGTTTTAGAGGTCATATTCAAGGGCAGCAACTCCGTCGAGGCCCTGCAGGCCTCTTATGACTTGGACGAGAGCCCGGAGGATCTCATAAACTGGGTGGATGAGAACCTGCCCCTGGCTTATAGTGGAGCGGATCTGTGGCGGGGCTACGAGAGCTTGGCCAGGGCGGATATGTTTTTAGGCCGGGTGAGGGTGCGCCAGAACTACGGGCTGTGGCGCTATGCCGGATTTCTCATGACCGGAGGGGTGCAGGCGGCCCGGGCCGAGCGGCGACATGGATATGTGGCCTTCCGGCCGCCGAGCCTGTGGCGGCGCATGGGCCAGACCAGGAAAGCCCGAAGCGTGCGGGATGCGGCAGCCAAAAAGATCGGCGCACGCTGTCATGTATCCGCCGCCTTCGCCCGGGCGGAGCTGATGGGCTTTGTGGGCCTGCTGCTGGCGGACAAGAAGAGAGCCGCTCCCCTGGCGGCGGAGCTGGAGCTGGAGGCAGAGGAGATTGCCCTGCTTTTGGGCAGCAGCCCCAGCACCAAGAAGGTGCAGAGCATCTATGAGGAAGCCCAAAAAATCCGGGAGGCGGAGGAGTTCCAGGAGATTGAGCTCGGATGGCAAAGCACAGCGCAGAGATCGCTGGGGCGCGCTCCGCAGGCCGCGCCTTCAGATGGCGCGCTGGAGGCAGCCCTGACGGCGGCAGCGAAGCAGGAAGCCTCTGCACCGGCTGAGCCGGCCAAAGCGGAGGCTCACCTGGCAGGTGGGCCAGAGCGGGAGGAGGAGCCTGCCGGAGGGCTGGAGGCGGCGGCGCCGACCAGGAAGAGGGGCAGGCCCAAAAAGGCGGAGGGCGGGGAGAAGGCGGAGCCTAAGCAGGCGGCTGGGAAGAGGCAGAAGTCGCTGTTTGATTTTTAATGAAATTTGGAGCATACTTTAACTTGGAGAAACATGGCACAAGCTAATTTCGAAATCCCGGAGACTATCGATAAGGAAATTGAAGTCTATGCTAAGAAAGCTGGGATAGATAAAGAAAGATGGTTTACAAATGCGGTTTATTCGCATCTCTCACGCAGCAGAGAAAGGTATGATGAACAAGTTGGGACTTTAGGGTGGAAGCAATTTATTGCTGCAAAAAGAGGAATGATTGACAAGTATGATCGAGCCAAGGAAATTGATAAGTCCCATAAAACGCCTGTATATCGTGGTCTAGTTGCTGAGTCTGTTTTTAGAGTCTGGCTCTCTCAATTTTTGCCTAAAAAATTTGGGGTTACATCTGGATATATTATATCCCAGGTTGAGCCTGATACAAAGAAATTGTCGCATTTCGACGTGATTATTTATGATCAATTGAATTCTCCAGTCTATTGGACTGAGGACATTTCAGGATTAGGTATAAGTGGGCAATCACAAGCAATTCCGGTTGAATATGTTCTTGCTGTAATCGAAGTTAAAGCCTCTTTAACTCCTAATTCGGCAAAGAATGCAATTGAGCATTTGTGTGAATTAAAACCGTATACCGATTCACTAGATGACTCTCATGCTTTTCCAAAAAGATTCCTTCCAAAAGAGTTTTGCTGTGCGGTAGTCTTTTTTGAATTCGGACGGGATTATGAGAATAAAAGAGTTGGACAAAGCCTCAGACAAGGTGGCGATCTAAGAGGGTATCTTGGCGGAATAGTGCTGCGCCCAAATGAGCTTTTATCTGGGACAGTGGAGTTATCCTATTTGGAATCTAAGGGCGAAAGAAACATAGCAATGGTATTACCTTGTGGGAATGGGGATCATCTTTCAAGTTTTATCGAAGGACTTCTTGCTAGACTGACTGGCGAGCCAAAGCGTCGTTATTGTTTCCCTGCATGGCTATTTAGATAATCAATTTAAGGGCCAGCCTGCGGCAGCTGCAGGACTAGGTAACCCGGACATAATGCCCGAGGCGGGCGGTCTCTTTCTCAAGGACTCCCCCGAACAAGGTTGGGGCCATCCGGGAGGCGGCGGGAAAAAGCGATGCAAAGGCCCTGCAGCTCTCAGCGCAGAGCCTCAAGTCCAGCCGTGCCTGCATCGGAGCCATGCGTCTCTTCGCCCTGTCTAGGGAGTTGGAGATGATGGCCCTTTCCGGTGCCCTGGATAGAACCAAAGAGGGCGCGGAGAAGCTGCGAAATCTTGCCGCCAAGGTTGGAAGCAGAGATAGCTATCTCCGTCCAGCAGCAGAAGCCCCCTAAAAAGGAAAGAGCTATTTACTTACAATACTTACAGTGTGGTCATGCTTGCCAATAAGCGCATTCCTGTGACTGAATCAGTGTGGGTCGAGCTATCTGGCTTGAAATCAGCGGGCCAGACTTACTCCGATCTTCTGGAGGAAATGATCGAGGACCGAAAAAAGGCTCGATTATTTCGGGATATGGAAAGGATTGAAGAAGAGGATGAGTTCGCGGAGTTCCCGTGGTAGCCTTTCANNCAGCAAGAGGGCTTTAGAGTATATTGAGGCCTTGCCCCCCAAAAGCCAGAGGATTGTGATTGAAAGGTGCAAAACACTTGCTGAAGATCCATTTCCCGGGCAGGGTGACAGAGAACAAATCAAGAGAAAAGGTCGCAAGGACATTTATCGCTTGCGTATTTCTCGGTCCTACACCGCTTTTTATAAAATACATATAGAGGAGAGAGTAGTTAAAATCCTGGAAATAATGACCATTGAGCAAGCACATAAGATCTACGGCCGATTCTGATACAACGTGCGTCTTGATGGTGCATGTAACCTTCGCCGGCCCTGGCCCGAGATTTGGCTTATTCGCGACTCCCAATCCTGCTAAGGAGCGATAAGATCTAATATGACGAGGAGATACTTGAGTGGGCAGGGCCCGNNTCGCCCTTACACGGCGGGGATCACGCGTTCGAATCGCGTCGGGCCCATAAGTCTCTCGTTCTCATATTTCATTTTCCGGATGCATTCTTCTCTTCCTCAGAATCCATTCTTGCTTGGTTCATCTAAGAAAGAGCAGAGTGGCCAGGCCCAAAAGGCTGATGGGCAAAAAGATCCTGGCCATTCCCAGGCCGAACTCTCTGGTTCCCAGCACATAGGCTATGGCCAGCTTGACCAGGGTGTTGGTCACCGCCGCCAGGATGATGGCAGTCACCGCCACATTGCTGCTTAAAGTGGTTCCCACCAAAGAGGCCATGGTCAATGTTATGGCATCGACATCAGCCAGCCCGGAGACTATGCCCGCGGCATAGATTCCAGCATCACCGAAGTAGACATTGGCCAGCTTGGAGATGACCAGGATGAAGGCGAAGAATGCTCCGAACTTGAGGGCGGGTATGATGCGAAATGGATCTTTGATATTGAACTCCCTTCCCGACGGGCTGCTCTTTCTGACCCACATATAGGCCAGGGCGAACCCCGCCAGAGTCATGAGCAAAAGCGGTATCAAAAGGGCGAAGAAAAGGCTTCTATTGAGAATTAAGACGATGAAGAGCACTCTGAGAAACATGGTGCAACTGGCGACGGCAGTGGCAAAGATGGCGGAGGGCAATATCTCCCGGTTCTCCCTTACCTGCTCGGACATGGACAAGGTCACGGCCGTGCTGGAGACCAGGCCCCCCAGGATGCCGGTGAGAGAGAGGCCCCGCTCCGCTCCCAGGATGCGGATGAGAATATAGCCCACATAGCCTATGAGGCTGACCATGACCACGAACAGCCAGACCTGGCGGGGATTGAGAACCCCCCAGGGGTCCAGAGGCTCCTCCGGCAGAAAGGGATAGATGACCAGAGCGATTATGCCCATCTTCAGGGTGTCCAGCAGATCCGTCTGGTTTAATGCCTCAACGTAGCGGTGGGTGATGGTCCGGGTGGCCAGGACCCAGGTGGTGATGATGGCTAAGGCCACAGCCAGAAGTGTGCTCTCGGGAAAGCCGGCCAGCATTCCCAGGGCAAAGGTGACCACCGTGGCCACTGCAGCGGTGAAATCCACCCTTCCCAATGCGCTGACCGAGGTGGCATATCCTACCGAGGCCAGAATGGTGAATGCGGCCATGCCTGCTATGGCAAAGCCGGAGCCGTAGTGCTGAGCCAGAGCAGAGCAGAGGCTGCCTAAAAGGGCAATGAGTATGAAGGTGCGCAGGCCAGCCACGCCTCGAATCTTGTCTTCAATCATCCGGCGCTGCCGCTCCGTTCCTATGAGAGCGCCAATGAGCATGGCGATGAGAAACGGATAGATATCGGCAAAGTCCATATATCACCATTATCATTTTTCCGGTTAATAGCTTTGCATGGTTGATGGTTGCGCCTTTTAATGGAGATGTCGGGCCATACATCCCACCAGGCAGCAAGCGGCAGGGCAGTCAATTAGAAATCAATTTTAGATTCACGATTCATGCTAAAATATAAGACCTTCTGCAATTTACAATTTAGATAAATTTATTAGTTCTCAATGCCTTACTTATTATGATCAATATGAGCTATATAATGGTTTTATTGTTGCTGCTCTCTTGCCTTCCCGCGGCCATGGCTGAGGTTGATCTGTCACAATCCGTCGAGGCCACCACGGCCCTGACCCTTCCCCTGGATTCGGTGACGATTTATCCTGACGGTCTCATGGCAGTGAAGAGAGAGGGGAGCCTGGATGTAACTGAGGGAGTGCATAAGTTTGTAATCAATCTTCCCGCCAAAGCGGATAAGAGCTCTGCTCTCCTCTCGGTCAGCAATGCCACCCAGGAAAAGGTGGTATATGAGGCCAGCCCGGTCTACACTCTCAACATCACTGACGCCGGGGCGCAGAGCTTCGGGCTCTCCTATCTCATGCCTGCAGCCGCCTCCTGGCAACCCAGATATGACCTGCAGCTAAAGAGTGATGAGGTCCTTGTTCGAGCCAGTGCAGTGATCAGAAACCTGGGTGGCGAGGAGCTGAAAGGGGTGCGTCTCAAGCTGGTATCCGGCCTGCCGGCGGTCCAGCCCTATCCCCTGGCAAAAGTCCAGACTGAGGCGCTGAGAGGCTATGCAATGGCGGCAGCACCGGCTGAAGAGGTGGCGATGGAATATGCCATAGAGAGCCCGTCCCCTGCCACCGGCGAGCTGGAGACGCTCTATATCTTCGAGCTGGATGGCCGAAAGGACCTGGTCATGGACAAGGAGATAGGATTTCCCCTCTTCGAGGCGGAAGCTCCCATGCTCCGAGTCTATACCTGGAATGCCTTCGATGATCCAAACGGACCGGTCCGAGAGGAGATCCGGGCCAACAATAGCCTCGTGAATCCCTGGCCTTCTGGCCATGCCCTGCTCTACAGAGAGGGGGAGTATGTCTCCGGAATAGAGATGCCCTACACCCCGGCAGGAACCAATGCCACCATGGATTTGGGGCCTTCTGCGGATATCAAGGTGGAGAGCAATCTGGCCGACTACAACCTCACCGAGAACATCAAGGTGATTGAATCAAAGGGCGGCAATAGTACCGTAAAGGAGACCATTGAGACATGGACCTACAATTTAAGCATAACCAGCAATTTGGACCGCAATGCTTCCCTGGAGGTCACCGACAGCAAACCGGCCGAGGCCAGGATTCTGGAGATCTCACCCGATCCCAAGGAGATAACCGCCACCAGCCTCAAATGGGATTTGCCGCTATCTTCCCGCCAGAAGATGGCCGTGATTTACAGCTATGCGGTGACAAGAACGGAGAGCCTTGGTGGCCTTTAAACCGACTTATTTTTAATTTTTTTAAGGACCCGGAAAAAGATGTTTTTGTGCCGCTTCAAGCGCCCAGCCGTGTATTGGCATGAGATGCTCTTGGAGAATTGCTGCGCCAATTACGGCACGCAATCTTTTATT
>MTKX01006847.1_pt1 | contig 20941 bp, 22 predicted proteins | sample 1042771 | NCBI WGS metagenome assembly MTKX01 (sample SAMN06212183, study PRJNA360534) | anaerobic digester metagenome | biome: Wastewater treatment plant; material: sludge; isolation source: anaerobic digester fed with sludge from wastewater treatment plant | place: Denmark: WWTP Randers ... | reverse complement strand
GGAAAAGCAGAGGAATATCGTCTCTTACGATGTTCGATTTGAGGATATTGTGGGCCAGGAGACAGCCAAACGCAAGGTAAAGATAGTGCAGAAGTTCCTGGCCGATCCGGAGAGCTTTGGGCGATGGGCGCCCAAAAACATACTCTTCTACGGCCTATCGGGCACGGGAAAGACCATGGTGGCCAAAGCCCTATCTGTGGAGACGGGCGTCCCCATGCTGGCAGTCAAGTCCACCAGCCTGATCGGAGAGTTCGTGGGGGAGGGCTCCCGGCAGATTCATAGCCTCTATGAAAANNNGTCTCGGAGATAGTCAACTCTCTGCTCACGGAGATGGACGGCATATCCCATCGCAAGGGGGTCTGCACCATCGCCGCCACCAATCAGATCGAGGTCCTGGACGCCTCGGTTCGCTCCCGCTTCGAGGAGGAGATTGAGTTCAAGCTCCCCGATGCCGCCGAGCGCCTTATCTTGCTGGAGAAGAATGCCGCCAGCATTCCGGTGCCGATGGAGGGCGTAAACCTCAAAGAGATCGCCCGCCGCACAGAGGGCTTCTCGGGAAGGGATCTGGTGGAGAAGGTGCTCAAGGCTGCGCTGCACCATGCCATCATGGATGATGCTGCCATCAGCCAGAAGCATCTGGAGGATGCTGTATCCGGAGCGAGAAAGCATTACCCCCAGGCACCCAAAGAGATGTTCTCCTAAAGCGCTTTAGAGGATCTGCCTCTCCTTTTTACAGAACAATTTTTCAAGGCCCAATATTGGGGAGCAGGGGAGCAAAGCAAGCCCTTTTGTACTTTTAAGGCATCTAATGTATGACCCAGCATGTGGCAGGAGATTTTAGACAAGTTCAGGAGGTACCCGGCTCAGGAGAAGGTCATCCGGCTCATACTGCAGAGGGGCTTCCAGATCAATGAGCAGGCCCGGGTGGTATCGGGAGGGATTGAGATTCCCCATGCCCAGATCGCCAAGGAGCTGGATGTGGACCGCCGGGTGGTGGATACCACCGCCCAGGCCATTCGCGAGGATGAGGGCCTCTGGCGGATATTCCGGAACGTCCACTCCATGACCTTCCTGGGGGATGTGGCCCCCATCCTGGGACTGGGGGTGATCGAGATCACACCCGTGGATGCGGCCAAGACTGGCCTTTTGGGCGATGTGGCCAGCGCCGTGGCCAGGAACGGCCTATCCATTCGCCAGGCCATCTCTGACGATCCCTATTTTGTGGAGAGCCCCAAGCTGACATTGATCACCGAAGGCAGGATTCCAGGGGACCTGGTGCGACTGCTCATGGAGATCGAGGGGGTCAAGAGGGTGACGGTGTATTGATAGACCTCCAAGGTTACAGGAGCCATCAAAAATCCTCCGCCATTTGCCTCGCCTGATATCCCCCGGGTATCCTGTTCCCGTCCGGAGAAGCCATCCAGCAGAGAAAAGGATATCGAGACGGCTGAAGGAGAGGAAGTGGCCAGAAAAGCGTGAAGAAAGGCTTTGGACAGCCATTTATATTTACAAATCAGCTGGTCTGGCATCAGTCATTTGCCAAAGGCGCACTTTGATATTTCAGAGTCTTGGCATTAGCCGCCACAATCACAGTGCTTAGGCTCATCAGCAAAGCTCCTGCCGCAGGACTGAGCAGAATGCCCCAGGAATAAAGCACGCCAGCCGCCAGGGGAATGGCAATAACATTATACCCCGTGGCCCAGAATAGGTTCTGCAGCATCTTGGAATAGGTCTTGCGGGACAGCTTGATGATATTGACCACATCTCCAGGGTTATTTCTGACCAGTACAATGTCCGCTGTCTGTATGGCCACCTGAGTTCCTGCTCCGATGGCTATCCCCACATCAGCCTGGGCCAGAGCGGGAGCATCGTTTACGCCGTCCCCGACCATGACCACTGAAAACTCTTTCTGTATCTTCCTAATCGTTTCTGCCTTCTCCCCCGGCAGAACATCGGCAAAGAACTCATCCAGGCCCAGCTCTTTAGATACTGCCTCCGCCACGTATCGGTTGTCTCCGGTCAGCATCATACATCTTATGCCCATGGATTTAAGCGCGTCTACAGCCTCACGGGATTCTTTGCGAACAATATCCGCCAGAGCCAATGCTCCTAAAGGCCTATCGTCTTCCAGAAGTACGACCACAGTTTTGCCTTGATGCATCAGATCCTCCAGTTTTGCATCCCGGGCTATGCCGTGCTGGCGAAGATAATTCGGACTTACGATCTTCAGATGTCGGCCTTCGATCCGGCCTTGGATCCCCTCCCCGGGAATAAGATGAAAATGCTCTACATCATAGATCGGCAGTCCTCTATCCTCTGCAATCTCCATCAATGCTCTGGCTATAGGATGCTCGGCTCTCCCTTCCAGAGACGAGGCCTGGGCCAGAATCCTGTCCCTGTCCTTCTCTTCTAAGGGCAGAATATCAGTGAGCCCAAAACGACCTTCAGTTAGAGTGCCCGTCTTGTCGAATACAACTGCCTTGATATCCCTGGCGCTCTCGAAGGCTTGCCTGTCACGGACAAGAAGCCCGGACTTGGCGGCAAGAGATGTAGATACAGCGACGACCAAGGGAATAGCCAGTCCCAGTGCATGTGGGCATGCTGTGACCATCACGGTAACCGCTCTCTCTATGGCGAAGGCGAATTCCTTGCCATAAATCAGCCATGCCGCAAAGGTGAGGCTTCCAACCGCCAATGCCACTACTGTAAGCACAAATGCCGCTCTGTTAGCCAGATCTTGAGTTCTCGATCGGCTCTCTTGGGCCTGCTTGACCAGCTCAATCACCTGGCTCAGGTAGGTATCTTTACCCGTTTTCTTGACTGCCACAGTTATAGATCCTGAGCCATTGATTGAGCCGCCCATGACCTCATCGCCAACTTTCTTGATAACTGGTTGAGACTCACCGGTGAGCATGGACTCGTTCACATCCGTAGCTCCCTCCAATACCTGGCCATCGACAGGGATCTTTTCGCCGGGCTTAACCAGAACGCGATCTTCGGGCTTTAAATCGGATACATTAACCTCGCGTACCTCGCCATCTTCGATCAGGTGGGCCTGAGAAGGCAGGATCCTGGCCAACTCTTCCAATGCTCGTGAAGCTCCCATGGTCGAACGCATCTCGATCAAGTGACCGAGCAGCATGATGTCGATCAAAGTCACCAGTTCCCAGAAGAAGTCCATACCTGATAGTCCGAAGACAACTGCAGAGCTGTAGAGATAGGCTACGGTTATGGCCACGGCCACCAATGTCATCATGCCGGGCAGTCTTTTTTTCAATTCATCTTTGAAGCCCGCAAAGAAGGGATAGCCTCCGTAGAAGTAGACCACGGAGGCTAGCAGGAATAGAAGGATCTCTGATCCTGGAAACCGCAGACTGAATCCAAAAAATTGTTGTATATGATGGGATAGAATAAGGACAGGTACAGTCAGAATGACGGAGACGATCAGCCTTCTCTTGAAGTCCTGGATCATATCACCGTGAGCCACATGGCCCTGATGGCTGGGCGTCATCTTATCGTGAGAAGGACTTGGCTGGACTTCATGGATATGATCCGATCCTCTTTGACCGTCAGTATCCCGATCTTTCTCATCTTCAGCCAAGTGGGCAGTATTATGCTGATGATGCTGTTCCATGCTTCACACCAATAAACCATATTGTTGGTCTTAAGATAAAAGAAGTCTGTTTCTGTATTGCTGCTTAATTCCGGGAATTTTTTAGTGGAGCATAGTCTATAGCCAATGTTTTCATGCATAGCCTATATTAAAATCGATTGGGGTGGATCTTGATGCACATGAGCTTCCATACTCCAGTGCATCTTCTGTAATCTTCTTGAGCAAAGTAGGATATATCTCGCCCACGACCTCTTGTACCGGGCGTCCGGAGCAGAAGAACTTGAAAGTGGGAGTGGCCATGACGCCGTATCTGCTAACGGAAAATGGATTCCGGGTTATGTCGATTCTGGCAAATGATATCTTGCCCTTAAATTCATCTGCATATCTTTGGAAATGGGGCATCATGGCTAAGCAGTGTGGACAAGTGGGACTGTAAAACATAACTACAATAGGTTTTCCTTCCTTTTCAACGAGACGTTCCCAGTTCGTATCGTCAAGCTCAATAACTGATTTCTCGGTCATATAGAATTATCATAATTATCTCTAAGCATTTATTGCTTTTCGGTGATGGGCTGAAGTAACAGACGATTTTAAGAATGCGCAATCCTGGAGATGTGAGGGACGAAACAGAATTTGTCCGAATAACTCCTGCAACTCCAGGCTTCCTGCTTCCAGGCCTTTGCCCCCAAGCAAGCTTCTCTTCAGTTCTCTGCTCCTCTTTTCGCCTGTCCCTACACCATGGTCTCGCCCCGGTACAGCTCTAGCAGCTCGATCTGCTCTCTGTTCTTCCAGCCGCACAGGATGAGACGAATGGGCGGCTCCTCTTATCTCTTGGAATGGAGTTGGGCCAACAGGATCACTTGATCTTCTTCTCCAGCTTCTTGAGCTTCTTCTTGGCTGCCTTGCTCCCTGCATCTGCCTGCTTGGATAGCTCCTCCGCTTTGGCCTTCTTTATCTTGTTCAGCTTCTCTAATTGTTTCTTGCTCACCGGCATACTGTCACCTCACTACACTCTGGCGGATCTCTTCTTGCCTCTTCCCATCTTAAAAAGATGCCTGTATGGCCGGGCCAGGCATGAGATCCGGCAAGCCTTCCAGGCTATGTCAAGAGCAAATCGGGCTAAACTTCAATTCAGATTGAGCTATTGCTTTAATCTCCACCAGAAATGAAGGGGTTAAAAAATTAATCCTTAGAATAAATTAATCTACTTGATCTCTTCCAGAAGCTGGCAAGCCTTGCACCTCTCTCCCACGCATGGATCGCCGCACTTCCGGCAGGCGGCCAGATCCATCTGAGCCCAATCTCCCTTCATTCTTTGATCCAGACTCTCGAATCCCTGCACTGTGGAGAGCTTGGTTCCCGGAAACTGGCTCTCCAGGGAGTTCATCATATCCCTCACCTCGGCCCGAAGAGATAAGCTGGCATAGGGGCACTCCCGCGACTGAAAGAATATTCCATTGACCATGCAGTAGAGGGCGATCTCCTTTTCCGGCATCATCCTTAGGGGCTTGATGCGGGGTACCAGCCCCTTCTGGGTTCGCCTGGGCCGCAGGCGCATCAGCCGCTCCAGGTCCCCCTTGAGATAATTCATCATCACCGTCTGGGCCTCGTCATCCAGATTGTGCCCGGTGGCGATCTTATCTGCGCCCAAATTTCTGGCGGCCCGGTTGAGAGCGTGCTTGCGAAATACGCCGCAGTAGGTGCAGGGGGCGACACGCTTTCCCAATACCATCCGGTCCAGGCTAGAGCTGTACTCCTCTTGGAAAGAGACCATATGCTGCTTTACACCCAGCTGCCTGGCTATGGCCTTTGCCGCCTGGATGGTGTCGTCCCGGTAGCCGGCTATGCCCTCGTCCACGGTGATCGCCACCAGTTCCACCTCCCGCCCGGAGAGAATGCGGTAGAGGCAGAAGAGAAGAGCGGTGCTGTCCTTGCCCCCGCTCACGGCCACGGCTATCCTCTCCTTTTCTGCGATCATGCCTCCGGAAAGAACAGTCTCTTCCACCTTCGCCTCAAAATAGGAGATGAAATGATCCTGGCAGAGGCGGATGCCGTCGTGCTTTAGGGAGATTACTGCGGGACTGCCGCAGATGGTGCACTTCATGCTCTCACCCGGCCGCCTCAGCCTTCCAGCCTGTGGCCATGGCAGTAGGCGGTCATCCTCTTTCCCCTCAGAAAGCCGATGATGCACAGGCCCGTCCTCTGGGCAATGGATATGGCCAGGCTGGTGGTGGCTCCCCGGGATAGGACCAGGGGAATTCCGGCCACAGAACATTTGAGAGCCATGTCCGATGAGACCCGGCCGGTGCAGGCCACGTAGCTTCTGCCGAAATCAAATCCATTTCGGCGCATCAGTGAAGAGCCTATGGCCTTGTCCAGGGCATTGTGCCTGCCGATATCCTCGATGATTATGGGCTCGCCATCCCCGAAGAGGCCTACACAGTGCACTCCTCCCGTGGCCATATGGAGCTCGGATAGGGATATGGCAGCCATGGCTTCTCGGGCCTGCTCTATATCGATCTTGAGATCAGAATCGATCCTGGGAAGCTTGGCCTGGTCCAGGAATGAGGCTATGCCTCCGCAGCCGCTCACTATGGGCCGGCGGGGGACTATGGCCCGCAGTGGGTGAGAGATCACGGCCCGGGCCACATCGCCCTCGATCTCCAGAGACTGCATCTCCTCCCTCCCGGATATGATCCGCTCAGAATAGAGGTGGCCGGTCACGAACTCCGCCCGGTGGTCAGGGGAGATCATGGCCGTGGCGAAGTGGCGGCCATTGATGAATATGGAGAGAGGGGCCTCCACCACCACCGGGCAGAGACCTTCCCGGCGGCTCTCGCCGTCGAGCTTAATGCATTCATAATCATCCATCATTTCTTGTGATGCCCCTCTTTCCCCATGATCTGTCCGCCGCTCCCATCAGGCCATCCTGGCGATCTGCTCCACTGTGGCCAGAAGCTTATCAATCTCCGCCTCGGTGTTATACAGATACACCGAGGACCGCACTGTACCGTATTTCAGGCCCAGATGCTTCATCAGAGGAATGCAGCAGTGCTGCCCGGATCGAACGCATATTCCTGCCGCCTGATCCAGCATCATTGCCACCTCATGGGGCAGCAGCCCCTCCACAGAGAAGGAGACCACGCCGCTTCTCCTGCCCCGACCGGGAGAAGGTCCGTAAACCACCACGCCCTTTATCCCCTGCAGCCCTTCTACCAGCCGCAAGGCCAGCCTCTGCTCATGGCTGTGGATCTTTTCCATTCCCACATCCGTTAGATAATCCATGGCCCGGCCCAGGCCTATGGCCGCGGTTATGTCCGGGGTGCCGGCCTCGTAGCCCTCATATCCCTTCTTGGCCACATAGCCATCCACATCGGCGTCCTCTACCATGCCCCCTCCCACCAGCAGAGGCTCGACTCCCTCTTCCGTTCTCATCCAGAGAACTCCCGCCCCCATGGGAGAGAGCATCTTGTGGCCGGAGAAACATAGAAAGTCGCAATGCAGGTCCTCTACATTTAAGGGCATATGGGGCACGGACTGGGCGCCGTCCACCAGCAGGGCCGCCCCACGATCCCGGCAGATCTCTCCTATCTCCTTGATGGGAAGAACAGTTCCCAGGGAATTGGAGACCTGGCTGACTGCCACCATCCGGGTTTTCTTCTTTATGGCGCTGTCTAAATCGGAGAGGTCCAGAAGACCGTCTCTGTCCGGCTTCACGATCTTCAGATCGGCGCCGAGCTGCTTCTGTCTGATCCAGGGCAAAAGGTTGGAGTGGTGCTCTAAAAGGGTGGTGACGATTCCATCGCCCTTCTTCCAGTTCAGGCCCCGGGAGATGATGTTGATCGACTCGGTGGCATTCCTGGTCAGTACGGTCAGGCCTTCTTCTCCGCCCCCTATGAAATCTGCTGCCTTGCCGTGGGCATCCCGGTAGCGCTGATCTGCCATCTGGGCGGTGCGGTAGACCCCTCGCCCCACATTGGCCTTGTATTCTCTGTAGTAGTCCAGCACCATCTGCAGCACGGGCTCCGGGGTCAGGCTGGTGGAGGCGCTGTCCAGGTAGATGATCTCCTGGAGTATGGGAAAATCCCGTCTTAATCTCTCGACGTCCATAAGACCTCATCCATGCTTCCGCTGCGATAGCCCTCCAGGTCTAAGGAGACATATGAAAAGCCCAGGACTTTCAGCTTGCAGGCAATATTCTCTCCCATCTTCAGGGCCCTCTCCATCTCCAGCTTCTCCAGCTCAATTCTGGCTCCCCCCCCGTCCGCCCTCACCCGGAGCTGCCCGAAGCCAAGGCTCTTCAGGAGATCCTCTGCCGCCTCCACCATGCAAAGCGTCTGCCGGTTTAAGGGCTGACCGTAGGGGATCCTGCTGGCAAGGCAGGCCGAGGAGGGCTTGTTCCAGACAGGAAGGTCGAGTTTGCGGGCCAGTGCCCGGATATCCTCTTTGCCCATGCCCGCTTCCACAAAGGGATGCCAGATTCCCTCCTCATCACAGGCAACAGTTCCCGGCCGCCATTGCTGGCAATCGTCGCGGTTCAGCCCATCGGCGATGCAGCTTATGCCCTCTTCCGCGGCAATGCTCTTTAAAAGGGCTATGGCGCTCTTCTTGCATATGTAGCAGCGATTAAGAGGATTATCCCGGAAAGGCCCCTGCTCCAGAATATTGTGCCTGGCGACGCGAAAATTCAGGCCCATGCATTCGGCTAAAGCTACAGCCTGCCCGAGCTCACTTCGGGGCAGGGTCTCGCTGTCCAGGATAACCGCCAGAGCGCTGTCACCCAGAGCCTCCCGGGCAAGAAGAGCGAGAAGAGAGCTGTCCACTCCACCCGAATAGGATACGAGAAGACGTTGCTTTTCCCTGATTTTCTCCTTCAGCTCTTCCAGTTTATCGGCCTGATTCATCTTCTAAAGGCCCTTGCATTTGGTGGATATACAGGCAGTCTCGTCATCCTGAAGCATACGGCAGATGGAGCAGATCCTCTTGACCAGATCAGCCCCTTTAATATCCTCTTTAATCAGATCCTCGGCCAGAACCCCTATAGCCTGGCGAATGTCCTCCCGAAATTCTATATTGTAGCCTCTCTTCTTGGAGAGGTACTGGGAGACAGCAGGAGGAGTGATGCCCAGCATCCTGGAGACCTCTTTTTGAGATATTCCTCTTTTGATCAGCTCCTCAGCAATGGCTGCCCTGATGCTGGGCAGCACATCCCATACAATTTGCTCACATGGCGACTTCATCTGCATGAAAACCTCTGATTTGGAGCTTATCTCCTCCTGATCATATGAATACATTCCTCAGAAGAGCAGCATCATCTTTTTTGCTCCCCTTTTAGGAGAAGATTTTATATGCTATAATACAGCTAAAATAGCTTATCATCTAATATTTTATCGAGGGGGGTACTGGATGCTTGATACAGGTTCTTTAGAGGACAGAGGCAGCGGCAGACCCGGACTGGCCTTGTCTCTATCCGGCTCATCTCGTCTGAGGCAGCCGTTTTTCAAGGGAATGATTATTCATTCCCAGAGGCGGGGGGCAATGAAAGCATGACCAAGGCAAATGGCCTGCCTTTGCTCGGCCTTCTGGCCGAGGCCCTTGGCCGGGGCAATGGCTGCGATCCGGAGCAGCTCAAGAGCCTCTCCTTGGGAGACACCGGCCCCCTCTCCTCCTTTGTAAGCGCCCTTCTCTCAACAGACGAGAATCAGGTTCAAGAGAGGCTGGGGGAGATGGCCGGGCATCTCGCCCCCTCCGGCAGTTCCCGGGATTGGTTTGATCTGGGCCGGGTGGCCCATGCCCTATACTTCCGGCAGGCGGCTGAGGAGTATTTTTTGCGCAGCCTCGATCTGGCCAGAGAGCAAAAAGAGGATTTGATGCAGTCATCCGCCTATCTCTCTTTAGGGGTCCTCTACAGCGAGGACGAAAACTGGGATCGGGCGGTACAGTACTACAGAAAAGCCCTCTCCCTGGGCCAGGCAGCTGAGGAGGAGACGGCTCATATCCATGAGATTTTGGTCAATATGGGCCGGGCATGCCGCCTGCAGGGGGATCTGGCTGCTTCCCGGGAGTGCTACTCTCAGGCCATGGATCTCCTGGATGAGGGCGACCTGGCAGGCAGATCGCAAGCCCTCTATGCTCTGGGGGAGATCTCTGCGGAGAAGGGGGAGCTGGATGAGGCGCAGCAGTTCTATGAGAAGAGCGGCACCCTCTGCCGGAAGCTGCAGGACAGCAAGGGCCTGGCATCCTCTCTGGACGCTATCTCCACCATCCATCAGATGAGAGGTGAGTCCAGACGGGTGGAGAGCTGTCTCGCGCAGGCCCGCCTCATCCTGGAAGAGGCAGGAGAGGATGGCGCTGCCGCCAGGATCCTTATCCGGATGGCGGACTTCTTCTTTCAAGAGGGTCGAGTCAGCGAGGCGGCGGAGAGATATGAGAGAGGGCTTTCTGCTCTGGCAGACACCGATATTTTCCTTGCCGCCCGCTCTGCCGGCCGCCTGGGACAGTGCTGGCTTGATCTGGGAGACATAGCCAAAGCAGAAGCCTGCCTCTCCCAGGCTATAGAGCTCTTCCACCAGGAGGGGGACCTTGAGGAGGAAGCCGACCTTCTCACTCTGCTGGCGGCAAGCCTGAGGGAACAGGGCCGGATGGACAAAGCCAGGAGCTGCCTCAGTCGCTGCCTGGAGCTCTGGGAGGATCTGGGCAATTTTGCCGCATCCGCCTCCGCCTGCGGCTGCCTGGGCTTGATTGATATCGATCTGGGCGGCTATGCCCTGGCGGCAGAGAGCTTCCAAAAGGCAGCCGATTTGTTTCACCAGCAGGGAAAGAGCCAGCAGGAGGCGGAGGCTCTGGCTAATCTGGCCAGCTCATACCACCTGCAGGGCGATCTAAATCAGGCTCTGGATTGCTACAGCCGCTCTCTGGAAATCTTTCAGGATATCGGCTACAGCCAGGGATGCTCCCAGACCCTGGCCAATATGGGGCTGATCTACCAGAGCCGGGGTGAGCTATCTCTGGCGGAGGAGCATCTCAAGAGAAGCCTGGAGGCAAGGGACGAGTCCGACCAGGCCGGGTCGGCAGGCGTCCGGCTTTCCCTGGGCATCACCGCCCAGCTTCAGGGCGATTGGGATGCCGCACGAGAGTATTTTGAGCAGGCGGCAGCCGCCTATGAGGAGCTGGGTGATGCAGCCGGGTATTCACTGGCTCAGAACAATCTGGGCAATCTCTTCTCCGATCAGGGAGACCGCCGCAGGGCAATTTTGTGCTACAATAAAAGCCTTGATGCCCGGCGGGGTGAGCTGGACCGACCGGGCACAGCCACCACCCTGGCCAACCTGGCCGCATGCTATCTGCAGGAAAGGGATCTAGACCAGGCGGAGAAGATCTATCAGGAGAGCCTGGCCATATTCAAGGAGGAGGCAGACCGCCAGGGCCAGGCGAGGATATTGCTCGCCCTGGCCAACCTGGAGGGGGAGAAAGGTGACATCAAGAGCGCCCGGCAGCGCTACCAGGAGTGCCTGAGCATTGGCCTGGTGCTGGGGGACTCCCCGGCCATAACCGCATCCCTTTACGGACTTATCAATGTCTGCCTGCGCTCCGGCCGATGGCAAGAGGCGGAGGGAATTTATGGGCAGGTATTGGACAAGCTTCGTCTGTCGGGAGACGAGTCCACCCTGGCTGCCGTTCTCTGCTCCTGGGGCGATCTCAAGGCGGAGCTGGGGGAGTGGGAGGCTGCCGTGGCCTGCTATCGGGAGAGTCTGTCCATACTGGAGAAGCTGGATGATAGCTATTCCATGGCCGTGGCCAGGAACAATCTGGCCAATATCAACTACCGCCGGGGAGACTGGACCGGCGCACTGGAAAACTATGCCGCCAGCCGGGATGGATTTGAGAAGGCAGGAGATGAGAGAAGCCTGGCCTCGGTTTTAAGCAATTCCGCTGCTCTATACCTGAAGAAGGGGGAGTGGTCCAGAGCAATAGAGTGCTATCAAGAGAGCCTGGATCTATTCGAGAGGCGGGAGGATCCTGCCGGGGCAGCCCAGGTTCTGGCCAATCTGGGCCAGCTCTACCAGCGCCGGGGTGAGGGCTCTCTGGCCCGGGAGCAGTTCACCCGGGCCCTGGATAATTACAAGCTTTTAGGCGATAGGGAGGCGGCGGCGGAGATGCAGGCAAGCATCGACCTTCTGGCAAAAGGAGGCGACGATGGATCTCTTGATATCGATGAGTGCCTCTCCCAGATAGAGCAGCTTAAAGAGGTGGGAGATCTGTCCGGCCAGGCAGAAGTCCTCAGCCTGGTGGCCGGCGGCCACGCCGATCGGGGGCAATGGGACGAGGCCCTCTCCTGCTACCAGGAGAGCCTGGAGCTCTTCACTGCTGTGGGGGAGAGCTTCAACCGGGCCTCCATTCTCTTCAATATGGCCCTGGTCTACAGGGATCAGGGTGAGCTGGCCCGGGCGGCAGCCAGGCTCCAGGAGGCCAAGGCCATCTTTGAGGATATGGATGCCGTTCCCTGTTTGGCCCAGGTGGATCTCTCCCTGGGCTCGGTGCTGGCCTTGCAGGGCCGGGCGGATGAGGCAAACCGCTATTTCGAGCAGGCAATAGAGCGCCAGGAGGCTTTAGAGGCGCTGCCCGAGCTGTGCGAGTCCTATCTCACCCGGGCCCAGTTCATGGCCGGGGAGGGCAGGCTGGTGGAGGCCGAGTTCTACCTGGACAGGGGGAACAGCCTCATCTCCCGGGCCGACTGCCAGCCCCTTTATACCCTGCTATATCTGGTAGAGGGAGAGATTCATTTGAGGAGGGGTAGAGCAATAGAGGCCAAAGGCAGCTATGAAAAGGCCCTCTCCCAGGCCAGAAGACTGGAGAGCCCCCATCAGGAGGCGAGAGCCCTGGCGGGAATGGGCCGGGCGGCATTACAGGAAAAGAACTATGATTCTGCAGAGAGCCATCTCACCCAGGCCCTATCCATCTGCAAGCCCCTGGGGGCCAGGGGAGAGGTCGCGGCCATATCCGGAGTCCTTCAGCAGCTCTTCTTGTCCCGGGGAGATCATGCGCGAGCGGAGGAGATGGAGAAGCTGGCCGGACGGGCGGGCAGGCCATGGGAGGACCGGGCAGAGCCGGAAGCTGGGGCCTCCGGAGGGGTTCAAGATCCGCCAGCTTTTACTGAGATCATTAAAGGTCTGACCAGACCGTAGAGGGCAGAAGGCTGAGCTGAAGATCCAGCTCGGCCAGATCATGCTTTATCTGAGGCTGCTTGAGCAGCAGATCCAGCTCGTTGAGACGGCCTACCACCTCTCCTATTCTGGCCTCTTTATGCTCGCTCCTGCTGCTGACCGGAGCATAAAATATCTCTCCGTGAACGCTGTCCGCCTCAACACCAAAGAAATCACGGCTGTAGAGCCCCTTGAACTGGATGATGATGGGCTTGTAGATCGCCTTTAGCGCTGGAATGTAAAACTCTTCCAGAACCATCTGCTGCATCCGGTTTTTCATCTCCTGCACCCGCAGCCGGATATATCCCTGGCCGTGGATGTAGCCGGCATAATGGATATCGTATCTGATGCGAGAGCGCATGTCGGTTTGCAGGCCCAGGGTGAACTCACAGCTATCCTTGCTCTCGGTGGGGTCCAGGCTGAGGTAATATCTCACAAAAAGAGTGTATCCGTTCTCGAATTTGATAAAAATATAGCTCTCATCGTTCTCTCTGTTTTTAACATCGATGCTGTAAGCATTCCATCCGAATGCCTTTTTTGCTCCCTCTCTGGTCATCTCATGTGAGGCAAACTCGCAAATCCTCTCCAGCAGATCTCCCATAGTTTCCATTCGAAATCATTCTTCTCTTGAATGGGATAAACGTTATGCTGAGTAGAGGATCAACAACGCCGCCGCCAGGATAAGGAAAATAGCCCTCTGAATCAGGCCAATGGCGAGGGGCACGTCGCTGGTCTGGGGCTCTTTCCCCTCATCCAGCAGCACATAGCTTCCGGGCTTCTCCAGCCTCAGGCCCAGCGCCCCGGCGCAGGCGGCCATGGGCCAGCCGGAGTTGGGGCTGGGGGTGCGGCCGTGAAAGCGAATGGCTGCAGCCAAGGTCGCACCGGCCTGCAGAGGCCGGGCCAGGGCGATGGAAAATATAGAGAGCCGGGCGGGGATGAAATTAAGCAGGTCGTCTGCCCTGGCCCCGGCAAACCCCAGCTCCCGAAGGCCTTCGGTCTTGTAGCCTACCATGGAGTCCATGGTGCTTACCGCCTTGAAGGCCAGTGCCGCCTCCAGCCCCAGGCCCAGAGGAGAGAAGAGAACATAATAGAAGATGGGCGAGAGGATGCCGTCCACATAATTCTCCGAGAGCGACTCGATCACCGCCGAGCTGGCCTGGCCCTGGGAGAGAGAAGCCGTATCCCGCCCCACCAGGGCGGGCAGCATGGACCTGGCCCGGTCCATATCCTCTTCGATCGCTCTGCCGATATCGCTGGATACCTGAAGCAGGCAGCGTATGGAAAAGGTGGACTTGAGCAGGAAGGCGGAGAGCAACAGGGGCAGCAGGGGAAGATATCCTGCCGCTCTGACCAGCAGGTGGCCGGAGAGAACTGTTACAGCTATCACAACCAGGGCTAAAGCCATGCCACCTATCTTGCTGGCCGGGAACCTGAGGCGCAGGAAGGAGATGAGCCTGCCTATCCAGACCACGGGATGAATTCTGGCCGGCATCTCCCCTAAGAGTATATCATAGGCAGCCGCCAGGAGAAATACGGCCAGGGCCTCGTTTATCATCATCATGCCCATCCTGTCATGATCAAAGCAGCATCTCCAGTTTCTTCCAGACCTCTTGCAGGGCTTCGCCCTTCATCAAGCCGTCCAGGACCATGGCTGCCACCTCGGGACGGTGGACGATGCGGCAGGAGCGGCAGTCCCAGGCACCCTCCCTCATCCTTCCGCCCGTCCTCTCATCCCTGCAGGGATAAAAGGGGCAAAAGCATAGGGAGCAATCCTGATCCAGGCTGTGGCAGGGGAATTTTTCGCAGTTCAGTCTCTGCATGAGATGGCCTTCTTGAGCGCCTCAATCAACTGCCGGTTCTCCTCTCTGTTCCGGACCGCCACCCGGATGTAGCCCTTGCCCAGGCCGAAGGACTGACAGTCCCGCACCAGCACCCCTTGCCGCATGGTCTTCTCCGCCAGGATGTCGGAGGCAAAGCCACTGGCCTCAATGTTAACCAGGATGAAGTTGACCTGGCTTGGCAGGGGCTCCAGTCCCAGTTCCTTAAGGGCGTTTTCAAGGTAGGCGATCTCCTTCTTGATGACCTGCCTCGAGCTTTCCAGATGATCCCAGCAGCCCAGCAGATGCTCTCCCGCCGCAGCGGCTATGGAGCCTATGGACCAGGGAACCCTGGCAAGGTTCAGGATGCGAGAGAGGCGAGGATTGCTCACCCCGAATCCCAGGCGAAGCCCGGGAACTCCAAAGGACTTGGTCAGCGATCTCATCACAAATAAATACTCCCGCTCCGGAGCCAGAGCGGCAATGCTCTCTTCCGGTCTGGAGAGCTCGATGAAGGCCTCATCCACCAATAGAAAGGTCTCCGCCTTCTCGCATCTGTCTGCCAGATCCTTGACCTGGTCGGCTGAGAGAAGCCTTCCGGTGGGATTATTGGGATTGCAGAGGAAGAGCAGGTCCGCCTTCTCCAGAAGGCCGTCCTCCAGGAGTGGAAGCCCGTCCTCAGCTATGGCCACTTTCAGCACATCCGCCCCGGCCAGCAGAGACTGGTTGGTGTACTCGCCGAAGGATGGAGTGGGAACCAGGGCCAGCTTTCCCTCCTCCAGGCAGGCCTCGGCCACGAGCCGGATCAGCTCAGAGGAGCCATTTCCCGGCACAATGCACTCCTCACTTACATCCACGAATTTTGCAGCGGCGCGACGAAATTTCCGATAGCTATTATCCGGATAGTGGGCGATATTCCTGACCTCTTTTAAAATCAGATCCTCCAGTGGGGGGTAGCCCAATGGATTTATGTTGGCAGAGAAGTCCAGGGGCTCCCTGCCCAGGATCGACTCCGCATCCTGCACTTTGCCTCCATGCTTGCACTCCTCGGCAGTGGCAAAGCTCTTCCGTATCCGGTTTATCATAATCGGGCCTGCCTTCTGGTGTGAAGGCATTTCAATCTTGTGGATACAAAATAACCATTAACGATCGTGATAGGGCGGCGGCTTAAAGCCATTTGATTATATTTAAAAAATTAGGAATATTGCCTTTAGTTAAAGTTATTTTTATTTATAATATTGTCTATCCGAAAGGGTTTTATCTACTCTATGCGAACTCAAGCGCCGTATATCAAAGGAAGAGGAGGCTAAGATTCCGATGGCAAGCAAGGAAGGCAGCTTTTCGATTGAGGACATGAAGAACGTCCAGATCAATATCGGAGCTGTCGTTAAAGAGGCTGACGAATGGGATCAGGAGATGGGTCCATTCCCAAAGCCAGGTGTGGCAACGCTTCGTGACTGGGACTTCAAGATTTGCAACCGGTACAAGATCATGTACTCTCCGGCAGACGATACATGCACCCTCTGTACCTATGGCCCGTGCGATCTGACCGGAGATAAGAAGGGTGCCTGCGGCATTAACATGGCAGCCGCCTGCGGCAAGATCGTTCTGGTTGCGGTTTTAATGGGAACCTGCGCCCATACCGCTCACGGCAGGCACCTGTACCACTGGTGTCTGGACAAGTTCGGAGATATGCCATTCGATATGGGCAGCGAGATCCTGGTGGACGCTCCCCTTTATCGCACCATCCTGGGCAAGAAGCCCAAGACCCTCAAGGACTTCGGCGAGGCACTGGAGTACTGTGAGGAAGAGATCGTGCAGCTCCTGGCAGCTACTCACACCGGTCAGGAAGGATTCTATATGGACTTCGAGTCCAAGTCCCTGCACGGCGGCATGATCGACTCCCTGGGCAAGGAGATCTGCGACATGCTGCAAACCGTGGCTTATGACATGCCCCGCGGCGCAGCCGACGCCCCCCTGGTAGAGATCGGCATGGGCACCCTGGATCAGAATAAGGGCGTTCTTATCGCCTACGGTCACAACCTGGCTGCCGGCGCTGAGGCCATGATCTTTGCCGAGAACAACAACCTATGGGACAAGGTCGATATCGGCGGCGTATGCTGCACCGCCATTGATCTCACCAGGATCACTGAGACCGGCAGACCCTCCAGGATTCCCTCCAACCTGGGACCCAAGGCCAAGGTGGCCGGAGCCATGGGCTGGTGGAGAAAGATGGTCCGGGCCGGAATCATGGACACTGTGATTGTGGATGAGCAGTGCGTATTCTGCGATGTGCTGGAGGACTGCCAGGAGCGGCATATTCCCGTGATCGCCAGCAATGATAAGATCATGCTCGGCCTGCCCGACAGGACCAACGACTCTGCCGATGCCATAGTTGAGGATCTGGTCAGCTTCAAGATTCCCGGTGTCGCAATCCTTGATCCGGTCAAAGCCGGAGAGGTGGCCATCAGGACCGCAGTCGCCGTCAAACCCAAGCGCGAGCAGTTCAAGAAGGAGAGCCTTTTCACTGAGCAGCAATTCAAGGACACCCTGGCCAAATGTACCCAATGCAATGAGTGCGCCTTCGTCTGCCCACCCCACATCAGGATCAGCAACCTGATAGCTGAGGCCCTAAAAGACAATCTGGAGCCTTTCTCCTCCACCTATGAGGTATGTGTTGGCTGCCAGAGATGCGAGCAGACCTGTCCCCAGGAGATTCCCGTCTTGAAGCTCTATGAGTACGCCAACCGCGAGTACATCAAGAACCAGAAGTTCAAGATGAGGGCGGGCAGGGGACCTGTGCTCGATACCGAGATCAGAAAAGTTGGTGCGCCCCTGGTGCTGGGCCAGATTCCTGGAGTCATAGCCCTGGTAGGCTGCTCCAATTATCCCAACGGCACTAAAGAGTGCTATGACATAGCCAAGGAGTTCGTGGATCGAGGCTATATCGTGGTTGCCACAGGCTGCATGGCCATGGATATGTCCCTGTACAAGGATGAAGATGGCAAGACCATCTGGGAGCAGTATGAGGGTGCATTTGATGGCAGGAACATCTGCAACATAGGATCATGTGTGGCCAATGCCCATATCCACGGTGCAGCCATCAAGGTCGCTACCATCTTCGCCCACAGAAATGAGCGGGCCAACTACGATGATATCGCCGACTATGTCATGTCCAAGGTAGGAGCTTGCGGCGTGGCCTGGGGAGCATACTCCCAGAAGGCAGCATCCATCGCTACCGGCGTGAACAGGCTTGGCATCCCCGTGGTCGTTCAGCCCAGCTCGGTCATATACCGCAGGACATTCATGGGCCGGACGGACAAGCCCGAGGACTGGATGGTCATAGACGCCAGAGACGGCTCAACGCAGCAGATAGAGCCCGCACCTGAGGCCATGCTCTATATCGCCGAGACCAAGGAGGAGGCCATGCTGGAGATGGCAAAGCTGTGCTTCCGACCCTCCGATAACACCCAGGGCAGAGGAATCAAGCTGACCCACTACTGCGATATTTCCATGAAGTACTTCGGCAAGCTTCCCGACGACTGGCATCTCTTCGTACGCGACGTCAAGGATCTGCCCCTGAACTATCAGGCACAGATGATGAAGGAGCTGGAGGAGAAACACGGCTGGAAGATCGATTGGAAGGCCAAGAAGTTCATCTCCGGACCGCTGAGGCCCGCTGATGTCAGCTTCGACCCCACGAACATCCCGCGCAAGATAAGGGCCAAGAAGTGAGGACATAGGAGGAGATAAAAATGGCAGCAGACGTTAAGAAGGGTATCGACACCACCAGGAATGCCATTCCCTTTGAGATGGCCCAGATCCCCGGGCCGGAGATGGCAAAGACCTATATGCCTAAGGTCATCGGCGCGATCATCAAGAAGGCTAACAGGCCTCTGCTCGTGGTAGGAGCAGAGCTCTTCGATGATCCAGTAATGTTCGACAAGATGATTGAGATGGGAAAGATGGGAATTCCCATTGCCGCCACGGCGCATTCCGTAAAGGGCTTTGTGGATAGGGGCTATCTGGACAAGGTATACCAGATCGGCCTGCATCCGTTGACCAACTTTTTGAGGTTCCCGGACTGGAAGGGCCTGGATGGACAGGGCCAGTATGATGTGGTCATATTCCTGGGCATCTACTACAAGTTCGCAAACGGCATGCTCTCCACATTGAAGAACTTCAACCGGGACATCAAGCGCGTCTCCATTGACCGGTATTACCATGTCAATGCGAACATGACCTTCGGCAACATGGCCTTCAATCCGGACGACTATCATGCCGCCGTGGATGAGGTAATCGCAGCGCTGAAGAAATAGAGTTTATCACATAACAGAAGAACAGAAGAGGTGTATTAATGGCAGACATAAAGTTGGATATATCCCCCATGTATGAGGGCGAGAGAATCAGAAAGGACGATCTATGGGTAGAGCTGGGCGGCCCCAAGGCAGACGGATTCGAGCTGTCCCTGGCTGCATCAATGGATGAGGTCCAGGATGGAAAGGTGACTGTCATCGGTCCCGACCTCAAGGATATTGCAGAGGGCTCCACCATTCCCTTCGCCATGATATTCAAGGTCGCCGGCGAGAAGATTGAGAAGGACCTGGAGTCCATCATCGAGAGACGCAACCATGCTCTCCTCTCCTATATCAGCGGACTCATGCACCTCAACCAGAGATATGATATCTGGATGAGAATAGGCAAGGGCCTGAAGAAGAAGGGCGTAACCTCCTGGGTTGAGGTCTTCACCCCGGTCATAGAGCTGTACAAGGCTGAGATGCCCTTCATCGAGAAGCTGGAGATCACCATCATCACCGATCCGGCCCAGGTTAAGGCCGAACTGGCCAAGGCCATGGATGTATACAAAGCCCGTGACGAGAGGGCCAAGGGACTGCACGATGATGACGTGGATGTCTTCTACGGCTGCACCCTCTGCCAGGCCTTCGCCCCCACCAGCGCCTGCGTGGTAACCCCGGACAGGCCCTCCCTGTGCGGAGCCATCACCTGGTTCGATGGACGAGCTGCCGCCAAGGTGGACCCAGAGGGCCCCCAGTTCCCCATTGAGAAGGGAACCGCAGTCGATGAGATCACCGGCGAGTATGCTGCTATCAATGAGATGGCTGAGAAGAGGTCCGGCGGCGAGTACAGCAGGATGCTGCTCTATACATTCTTCGATGCACCCCACACCTCCTGTGGCTGCTTCGAGACCATCGGATTCTATATGCCGGAGGTTGACGGCATAGGCCTCGCTGACCGCGACTTCAAGGGAGCAACCCCCAACGGACTGCCCTTCTCCACCATGGCCGGCCAGACTGGCGGCGGCAAGCAGGTGGTAGGATTCCTGGGCATGGGCATTCTCTACTACTTCTCCCCCAAGTTCCTCCAGGCCGACGGCGGCTGGAGAAGGATCGTCTGGATGTCCAAAGGCCTCAAGGAGAGGGTAAAGGCAGGCATCGATGAGGACATGCTGGCCAAGATCGCCACCGAGGACGAGGCCAAGGATATCGAATCTCTGAAGGCCTTCCTGCTCAAGGTCAACCACCCCGTGGTGGACGGCGTCGCCAGAAAGGTCGACGGCAAGAAGGTCACCGAGGGCTGGAAGCTGGAAGAGGTCAGCGACGAGATCAAGGAGAAGGTCATGGCCTATATCGAGAAGACCGGCGGCGACATCAACATCGACACCGTCAAGTCCGAGCTGGCTCTGACCGAAGGCCAGTTCATGCAGGTTGTCGAGGCTCTCCAGGAAGACGGCGTCCTGGAGTGAGCAAAAGGAAATCAAAGAGGGTGAAAAAACTATGCAGCTTAAACTCAAGAAGAAGGAAGCAGCTCCAGCCGCGGCTCCAGCAGCCGCGCCTGCAGCAGGCGCAGCAGCACCAGCTTTGTCCATGTCCGGCAGCGCCGGCGGCATAAAGCTGATTTTAAAGGACGCCAAGATCAGCATAGACAAGGTGGTTCTCGCCAAGTAGAGTCCCACCTTTTTTTCTCCCTTTTTTCCTGGGGAGAAAAAGGCGGACTATAGGGAGGCGAGGCACACCAGTTCTGGTTTCAAAGTGAGGGAGATAACTATGCAGCTCAAGCTTAAGAAGAAGGAAGCAGCTCCAGCGGCGGCCGCACCTGCGGCAGCAGCAGGCGCAGCAGCTCCGGCTTTCGCTATGCCAGCAGCATCATCGGGTGGAATGACCATTGAACTTCGCGGTGCATCCATCCACGTAGCGGAAGTTGTCATAAAACCGAAAAAATAGGGAAGGCTAGACCTTGGGGAAAGTAATAGCGATAACCGGCAAAGGCGGTACTGGCAAGACTGCTGT